>Ga0075433_10004690_pt1 | contig 10650 bp, 6 predicted proteins | sample RhiMethybrSRZTD2_FD_75299 | JGI IMG/M metagenome (GOLD analysis project Ga0075433, IMG submission 75299) | Populus rhizosphere microbial communities from Tennessee, USA - Rhizosphere MetaG P. TD hybrid SRZTD2 | ecosystem: Host-associated > Plants > Roots > Rhizosphere > Soil | place: USA... | reverse complement strand
TCTGGAAATTCCCGCTGGTGCGACGGTCGCGGACCTGGGATCGGGCACGGGCTATTACACCTGGCGCCTTGCGCGAGCAGTTGGACTTGGCGGCAAAGTCTTCGCCGTTGATGTACAACAAGCGATGCTCGATCGCACCGCTGAAACGGTTAGAAAGCATCAACTCGATAACATCGAATTGGTGTTGAGTGATGAAACCAGCCCACGCCTTCCCTCGGGAGCGCTTGATTTGGTTTTAATCGCGCATGCCTATCACGAGTTTTCCAATCCCGAGGCCGTCATCCTGGCTGTGAAGCAGTCCTTGAAGTCGGGCGGGCGTCTCGTCGTGGTCGAATTTGCCGAAGGCCATCCCTTCGGCCCGCTAGACAAAGCCGACCGAATGACCGAGGAACAAATCCGCGCCGAGATCGAACCGGCGGGATTCGACTTCGACCGCGTGCTGGAGATTGTGCGGATCGAGCATTGCTTGGTCTTCACCAAGCGTGAGGCTAATTAGCCCTCAAGGGCAGGAGCGGCGCTCTTAATCCCCCACCGTCGTAGCTTCATCTACTCCTGGTCAATCCGGGCGATGAGACTCGAAGTGTCCCAACGGCGGCCGCCCATCGCCTGGACTTCCCCGTAAAACTGATCGATTAGAGCGGTTGCTGCAAGTTTTGACCCGTTCTTGCGTGCCTCCTCTAGAATCATCGCGAGATCCTTACGCATCCAATCCACTGCGAAGCCGAAATCGAATTTACTTGCGATCATGGTCTTATAACGGTTTTCCATCTGCCAAGATTGTGCAGCGCCCTTCGAGATGACGCCGATCACGCGTTCGACGTCGAGGCCAGCCTTCTTGGCGAAATGAATACCCTCCGCGAGACCCTGGACAACGCCTGCCAGGCAGATCTGGTTCACCATCTTGGTTAATTGGCCTGTGCCGGCGGATCCCATAAGACCGACCATCTTTGCGTAACTACTAATAATGGGTTTCGCGGCATTAAAAATTTCCTCGTCCCCTCCGACCATCACCGTCAACTGTCCATTTTCTGCGCCGGCCTGCCCGCCGGAAACCGGCGCATCGAGGCTTCCGCACCCACGTTCTTTTGCGGCGTCGTACAACTCCCGCGCTAATGTCGCGGAAGCGGTAGTGTTGTCGATGTAGATGGCACCGGGTTTCAGCCCCGCAAAGGCACCGGTGGGTCCGAGGGTAACTGATCGCAGGTCATTATCATTACCAACGCAAGTGAAGACGAAGTCAGCGCCTTCCGCTGCTGCCTTAGGTGTTGGCGACAATCTGCCGCCGTAATCAGCGGTCCATTTTTCCGCCTTCGCAGTTGTGCGATTGAAGACGGTAAGCTGGTGACCTCCACGCTTTGCCAGGTGGCCGGCCATCGGATAACCCATCACGCCAAGACCAATGAACGCTACTTTAGCCATTTCTCAAAGCTCCTTCGGTGTGATGTTACTTCGCCGGAGCTGGTGTCGCTAACGGCTTTCCTTTCTCGACGAGATAGGTCGCAAGTACGCGTGCTCCGGTGGAACCGGAGTTAGTGGCATTGTGGACGGTTCCTGCAGGAATATGAAACGACTTGCCCGGGCCCAGCGTAACGTCTGGCTTTCCATCCTGCGCAATCACGACGGTACCTTCCAAAATGTACCCGACTTCGTCACCAGAATGCGTGTGTCGACCGGACGACGCGCCCGGCTGAAATTCAGCGACAGCCATGACAACTTCACGTCCCGGCACTGAGGCATCGCTCTGCTGCAAGACGGTTCGTTTGAATCCAGTTTGTTGTGCGCTAACCAACGGGCCGACGCTGAACAGCAACGCCATCAATAAGGTCATTTGTCTTATTTTCACAATTTGTCTCCTTAATTAGTGGAGGTGTACCAATCGCGCCTGCGAGCTCACGGTTATGAGTATTGCGCGATCCTCCTGCCCGGTACGTGTTTGAGGAACGTGGTTACGGTCTCCTTATGTTTTCCTATACGGCGATAGAACCTCCACGCCGGCCAGTTTGTTTTCGAATTTGTAGGCAGTATACGCGAAAGAATTGGCCCGCAATAATCACGATGCTCGCTGCGTTTGGGAAGAGGAGGTTCGTTTTACAAATGGGGCGGCTCTGATGAAGTGTGGTCGCAGTGAAGAAGGAAGTGAAATCCAAACGAAAACGGACGGAAATGCGCTGGAGGCGGAGTGTTATTCGAAGCCTCCATCGGCTGCTTTCTCGTTATTTCCCATAAGCATCACCTCCTTATATATAGAGTGGGAAACGGGGATCGAACCCGCGACGTTTCTGGTCAATGAATTCCACGAATTCGTCGCGGTTCTCGATCAAGTCATCTGTTAATGATGTAGAAGTGATTTAGAACTTTCCCAATGCCCAAGCATCCTCCCCACCCGTCCCTAACGAGGAGTGAACGTAAGAAGCGCCTTCGACGGCGTCCGCATCGGGTATGACAAACCAAGGGGGCGAATTGATCTCATCGCTGTCAAGCCGGTAGAGATCAATCCAGGCGCGTGGGACGACATGCCCAATGCAAAGATCACCCTGTGGGGCCCTGCTTATCCAGCTTATCCGCTACCTTATGCAATACTAGCGGCATGCGAAATTCAATTGTTGGTCTTACGCTCTCGCTGTGCGTCTTCGTCGCGGGCCCTGCGCTGGCTCAGAGCTTGTCGCCCCATTGGGAGGAACTCACCGCAGAGGATTTTGTCGCCGCTGTCCAACGGGCGAACGGAACCTGTGTCCTACCCTTCGGGATCATCGAAAAACACGGGCCCTCAGGGCCTCTGGGTACGGATTTGATCAACATCCGGTACACAGTAGAAAAAGCGGTTCAACAGGAATACGCAGTGGTCTTTCCTGCCTACTATGTCGGCCAGATCTTCGAGGCGAAGCATCAGCCCGGGACGCTGGCATACAGCAGTGAGCTGCAGATGAAGATGCTCAGCGAGACTGTGAGCGAAATGGCCCGGAACGGCTGTTCAAGGATCGTGATTGCCAATGGACACGGTGGAAATAACGGCCTGCTCCAGTATTTCAACCTCACGCTGCTTGAGAAGCCGCACGACTACGTCGTCTACACCTACGCAGGCACCGGCGGAAATGCGCAGGATCTTCCAGCGGCCGCGCGCGCGTCCAAACCCGGTGCGGATGGGCACGCCGGCGAAGGGGAAGTGTCTAATGTGATGACGTCGCGCCCGGACCTCGGTCATCCTGAACGGGCAGGCCGAGAATCGGGCGGGAACATGGCTCGCCTTGCGTTGCCCGCGGGTGTCACCACCAGCATCAGTTGGTATTCCATGTACCCGAATCACTATGCGGGCGACGCGTCGGGAGCGACGGCCACACGCGGAGCCGCCATGGCAGAGTATGCGGCCACGCACCTCGCGGTGGCGCTTCGGGCGATCAAGGCAGATGAGGTCAGCGCGCAGCTGCAGAAGGAATTTTTCGAGAAGGCCGCGCATCCGCTGGATACGAAGCAGTAACCGGCTTCGCTTGACAGATGGTCAGACCCGCTTGATGCGTTGGCCATCGACGACGCCCGCCAGTGAGGCCCTTACCGACAATAGCGGATCGAATCGCCCATACGGTCGTGAAGTGAAAAGCTGGAACCACAGACGGTGAGCGTTGTTGAAATCCTGCGGAATGACCTGGATCAGTACTGGCACTTCGAAAATTCAATAAGTACCTGTAAGGCGGTGGTCTCATAACCAATTGTTGGGTGAGCCCGACATGAAATGGGCTGACGGCGCCACAATGCATCCCTTGGCGGCAAGCTCCAGCTATACGCTCATCGACAGTATCAGCAACAAAGAAGGTTTTCATTAAGTTGACGATTGTCCGTCGTCGGAACCGGTCCAGCCGCCGATGCCCCACATGCCGTACCCGACTTCCGAGACACTCCATCCGAGGCGCGGAAACGCTCGACAACGCAACCGGGGGTGATCTAAAATCGGCGCTGAAATCGATTACATTTAGCACACGAATTCATGTAGGGCACGCGAATCGAACTGACCGAGGGGCTGACGCCATAGGGTGCGACAGATTGATTACCGCATTCAAGATTAGGTGTAACATGATCCGAAGATCCTCGAAATAAGGCGCTTATGTCTCAACTCCTTAACCGATTTCAAGCCCACGACGTAGTTCCCCCACCACGGCAGGCCGTACACTGCGACGCTTTGTGAAGAGGAGTCCCTGCAATGAAAACTCCGGCATTCTTTTCTCTTTTTTCCCTCATAGGCTCCAAAGCGGAGATGTCAGGAACTCCTTCCCGCTCGCGGCTCTTTGCTCTACTCCGTCTCCAGTCCCATTATCGTGGAGCTGAAAGTTCTAATATCTCTACAGTGACTCTGGGCTCTATTCTTCTTCGCCGGTGGCTGGGGCCAGTCGTTGTTGCTGTGGCTGTGCTGGCGGTCCAATTGGGCGCCGCCAATGTCGTGGCCACGACCCCAGAGCCTTCGCCGCTCGCCGATGCGGTGCAGCATGGTGACGCACAGCGCGTCCAGGCGTTGCTGAAGAGTAAAGTTGATGTGAATGCTCCGCAGCCCGACGGAGCGACTGCCCTCCACTGGGCTGCCTACAGGAGCGACGCCGTGTCGATGGCCGCTCTTATCGGCGCTGGCGCGCATGTCAATGCCCGAAACAACTACGGCGTCACGCCACTTGCTCTCGCGGCGGATCAGGGCAACGTGGCCGTGCTCGACCTCCTTCTGAAGGCGGGTGCAAACCCGAACGCCCCAATCAACTTCGTGAACTCCGGCGAGACGCCGTTGATGCACGCGGCGCGATCGGCGAAGGTCGATGCGATCAGGTCCCTCGTGCGCGCCGGTGCCGACGTGAACGCGCAAGAGAACTGGAGCGGTCAAACGGCGCTGATGTGGGCAGCCGCCGAAGGCGATAGCGCGATGGTAACGGAGCTCCTGAAGCTGGGCGCCGACCTTCACGCAAAGTCCCACGGCGGAACTACGCCGTTTCTGTTCGCCGTGCGCAAGGGAGACCTGCGCAGTGTGCAGGCGATGCTCGCGGCCGGCGCCGACGTCAACGAGAAGCGATCCGGCGATTTCGCGACACCGCTGCTCATCGCAATCATCAACGGCCACGCCGATTTGGTCGACTTGCTCCTCGACGAGGGCGCCGATCCGAACGCTGAAGGCGGCACCACGGAGGTGACCGTTACAGGCAGCAAAGCGCACGAAGTGAAGCTCACCTTCAAGACGCCAACAGCCCTCGAGCAACTCCGCGACGTCGGCACCGAAGGAGGCAACGGCCGGAACAACTCGTGGGGCCGCCCCCTTCAAGCCGCTGTGCACGTCGCCAACTGGCACGTTAGCGACATCCTCATTGATGTCTACGTTGACCGGATTCGCATTATCAAATCGCTTTTGGCGCACGGCGTTGACGTGAACGCTCAAAACACCGACATGGAGCCTCGCTGGGGGGGCGCGCGCTACCGGCGCCGTCTCGTGGGCGCCACCGCGCTGCTGCTTGCATCCTACTCGGCTGACGTCGAAGTGATGCGGCTGTTGCTGGCCCATGGTGCCGATCCGAAACTCAACACCGGCGTCAACATCACGCCGCTCATGGCGGCAGCCGGCATCGCCTGGGCATCAAACCAGGACAGGGCGACTGAAGCCGAAGTGCTGGAAGCGGTGAAGTTGCTGGTCGAAGAACAGCACCTCGATGTAAATTTCGTGGCAGACACGGGCGAGACGGCGATGCACGCAGCCGCCTATCGGGGGGCCAACAGCGTGGTGCAGTACTTGTTCGACCAGGGGGCGAAGCTCGACGTGGCCGACAAGGTCGGCCGCACACCGCTCAAAATCGCCGAGGGCGTGGAATACGGAAATTCGTTCGCCGCGCAACCGCAAACAGCGGTGCTGCTGCGCAAGCTCGGGGCGAAAGAGATTCCCTGTCCGGGTTTTTGTCCCAATCTGATTCCTGTACCAGAAATGAAAGCAGTGGAGCGTGAACAATGAAACGCCGGTTGACGTTCCTGATCGTCACGTTCTCGATCTTTGTTCTTGAGTACGGCGCGCGCGGCAGCGCGCAGCAGCCGTCGGCCGCGGCATTGCCTGCCGCCACGGGGGCACCCGCGGTGTCGCAGTCGGCCGCTGCTTCTCCGGCGGCGGCCCACCAGGCGGTGCTTAGCAAGTACTGTTACGTATGTCATAACGACAAGGTGAAGTCGGGCGGCCTCGCGTTGATCGCTCTCGATATCTCCGCGCCGGCGAAGAACAGCGAGTCGTGGGAGAAGGTGATCCGCAAGCTCGGGACCGGTGCCATGCCACCCGCGGGAATGCCGCGTCCGGACAAGGCCACCGCCGACGGCCTACGGCGATATCTGGAAACAGCGCTTGATGGCGACGCCCTGGACCATCCCAATCCAGGACGTCCGGGGCTTCAGCGTCTAAACCGCGCCGAATACACCAACGCAATCCGCGACCTGCTGGCCCTCAATATCGACGGGGCGTCCCTGTTGCCGCCCGACACTGCCGGTTACGGTTTCGACAACAACGCCGACGCGCTGACGCTCTCTCCTGCGCTGACGGAACGCTACCTCAATGCTGCCGCCAAGATCAGCCAGACCGCGCTGGAACGTCCTCGTGGCATGCCGACGCCCGAGACGTTTTTCGAACCGACGGATCGCAGCGAAGCCGGCCGGTTCAGCGATGACATGCCGTTCGGCACTCGCGGCGGGCTGGCCATTCATTATGTCTTTCCTGCCGACGGCGATTACCTGATCGAGACCCGTCCGAAAGAGGACGGCGCTAACGATGGGTTCGAGAACTTCTCGGAGGAAATCCATCAGCTTGATATCGCCATCGACAGCGTCAAGATATTGTCGGCGGGGCTCGGAGGACCGGAGTGGAAGGGTGACCGGCTCGGGCCCGACCGGGCAAAGAACGAGCAGAATATGCTCGACAAGATGAAGGTCGTGGTGCGCGTTCAAGGCGGGGAGCATCTGGTTCAAGCGTACTTCGCCTCCAAGACCGCGACGATTCCGGAAGATCTGTTTGACCCGTCTGTTCGACGCGAACCGTATAAGGGAGTCGGCGGCATACCCAAACTCTCGTTCCTGCGGATTACCGGACCGTTGGAGGGAACGGCGTCGGTCAGCACCGAAACGGAGAGCCGCCGTCGCGTGCTTATCTGCAGCCCCTCATCGCCGACCGACGAGGCGTGCGCCAATCGGATCATATCGACGCTTGCACGCCGCGCGTATCGTCATCCAGCAGCGACCGAGGCTGACCTCGAAGCCCCGCTGCGGCGGTTTCGCGCGGCCGCAATGGAAGGTGGCTTCGAGTCGGGCATCGAAATGGCCCTCCGCAGCATCCTTTTAAGCCCGAAGTTTCTCTTCCGATTGGAGGCCCAGCCGCAGAACGTTGCGCCGAACACGCCCTATCGGCTGAGCGACATCGACTTGGCGTCCAGGCTATCCTTCTTCATCTGGAGCAGCATCCCGGATGACATGTTGCTGGACCTGGCGGCGGGAGGCGCGCTGCATCAGCCCCAGGTGATGCAGCAACAGGTGACGCGGATGCTCGCCGATCCGAAATCGCAGGCCTTCGTCGACAACTTCGCGGGTCAGTGGCTCCAAGTCCGTAATGTGCAGACGCACCAGCCGAGTCCCGAGACCCTGTTCCACTTCGATGATAACCTTCGAAAGGCGCTCGAGGAGGAAATGAACCTGCTCTTCGCGAGCATCATCCGCGAAAACCACCCCGTCACGGACTTGCTCGACGCCAACTACACGTTCCTGAACGAGCGCCTCGCAAAGCACTACGGGATTCCGGGAATCATCGGCCAGCAGTTCCGCCGCGTGACTTTGCCGGCGGACAGCGTGCGCGCCGGGCTGCTCGGCAAAGGCGCCATCCTTATGTCCACGTCGTATCCGAATCGGACCTCCGTCGTCATCCGCGGAAAGTGGATTCTCGATAACGTCTTCGGCACGCCGCCTCCACCGCCGCCGCCCAACGTGCCTGCGCTGGCTGAAGAGACAGACCCGAGGAAGGTGCTCCCGATGCGTGAGCAAATGGCCGCGCATCGCAAGAACCCGGTGTGCGCCGGTTGCCATTCCCAGATGGATCAGCTGGGGTTCGCCCTCGAGAACTTCGATGCGATCGGCGAATGGAGAGATATTTATCCGTCTGGAACCCCGGTCGACGCGTCGGGCCAGCTGCCCGACGGCTCCAAGTTCAACGGACCGATCGAGCTTCAGAAGGTGCTCCGCGAGCACTCGGATCAATTTGTAACCACGGTGACGGAAAGGCTGCTAACTTATGCGCTGGGCCGTGGCCTTGAGGCGTACGATGCACCCGCGTTGCGTGCGATCAAACGAGGTTCGGCGGCTGACAATTACCGCTTTGCATCCCTGATTCAGCAGATCGTAATGAGTGTTCCGTTCACCGAGAGAATGTCGGTGGAGATGAGTATGGAGGTCAAATGATCATTACAAAGCGAGCTTTGCCACGGCGAACTTTCCTCCGCGGAATGGGTGCAACGGTAGCCCTTCCGTTCCTCGATGCCATGGTGCCTGCCCTCAGTGCCGAAGCGAAACGCGTGCCTCGGTTTTCGACGCTTTATATCGGAAATGGCGCAAATATGAATCAATGGACTCCATCCACGGAAGGCATCAATTTCGAGATGTCACCGAGCCTTAAGGGGATTGAGGGCTTCCGCGAGCGCCTGGCGGTGTTCACCGGACTCGACAACTTCCCCGCCACGGACCAGGGCGACCTTGGGGGACAGCACCCGCGCTCCGCACCGGGCTTCATGAGCGGCGTTCATGCGAAAGCGACCGAAGGCGCCGACGTCCAGGCCGGCACGACAATCGACCAGATGATCGCCGCCAGGATCTGTACCGACACGAGGCTTCCCTCATTGGAAGTGACGGTCGATCGGATCGACGTCGTCGGCGCATGCGATCACGGTTATGCGTGCGCCTACATGAACTGCATGTCCTGGAGGACCCCGACGACTCCGCTGCCGTCCGAAACGAACCCCCGGTTCGTCTTCGAGCGGATGTTCGGCGTGGGCAGCACCGTGGAAGAGCGGATGACGCGTTCCGCGGAAGATCGCAGCCTCCTTGACGAGCTCACGGAGCAGATCGCCGGCCTCCGCCGCAGTCTCGGCGCGGGTGACCGCACGAAGCTGAGCGAATATCTCGACGGTGTCCGCGATGTCGAGCAGCGCATCGCAAAGGCGGAGTCGACCAACAGCGGCTTCCCCGTGCCGGATCAGCCGGTGGGCGTGCCCGGCACGTTCAAGGAATACGTTGAGCTGCTGTTCGACCTGCAGGCGCTGGCGTTCCAGGCGGAAATCACGCGTGTCAGCACCATCATGATGGCGCGCGAGAACACCGGGCGTGCGTATCCCGAAATCGGCGTTCCCGAGGCGCATCACTCGATGTCGCATCATGACAACAAACCCGACAAGCTCGCAGCATACGCAAAGATCAACGCATATCACGTCCAGATGCTGAACTACTTCCTCAAGAAGCTGGATTCGATTCCGGATGGAGATGCGACGCTGCTCGATCACACTGCGGTACTCATGGGTAGCGGCATGAGCGACGGCAACGTGCACAGTAACTACAGCGTGCCGGCTATCGTCGTGGGCGGCAAGACCCTCGGCATCCATGGCAACCGCCACGTTCGTTATCCCAAGGGTACTCCTCTGTCGAACCTGATGCTGGGCATCACGGATCGATACGGCGTCAATTTAAACAAGTTCGGCAACAGCAACGCCGCAATCGATTTGACGACGCTCTAGACGCTGCAACTCGGTTCGAACCCTAAGATTGCGAAGGCGAACCCACACGTCTGCAGGAATTCCGCGCATTCGCTGCTCAAGGGATGCTTCGTGAGAAGCATCCCTACAGGAACTGAGATGGGCTTAGGAAGTCCTGTCGCGAAATGCTCGTTTCCACCTCATATCAGAACAGCAGCTTGAGCGCAAACTGAAGCTGCCGCATGGAATAGCCAGGCGCCAGTGCCGTGACCTTGCCGAATGCGGCAGTACCGAAGTTATTGAACTGCGGCCGATCAAACACAGGGTGATTAGGGAGATTGAATGCTTCCGCCCGGAATTGCAGGTTAGAGCGCTCGGTGAATGGGAACGTTTTGAAAAGCGAAAGATTGATCACATTCTGATTCGGGCCATACGTGAGATTCCGGGGAGCATTCCCTAACTTGCCCACGGCAGGCAGGGCGAAGGCGGCCGGATTTAGATATTGTCCGCTGGATCCTACCGTTGGGTTGCTCACAAGGAGAGGCTGCCCGGTGAGGTCGGGTCGCTCAACGCTGCCACCCACCCCAGCGATTCCGGAGCGTGCTGCGGAATCGACAACCGTTAGAGGCAGACCTGTCTGCCAGGCCATCGAGCCGTTAACACGCCAGTTCGCAAACGCCGCTCCCCCGATGCCCTTGAGGTTTCGTCCAAACGGGAGGTCGTAGTTTCCGCCAAAAGTAAACCGCCTTGGAATATTGAAGTCGCTATTGGCCCAATCGTACCGGTTGACGAGATCAAATGCACCCGGCAGCGGTCCGATTGAATTGCTGTAACCTCCGGTGCCCGTACCGAGGCCTGTCACGTTGTCGTGAGAACGCGCCTCCGTGTATCCAGAAGTAAAGCTCAGTCCATTACTGAGCCGGCGATT
>Ga0075433_10004688_pt1 | contig 10653 bp, 8 predicted proteins | sample RhiMethybrSRZTD2_FD_75299 | JGI IMG/M metagenome (GOLD analysis project Ga0075433, IMG submission 75299) | Populus rhizosphere microbial communities from Tennessee, USA - Rhizosphere MetaG P. TD hybrid SRZTD2 | ecosystem: Host-associated > Plants > Roots > Rhizosphere > Soil | place: USA... | reverse complement strand
ACGGTACTCGAACTGACGCGCTTCGTGCGGGTGGCCCTGGTCAGCGGGATGACCGGGGCCGCGGGCGTGGCCCGCCGGGTGGCCGTCAGCGCCGCTCGGACTGTGGCACCTCGCGCAGCCACTGGAGGAAGCGCCAGCGGTGGCCCTCGAGGTCGAGTGCCTCGTAGACGCGATAATCCCGCAAGTGATCGTGCAGCCGGCTCACGATCTCTGCGCCCGCGGCGAGCGCGCGCTGGTGGTGCGCATCGATGTCGTCGACGTGCACAGTGATGTACTGGGTCGCGGTGCCAGCCCGCATCGGGCTGAACGCGCCGTGGGCGCCTTGCGCGCCGAGCCCGATCATGCCGTCACCGAACTCGACCATGGTGTAGTCGATCGCGCCGTCTGCGCGCACCCCCCGCGCGGCGGCAACTTCGCGGAACCCGAACGCACTCTCCAGGAACGAGAGCGCGGCCCCGACGTTCTCGTACGGAAGCCGTGGGATGATCGTTGGCCGTCGCGTGGGCTGGACCTCCTGCCGGATTGTCGCCATGAGCGCCGCCTTTCCCCGGTCGAGCACCGCCGGCTCGAACGCGGCCTCGCGCCGCAGCTTCTTCGCCAGGTCGACCGGCTTCATCGTGATCTTTCCCTCCCTTTCCCGTTCGGCTCGAGAAGTTCGCGCAGACGCGCGCGGGCGCGGCTCAGCCGGGAGCGCACCGTGCCGACGGGCAGCTGGAGAGCCTCGGCCACGCTCGCGTATGGGAGCTCCTCCCAGGCGAAAAGGAGGAGGGCCTCGCGCTCCGGGTCCGGTAGCGAGTCGATCGCGTCAGCTACGCGCGGGAACAACACCCGCGCGTCGAACGCCGCGGCGCCCCTGCGTGTGTCCGCGGCGTGGCCAGCCGCCGCCATCCGGGCGCTCGCGCGCAGCCGCCGTGCCTCGGCACGCCGGTGCTTCAGCAACAGATTCGAGCCGATGCCGTACAGCCACGGGAGCGCGCTCTCGCGCGCCGCGTCAAATGTCTTGCGCCGCTCGAACGCGATCCGGAACAGCTCGCCGAGCAGGCCCTCCGCGGCTTCGGCGCCCACCCGGCGACCCAGGAAGCGCAGCACGGTAGCGGCGTGGCGATCGTAGACCAGCCCAAAGGCTTCGGGCTCGTCCAGCGAGCGGCCGATCACTTCCGCGTCGGAGGGAGAGTCCATCGTCTTCCTTTTCCCGATCGCCGGGTTGGGTTCGCGGGGCAGCAAAACTAGATCTCCGCACCTAACTCGGCTCATCCGGCTTGGTTGACTCGAACTGTACTCGGACCGCGCCCAGTGGGCTGTTCGCGCCGCGCTCAGCGACGACGGATCCGCATCGTCTCGCAAGTTCTGGGGTGGTGAGTCTAGCAGGAGTCGATCGGATCGAGCGTGGCGGGTCCGATTGACGCCGCGTGCATCGGTGGCCGACAATACGGGGCGATTGGGGGGTTGCATTGCGCACCGTCGCGTAAGTCGGGGAGATGCTCAACGCGAGAGAAGGGGATCACACATGGGTTCGCGGACACTGCATTGTGAGACGACGGCCGAGGCGTATCTCGAGCTGTTGAACGACCGCGGTATCGAGGTCTTCCTGGGCAACGCCGGCACCGACTTTGCGTCGATCGTGGAGGCGTTCGCGCGGTTCGAGGCCGAGGGCCGGGCCGCGCTGCGGCCGCTGGTCGTCCCGCACGAGCTCGTCGCCGTGTCCATGGCGCACGGCTACTATGTGGCCGGCGGGCGGCCGGCGGCGGTGATGGTCCACGTCAATGTCGGCACCGCGAACGCGTCCACGGGCATTATCTCCGCGGCCCGCGCGAACGTCCCCGTGCTGATGACGGCGGGGCGGACCCCGATCACTGAGGACGGGCTGCCCGGCGCGCGCGATCTGCACATCCACTGGGCGCAGGAGAGCTTCGACCAGGCCGCGATGCTCCGCGAGTACGTCAAGTGGGACTACGAGCTCCGCAACCCCGTTCAGCTCGAAGCCGTCGTGGACCGCGCCTTCGAGCTGATGCTCTCCGAGCCCCGGGGGCCGGTGTATCTCACCCTGCCCCGCGAGGTGCTCGCCGCCCCCGCCGGGGAGATGACGATCACGTCACCGCCGCGGCGTCAGTTCCGCAGCGTGCGGTTCCCCGATCCCGCGCGAATCGACGAGGCGGCGCGCATCCTCGCCCTTGCCGAATCCCCGGTGGTCCTGGTCTCGGCGGCGGGTCTCGATCCCGGCGCGTTCGCGGGCTTGGTCGAGCTGGCGGAGGCGGGCGGGATCGGGGTGATCGAGGCGGATCCGATCTATGCGAACTTTCCCCACGCGCACGACTTCCATCTGGGCTACAACCAGTCGGGCACAACGAACCCCTCGGTCGCCGAGGCCGACGCCATCCTGGTCATCGAGGCCGACGTGCCCTGGTACCCGGCGCTCCAGAAGCCGGCCGCGGGCGCGCCCGTCATTCACCTCGGTGTCGACCCGTTCTTCTCGCGCTATCCGATGCGCAGCTATCCCTGCGACGTGCCGATCGCGGCCACGCCGGCGGCGGCGCTGCCGCTTCTGGCCGAAGCCGTGCGGCGCCACGCCGCTCGTCCCGCCGTCGCCCGTCGCGGCGAGCGCCTGGCCGCCGAGCACAGAAAGCGCCACGCCGCCTGGGACGAGACCGCCTTGCGGCAGGCAAGCAAGTCGAGTATCGGCTTCGCGTGGGCATCACGCTGCATCGGCGAGGTCCTGGACGAGCGGACCGTGGTCGTCAACGAGTACCCGCTCGACCGGCGCTTCGCCGCGTTCAACCGGCCGGGGAGCTACGTCGGCTCACCGCACTCGAGCGGCCTCGGCTTCGGCCTGGGCGCCGCCCTCGGCGCCAAGCTCGCCCGCCCGGAGGCGACGGTGATCGCCACCGTCGGCGACGGCGCGTACTTCTTCGGCGAGCCGCTGTCCTGCCTCTTCGTTCAGCGTGCCCACGCGCTGCCCGTCCTGACCGTGATCTTCAACAACCAGCAGTGGGAAGCCGTGAAGTCTGGGGCGCTCGCCGTCCATCCGGACGGCTTCGCCAAGCAGCGCGGTCGCTTCCCGCTGACCGAGCTCAGGCCTTCGCCGCGCTTCGAGGAGCTCGCGAAGGCGGTCGACGGCTACGGTGAGCGGGTCGACAACCCCGGGGATCTGGCCGCCGCGCTCAAGCGCGGGCTGGCCGCGGTACGGGAAGGCCGCCCCGCGATCCTCAACGTCCAGTGCCAGCGAAGCATCTCGTGATCCGCTGACGTCGATGGAGTCATCCGGCGGTATCCCTGCCGTAGTGGCATCGGGCTCCTGGGGCGGCCAGCGTTCAAGTCTGGCTCCGCAGCGTCATCCTGAAAGCGTCCTGCTGTAGATGATCCGGCCTTGTTGTAGGACATATCGAACGCGGGCCAGCGCGGTGATGTCGCGGTCCGGGTCTCCGTCCAGTACGACGAGCTCGGCGTCCATTCCGGCGGCGACGCGACCCGAGTGGGCCGAGCGCCCAAACCGGGAAGCGGGCTCGGTGGTCAACGCCGCGAGTATCTGCGGGAATGACAGCCCCGCCCGCCCTAGCAGGACGTACTCGTCGGTTGGATCGTAGTCGGTCATGTAGCCGACGTCCGTCCCGAACAGGAGCTGGCCGCCGGCATCGGTGAAGGTCTTGACCTGGGCCGCCGCGTTGACCCGTGCGCGCTCGGCGATCGCCGGGGCGAGTCCGAGCCTCTGCGCCTCGTACGGCCAGAGCTTCAAGGTGGGGATCAGGGCCATGCCTGCTTCGCGCATCCGCACCGGGAGCGACCGATCCCAAGGGCCGGTCAGCTCGGAGGGAAACGTATGGGCCAGGATGTCGACGCCGCCGTCCAGCGCCGCGCGCGCGCCCGCGCCGTTCGAGGGGTGGGCCAGGACGAGCTTGCCGCGCTGATGGGCCCGTGCCGTCGCCGCCCGGACGACATCGACCGGCATGATCGCGATCGAGTCCTGGCGCGCAAACGAGCCAGTGAAGAGCTTGACGACGTCGGCGCCGCCGTCCAGGGCCTGCTCGATGAGCGTCTCCGCCGTGCCGGGATCCGTCAACTCCGGTAGCCGCGCGGGCTGGAGATAGAAAGGGGTCCCCGCCGGCGGAACGAAGTTTGGGCCCGCGGTAATGATCTGCGGTCCCAAGACGTTCGCACCATCGACGCGGTGACCAAGGTCCCGGGTGTTGGGCAACGATGACCCAGTGTCCACGACTCGGACGAACCCATAGCGCGTCAGCATGGCCGAGAGTGCACCCGCCAGATGTGTCGCCGTCGCGCTATGGGCGGCCTGCCACTTGGCCTCCGTAAAGTGCACGTGGCAGTTCGTGAAGCCCGCCGTCACGACCAGTCCCGTGCAGTCAAGGGTTGTTGCGCCGGAAGGAATCGACACCTGTTCCCGGCTTCCGACCGCGACGATCGCCTTGCCGCTGGTCAGGACGACGCCCCGTGGAATTGGGGGAGCATCCGGTCCCGGGTAGATCCGGGCGCCAGTCAAGGCGACGGGCGGAGGCGGCTCAGCGCCTTCGGCGACGCTGGCAAGTGCATGGGATCTTCCGTATTCGAAGCCGGCGGCGGCAACCCCAGCCATCAATCCACGTCGGAGAAAAGTCCGCCTCGACGTTCTAACCTCGGTGCGGAACCAGTCGGCAACGCTGAAACACATATGCGCCTCCTTAGGGACTCAAGTCGGTGCGGCCGCGGCTTCGATCTCCTTCGCCCGGGAGTACGGTCGAGCGTGCCACTTATTTCACGAGCCCGAGCGATCGCGCGCGACGAAGGCCAGTGACGGAACGGCAGCAGTGGAGGCCAGCGCGGCCGAAGCCTAGAAGCCGTCCATAGACGATTACTCGGGTGCGCCAGCGTGCGCACGGGGCCAACACGCCATGGCAAAGCAGACTCGTGGCGGTGTCCTTGCCACGCGAGACGCGGGCAGTTACCCTCGACCCACCGATCCGACCTTCCCCCGCGAGACTGCTCGGAGGCTCCCGCGTGACGTGTCCCCGGTGCCAGCAGGACAACCCGCCGCACGCGCGGTTCTGCCTGGGGTGCGGGGGGCGGCTGGTGCTGCCCTGCGCCGCCTGTGGCGCCGAGCTCCCGGCGGGCGCTCGGTTTTGCCTGCAGTGCGGCCACGCGGTGCCCGCCGGCCCGGCTCCGGCGCGGGCCCCCGCGCCGGAGACCTACACCCCCAAGCATCTCGCCGAGAAGATCCTGACGTCCCGGGCGGCGCTGGAGGGCGAGCGCAAGCAGGTCACCGTGCTCTTTGCCGACCTGAAGGGCTCGATGGAGCTGCTCGCCGATCGCGACCCGGAGGAAGCGCGCAAGCTGCTCGATTCGGTGCTGGAGCTGATGATGGAGGCCGTGCACCGCTACGAGGGCACGGTGAACCAGGTGATGGGCGATGGGATCATGGCGTTGTTCGGCGCGCCCCTGGCCCACGAGGATCACGCGGTGCGGGCCTGCTACGCGGCCCTCCGGATGCAGGCGGCGGTGGCGCGGTACGCGGAGGGGGCCTTCCGCGCGCACGGGGTGCCGATCCAGATCCGGGTGGGGCTCAACTCGGGCGCGGTGGTGGTGCGCGCGATCGGGTCGGATCTGCACATGGATTACACGGCCCTGGGGCAGACGACCCACCTGGCCGCCCGGATGGAGCAGATGGCCGCGCCCGGCACCATTCTGCTCGCGCCCGCCACCCTGCAACTCGCCGAGGGGTTTGTGCAGGTCGCCGCCCGGGGGCCGGTGGCGGTCAAGGGGATGCCGGATCCCGTGGACGTCTACGCGCTCACCGGCGCGAGCGGGGTGCGGTCCCGACTGCACGCGGCGGCCGCGCGGGGCCTGACGCGGTTCGTGGGCCGCGAGGCCGAGATCGAGCTGCTGCGCCGGGCGCTGGACCTCGCCCAGGAGGGCCACGGCCAGCTCGTCGCCCTGGTGGGGGAACCCGGGGTGGGGAAGTCGCGCCTCGTCTACGAGTTCACGCATTCCCACCGCGCCCAGGAGTGGCTGGTCCTGGAAGCGGGCTCGGTGTCCTATGGCAAGGCGACCAGCTACCTGCCGGTCATCGACCTGCTCAAGGGCTACTTCAAGATCCACGATCGGGAGACCCATGGGGAGATCCGGGAGAAGGTGACCGACAAGCTCCTGGCGCTCGACCGAGCGCTGGAGCCCGTCCTGCCGCCGCTTCTCTCGCTCCTGGAGGTGCCGGCGGATGATGAGGCGTGGGGACGGCTCGATCCTCCCCAGCGCCGGCAACAGATGCTGGACGCGGTGAAGCGACTGCTGCTGCGGGAGAGCCAGGTGCAGCCGCTCCTGCTGTCTGTCGAGGACTTGCACTGGATCGACGGCGAGACCCAGGCCCTCCTCGATGGCCTCGTCCAGGGCCTGCCGACGGCCCGCGTGCTGCTGCTCGCCAGCTACCGCCCCGAGTATCGGCACGGCTGGGGAAGCAAGACGTACTACCGGCAGCTACGCATCGACCCGCTGCCGGCAGAGAGGGCGGACGATCTCCTCACGAGCATGCTCGGGAGTGGCCCGAGCCTGGACGCGCTCAAGCGCGCCCTCATTGAACGGACGGATGGCAACCCGTTCTTTCTCGAGGAGAGCGTGCGGGCCCTCGCGGAAATCAAAGGCCTGGTCGGGGAACCGGGCGCCTACCGACCGGCGCAAGGCGCCACGACGATCGAGCTGCCGGCGACGGTCCAGGCAATCGTCGCGACGCGCATCGACCGCCTGCCGCCCGCGGCCAAGCGGCTGCTCCAAGCGGCCGCGGTCATCGGCAAAGATGTGCCCATGCCCCTGCTCCTGGCCACTGCCGACGCTCCAGAGCACGAGGTGCGTGTCGAGCTCACGCATCTCCAGGCCGCGGAGTTCCTCTACCAGGTCAGGATCTTTCCTGACCTCGAATACACCTTCAAGCACGCGCTCACCCACGAAGTGGCGTACGGTGGACTGCTCCACGACCGGCGGCGCGCCCTGCACGCCCGCATCACCGAGGCCATCGAACAGGTGTACGGCGACCGGCTGGCGGAGCACGTCGAGAAACTCGCGTACCACGGCGCCCGAGGAGAGCTGTGGGAGAAGACGCTCGGCCCACGCGGAGGCGATCGGACACGCTGGCCAGGGGATCGAGGCGCTCCAGCATCTTCCGGCCACCGTCGAGCGCAGCCGGTACGAGCTCAAGCTCCAGATCACGCGCGGATTGGCGTTGATCGCGACCAGAGGCTACGCCGCCCCGGAAGTCGAGCAGGCGTACGCGCGCGCGAGGGCGCTCTGTGGAGAGGTCGGCGAGCCCGCGCAGCTCCTCCTGGTCTTGCGGGGGCTCGGGACCTTCTACATGAACCGGGCGCAGCTCGAGGCGGCGCGGGGGCTGATCGAGCAGCGCCTGGACCTGGCGCGACAGCTGAATGACCGGACCGCCGTCTGGGTCGCTCAAAGTGGACTGGCGATGGTCCTCTACCACATGGGCGAGTTCCCTTCCGCGATGGGGCACCTCGAGCGCGCGCTCGCCTCGGCGGACGTCAGCACGGCGCGTGAGCGTGCCGCGGGGTATGGGATTTACACCGGTCAGTGGACCATCGTCGGGTGCCTCGCGCACGCGGCGTGGGCCCTGTGGTTCCTGGGCGCGATCGACGAATCTCTGGCGCGAAGCCACGAGGCGCTCACGCTCGCCCGCGAGTTCGGTCAACCCCTGCACCTGGCCAACGCGCGGTACTGGGCGGCCCAGCTCTCGCAGTACCGCCGTGACCGCGTCCGCACGCGCGAGCTGGCCGAGGTGGTCATCACGGCCTCGGCCAAGGAAGGCTTCGCCCAGCAGAAGGCGCAGGGCATGTTGCTGCGCGGCTGGGCCATGGCGGAGCCCGGCGCGGCCGGGCAGGGATGGGCGCAGATGCGGGAAGGCTTCACGGCCTGGGAGGCGACCGGCGCAGGGGTATTGCGGCCCTACTACCTGGCGTTGCTGGCCGAGGTCGCGGCGCTGGCCGGTGACGTGGCCGAGGGACTGCGTCTGGTCGACGAGGCGCTCGCCACCGTCGAGAAGAGCGGCGAGCGTTCGTGGCAGGCGGAGGTGCACCGCCTCCGCGGTGAACTGCTGCTGCAACAATCCGGGAGTGACGCGACCACTTCCAGCGCCGCCGAGGTCGCGGAGGTGTGCTTCCGCCAGGCCCTTGCGGTTGCTCGCGACCAGCAGGCCAGGTCCCTGGAGCTGCGCGCCGCCATGAGCCTCGGCCGCCTGTGGCATCGTCTCGGCCAGCGCCAGAGGGGGACCGAAGTCCTGGCGCCGATCTGCGGCTGGTTCGCCGACCGCATCGACACCGTCGACCTCCAGGAGGCCAGGGCGCTGTTGGCGGCGTGGGCGTAACCGCTAGACCATAGGACAAGCGACGACCCCATGCGCGGCGACGGCCGCCAGCGACCTTCCTGGTGGACAGACCAGGATTGGAAGTCCTCGTTCCCTCGCGTGAGGCTTGGTCTCGCTTCAAGACCTATCGCCGCTATTTCTCACCATAGTGGGCTCGCAGCTCACGAAGGAACGCGCGGCGCCTTGTCGGGGTGATCGGTCGCGGAAGGTCGATCTGGACCCAACCGGTCCGTCCCTTCACGTCGGCACGGCGCCGCCCTCCTTCAACCAAGTGGAAATGGAGGAACGGCTGACGGCGCACGTAGAACACGTTGGGTTTCTTCTCGGATACCCAAGCCCAGCCGCGGACCTCCGCCAGCAGGTCGGCGAGGTCGTCGAGCAGATCCGGGCGACAATACGCCATCGGTCGATCCCTCGCCCCTCACCGAGTGTCAGCTCGGGGCAGCCTCCGTTGCCGCTGCGCGCCACTTTTGGTGCACCGAGCACATCTGTGGGGTCAGCACGTTCTCCCACCTCGTGTACATAACGTGATCGATCCAGAGCTCGAAGGCAATTTCAGATGCGTCGGCCATGTGCTTGGCGTCTCGAAGGATCGCGGCACGTATGGCCGGATCGTCAACGCCCACGGCTTTGCCCGCGATGTAGAACTCATCACTCCCAGGCTTCGGCTGGGGAAAGGTCTGGAGAGCGTACCGGCCATCCCGGAGCAGGTCGTGCCGCTTCGGAGAGGTCGGGATGATGAGCACAAAGAGGTGGTCGGTAGATAGGACGGGGCACACCGGATGGAGGCGTGGAGCGCCATCTTTGCGCACGGTGGCGAGAAAGGCCAGTCCAACCTTGAACTGAAAGAGCAACGAGCGGCCCACGCCGGCAAGATCAGGCTCAGCCGCGGCGAACTCCTTCCACGTGACCATTAGAGTGGCCTCCCAGGAGCACAGCTCGGAGCGGAACGTTCCCTTCGGGCTGACCGAGGTGACTGAGCTTCTGCGTTCTTCTCGGGTCAGGCATCGCGGATCGGAAGATGGTCTAAAGCTCGGGCACCCAGGTCACCCCGCTGGCTGCGGGCTCACACGACGGTGCACCGGCAGCGTGAACGTGAACGTCGAGCCCAAGCCCACCTGGCTCGTCACCCGGATCTGGCCCCCGTGCAGCTCGATGAACTTCCGGGAGAGGGCCAGCCCGAGTCCCGTACCCTCCGCCTTCTTGTCCGCCGGTCCCACCTGCCGAAACTCCTCGAATACGGTCTCTTGATCCTCGGGCGCGATCCCGACGCCGGTATCCGCGACGGAGACCTCGACCATCCCATCCGTGGACGCCGCGCGAATCTCGATCCGGCCGCCCTCAGGCGTGAATTTGATAGCGTTCGACAGGAGATTCAAGAGAACCTGTTTGACCTTGCGTTCATCCGCTCGGATGTCCGCGACCGGGGCGTCGATGACGTGGTGCAGGGCGATCCCGCGGCGCAGGGCCCGCTCGCGGACCAGCGTCAGCGCATTCTGGATCGCCTGGGGCAGGTCGAACTCACTCACCTCAAGCTCCATTCGACCAGCCTCGATCTTCGACAGGTCGAGGATGTCGTTGATGAGGGAGAGCAGGTGCCGGCCCGACTCCAGGATGTCGCGCAGGTACTCCGCCTGCTTGTCATTGACGTCACCGAACATCTTCTCGGCGAGGACTTCCGAGAACCCGATGATGGCGTTGAGAGGCGTGCGCAGCTCGTGGCTCATGTTGGCCAGGAACTCGGACTTGTGCTGACTGGCCGCTTCGAGTTGCCGGCTCTTGTCCGCGATCTCGTGAAACAGGCGGGCGTTCTGGATCGCCAGGGCTGACTGCGTGGCGAAGGTCCGCAGGAGATCGATCGTCTCGGCCGGGAAGTCGCCCGGCTGGTTGCGGGTGACGGCGAGACAGCCGATCAACTGGCCCTCGCGAACCATTGGCACGGCCAAGATGGCTCGGATGCCGGACTCGATCAGGTTCTCTCGCAGGCGACTCTCGTAGGCACCCGGCACGGTGATGTCAGGGACCTGGACGGACTCCAGCGTGATTGCCGTCCGGCCGAGCGCGCCTTCCCCCTTCTGGATCCGCGTGGTCCGCCGCGCCTCCGCAAGGGCGCCGCCGGTCTCAGTGGCCACCCGCTGAACGAACTCCTCCGCGTCTTCGTCATACTCGAACACCACCCCGCCGTCCAGGCCGGACAGCTCGACGGCCCGCGAGACGATGGTGGTCAGCACCATCTCGAGATCGAGCGTGGAGCTGACGGCGCGGCCGACCTCGCCGAGGGCGGTGAGCTGATCGACGGATCGGCT
>Ga0075433_10004683_pt1 | contig 10658 bp, 5 predicted proteins | sample RhiMethybrSRZTD2_FD_75299 | JGI IMG/M metagenome (GOLD analysis project Ga0075433, IMG submission 75299) | Populus rhizosphere microbial communities from Tennessee, USA - Rhizosphere MetaG P. TD hybrid SRZTD2 | ecosystem: Host-associated > Plants > Roots > Rhizosphere > Soil | place: USA... | reverse complement strand
ACGGCAGCGGTCTACGAGAAGCTGTTCGCCATCCGGCGCGATCTGCCAGCCGCCGTATGGATACGCCGCGCCATGGCGCAGAACCGGACGCAGCACATCGCCGGCGCGATCGACAGCTATCGCGAAGTGGCAAGGCTCGATCCCGACGCGATGCAGGTGTATCTGCACCTGGGCACGTTATACATACAGCAACGCTCCTTCGCCGAGGCCGACGCCGTGCTCCGCCGCGCGCTCGAGCTCGATCCCGGCAATCGCTACGCGCTGTCGCAACTCGCGCAGACGCGGCAGCAGCGCTGCGCCTGGGACGGGCTCGCCGAGTTGTTCGCGCAGATTCGTGACGGCCTCGAGGGCGAGGACGCCGACACGCCCTTCCCCGTCCTGCCCTTCGCGGCCCTCGCCATGCCGCTCTCGCCTCTCGCTCTGCTCCATGCGGCGCAGCGCTGGGCGCGGACTATCGCGAGGGGCCCGTTGCCGCCGCGGCCGACTGTGCGCTACGGTCCGCGCGAGCGGCTGCGGGTGGCCTTCGTGACCGCGAACATGCACGATCATCCGACGATGCACCTGTCGCTCGAGTTTTGGGAAAGGATCGACCGCCGCCGCCTGGAGATGTTCGCCTACAGTCTGCGCCACGATGACAATCCGTTCGAGCGACGGGCGCGCGCGGCTTTCGAGCATTTCGTCGATGTCAGCAAAGAATCGGCCACGCGCATTGCGCAGCGGATACGAGAGGATCGGATCGCCATTCTCCTCGACCGCAACGGCTACACGCTCAACGCCCGGGAAGATATCTTTCCTCTTTGCCCGGCACCGGTCCAGGTGAACTGCATCGGTTTCCCGGGCACCATGGGCGCGCCGTGGTACGACTACATCTTCACCGATCGCTTCACCGTCCCGGAGGATTTGCGGCATTTCTACAGCGAGCAGCCGCTGTACATGCCGCATATGGCCTTCCCCAGCGACACGACGCGCTTGCCGCCGGGACCGCCGCCCTCGCGCGCCGCCTGCGGTTTGCCGGAGTCCGGCTTCGTGTTCTGTTGCTTCAGCAACCCGTCGAAGATTCTGCCCGACGTGTTTGCGATCTGGATGCGCTTACTCGCCGCCGTGCCCGGGAGTGTGATGTGGCTCCTGGGGTCGAGCGAGGAAGTCGTTCAGAACTTGCGCCACGAAGCTGTGCGGGCGCATGTCGATCCGGCTCGACTCGTTTTCGCGCCGGGAGTCAAAATCGGAGAGCACGTGGCGCGCAATGCCGTCGCGGACCTCTTTCTCGACACGTATCCATATGGCGCGCACACAACCGCCAACGATGCGCTGCTCTCCGGATTGCCGGTGCTCACCTGCGCCGGCGAGACCATGGTGAGCCGCGTCGCCGGCAGCCAGCTCAAGGCCATCGGCCTCCCCGAGCTCGTCGCGGAGAATTTCGAGCAATACGAAGCGCGTGCGCTCGAGCTGGCGAGGCGACCCGAGCTGCTCCGGAGCTATCGCGCGCGACTCGCCGCCAATCGCGCGACGCACCCGTTGTTCGACATGGCCCGTTATGCGCGCGACTTCGAGGACGCAATGGAGCGCCTCTGGAGCGATCACGCCGGCAAGGCGCCGGTCTGAATCAAGGTCTCGAGCGAGGCGATGGCATCGCGGACATCGAATAGGCGCGTCTGCCCGGCGCGAATGCGTTTGGAAAGCTCGAGGCGCCACGCGGGATCACGGCAGAGCCGCGCGGCAATCGCGAGGTAATCCGCTCGATCGCGCGCGATCAGCTCCGCTACGCCCAGCAGCATCAACATGCCAGCGCTCTGCCGTCCGCGCATGAACGCTCCGGGCAGCGTGACCATCGGCAGGCCGCAGGCGAGTGCGTCGAGGCTCGTGTTGCCTCCCGACCAGTGCATCGTGTCCAGCATCGCGTCGCAGACAAGGTTGATCCGAAGATAATCGTCGTGCCCCACCTGAGGGAGCACACGGATGCGCTCGGGCACGCTGACTCCATGCTCGCCCAATACGCGCGTGAGCCGACGCATGAACTGCTCACCCACGGCGGGATAGCGGCCCTCAAACAGCACGAGCAACGCGTCCGGATTCGCCGCGAGGATCTCCGCGAACAACGCGTCGTTGTCGGGATGGATCTTCCACAGCGACTGCGGACAGAGCAGCAGCTTTCGATCCTCGGGCAAGCCGAAGCGCGCGCGGCTCGCGTCGCCCGGAATCGTCAGCGGCTCGTAGCGCGTGCCGATGCCTGGAAGCTTCACGAGCGCCTCGGTGTAATGTGCCTCGGCGCCTTGCGGCTCCATGACCTCGCAGCTCACGAACGCGTCGATCGTCGGATGGCCCGTGGTCACCGGATGACCCCAGCCTGCGTACTGCCGCGGCGCGAGCCGGAGTGCCGCGAGCGCGAAGCTGCAAGCATCCATGCCCAGCTCGGGGTAGACGAGAACATCGAGCTCGTCCGCGCGGATCGCCGGCGCGACGATGGATGGTCGCGCGCGCATGCCGGCGAAGGTGCGGAAGCAATCGGCACGCTGCGCGATTGCACTCGCGATCTCGTCCATGCCCGGGTAGAGATGGTAGACGAAGACGTCGAAGCGCTCGCGATCGAGGTCGGTGATCCAGTTCCGGAAATATCGGCCGCAGGTGCCGACGTGGAAGAACGCGGACGCGAAGCCGACGCGCAGCCGCCGTCCGGTAACGGGTCGCGCTTCGATCCGGTGTCTCCATCGCGAAGCGCCAGCGTCGATCGCCTGCGCCACCAGGTTCGCGTACGCCGCTTGCAGCGCGCGGTCGTCCTGCCCCTGATAGGCGAGGAAGAAGTTGGTCCAGCGAAAGCCGTCGAGGAGCTTTTCCTCGGAGAGCGCCGCTGCAGCCGCGGGTAGCTCGTGTTGGAGCGCACTCAACCCGGCGGCGAAGGCCGCGCGCTCTGAAGCGAGGTGATCCGCATCGGCGTAGATCATCGGTAGCGTCAAGTGCTTGCCCAGCAGATTCCGGAGGTCGGTTGCATCGACCGTCCGCGCGGTTGCATAGGCGTCGCGCGCCGCGGCCATCTCGCCGCGCTCGCTCAAAACCCAGGCGAGGCTCGCCCATTGCCCGCCCGATTCGCGCGGCGCGAGTTCGATCGCCTGCCGATACAACCTCTCCGCTTCGTCGAGCGCGCCGCGCTCGCGCAAGAGCCCCGCAAGCAGCACGACCTGGGGCCGGAAAGGCGGACCTCCCGCCTGCCTCGCGAGCGCTGCGCGCAGCGTGGCCTCCGCGCGTTCGACTTCGCCCTGGTCGCGCAGAACCTCGCCGAGGTTGGCGGCGGCGAGCGCATAGTCCGGCTGCAATGCGAGCGCGCGGACGAACGAGCGCTCCGCTTCCGCGAGCCGGCCGAGGGTCCTCTGCGCATTGCCCAGATTGTTCCAGGCGCGCGAGTGATCGGGCTCGATCAAGAGCGCCTTCTCCAAGGAGGCGATCGCCCCCTCGGCATCGTCGCTCTCGCCGAGGAGAATGCCGAGGTAGCGAAGCGCCCGCGCAAAGCGCGGGTCGATCTCGATCGCGCGGCGCAAGCTCGCGATTGCGCCAGCCTTGTCGCCGGATCCCTCCTGCTGCTCGGCGTGAGCGTAGTGCGCGACCGGATCTCCCGGCGCGCTGTCTACGGCCGCGCGGGTGTGCTCGAGCGCTGCGGCAGCGTCACCAGCCTTGTCGCAGCAAACCGCGAGGACGAGATGCGCCGCGCAACGCTCCTCGTTGCCGGCGGCGCTGCCGATGATCGCCTCCGCTTCGCTGCGCGCCGCGGCAAGGTCGCCTTGCGCGAGCCGCATCCGCGCACGCTCGATGCCGGACGAGGCCGCTGCGATGTCAGCCATCAGTCCCATCGCGCACGGCGTGAAGCGCCGCGGGATAGCGTTGTTCGAGCGCCTCCAGGTAAGCCCGCTCTAGGTGCCGCGTGTGCGCATCCATGTCGGTCAGCGGCGAGTGCTCGAGGGCGTTGCGGATGGCGGCGGCGACCACGGTTCTGAACGGTGCGTCGGTGGCGAGCCGGACCGCGATTTCGACGTACTCGCTTCCGCTGTGGGCGACAGTCTGCGTCACGCCAAGGTTGGCGAGAATGCTGTACGCGCAGCGTTCGCCATGCCTGCGTCCGGCAAGCGTAACGACGGGAACGCCCATGTCGAGCGGCTCCAATGTGCCGTTGGCGCTGCCGAAAGGCATCGGATCGAGCACGAAGTCGACGATGTTGTAGCGAGCCCGATTCTCCGCGTCGTCGCGCCCCTGCGGCACCACGAACACGCGCGAAAGCGCGATGCCGGCTGCGGAGAAGAGCCGTCCGTAGATCGCACGGTGCTCGGGGGAGCGCGGGGACACGGCGAGGACAGCGTTGGGAACACGTTCCAGGATCTCACGCCACAGCGCGAGGCAACGCCGCGAGAGCTTGAGCTGATTGACGAAGCCGCCGATCACAACCCTGTCCGCAGCGATGCCGATTCGGTCACGATGAAACGGGTGCTCGGGCGCAGGCGCGACATGCCGATAGGGATAGACGCAGCCCTCCATCGGCAGCAGCGTCTCGAGCTGGAACTGCTGATTCTCGGGCAAGTCGGCGTAGGCGTCGGTCAGCTTGAAGTCGACAGCGGACAGACCGACCACCCCCGCGCTCGCGACATGCGTGAGTTGCACGCGCGCAGGCTTCAACGCGAGGAGGCCGGGCTTCGCGCCCGCCGTGTTGGTACCCAGATCGACCAGCAGATCGAGATCGTCGGCAGCGATGCGCTTGGCTGCCTCTCTTTCCGAGAGCTCTGCGATGATCTCGAAATGCTCGGAAAGCCCGCGATAGCGCGCAGTCCATTCGTCACTCGCGGTAGAGAGCGAGTAGAAGAAAATCTCGAAGCGCTCCCGGTCGTGGCGCTCGATGGCCTGCCACATCATCTTGCCCATGACATGGTCACGCAAGTCCCCCGAGAGGTAGCCGATGCGGACCTTTCCCGGCCGGCGCTCCTCCGGAAGCGGCAGCGCGCGAGCGTAGACGCGCGCTGCCACGGCATCGTAGCGCTTGTACAGCGAGTAATGCCATTCCGGGTCGACGTCGAAGAACAGCAGCAGGTAAAGCAACTCTTCGAGGCAGTCGGCGAGCTCCGTGTCGCCCGCCGCCCTGAATTCGTCTCGCTCCAGGCGGTCGAGATAGCGATCGACCCCGGCGAAATCGCCTCGATACTGACAGGCCTCGAGCGCCATTACGGCGAGCGGGAGTGCGTCGGGACACGCGGCCTCGAACCGGTCGAATGTCTTCAACCAGTCGTCGATCCGTCCGGCGCCGAGCAGCGTCTCGGCGAGCGCCTTGTGCGCCGCGATGTGCCGAGGATCGCACGCAAGAACGTGCTCGAACGCGCTGATCGCAGCCTGTGCCCGACCCTGCTCGCGAAAGATCACGCCGATGTTGAAGTCGGCCGCGATCAGCTCAGGGGATAGCGCCAGCGCTCGCTGATAGGCGCGCAACGCGAGACCGCGCCGATGCAACATCTGGAGCGCCACGCCCTCGTTGTAATGCGTCTCGCCGTCCGTCGGCGCCAGTGTGAGGGCGTTCCTGAATGCCTCACAAGCCGCGCGCCCGCGGCCCTGCGCAAGCCGCACCTGTCCGAGCGCGCGCCACAGTGAAACCTCGTTCGGCACGAGCGCGAGACCTTCGACGCAGAGCTTGCCAGCCGTACGCGCCCGTCCACTCTGGCGATACAGGTTGGCCAGCGCAATGCGCGGCTCCGGATAGGCGGGCGCCGCGGCGAGCGCGGCCTCGAACGCGCGCTCCGCGTCGTGGCGCTGCCCGCGGTCGCGCAGCAGCACGCCGAGGAGGTGGTGCGCCGGCGCATAGTCGGGCTGCTCCGCGAGCACATCGTGATAGCCGGCGATCGCCGCATTCGCCTCGCCCGCCTCATGCGCGGCAACCGCCGAGCGCCAAGCTTCGGCGAGATCCGCGGCGGTACGTGTGCGCGTTGCCGAAAGCGCCAGCTCGCCCGCGCACGCCTCGCCGAGCGCTCGTTCCAGCGCCAGCCGATGCTGCGTCAGCACCTGCTCGTCACTAGCCGCGAGCGCAGGCAGCGCATGCATGGGGAGCGGAGCGACGTGCGCACCCGCGAGCCCGGGATAGGTCCAAAGCGTTCGGGCGGGACGCCGCGCAAGCAACAACCCCAACGGCGCCCTCATGCCGGTAAGATCGATCAACGCGTCCGGGTCGGACTCTGCCACCCTGCGTGCCACCGCCAGCTCTGCGGGTACGAGCAGTTTTTCGAGGGGGACAGTCGCTGGCAGTAGTTCTGCCAAGGACTCGATCCCAGCGTCGCCGACAACGTATACCCTGGCCGAGAAGCGCTCCCGAGGATGCGCTGCAACGACTGCCCGCAGATACGCTCCGGGCTCGACGGAGACACCCCCGATGACGATAGAAGCGCCCGGCATGATCAGATACGCGATCCGGAGCGGCTCGCCCGCGGTACGACGCGGCCAGGCCACCTGCGGCGTGGATGCGACTAGCTCCACGCAGCGAAACGCGTAACGTTCCGCCCAGGACTTGGAGGATCCACTCGAAGCCTCGGCAAGCGCCAGCCGGCGCAAGACCTCCGGATCGTAGATCGTCTGCGCAAATAGTTCGGCTCGCGCCAGCACCTCGCGCGCCTGCTCGCCTGCGCCGGAGGCGATCATTTCTTCTGCGGTCAGGGCGAGGAGCAGAGGCGGGAACTCACTTATCCGCGACCCACCAAGCTCGAGCAAGAATGCGCTGCGGGCGGAGGACGGCGCCGCAGCCGCCAGGGTAAATGCCAGATTGTCCCAGCGCCGGTACGCCGCGCCATTGCCGAGCACGGTGCTCAAGTCTGCATAAGCTGCTTCGTCGCCCTGCGCGACTCGAGACAATGCGAGTCCGATGCGCGCGCCGACGTGCTCTGGCTTGCTCGCCAGTATCCGCCGGTAGGCGTCGATCGCCTCGGAATGAGCCCCTGCCCGCCGGGCCGTCCCCGCCACACCCAGGAGCAAGCGCTCATCATCTGGGCTAAGCGCGAGGCCCGCCAGCCACGCCGCGCGCGCTTCCTTATGGCGCCCGAAGCCGCGCAGCAGTTGACCCAGGCGATATTGCGCCTCCACCGAGTGCTGGTTGGAATTGAGCGCACGCCGATAGCACACCATGGCGTCGATCGGCCGCCCCGCCTGCTCGTGCTCATGGCCACGCGCCAGCCATTTTGCGTAATCCGCGCGGATCATGTGCGTCTTCCGTTCACAAGCGTTCCGGAAGCGCGTCGAGCCACGGCCTCGGGGCAAGCCGGTAGAGCGCGCGTCCCGGCGGCGTGCAAGTGCTCGATGGCCTCGAAGGACACGACCAGATCGAACGAGGCGTCGGGCAAGGGCTCATAGCGATCTCGCCGCTGCAGTCAGGCAGGAAGCGTTCACCCGTGAAGGTCAGATCGGAGGCCATGATGAGCCAAGTAGCGCCGCGGCGAATGAGATTCGCCCCTACCAGCGGGCACGCTGCGCGAGGACAAAATTAATATTTTACCCGATCGAAGCTTCCCCTTGCCGCCTTCGCCGCTCGGCGTCCGATTGACCGGCCGTGGACGCGCTTCCGCAAAATCAGCCGAGGAAATTCGTGCCCATTTGTCTCCGCGATCTGCGCAATATAGCGTCACCATTGAATTATCATCTGGCCTGCCGGCGCGGACAACGCATGCTATTCCGATATCACGAGATTCCCACTCTGCCGCCGCTCGCTTGGGGCGCCCGCGTGGATCGGGGGAGCGACGTGGTGCCAGTGTTCCACGGCATGTTCGTGGAAACGCATTCCCGAGGATTTATCGAGGGGGCCTGGGACGACTCCTTTGCCTCACTCAACTTCATCGCGGCAACCATTGTCGCCGGAACCGGAGGAATTCCGGAGCATGACCGGGTCCGGTTCACTACCAGCACGGACCCTCACGGTCCACTCTTCAGCATCGTCAAAGCACGCTCGGTTTACGTGTCTAACTCGCCGGCTTTCGTGATGACCATGTCGGGGGAGGAGCCTGATGACATCTATCCCTTTTACGACTACGACCTCCTTCGCATTTACCGTCAGGGGCTGTATTGCCCCAATGGTCATCTAAGGCTGCGGTCTGCCAGTCCGCTCCGTGTGCATTTCATGACAGTCATCACTATCGACGAGCGCGGCTCCGTGAGATTCGACAGGCATCGCTTGTGCGAGGCGCCCCGCGATTATCAAGCCTACAAGGAGCAGTTGCTCGAGGGGACAAGAAGAGTCCTCGAGAACGGAGCAGATCCGGCTCGGAAGCCAAGGTATGGGCCTTTAGCCTCCCTCTCCAGAGGCTATGACTCCACTGCGGCGACGGCGTTGGCCCGGTCAGCGGGCTGCGCGGAGACATTCACGTACATCGATGATCGCCGCAGGGATCCGAAACGCGACAGCGGAGCGTCGAACGCGCGATTTTTCCTCGGAATGAGGTGCAAGGCGTATTCGCGCTGGCAATATCTCGCGCTGGATAGTTGCCCGGAAGCCGAATTCGGCTATGTCGCGGTAAATTCTATGGTGCCCTTGGCCGCCGTGGAAGATCAACTACCGGGTCGCGTCCTGATCCTCGGCGACTTTGGGGATACCATTTGGGATCCGAAAGCGGCCAAGGTTTCAAACCACCTGAGTCGACCATGGGTGAAACACACACACGGGCTCAGCGCAATCGAATTCCGATTGCGCGTGGGATATCTCGCCTTTGCGCCAGCGACCATCGCAGCGCGGCACAACCGGATCATCCACGACATAGCAACCTCAGAGGCGATGCGCCCGTGGTCAGTGGGCGGGGGCTACGATCGGCCGATACCGCGGCGGATCGCCGAGGAGGCCGGATTGCCGCGACACCGGTTTGGCATTCACAAAGTCGCCTCCAGCCATAGCCTCCTCAGCGACCCAAGTCGATTTTCAGAAAAGGGCTTGGATCATTATCGTCGCTTCGTCAGCGAGCGCCATGCGGAAATCCCTCGGCCCATCTATAACTACTGGCGAGCCCGCGCGCGGTGGTGTCACTATCTGTGGACAAACACCAATGGACACGACGACCGCCGCTATGTGCATTCGACGCTTATGCAGCGCCATTTCCCGTTTACCCTGAATGCCAAAGCCGCCCGTATCCCCTGGGATTACATGTTTACGTTTCAGTGGACCGTGGCGTCGATGCGAAGTCGGTATGCGTTGCCACAGGTCCCGGTTCATGCTTAGGCGACAGAGGACCGCTGCACAGTGTTTGCAGTGGAAGCGCCAACGAAGGGCGCGACTGGCAAAAGCAATGCGGAGTTCGTATCGCACCTTATCCGCATCGCGTGTCGGACTCTTCATCCGTAGTTGTGGATCATCGCGGCGGCGTCGGGATCGCGCCGGCGGATCGCATTGACCACGACGGCGAAGCGACGATCGGCGGGCGACAGTATCAAGCGGCGAGGAACCATGGTTTCGCTGTCCGAAGGAGTGGGCACCTCGAATGGACTCGACGAATTCCTGTTTGCGAGCGATTACGGGCCATTGGGGCAGACCCTTGCCGACAGAGACCGCCGCAGTCGCTGTCAATCAATCCGAGGAATTGTTGTCGTACAGGATGACGCGGGAAACGCCTTGCAGGATATGGAACGCAAGCCACTCCTCGATATAGTCGGCCTCGTCCTTCAGGATCGCGCAGAGCGCAAACGTAGGTTCGGCCGCCAAGCTACATTCTCGCGAGTCTATCGATGGAAAGTTACCATGCCCGCGCCATAGGGCCATCAACCCTAACCGAATGGCAGCTCGCCGTGAGAAGTATCAGCGAGCGGCAGCGCTGACATCGCCCCTACAAGACAGCGGCACCGCGGGCAATCTCACGACTGCCGCAGGGGCAGGAGTCGTTGCGGCGGATGTTGTTGCCCGGCATGAGACGCAAGCAGTCGTGCGTCGGGCACTTCTGCGACCCTCAGCGCTGCGCGAACTGTAGCAGGGCGTCGCGTAGCTCGGGGCGTCGGCCGAATTTTCGCGTCACCTGGTCGGCGTACAGGTTCACGATCCGATCGTCCTTGCGACGCCCGCGACCTACCTTGAATGCATCGGCGGCTGCCGCCAGGTACCCCTCATCGCGCGCAAGGCCCAGGAATATCAGCATTTTCTCGAGGACGCCCGGGCCGATCTCGTGTTCGAAGTAAAGAAAAAAGTTCTCCGGTCGGCCGGAGTTTTCCTGCAGCGTGACGAACCAGGCGATCTCACCGAGAACCGCCTCCACCACGTCCTCGACGGTGCTCGCCGGCGAAATGCCGTGAAATGGAGCAAAAAACACGACGTGACCCTGGCGCAGATTGGCAATGGCGCAGTCGATCGGGTTGCGGATCGGCAACAGGAACTTGAGCTTGGGGTTGCACTGCAGAAGCAGCGGCACGTCCACCCGGGCGGCGCGCAGGAAGTTGGTCACCAGGTGTGAATCCTTCCACACCAGGCACTTCGTGGGACCGGCGGCCGAACCCTGAAGTCTTGCGTGGGCTTGCCGCATCGACTCGAAGTCGAACGCGTGCGAAAGGCGGATGTCACCGCCATAAGTACCGCGGGCTCCGCCGCGGGACGCGAAACCGGCATAGCGCACGAACTCGGAGAACTTGTCGGGCGAGTAACCCGCCAGGAAGTTCAGCCGCGGGTTCTGGAGCGTGCGCACGCC
>Ga0075433_10004682_pt1 | contig 10658 bp, 10 predicted proteins | sample RhiMethybrSRZTD2_FD_75299 | JGI IMG/M metagenome (GOLD analysis project Ga0075433, IMG submission 75299) | Populus rhizosphere microbial communities from Tennessee, USA - Rhizosphere MetaG P. TD hybrid SRZTD2 | ecosystem: Host-associated > Plants > Roots > Rhizosphere > Soil | place: USA... | reverse complement strand
GAGCAACCTGCATCTCGGCGCGCGCGATCCTGTCAATGGCGCGTTCGTCATGCTGGGCAAGACGTTCAAAGGTCTCACCGACCGGATGCTCGAGTGGCAAACCGAGAAACTGCTCGCCCTCGAACTGACGCGCGACGACTACACCGTGTACGTGCGGCCAGAGCTGGTGGTCGAAATCGCCTTCAACGGCGTCCAGGACAGCCCGCAGTATCCCGGCGGACTCGCGCTGCGCTTCGCACGGGTCAAGGCATATCGCCCGGAAAAGTCCGCGGCCGAGGCCGACACTATCGAGACAGTCCGCCGGACTAGAGCTCCCTCCGGCGGCGAGATGCATTGAGTTTTCCCGATCGATTTCGTTCAGCTTCACCGATACACATTCGTTTGACGTTTGGGATTACACTCCTCTCGTTCCATGCAAGCCAGTCTGTGCCCGAAGTGTCTGCAGCAAGGCCGTCATCTGGCCGCGAGCAGCGAGAACGCGTGCGTCGACTACTACCGATGCGACAAATGCGGGCACGTGTGGGCGGTCGGCAAGGATCGGCCGAACGCACCACGGAAAGACGTCACCTACAAGGCAAGCTAGTCGCCATCGAGCGGCGATGCGATTCGCGGCTATTCGACGATCAGGGTGCCCTTCATCGTCGGATGCAGCGCGCAGACGTAGGGGAACTCGCCTGCGCGCGTCGCGTGATACGTCCACGACTGACCGGACGCGATCGTCTGTGAATCGAATCCTCCCGCGCGCGACATCACTGTGTGCGCGAACGGATCGCCGTTCGTCCAGGTGATGCTGTCGCCGGTCTTCACGCGAAGCGTTGTTGGTGTGTACGCGGTACCGTCGATGCTCACCTTCTTTGCCCCAAGCGAGGACTGCAGCATCTTCGCGTGATCCAGATGCGCGGCAATCGCCGGCCGCACCTTCACGAGCAGCGCCTTGAGCTCCTCGTTCTTCGCGTTGGGGATCAGCGTCTTGTCGATGGCGTCGAGGACTTGCTGGTGATAGACGACCTCGTGATCGACGTACGCCTTGTCGAAGTCGGCTCCGCTGAGCGTCTTGAGATGCGCCACGTTCATCTCGCCGCCCGACTTCAAGCTCTGACTGGTCGCGTTGTCTTGAGGTGTCACGTTCAGCTTCTGCACGAGCGCCGTCGCCGACGTGTTCACGCCGGTGTGATCGCTGACCATCAGCTGGCCGAACTTCTTGACCTCGGGATTCTTCGAGCGTGATGCCGCGAGCGTGCCGGCATCGATATCAACCTGATTGGCGGTCACAACGATCGACGCGATCTGCGGATCGGTGACCTGCTGCGCTGCCGCCGGCGCGGCCAGGCACACCACAATCGCAAGCGTGAGTGTTTTCACGTCATTCTCCTTCATGGCATTGTCCGTTTGTCCGTAGAGCGCAGGCTTCAACCGGCGCGTGATCTGATGCGGGGGCTGAAGCCCCCGCTCTACGCACGAACGGAACGACTAATTAATAGAGAGAGGAGCGGCACGAAGGTGACATCACCCGATGCGGGTGAGTACGGCCGAGACGACGCGATCGCAGCGGGATTGATGGAAGGCGAACGCCGCAGGCGCGGCGAGGCCGGCGCGTTCGAAGAGATCGCGGCGCAGCGCGGCCTTGGCGCGGGAGAGTCGCGTCTTGACGGCGTCCTCGGAGATGCCGAGCGAGGTGGCGGTTTCGCCGGTGTCGAGTCCCTGCACTTCGCGCAGCACGAACACCTCACGGCTGCCATCCGGCAGGCGATCGATCGCGGCTTCGACGATTCCCGACAGCTCGCGTGCGATCGCCTGTCGCTCGGGATCGGGAGCCGGACGCGACGTCATCGGCGTTTCGATCGCTTCCATGGTGTCGGTTTCCAGTGGCTGGTAGCGGCCGCGCTGCCTGGCACGGGACAGCGCCTCGTTCACCGCAATCCGAGTCAACCAGGTCGCAAACGCCGCGCGGCCGTCGAACTGCCGTAGATGCGCGTAGGCGTTCACGTACGCTTGCTGCATGACGTCTTCCGTATCGCGATCGTCACGCAGAATGGCCCGAATCGCGCGATAGAGCCGCTCGTTGTGACGGCGCATCAACACCTCGAAGAGCGCCGTGTGGCCTTCGAGTACCTGGCTGACGACCTGCTCATCCGCAAGCGCACTCCAGCGCTCCAGCACAGCTCCGCTGACGGTGTGCATACTCAATAGAGTAACGAAGCGGCCAAAGGTGACGCACGCCGAGCCCCGCCGAAGCCAAAGGCGAAGGCGGACGAGCCCTAAGACTTCTTAGGCGGCTCTAAATGTTTCGACGACTGCTCGTTCTCGTTGCAGATGAACTCGATCATCTCCTGATCGACCATGATGCGCTGGTTCACGCGCACGGTGAACGGCTTCGTGTACGCCTTGGCGTCGTCGATTGTGATGTCGATCTCGAGGGTGCCGAAGTTGGGACGACGGAAGCGCTCGGTCATCTTGAGGGCGTCGGTGTATGGACTGCCGTTGACATCGAGCCAGCCGGCGCGCTCGTCGCCGCGAAAGTTGGTCGTCTCGACCACGAGGGTATCGCCCTCGAACCAGCCGCGCGAGTAGCCGAACCACCAGGGCGTGGGATCGTTGTTCGGCGCCGGACGTCCGTCCATGTAGATGTAGCGCAGGCCGTAGTTGGACTCGTAGGTGATCAGCATCAGGTTCTTGGTCTGCACGATCTGACGCGGCTGCGGATGGTTGTGATACTGCATGAGGCCGATCGGCAGACACCACACGTCGGGGTTGTCCTTCTGGTTGTCGGCCATCCGCCGCTTCTTCAGATCGGCTGCCCATGGCTGCAGCGGCAGCGCGAAGCCGCGGCCTGCGACTTCGCCGAACGTCGAGAGCGGAATGCCATCGGGCGTCGTGGTTGGCGCAGGCGGCGCGCCCTGGCGTCCTCGACCTCCCCCGCCGCCACCGGCGCGCAGCCAGATGCCTGAGAAGTCGACCTTGCCGTCGGCGGTTCGCGGCGTCGGGGCATCGAGAATCGGCTTGCCGTCCTTACGCGGCACGTCGGGCGTCGGATACGCCGGCCACTGCGCAAGCAGTGTCGACGACAGGGCTACGAACAACGCCAGCACGGTCGCGAGTGTGAGTCTCGATGCCATTACGCCTCCATGGTCGGGGGTCAGACCCCGGCGACGACTCGACTCAACCCCTTGAGTCGAGTCGTCACCGGGGTCTGACCCCACCTATATCGCCGAATCCGTCGAAACCGTTTACTTCGCCGCTCTCACCTGCCCGTCTCGCGATCGAGCGCCGCCGCATAGGCGTTCAATCCCACGAAGATGAGGTGATCGAAGGACATCGCAAGCCTCCGATCGAATTCTAGGCCGGCGCGAGTCAAAGGGCAGATGCAGGTCTATCGGTTCACGGTGGTGCGCGCCAAGTCGGCACGCAGTTTCGTGCGATCGACGGCTTCCCCTCGCAGATACACAGCCGAAATGCGTCGCGTATTCAGGATGTCATCGAGCGGGTTGGCATCGAGCACGACGAAGGCGGCTTCCTTCCTTGCCGCCACGGTGCCGAGCCGATCGAGCTTGAGGATGCGCGCGTTGATGCTCGTCGCCGCGACCAGCGCGTCCATCGTCGTCATGCCGCACTGTGTGTAGGCGGCCATCTGCTCGTGCGCGCCGAATCCGTCGCCGGTGCCATCGGTGCCGAGCCCGATCACCATCCCGGCGTCGTGGATCTTCTTCAAGTTTCTGCAGTGCAGGTTGAACAACTCGTCGGGCGGGTTGCCCTTCTTCTGGCGCTCGTCGAGATCGGCGCGCATACGCGCGATCTGATTCGCGGGCAGCGTGTCTGCGAGCGAATCGACAGTGCTCCGCGTCGACGGCACCGGAATGTTCGGACCGGTCCACGTTTTCGGGTGAGCCTTCACCAGCGACAGATACTCCTCGTCGACGTCGCGATCGCGCACGGTGTGGACGAAGCCGTCGACGCCGGCCTTCAACAGATCTTTCGCGTCGGCCAGACCAGACGTGCGGCTCAGATGCACGAGCACTTCCATGCCGTCGGCGTGGGCCTCGGCGATGATCGCGCGATACACGCTCGGCTGCACCTTCGGCACCGAGCCGTTGCGATCGTCCACCCAGATCTTGACGAAGTGCACACCTCGCGCTTTCAGCTCCCGCACGTACGTGCGCCCTTGTGCCTCCGTGCGCGCGCCGTACGGAATGCCGAGACGCGGCTCGCCCGGAGGGCCGGCGATCGGCGTCGCGGCGATCCCTTTGCCGACGGTGAGAAAGCGCGCGGCGCCAGGAACGATCTCGTCGCGCAGTTGATAGGCGAGCTCCTGATCCGCCTCGAGTCCCATGCTCAACGTCGCCGCCGTGCCGTAGTACGCATAGCGCTGGAGCTGGTCGATCAGGTTGTCGCGCGTGTAGTTCGCTTTGCTATTGCTCCCGTCGTGCTCGTTGACGAGCCCCATGTGGTTGTGACCATCGATGAGCGCGGGGATCACCGTCTTGCCCGAGAGATCGACACGAGTCGCGCCCGCTGGCGGTTGCCGTTCGCCCTTCTTGCCGACCCACGTGAACGTCTCGCCTTCGACGAGAAACGCCGAACTCTCGATCGCCGCACTGCCGTCGCCGACGATGAGTCGCGCGTTCTCGAACCACGTGACCCGGCTCGTGCCGCGTTGCGCGTGCAACGCGATACCGACCAGAACGATCAGGCAGGTGAGCGCGGACCGGAAAATGCGTTCAGGCGCGCTCAAGGTGGTCCTCCCAGAGATCGGCATAGACCGAATCGCGGCGGTTCGCTTGATCGCCCCATAGCTCAGGCGCGCTGAAGCGCACCGTGTAGACATGCTGCGGATGCTCGCCAAGCGCGTAGCCGTCGGCATCGGTGTCCTGCAGGTTGAACACGCCGTGATCGGTGACGATGGTCCCTTGGTGGCCGCGGACGTAGCGCGGCAGACGCGTGTGGCCAACAGGGTTGATGTTGCGCGCGCGCACGCGATCGCCGGTTCGATACTTGGGACGGACGCGCACCGTGTCGTTGCGAAGACTGCCGCCGCGGCGCGCCATCTGCTCGGCAACCATCGCGGGAGTGAGACGTGGAGTCGTGCGAGCTGCGGCCGGATCGGGCCTACTCGAATCGAGCTCGGCTTGCGTGACCACGCCGTCTTCGACCAGATGCATCACCAGCACGTGAACGAACCGCTCGTAGTACTTCATGCGCAGGTAATCGACCGGCGGCAGAATCTCATGCTCGTAGCGGAAGTTCTTGCGGCGTCCTGGACGGCGGAAGGCACCCATCGCACGAATCAGTCCCCACGCGCGTCCCTCCCACGGCTCGTGAAACGGGCGCTCGTCCGGATCGCGGACGATGGGGCCCATGCCGTGCATGCCGCCCATGTCGTGAATGCCGTTCACTCGCGTCCTCCGGGAGCGCTCACCTTCTGCACGCCGACCATCGAGTCGCGAGTCACCAGCGCAGCGAGCTGCTCTTCGGTGAGGTTCTCGGTTCCCTTCGGCCGCTCCGGCAGCACCAGATAGCGAAGATCCGCGGTGCTATCCCACACGCGCACTTCGACGTCCTCGCCCACCTGGGTGCCGAACTCACGCAGCACGCCGCGCGGATCGATCACCGCACGTGACCTGTACGGCGCCGACTTGTACCAGGTCGGCGGCAGGCCGAGCACCGGCCACGGATAACACGAGCACAGTGTGCACACGACCAGGTTGTGGACCTTGGGTGTGTTCTCCAACACCGTCATGTGTTCGCCCTGCGATCCGCCATAGCCCAATTCGGCGATCGCGGCCGTGCCGTTCGCGAGCAGCCGACGCTTGTACTCGGGATCGACCCACGCGCGCGCCACCACACGCGCGCCGTTGCGCGGACCGATCTTGGTTTCGTACGCATCGACGACGGCGTCGAGCGCTTTCGGATCGACCATGCCTTTCTCGACGAGCAGCGACTCGAGCGCTTTCACGCGCAGCGCAGGGTCGGACGGGACGACCTGATGGCCGGGTTCCGGCGCCGCCTGCGCTTGGCCAAGGTCGGGCGTGACGAACGCCGCCGCGCCTGACGCGGCCGCGCCGATGAAATCGCGGCGATCGATGCCGTCCTTGGGTGGGTTTGCCATCCGCGGGAGTCTACACCTAAGGTCGGCGGGGCTGAAGCGTGTCGGCGAGTGTAAAGACCCGCCTCTACTTACGAAGCAACATCTTGTCGGCGCTCTGCTCGCCCTCGTGGCACGCGTCTTCGAGAAATTCGTAGCCATCGTCGTAGGCTCGCTTGAAGCGCGCGGCGAGTGTCCACGGCCGCGTGTAGACCGCGGGGTCTTCGACCGTGACGCGGTAGTCGAGCGTGTCGGGCGACACCCGAGTGAAGCGCTCGACGAAGTGCACGCCTTCGCCGTAGAAATTGCCCACCATGTCGAGCCGCGGCTTGCCGTTGGAATTGGTGACGTCGACGACGAGTGTGTTGCCGTCCCAACGGCCGCGCGAATCACCCATCCACAACTTCAGATCCCGGTTGAGATGTGGACGGCCGTCGAGAGGAATGACGCGATAGCCGTAGTTCTCTTCGCCGAGGATGAACACGTAGCCGGTTGTCTGCACGATCCGAAACGCGCCGTGAATGAGATCGCGCAGGGCGCCATCAGGCAGACAGCGGTTTTGCGTGTCGATGTGCTCGGGCTTGGTCGGGTTGTCGGCGTTCGCGCGCAGCTCGGCGTGCTTGCTCTTGGCCCACGGCTGATACGGGATCTGCCCGTCGGGCGGATCGACGACGCGGCTCGCATTGGGCTTGCGCGCGTCGCCACGCGCCGCGCGTGCCACCTCTTCGACGCGAATCTCACCGCCGCGCGGGTCAGTCAGGTCGTACGTCCCTGGCACCGCAGCCGTCCAGAATCCCTGCAGATCGCGCGTCGCTTGACGGCTCTGTGCGCTCGAGAGCGACGGCAGCACCGCAATCGCCAGTGCGACACCACGGACGAGCCAAGGCATCGAATGCGTGCTCATGGATAAAGCTTCTCGTACACGAAACCGTAGCACTCGTATTCGAGCAGCTGGAAGTTCTTCTCCTTCCGTCGATAGAGCGTCATCCTCATCGTCCACGGGCGCGTAAACACCGTGGGGTCTGTGATCGTCGCAGCGTACTCGATGTGATCGGGGCCCGCCGGCGTGTAGCGCTCGACGACGTACAGCGCATTGCTGTGGAAATTGCCGGCGCGATCGAACCACGTCTTGTCGTTGAAATGCCGGACGTCGACGACGAGCGTGTTGCCCTCCCAGCGGCCGCGCGCGTCGCCGAGCCACGACTCGACGGCGGTCGCGGGATGCGTGCTTCCGTCGGTGTGGATCGTCCGAACCGCGTGCGCGTACTCCGACAGCATGATGATCTCTTTCGGCGTTTGCGCAATCTGAAACGGGAACGGCATGTAGATCAATCGAGGTATGCCGGGCAGGTAGCACTTCGATTCGGGATCGGCGGTGGCGCGATTCGCGAAGTTCTCCTTCTGCTTCTCCGCCGCCCACGGTTGATAGGGAATCTCGTTGCCGTCGACGACGCCCTGCCCCGCCGGAATGCCCGGCTGCGCCGAATGATCCTGGATGTTCCACGCGGCGGTGTTCAGCACCTGCCAGTAGCCGGAGAGATCGGGATGGCCATCGGGCCCGCGGGCCACCGCTGAGGCCGACGGCGACTGATCTGCGGCGACTGCAACACCGCACGTCAGCGCCACCAGCAGCGCAGAGACGACATGCGCTCGAATGCGAGCGTTCATTTGCTGGTCTTGTCGCTCGGATCGTTGGGAGCGCCCGTGCCCGATGACTGCGTGATCAACTCGCGTCCATCCGGCAGCGTGAGCGTGCTGGCGTTGGCAGTCGGCGTCCCATTCTTCGCGCGATAGCCCTTGACGACGATCTCGATGCCGGTCGGCAGATCGGTCTTCCGCACGCCTCGACGCGCGAGCGCGTTCGGTCCGGCGGTCTCAATCGCCCAGTTGACAGTGCGTCCGTCGCTGCCTTTGACGTCGATGTGAATCCAGCCGTGAGGATTTACCCACTCGACCGCGGTAATCGTGCCGCGCAGCGTCACCGGCTGCGTGCCGTCGAATTCAGCGGCGAACGAGTGATGCGGGAACGCGGCTTGTGGCAGCAGTACCAGCGCCGCCAAAGCGATCGATAGACATGCGGAAGCGCGCATGCGCTGATCCTACCGCGTCCTCGAATCAACCCGGACGTCCCCGGCGGGCGAGAAAGACCCGCCTCTACGAGTCGGTGCGATCAACCGGCGCGCAGAGCGTTCATCGGACTGATCCGGGTGGCGCGGCGGGCAGGCCAGTACGCAGCAGCCAACGACGCAGCAAGCATAACGAGAACGGCCACGGTCAAGGCGAACGGATCGTTAGGCTGTATGTCGAAGAGGAACGACTGCACGAGACGCGATGTCGCGAGCGCGACCGGAAGGCTGATGGCGAGGCCGAGCGCCGCCATCACACAGACATCACGCAGGAACATCCAGGCGACGTTGCCACTTCTGGCGCCCAACGCCATTCGGATCCCAATCTCGCTCGTCCGCTGCGCGACCGCGTAGGACATCGTCCCGTACAACCCGACGCTCGCAATCACGAGCGCCAGAATCGCAAAGGCGCTGCACAGCCTCGCGAAGATGATCTCCTGGTTGATCGTCCGATCGATTTCGATCGTCTGAGTGCGCAGGTTCGTCACCGGCAATTGCGGATCGGCTCTGCGCACCAGATCGCGCACGATGCCGGCAATGGCGAGCGGATCGCCGGTCGTGCGCAACGCATACGTCATCTGCGCGATCGGGGGAAAGCTGATGTCTCCGTACGGCAGGTACGCGACCGGAGGCGTCTGCGATCGAAGCGCACCGTAGCGAGCCGTGGTCGCAACGCCGACGATCTCGACGTCCAGCAGAGACGGCTGCGCGAAACGCACTCCCGGCTTTTGCACCTGCGGGCCTCCGCCCACCGAGAAATGCCGACCGATCGGGTTACCGCTGCCGAAGTACGTGCGGGCGAACAGCTCGTTCACGACGGCGACGATCTGCTGTCCCGGCCGATCGCGCTCGTCGATCTCGCGCCCCTCGACCAGCGGGATGCCCATGGTCGTGTGAAACGACGAGCCCACGAGCAAGAGACGGGAGCCGTCGACCTGCTTGCCGTCGACGATCAGACGCAGACTAAAGCCCGCTCGAACGAGCGACGTACGAGACAGCGTGACGTGACGTACACCAGGAATCGCGGCGAGGCGGCGTCGCAGGTCGGCGTAGAAATTGGCGATGCCTTCCTTGCCATATCCCGCCTGTTGGGCGTTCACATCGAATAGCAACACTCCGTCGGGCTTGAAGCCGAGATGCACCGATTCGAGGTTCATCAGCGTGCGCACGAACAGGCCGGCCGCGACGAGGAGCAGCACCGAGATCGCGAATTGCGCGACGACGAGTGTTCGCATCAGCGGCAGTCGCAGGGTTCGTGGAGTCGAGGGCGTGATCGCTTCGCCGACGAGTGCCTGTTTCAGCGCTGGCAGCACGGAAGGGCGCGTCGACTGCAAGGCTGGCGCGAGTCCGAAGAGCACAGCCGATACGAGTGACAGCGCAAGCGTGGCGACCAGCACGTGCCAGTTCAACTCGGCGTTCAGCGTGAACGACTCCTGACCATTGGCCAGCAGGGCGCTGAGTACCTGCATCGAGGCAAACGCAATCGGCACGCTGCACGCGCCGCTGATGCACGCGAGGCATACGCTTTCGGTCAGCAGCTGACGGAGGATCCGCTCGCGCCCGGCGCCGATGCTGAGGCGCACGGCGATCTCGCGCCGCCGCGCGCTCGCGCGCGCGAGCAGCAGGTTGGCGATGTTGGCGCACGCGATGGCGAGAATCAGACCAACCATCCCCATCAGCACGTTGAGCGGTGTCGAGTAGCGTCGGCGAAGCGAGTCGATCCCGCCGGCGCCCGACTCGAGACGCAGGCGCGGAAGATTCTGACGTTGGGCGTCGTTGGTCGCTGTTGTCGCGACCCACTGATCGAACACCGTCGCGAGAGCCGCCTGCGCCTGCCCGACATCGACGCCCGGACGCACGCGGGCCATCATCTCCAGCCAATAGGAATTGGCGTCGGATGAGATCTCCCGGGTATGCAGCGGGAGATACACCACTGGCGCGATGGCAGGATCGACTCCGGCGAACTGCGCTGGAGCGACGCCGACGATCGTGAACGGGACATTGTTGATGCGAATCGGCTGGCCGACGGCGGCGGCCGGATCGCCGAACCGTCGATTCGCGAAACCCATGCTCAGCACGGCGACAGGTGCCGCCATCGGCCGATCGTCGTCGTTGACGATCGGCCGCCCTGCGGCCGGAGTGACACCAAGACCGTGAAAGAAGTCGCCCGAGACGTACTCGCCCTGCGCGACCTCGGCTTCACCGTTGGTCACGATATGCAGCGGTTCACCCTTGAAGTGTGCGAACAGACTTGACGCCACAGGCAGCGCCGCCTCTTGCAGTCGCTCGAATGCCGGAAACGGGAAGATGCGCGCCGTCACCTCCGATTTCTCGCGGAACGTCGAGCCATTGATGCCGCGCATCACGAACGTCTCTCCCCTCATGTCGAAGGGACGGCTCCGCCACGTGAGCACGACCAGCGAATCTGGGTCGGCCACCGGCAGCGTCCGCAA
>Ga0075433_10004681_pt1 | contig 10662 bp, 13 predicted proteins | sample RhiMethybrSRZTD2_FD_75299 | JGI IMG/M metagenome (GOLD analysis project Ga0075433, IMG submission 75299) | Populus rhizosphere microbial communities from Tennessee, USA - Rhizosphere MetaG P. TD hybrid SRZTD2 | ecosystem: Host-associated > Plants > Roots > Rhizosphere > Soil | place: USA... | reverse complement strand
AGCCGCCTGTCAGAAGATGCAGGAGACATAGGGCAACTTCGTCGATGGTCTTACTCGATGAGATTCGGGTTCTCACGCGGTCATCGAGCGTGGCGCCGTACTTAGGCAAACGAAATTGCACGGCCAACGGCGGTTGTTCCTGATCTCGATGGACAACGGCAGAGGCGAATCCGGTCTGATCCATCACGCACCCTTGCGATCGTCGCCGACCAGATCGGCCATCACTCACCGCCTTTCAGCTCAGTGAAATCGGTGTCAGGCGAAACCCTTTTTGATCGCGGGACCTTCCACGCATTCAGCCGCACCTTTCCTGGTCTGTTTCCTTCGCCACATTGCATGTTAGGTCAACACCCACAATCGTTTAGAGAACACCAGAAAGCGAAACCTCGTAAACTGAGGTATGGGTAAAGAGAGCTGGGTACTTGCGTTCATCCTTGGTCTGACCGTCACCGAAACCGTGGGTGACGCACTGTCGAAGACGCCCGCTGGTGGAATCCTCGCCGAGCCGCGCCTGCCGATTGCATATCGCCAAACGGACGGACCAGACCCAGAGCGGCCGCCGCTCGAGTTGTTCCACGAGCGAGAAGCGACGTTGGTCAGCAGTACGTCAGCGCAGCACGTGTACGGATCGTTCCCAGCAGCCCGGCGAGCGATGGCGAATCCGGCGAACATGCAGCCCACCATCGTTCAACCGATTTTCACTGCTGCGAACGACACGTCATTCGATTGGTTCGTCCAGCAACCCAACCCTGTGCAGCACCGACGGCGATCGATCACCGTGGGCATGTTCACAGCGTCCACCGTCGACATAGAGCCCCAGGGTTTGTAGCGCATCACTGTTCCGCGAATCCTTTTTCGATCGCGGCCTGTTTCCACGCCGCCGCGATGTCCTCTGCGATGTCGACGTGCGACGCGAGCTGCGAGCGGATCAGATATTCAGGTGAGTACTCGCACCGCACCTCGACGCCGTGCGGATGTTCGTAGATCGCGCACACGATCGGCTTGGCGCTCGGCCCGAGCACGCGCCAGCACTCGGCGATGCGAACCGGCGCCGGCTGTTCTCGGCGCCGTCCGTCGAATGGCGTGTACTCGCTCATCTCCCGACTGTCTGAGAGGCGTTCACGATGATGTCCTCACGCTCGGCTTCTAACTCCTCCGTCGTGAGAACAACACTTGCCCATTTCTCGACGTCGTCGTCGGTCGGTGCAGGCATGTTCAACACGCGACCTGGCAGCAGGCTGATCCAGTGGGCCTCGTCATGCGCTGATTCGGCGGTTTCGATGATTGCCTCCATCATCAACTCGTCGCCTCGCATGTCGCTCTTGCACGCGTTCTGAATCAGAACCAGTGCCGACCTGATCTTGTCGAGTCGGCGCTCGATTGTCGTCATGCGACTGAGCTCGAGGTCATCGTGGTCGACGCGAGGATTGCGTGTGGACTTCGCGGATTTTTCTGTTTTGGCCAGGGGCTGAGAACGCCGCGCCTTCATCGCACACCGCCTATTTCGACGGTCTCGTACAACGGAACGTCGGGTGATTCGAGGTTCTGTGTTTGCCCATCGAGGCACCGTGATACTGACAGGACAGCGGCATACGCATCGCGCGCTGTTACGCGGATTGCTTCGAGAAAAGCAGCCTCATCGACGATGACATGATCCGTGTCGTTGCCGGCCGCAGCCATGATCATGATCAGGCCATTGCGTGCAGCGAGCAGACGGTCTTCAACGCGGGGAGTGTGAGACGTAGTGGTCATTGCGGCCTCCAGATGCGGAGAGGCCGATGGGCAGGCTGGTAAGATCAGCGCAGCCACGCTCACCGGTCACTCGGTGACGGGGTTAGCGGTCGACGGGAGTTGATAGCTCTCGTCGGCCGCGCTTTCAACTGCCGCGATTGTCTGCCGCGTCGCCTTCGAAGTCAACTCGGTCACCTCTGGGTCAATCGCATCCGACACGGAGAACAGATCGACCGCGGACTGTCGTCGCCGTTCCGGCGCATGCGCTAGTTACGATCTTCAGGCTCAATTCGACGTGGGGCCCGTAGCACACATGCTCATCACAACCTCCGGTCGTGTCTTGTTGCGGTCTGACTAAAGGCTTCGCACCGAAGTAATAGGAATTCAGGCGCGACAGAAAGGCGCTGCCGAGGTCATATCGGTCGATCTGGTCGATGAATTGCACTGCGCGCCCCGCATGCGCAACTGCCTCCTCGCCGCGGTCTTCGTTCTGTGCGTCGCATCGGTCGGCAGTGCCGGGCCGATCGCCGTTGACCACTACTTCACGTATCACCTTGAAGGCGTGATAACTGCTTCTGGAATGGCGTTTCCGCAAGAGGGGGGAGATCTTCTCGCGGAGTTGGTTCCAGTCGGTTCACCTTTCTCGATTGATGTGGTTGTCGATACCAGCGCTCAGGGTGATTTGTATAACGGCGTATATCGCTACATTGATGCGGTCGTAGGCCTCGTGTTCGACTTGAATGGCTTCGTATATACCATGACATCGCCACACATGACCCTGGAGGGTCCAGGCTCCATTTACAGTGCGACGTCGTTCTACTCAGATCTGTCGGCAGCCGCGTTCTCCGGACCATCGACTCTCGGTGTGGTCCCTGATGAATTTCTCTTCAGTGGCAACGCGATCACTCAGGGAGGTGGCTTGTATCTGTTGCTCCTTGGATTAGCGCCACGCGGGAACGGGGATGTGCATGGCACGGTGACCTCCGTCGACGTTCCTGAGCCGTCAACGATTCTTCTCATGAGCAGCGCGTTCGCGATCGGTCTCGGATCGCGTCTGAGGAAGCGACCGACGATTTGACTGCGCCGATGATGGCTGGCGAGGCGCTGGAATCCGCGGCACAACCACGCCGCAAGCGGAAGCCGCTCGAATCTACGTCGAGGGCCGCCGTTGGAGATTCGACTCGCGTTTCTGTACAAAACGGCCAATCGGCGGAGAGCCTCGAGGAACAGTACGACGCGTGATGCGTGTCTTCGGTCTGGCAGGATGACGTCCCGTACTTCGGCCGGCAGCGCGTGAAGAAGACGATCAGGCAAGGACAGTGGCAGCTGCGAAATTCAGACGGTCTTTCGGCCGGCAGTCTTTGCAGCGTCGTGGCGGACGAAAGCCTCTCTCTGCAAAGAACTTCTGCTGGCCGGACGTCCACGTGAAGTTCGCACCGCACCGATAGCAGGTGATGACTTTGTGACTGAACCGAGAATCCACTTGAGTGAGCTTTTGCCGTCGTAACCGCTGGCGACAGGGCGCGCATCGCTTCGGCAGGCTTAGCCCTTTGCTCTCGAAGAACGCCGCCTGTGTCTGCAAAAGCTCGAATGCCTGGCCGCACATCACGCATAGTCTGACGGTATGCGGGGAGGCAGAGCTCTCGACGACCTGCGATGTTTCAGTAGGTCGGTCTACGTCTGTTGTGCCGCGAGGCAACGTATCCACCAGATCACTGGAATGCGGTTGTCCGAGTTACCGAACGAATCCGCTGCCCCAAGGCATGATGCATTGGAACCGTCGCTCGGGTTCGCGAGCATGAAGTTCGGCCTCGAGTCGTGTCGATTGAAGCGGCGGCGCCCACGATTCGCGCGGCCACCGCTCCTTGTAGTCGTCGCCCAGCCGCGCAACCAGCGATTCGTGGTTCGCACGCCGTACGCGCTCCACCGCGTCAGGTGAGTACGGGGCAACCCATGTGCCGGGATACGCCGGCCTGCAGTCATCGACCGCGATAGCCAACTGAGTCAACCAGCCGATACGAACGATGCAGTTTGTCAACGTCGGCCAATCCATGTGCGCGTCGCAATCGTTGTGCAGAAACCCGATGCTGACGCCGCGCCACTGCGATCGTGGAGCCATGAGCTCGCGCGCCGCGCGGTTGTCCGGCAAATCGATCATGAAGTGCAGGCCGACGTGTCCGTTGATGAGCGACACTTGAGCATCGGGAATCGCAGGTTTGCGGTGATTCACCGTCACGTGGCATAACCACGCGTCGTCGAGGGCCTGCTGGTCGAACGCGCCTCGCTCGATTCGCTCGCGACCGACTCCGTTCGGGACGATCGGATTTGTGGTCTGGACACAGTAGGGTACAGCGCAGCCGATCAATCGATACATCGCGTGCTTCTCCTCAGGTCAGGCAGCAGTTTCTGCTTCGCGATGAATTCCTCCGACGTCGGGGGTGCCTTCATCTCAGGAAGGCCGGCGAGCTCGGTGGCGAAACGTGCCTCGAACTCTTCACGCGTCAGCGGTTCGAGATGCCAGTGCTGCTGGATCGACCGCTTCAGCGCATACAGCGCTCGCCGCCGATCAGAGGCAGAAGACGATCGACGATCAGCTCGAAAAGGCGCGCGTCGATGAGACCCGGAAAGCCGACGCCCTACGAGCGGCCCAGCTGAAAACCGCCGGCATCATCAAGCGGCGTCAGGCGTGCACTCATCGCGTCGCCGTCGCGCGCCGTGAGTTCGAGCGTGCGATGCGCGCGTCTGCCCCCGCTGACCTGTTCGACTCGTTCGCAGCCCGAATCGATACCCTGCTTGCTGAGGCGATCCCCCTGGGGACCGTCATCACGTTTTACACCGCGATGCACGAGCGGAAAGACGTCATGGTGTGGGGTGACGCCGCCGTGTCTCCTGGCTATCAGCGCCACGCCATTCAGGAAAGCCTTGTACATGCGCGCCGCCGTCGTGCGTCGGAAACTGTCAACTATCTTCGTCGACTCCCGAATGTCGATGAAGAGCATCGCCAGATCAAGCTCGCGTCCCCGCGGTCCGTAGGCGAGGTCTGTGACGTCGGGAACGACGGTTCCCTCGCTAATCTCGTACTTGCTCGCGAAGTACGTGTCGGTTTCGCTCTCAAGGGTTTCCCTAAAACCCACGCGTCACCACCACAACGTACAGCCAATACGACAAGGCCAAAATTCCCAGTCCGATTCCGCTGAGCATCAACGCCAGCTTGAACCGTTCGAATTTTGTGCTTGCGATCACCGACGACACGTGGATTTGCGAAATGAAGTCGTCACGATATGCGGCATCATCCATGTTTTCGAGCGCGTGACGGTATTCCGCAAGCTTCATGGCGCCGATGTGACCGAAGAACGTCACTGACCTCAGCGGACTCGCGGTGTGAGGGAACAGCGCGCGGCACGAGTTCCAAATCGCGGCACCCTGAACCCAGTGGCGATTACAGTTACCTTTGGCCAGGATCCCGGTGTGGCGAACCACGTTGCGGTCGGACCGATAAGCCACGCCAACACCCCGATCTGCGCGGTGAGAAAAATGCCGATCTTCTGATCTACCTGCCATGTCCATTGGTGGACTCGGTTCAGGATTTTGTCTAGCTCCTGAGTCGGAAGCATGGCGGACATGCTACATCCTCAAAAGACGAAGCCATCGTGCGGCATCGAACGTGAAAACGATGTGTGGATCGGTTACGACCAGTGAGAAGGCGCTCGCTCGCGATTCTCAGGGGGTCAGTTAGGGGGTCAACAGGCGGACGACGATCGGTCTCATCTTAGCAACGGTTGATTTATCTAAGAGTTTTGGAGCCGGCGACCCGACTTGAACGGGTGACCTGCTGATTACGAATCAGCTGCTCTACCAACTGAGCTACGCCGGCACGGCGGGGGCTGCGGCTCGGAGAGCCGCGACGAACGTCTCATCCTAACATGTGCCGCACAACAACGGTTCAGGGTTCGAAGTTCGATGTTCCTGAAAACGAAAGGCCGCCTCGCGGCGGCCCTTTGTGATCGGTCCGGCTGAAGCCGGACACTACGACGCCTCAGTGATGCATCGGCACCTTGAGCTCGGCGAGCTTCGCGATCATGTCTTCAGCCGACGTCGCGGGCTTCACCTGCTTCTCGATGTACGCGATCTTCCCCGACTTGTCGATGTAGAACGTCCAGCGATTCGCGAAGCCCGGAGGATTCGGCATCAGGACGCCGTACTTCGTCGCGGTTTCCTTGGTCGGATCCGCGAGCAGCGGGAAATCCGCTTCCTTCTTCTCGACCACGGTCGCCGGACCGCCGCCGCGGCTCTGCAAGGTCACCTTGGTTTCCTTGGCGAACTTGGTGTTGTCCTCGACGTTGTCGACGCTCGCCATGAAATAGGCCACGTCATACATCCGGATCTTGTCACCGTTCTCCGCGAGCGACTTGCACTCGATGGTGCAGCCCTGCGTGAACGCTTTCGGGAACCAGGCCACGACGACGGCCTTCTTTCCCTTGAAGTCCGATAGCTTGTACGTCTTCCCATCGGACGCCTGCAGGCTGAAATCAGGCGCGGGATCTCCCACCTTCAGCTCCGCGGTTTGGGCACGAACGCCCGCTACCAGGGCCGCGGCAAGCCCTATCGTCACAAGTGCGCGCATCAACGAACCTCCTGGGCTCTTCGCCCGTTGCGTCAGGGTGGCCCGAAACGTCCTGAGTATACTTCGAGGACACACCTCCGCTGCCACTATGACGCATCGCTTGGTCAAGGAGGTTCGTGCCGCCTTGAAAGACGCGGCCGATCCGCTCAAAGCCCCGCAAATGCAGGCCTACATGAAGTCGCTGATGCCCTATCGCGGGGTGTCGGCGCCGGTGCAGCGGGCCATGTGGCGGAAGATCTTCGGCCAATACGTCGTGATGCCGGAGGAGCAGTGGAGGGGTGTCGCGCTCGAGCTCTGGCGGAACGCCGAGTACCGCGAGGAGCGTTACGCGGCCGTCGCATTCACCGACCTCAAGATCTATCTGCCGTACCGCACCATGGACGCGGTGCCGATGTTCGAGGAGATGATCGTCACCGGCGCGTGGTGGGACTTCGTCGACGCCATCGCCGGCCACCATCTTGGCGATGTGCTCCGGGCCGACCCGCATCACATGAAACCGTTGATGCGCCGATGGTCCACCGACGAACACATGTGGAAACGCCGCGCGTCGATCCTGTGTCAGCTCGGCTTCAAGCGCGAGACCGATCTCGATCTCCTCTACGCCTGCATCGAACCGAACCTCGCAGACACAGACTTCTTCATTCGCAAGGCGATCGGGTGGGCGCTGCGGCAGTATGCGTGGACGGATCCGGGCGAAGTGAAAAGTTACGTCAAATCGCACGGCGATCGACTGAGCCCGCTGAGTGTGCGAGAGGCGATGAAGAACATTTGAGCTAGACTCTGCGCGGTCCGGCTAAAGCCGGACACTACGTACGCGGTACACGCCGGGTCTACAGAACAAGACCCGGCCTACGACAGTCGGAGATCGCCATGAAGAGAGTGGTCGCGGCGGCATTTCTCGTTCTCGTCACCGGAACGGCATCGTTTGCGCAGCGGCCGTCGGACCCGGCGTTGCTGGTGCCGCAGAACGCGCCGGCACTCGACTACGTCGCGGTGGCCAATCCGCTGACGTTTCCCGAGGGCGTGACGATCGGCGCGTCGGCCGACGTGGCGTTCGATGCGAAAGGGCATCTCTGGGTGCTCAATCGCGGCATGCAGCCGCTCGCCGAATTCGACGCCGACGGTAAATTCATTCGCGCCTTCGGCGAAGGGATGTTCACCCGCACGCACGGGTTGCGCATCGATCGCGATGGCAACCTCTGGGTCACCGACGTCGGCGCCCACTACGTCGTCAAGATGACGCCCGAGGGCAAGGTGCTGATGACGATCGGCATCAAGGGCGAGCAGGGCGAGTGGAACGAAGCCACCGCATCGCATCGCCTCAACGAGCCCAACGACGTCATCATCGCGCGCAACGGCGACATCTTCATCGCGCAGGGGCATACGCCGGGCGCCAAGGGCGACCCGCGCGTGTTGAAGTTCGACAAGACCGGCAAGTTCATCACGTCGTGGGGCGGCAAAGGAAAAGAGCCCGGCAAGTTCGAGGTCGCACACGGACTGGCGATCGATGCGAAGGGCCTGCTGTGGGTGACCGATCGCGAGAACCAGCGGATTCAGATCTTCGACGACCAGGGCACGTTCGTCCGCGAAGTGAAGGTGGCGGGTTTGCCGTGCTCGCTCGACATCGGCAAGGAGTCGATCTTCATGGTGAACGGCTTCGCCGGTCAGGTAGTGAAGATGGATCTGCAGGGCAACGTGCTCGCCGTGACAGGCAAAGCCGGAAACGGCGTGGGCGAGTTCGGCGAAGCGCACTTCATCGCCGTGAGTCCGAAGGGCGATCTCTGGGTGGCCGACAGCGTCAATCGCGCGGTGCAGAAATTCGTGAAGAAGTAGAGGCCTAGGTGAACAACTCCTGTCGCACGCGATCGCGCTCGCGATCGATCTGATCGGCAGTCGCGCCGAGACGACGAAGCACGGCTTCGGTCATCGCCAGCGCGACCTCGCCCTCGCCCGAGAACACCTGCTCGGCGCCGGCCAGCTTGAGCGGCGGCACATCGCGCAGGTAGCCGCTGCGCACGAACACGTGGACGCCGGGGTTGATCGTTCTCGCGTGTCTGATGATCTCGGGCGACCCGGTGTCGGCGCCGCTGACGATCAGCGTCGCGGCGTGGGGGAGCCCTGCCGAGACGAGCGTGTCCGGCTGACGCGCGTCGCCGTACACCGCCGATGTGCCCTCATCGCGCAGCGCGCGCACGGCGTCGACGTTCAGGTCCACGACTGTCGGAGCGATCCCATTCTCTTTCAGCAGACGGGTCACGGTGCGTCCCGTCGGACCGTAGCCGATCACAATCGCACGGCCCTGCGGATCGAGCCTCGATGATGCGCCGACATCCATCGCTTCGGGATCGTGCGCGATGCGCGTCAAGCGTTTCTGCGCCAGCCAGCGATCGACGGGCTCGATCGCTCTGAATGCGAGCGGGTTGATCGTGATCGAGATAATCGCTGTGGCGACGACGATGTCGATGGCGTCCGTCGGGACGATGGCGAGATTTCGGCCGAGGGTGGCCAGGATGAACGAGAACTCGCCGATCTGCCCGAGCGACATCGCGACCGTCGCGACGGTTCGAGCGGGATAGCGCATCAACCTCGCGACAATCGCGGCCGTGAGCGGATTGAGGACGAGCACGATGGCGAGAGCGGCGACCGTGAGAGCGGGCGACTCGAGCAGCACACTCGGTCTGAGCAGCATGCCCACCGAGACGAAGAACAGCACGGCGAAGGCATCGCGCATCGGCAGCGCATCGGTGGCCGCGCGCAGACTGTAATCCGAGCTCCCGACCACCATGCCGGCGAGGAACGCGCCAAGCGCGATCGACACGCCGAACACCGCCGCCGATCCGACTGCCAATCCAATGGCCAGCGCAAGCACGGCCAGCGTGAACAGCTCTCGTGATCTCGTCGCGGCGATGCGATCGAGAATCGCAGGAATCGCTCTTCGTCCCACGAGCGCGGCGACCGCGGCCAGCGCAGCGACTTTCACGATCGCCAGCACGATGCTGATCGCGAGCGCGCCAGGGCTCGACCCATCTTTGAGCGCGGGAAGCAGCACGAGCACGAGTACGGCGAGGATGTCTTGGACGACCAACCACCCGACCGCGATGTGTCCGGCATCGGTGTGCAGTTGGCGGCGATCGGAGAGGACGCGAACGAGCACGACCGTGCTCGCGAGTGAGAGCGACAAGCCGAATACGATGGCCGCGGGCCACGTCCAGCCGTAGGTGTGTGCGGACAGCGCCCCGACGATCGTCGCGATCCCGCTCTGAACGATCGCGCCAGGCACGGCGATGCGCCGCACTTCGAGCAGTTCCCCGACGTGGAACTGCAGACCCACCCCGAACATGAGGAGGATGACGCCGATCTCGGCGAACTGCTCGGCCACGTGCGGGTCGGCGATGAACCCGGGCGTGTGCGGGCCAATGGCGAGGCCGGCAATGAGATAGCCAACGATCGGCGAGAGCTTCAGCCGCTGCGTGATGTAGCCGAACACCAGTGCGGCAGCCAAGCTTCCCGCCAACGTGAGGACGATGCCCGCGTCGTTCATCAAGCTTGATCGTATCCCGCGGATACCCACGTTCGTAGGGCGGGTCTTGCTTTGTAGACCCGCCGCCAGAGCCGCCGGGTCCAAAGGACTGGGCCTACGAGCACGTGAGCCGATCTGGCGGGCGCTTACACATTGGGAGGTGGAGGGAACGTATGGAACACGTTCGCGAGCATCGAAGCGTGCTGGCGCGGAGCGAAAAGCAGCTTCTTATCTGGATCGCGCAGCGAATGCCGCGCTGGGTCCATTCGGATCACCTGACGTGCCTCGCGCTTGGGGCGATGGTGCTGGCCGGAGCTGGTTACTGGCTGCTGCGGTGGGACTCGCAGGCGGTGTGGATCGTGGTGGCGGCGCTCGCGATCAACTGGCTTGGCGACAGCCTCGACGGCACCCTCGCGCGCGTCCGCCGCGTCGAACGTCCGCGATACGGCTACTACGTCGATCACGTCCTGGACATCGTCGGCACCGCGCTGCTGCTCGGCGGCCTTGCCCTCTCGGGTTACATGAACCCCGTCATCGCGCTGTCGGTTCTCGTCACGTATCTGCTCGTCTCCGGTGAAGTCTTTCTCGCGACCACGACGAGAGGTGTGTTCAAGATGTCGTCGTTCGGCGTAGGGCCGACGGAGCTGCGGATTCTCCTCGCGATCGGAACGCTGGCGCTGCCTGGCGATCCGCAGGTGCCGCTCGGGCTGTTTGGGCGGATGCCGTTGTTCGATTTCGGAGGCATCGTCGCGATCGTGGGACTCGCGATCACTTTATTGTCATCAGT
>Ga0075433_10004677_pt1 | contig 10670 bp, 11 predicted proteins | sample RhiMethybrSRZTD2_FD_75299 | JGI IMG/M metagenome (GOLD analysis project Ga0075433, IMG submission 75299) | Populus rhizosphere microbial communities from Tennessee, USA - Rhizosphere MetaG P. TD hybrid SRZTD2 | ecosystem: Host-associated > Plants > Roots > Rhizosphere > Soil | place: USA... | reverse complement strand
TCGATGACCATCAACTGCACCGCGTCGGTGGCGCTCGCGATGTACCTGGCGCTCGCCGACAAGCAGGGGGTGAGCTGGGACAAGCTGGGCGGCACGATGCAGAACGACATGCTGAAGGAGTTCATCGCCCAGAAGGAGTGGATCTCGCCGCCCGATTCGGCGGTGCGGGTGGTGGTGGACACCATCGAGTTCTGCGCCCGGCACGTGCCGCGCTTCAACCCGGTGTCGATCTCCGGCTACCACATCCGGGAGGCGGGCTCGACCGCGGTGCAGGAGCTGGCCTTCACCCTCGCCGACGGCTTCGGCTACGTGCGCGCCGGCGTCGAGCGCGGGCTCGACGTCGACGACTTCGCGCCGCGGCTGTCGTTCTTCTTCGACATCCACAACGACTTCTTCGAGGAGATCGCGAAGCTGCGGGCGGCCCGACGCATCTGGGCCACCGTCATGCGCGACCGCTTCCGGGCGAAGAAGCCGGAGTCGATGCGGCTGCGCACCCACACCCAGACCGCGGGCGTGTCGGCCACCGCCCAGCAGCCGCTGAACAACGTGGCGCGGGTGGCGCTGCAGGCCCTCGCCGCGGTGCTGGGCGGAGCTCAGTCGCTCCACACCAACTCCTACGACGAGGTGCTAGCCCTGCCCACCGAGGAGGCGGTAACGGTGGCGCTCCGGACCCAGCAGATCATTGCTGAAGAAACTGGCGTGGCGCTGACCGCGGACCCGCTGGGCGGCTCCTACTTCCTGGAGCGGCTCACCGACCAGATGGAAGCGCAGGCGATGGACTACATCCGCAAGATCGACGAGCTGGGCGGCATCGTGCGGGCCATCGACATCGGGTACCCGCAGCAGGAGATCGCGGACGCGGCCTACCACTACCAGCTGATGGACGACCGGGGCGAGAAGGCGGTGGTGGGCGTCAACAAGTACGTGATGCCCGACGAGAAGCCGGTGGAGTTCCTCCGCATCGATCCCGAGATCGAGCGGGAGCAGATCGAGCGCGTCGAGCGGGTGAAGGCCTCCCGCGACGCGGCCCAGGTCGAGAAGCGCCTCGAGCAGCTCACGCAAGTGTGTCGCGACGGCCGGAACGTCATGCCGGTTCTGGTCGACGCGGTGAAGGACTACGTCTCGCTGGGCGAGATCGCCGATGTGTATCGACGGGTGTTCGGGCTCTATCGAGAGCCGATCATCTTCTGAGGAGAGTGAGCCATGACCGAGCCGATCCGGATCAACCGTTCCGCCACCCGAAAGCCCAAGCCGAAGGACGCCGACCTGGGCTTCGGACAGATCTTCACCGACCACATGTTCCTGGCCGACTTCCAGGAGGAGAAGGGTTGGTACGACCCGCGCATCGAGCCGTACGGGCCGCTCTCCCTCGACCCGGCCACCGCGGTGCTGCACTACGCCCAGGCCATCTTCGACGGCCTCAAGGCGTTCCGCGGGGTGGACGGCAAGATCCGCCTGTTCCGCCCGCAGAAGCACGTGGAGCGGATGAACAACTCGGCTCGGCGGCTCTGCATCCCGCCGCTCGACCCGGACCTCGCGCTCCAGTCGCTCGTCCGGCTGGTCGACGTGGATCGGGACTGGGTGCCGAGCACGGTGGGCACCTCGCTCTACATCCGCCCCACCGTGATCGCGAGCGAGCCCTTCCTGGGCGTGCGGCCGGCCAAGTCCTACATCTACTTCGTGATCCTGTCCCCGGTGGGCGCCTACTACCCGGAGGGGATGGCCCCGGTGAAGATCCTGGTGGTCGACAAGTACGTCCGCGCGGTCGACGGCGGCCTGGGGGGAGCCAAGACCTCCGGCAACTACGCGGCCAGCCTCTACGCGAGCGACGAGGCGAAGCACGAGGGCTTCACCCAGGTGCTCTGGCTCGACGGGGTGCACCGCAAGTATCTCGACGAGGTCGGTACCATGAACATCATGGTGAAGATCGGCGACGAGATCATCACCCCGCCGCTGACCGGCACCATCCTGCCCGGCGTCACCCGCGACTCCACCCTGGCCCTGCTGCGCAAGTGGGGGCTCAAGGTGAGCGAGCGCCAGGTCTCGATCGACGAGGTGGTGGAGGCCCACGGGCGCGGCAAGCTCGAGGAGGTGTGGGGCACCGGCACCGCCGCGGTGATCTCGCCGGTGGGCGAGCTGGCCTACAAGGGCAAGAAGATGGTGATCAACGGAGGCAAGATCGGGCCGCTCACCCAGAAGCTCTACGACGCCATCGTGGCCATCCAGTACGGCAAGGCCCCGGACCCCGATGGCTGGACGCTCGCGATCTGAGGGCGCGAGGCTGTCGATGATCGGCTCCCTCGCGGAGTTCACCCGGTACTGGGCCGGCGTCCGTCGCCGGACCTGGGCCGCGGTGGACCGTGTCGAGCCGGCCCGGCTCGACTGGGCCCCGCGGCCGGGCGAGATGACCTGCGGGGAGATCGTGCGGCACCTCGCGGGGGCGGAGCGCTTCTTCGTGACCAAGGTGGTCGAGGATCGGTTCACCGACGACCTGACCCCGGGGGCGGGCCTCGATCACTCGCAGACCCGCGCCCTGCTCGAGCGCGTGCATCGAGAGGAGATGGACCGGCTGGCCGCGCTCGGCGACGGGGTGCTGACGAGCCCGCGCCGGGACCTCGACGGCGGTACCATCAAGGCCTGGCGATTCCTGATGGCGATGGTGGAGCACGAGGTGCACCACCGGAGCCAACTCGACTGCTACCTGGCCGAGATGGGAGTGGACGCGCCCCAGATCTTCGGCCGGCGGTTCGAGGACGTGGTGGCACAAGTGAGGGCGGAGCAGGCCCCGGCGGGAGGGCGGCGATGACCGACTGCGTCTTCTGCAAGATCCGCGACGGCCAGATCCCCTCCCTCAAGATCTACGAAGACGACCGCACGCTCGCGTTCATGGACATCCACCCCCTCAACTCCGGCCACTGCCTGGTGATCCCGAAGGCGCACGCGGCCACCCTCTTCGAGGTGGAGCCCGACGACCTGCAGGCCGCGATCGCCACCGCCCAGCGGGTGGCGCTGGCGATCCGCGAGGGCCTCGCCTCCGACGGGCTCAACATGCTGCAGGCCAACGGCGCCGCCGCCTTCCAGTCGGTGCCGCACTTCCACCTGCACCTCATCCCGCGCTGGGCCAACGACGGCAAGGGCTTCGACTGGAAGCTCGTGCCCGGCCACCGGGACCAGATCATGAAGGCGGGCGAGCGCATTCGCGCCCTCCTGCGCTGAACGGGGGACCGGACCATGGCCGAGCGAAAGATCCGCGTGCTGGTGGCGAAGCCCGGTCTCGATGGGCACGACCGCGGCGCGAAGATCGTGGCGCGGGCCCTGCGGGACGCGGGCTTCGAGGTGATCTACACCGGGCTGCACCAGACCCCCGAGCAGATCGTGGCCACCGCGGTGCAGGAGGACGTCGACGCGATCGGTCTCTCGGTGCTCTCGGGGGCCCACAACTATCTCTTCGGGCGGGTGCTCGACCTGCTCAAGGAGAAGGGGGCCGACGACATCGCGGTGTTCGGCGGCGGCATCATCCCGCAGGAGGACATCCAGGCCCTGAAGGCGCTCGGGGTCAAGGAGCTGTTCACCCCGGGGACCTCGACGCAGGACATCATTCGCTTCGTGCGCGACAACATCCGGGCCACCGTCTAGCCGAGCACCATGGCTCAGCCGGACAACCGCCAGGCGATCGTCGATCAGTTCACGCGGCAGGCGGTGCCGTTCTCGACCGCGCCGGGCATTCGCGACGAGGACGCGCTGCGCCTGCTGGTGCGGGCGAGCGGGGCCGGGGCGGCCGACACCGTGCTCGACGTGGCCTGCGGGCCGGGGCTGGTGGCGGCGGCGTTCGCGCAGGTGGCCCGGCACGTCACCGGCATCGACCTCACCCCCGCCATGATCGAGCGCGCCCGGGCCCTGGTCCACGAGCGGGGGCTCGCCAACGTGACCCTGACCGTGGGCGACGTGCGGCCGCTACCCTACGAGGCGGGGGCCTTCTCGCTCGTCGTCTCCCGCTTCGCCTTCCACCACTTCCCCGAACCCGGCGCGGTCCTCCGCGAGATGGTGCGGGTGTGTACCCCCGGCGGCCGCGTGGTGGTGGCCGACACCGCGGTCTCGCCCGATCCGGCGCGGGCCGCCGCGTTCAACCGGATGGAGCGCCTGCGCGATCCCTCCCACGTGCGCGCGCTTTCCCTCGCCGAGCTGGCCGGGCTCTTCGAGACGGCCGGGCTCACCCAGCCGGTGGTCACGCGCTGCGAGGTGCGGGCCGAGGTAGAGGCCCTGCTGTCGCGCTCGTTCCCCGCGCCGGGCGACGCCGACCGGATCCGCGGCCTCTTCGAGGCCTCGCTCGACGACGACGGAATGGGGGTGGGCGCGCGGCGGGCCGACGGGGCGATCCACTTCGCGTATCCGGTGGCGATCCTCGTCGCGGAGCGCGCGGCGCGATGAACTTCGCCCTCACCCCGGAGCAGCAGGAGGTGCGCGCCCTCGCGCGCGAGTTCGCGGAGCGCGAAGTGGCGCCGGTGATCCACCACTTCGACGAGACCCAGGAGTTCCCCCACGAGATCTTCGCCAAGCTCGCGGGGACCGGGCTGCTGGGGGCGCTGGTGCCGGAGGAGTACGGCGGGGCGGCCCTCGACTACGTGTCCTACGCCCTCGCGGTGGAGGAGCTGAACCGGGTGGACGCGTCGGTGGGCATCACGATGTGGGCGCACAACTCGCTCTGCACCAACCACATCGCGCTGTTCGGCTCGCCCGAGCAGAAGGCCCGGTACCTGCCGCGCCTCGCCCGCGGAGAGGTCCTCGGGGCCTGGGGGCTCACCGAGCCCGGCTCGGGCTCCGACGCGGCGGCCATGCGGACCCGCGCGGTCGCGGACGGCGACCACTTCGTGCTCAACGGCAGCAAGGCCTTCATCACCAACGCGGGCGTCTCCGAGGTCGCGGTGGTGATGGCGGTGACGGACCCGGCGCGCGGCAACAAGGGCATCTCCGCCTTCATCCTCGACCGGGGCACCCCCGGCTTCAGCGCGGGCAAGCCCTACCGCAAGCTCGGGCTGCACGCGTCCAACACCGCGGAGCTGCACTTCGACAACGTGCGGGTGCCCGCGACCGCGCTTTGCGGCGAGCGCGACCGCGGCTTCACCAACACCATGCAGGTTCTCGAGGGCGGCCGCGTCGCGATGGCCGCGATGGGGGTCGGCATCGCCCAGGGCGCCCTCGACGAGGCGGTCAAGTACATGAAGCAGCGCTCCGCCTTCGGCCGGACCCTCGCCGAGTTCAACGGGCTCCAGGGCATGATCGCCGAGATCGGCACCGAGGTGGAGGCCGCCCGCCTGCTGACGCTCCGGGCCGCGAGCCTCAAGGACGCGGGGCGGCCCGCCAAGGTGGCGGCCTCCATGGCCAAGGTCTTCGCCTCCGAGGTCGCCATGAAAGCGGCGACCAAGGCCCTGCAGATCCACGGGGGGGCCGGCTACATCACCGAGTTCCCCATCGAGAAGATCTTCCGCGACGCCAAGCTCACCGAGATCGGGGAGGGCACCTCCGAGATCCAGCGCATGGTCATCGCCCGCGAGATCCTGGGGGCAAGGAGCCAGCCGTGAGCGAGGCGCGGGTGACCTACTCGGCGCGGGACGGCGTCGCCACCATCACCCTCTCCCGGCCGCGCGTGCTGAACGCGCTCGATCTCGCGCTCTCTGCCGAGCTGGCCGAGGCGGTGGAGGCGGCGGCCCGCGACGAGGCGGTCTGGGTGGTGCTGGTCCGCGGTGCCGGCCGCGCGTTCTGCTCGGGGATGGACCGCACCGTGCTCTCCGCGGGCGGGATCGGCGAGGCGTTCTACCGCAACTGGATCCGGGCCCTGAACCGGCTCGAGGACATGGACAAGCTGACGGTGGCGGTGCTCCACGGCTACTCGATCGGGGGCGGGCTGCAGCTCGCGGTGGCCTGCGACCTGCGCGTCGCCACCACCGACGCGGTGCTGGGGCTGGGCGCGACCCGCCACGGCCTCATCCCGGACGGCTCGATCCTCCGCCTGGCCCGCATCGTGGGGCTCGGGCGCGCCAAGGAGCTGACCCTGCTCAACGACCACGTCACCCCGGCGGCGGCCCTCGCGATGGGCCTAGTGAACTGGGTGGTCGAGCCGCCGGAGGTCGACGCCACGCTCGCGCAGATCGTGGAGAAGGCGTTCCACTCCTCGCGCACCGCGACCGGGCACGCCAAGCGGCTGCTCCACGCCTCCTTCCACCACGACCCGCGCGAGCTGATCGAGGAGGTGGTGCGGGCCCAGAACGCGTGCATGACCTCCTGGGAGATGGACGAGGCCAACCGGGCCTGGGACGAGCGCCGCGAGGCGCGGTTCTACCCGCCGCCGTCGGGGCCGCCGCGGCCCTAGCCGATGGCCGACGACGTCATCCTGGAGACCCGCGGGCTCACCAAGGAGTTCCGCGGCTTTATCGCGGTGCGGGACGTGAGCCTGCGGGTGCGTCGCGGGACCATCCACGCCCTCATCGGTCCGAACGGAGCGGGGAAGACCACCTGCTTCAACCTGCTGACCCACTTCCTGGTGCCCACCCGCGGCCGGATCACGTTCAACGCGCAGGACATCACCGGGCGACGGCCCGCCGAGATCGCCCGGCTCGGCCTCGTGCGCTCGTTCCAGATCTCCGCGGTGTTCCCGCACCTCACCGCGCTCGAGAACGTGCGGGTCGCACTGCAGCGCCGCCGCGGGAGGTCCTTCGACTTCTGGCGCTCGGAGCGCGTGCTCGGCGCCCTCCGCGAGCGGGCGCAGGAGCTATTGGCCGCGGTGGGGCTCCAGAGCTTCGCGGAGACCCCGGCGGTCGAGCTGCCCTACGGGCGCAAGCGCGCGCTCGAGATCGCCACCACCCTGGCCCTCGATCCCGAGATGATGCTGCTCGACGAGCCGACCGCGGGCATGGCTCACGAGGACGTCGATCGCATCTCGGCCCTGATCAAGCAGGTGGCCCGCAACCGCACGGTGCTGATGGTCGAGCACAACCTGAGCGTGGTGGAGCACCTCTCCGACACGATCACGGTGCTGGCCCGCGGGGAGATCCTGGCCGAGGGCGACTACGGGGCGGTCTCGGCCCACCCGGAGGTGGTGCAGGCGTACCTGGGGGTGGGCCATGAGTGAGCCGCCGCTCCTGCAGGTGGCCGACCTCCAGGCCTGGTACGGGGAGTCGCACGTGCTCCACGGAGTCGCGTTCGAGGTGCGGGCCGGCGAGGTGGTGACCCTCCTGGGCCGCAACGGGGCCGGCAAGACCACCACCCTGAAGTCGGTCATGGGCATGGTGCCGCGGCGCGAGGGCTCGGTGCGCTTCCGCGGCGAGGAGCTGGTCGACCGGCCCTCCAACCTGATCGCCCGTCGCGGCCTCGCCTTCTGCCCGGAGGAGCGGGGGATCTTCGCCAGCCTGAGCGTGGAGGAGAATCTCCTGCTGCCCCCGGTGGTGCAGCCGGGCGGGCTCGGGCTCGAGGCCATCTACGACCTCTTCCCAAACCTGCGCGAGCGCGGGCGGAGCCAGGGCACCAAGCTCTCGGGGGGCGAGCAGCAGATGCTGGCCATCGGCCGCATCCTGCGCACCGGGGCCCGGCTCCTGCTGCTGGACGAGCCCACCGAGGGGCTGGCCCCGGTCATCGTGCGGCAGATCCGCGCCACCATCGGCCGGCTCCGGAGCCAGGGCTTCACGATCCTGCTCGTCGAGCAGAACTTCCGCTTCGCGGCCACGGTGGCCGACCGTCACTACGTGATGGAGCGCGGGCGCGTGGTGGACATGATCGCCAACGCGGAACTGCCCGCGCGGACCGCCCAGCTGCACGAGTACCTCGGGGTATAATCGCCCGTCGCTCACCCGCTCCCGAAAGGAACCCAGCGCATGAACAAGTACTGGCTCGTGGTGGTGGCCGCGGTGGCGCTCGTCGCGCCCGCGCCGGCCCAGGCCGAGGTCTCGGACGGCGTCGTCAAGATCGGAGTGCTCACCGACATGTCGAGCCTCTACGCCGATCTCTCTGGCCAGGGCTCGGTGATCGCGGCCCGCATGGCGGTGGAGGACTTCGGGGCCGCCAAGAAGGGGATGAAGGTCGAGATCGTGTCGGCCGACCACCAGAACAAGGCGGACGTGGGCTCCGGCATCGCGCGCCAGTGGCTCGACTCCGACAAGGTGGACGTGATCGTGGACACGCCGAACTCGGCGGTCGCGCTCGCGGTGAACCAGATCGTCAAGGAGAAGGGCAAGGCGTTCCTGGTCTCGGGGGCCGCCTCCTCCGATCTCACCGGCAAGGCGTGCTCGCCGAACACCGTCCACTGGACGTACGACACCTGGGCCCTCGCCAACGGCACCGGCAGCGCGATCGTGAAGACCGGCGGCGACACCTGGTTCTTCATCACCGCGGACTACGCCTTCGGCCACGCGCTCGAGCGCGACACCGAAGCGGTGGTGGTGAAGAACGGAGGCAAGGTGCTGGGCAAGGTGCGCCACCCGCTCAACACCGCCGACTTCTCCTCCTTCCTCCTGCAGGCCCAGTCCTCCAAGGCCAAGATCATCGGGCTCGCCAACGCGGGCGGCGACACCACCAACACCATCAAGCAGGCCGCCGAGTTCGGCATCGTCAAGGGCGGCCAGAGCCTGGCCGGGCTGCTCGTCTTCATCACCGACGTGCACGCGCTCGGGCTGCCGACCGCCCAGGGCCTGATCATGACCGAGGCCTTCTACTGGGACGCCAACGACAAGACGCGGGCCTTCGCCAAGCGGTTCGCGGAGCTGGACCGCGGGATCCACCCGACCATGGTGCACGCGGGGGTGTACGCGGCGACGCTCCACTACCTGAAGGCGGTGGAGGCGCTCAAGAGCGACGACGGGACCAAGGTGATCGCCAAGATGAAGGAGATGCCCACCGACGACCCGCTCTTCGGCAAGGGCACGATCCGCGCCGACGGCCGCAAGCTCCACCCGATGTACCTGTTCGAGGTCAAGAAGCCGGCGGAGTCGAAGGGGCCGTGGGACTACTACAAGCTGCGCGCCACCATCCCGGTCGAGCAGGCGTTCCGGCCCATCGACCAGGGCGACTGCCCGCTCGTGAAGAAGTAGCGACCCGTCCCGCCCCCGGCCCCCGCCTCGCGAGCGGGCCGGGGGCGGGGACCGGGACCTCCTGATGATCCTCGGCCGATGATCCTCGGCATCCCCCCGCAGGCCCTGTTCGGCCAGCTCCTGATCGGGCTCATCAACGGCTCGTTCTACGCGATGCTGAGCCTCGGGCTCTCGGTGATCTTCGGGCTGCTCAACATCATCAACTTCACCCACGGGGCGCAGTACATGCTGGGCGCCTTCGTGGCCTATTTCCTCCTGCAGGGCGTGGGGCTCGGCTACTGGTGGGCGCTGCTGCTCGCCCCGATCGCGGTGGGCCTGCTGGGAGTGCTGATGGAGCGCCTGCTGCTGCAGCGCCTGTACGGGCTCGACCATCTCTACGGGCTCCTGCTGACCTTCGGCCTCGGCCTCGTCATCCAGGGCCTCTTCCGCAACTCCTTCGGCTCGTCCGGGCTGCCCTACGCGATCCCGTCCCAGCTCACCGGCGGCCGCAACCTCGGCTTCATGGTCCTGCCGAACTACCGCGCCTGGGTCATCGTGTTCTCCCTCGCGATCTGCCTGGCCACCTGGTTCGTCATCGAGCGCACCAAGCTCGGCTCCTACCTGCGCGCCGCCACCGAGAACCCGGGCCTGGTGCAGGCTTTCGGGGTCAACGTGCCGCGGATGATCACGCTGACCTACGGCTTCGGGGTGGCGCTGGCCGCGGTGGCCGGCGTGCTGGCCGCGCCGATCTACCAGGTCAACCCGCTGATGGGCGCCGACCTCATCATCGTGGTCTTCGCGGTGGTGGTCATCGGGGGCATGGGCTCGATCATGGGCTCGATCGTGACCGGCTTCGGCCTCGGCCTGATCGAGGGGCTGACCAAGGTCTTCTACCCGGAGGCGTCCAACACCGTGATCTTCGTGATCATGGCGCTGGTTCTGCTCGTGAAGCCGGCCGGCCTCTTCGGGCGGGCCCAGTAGCATGGCGGGCCACCAGGCGGTGGTCTTCGCGCTGATGGCCCTGGCCCTCGTGGTGGGGCCGTTCGTGGTCTACCCGGTCTTCCTGATGAAGGCGCTCTGCTTCGCCCTCTTCGCGTGCGCGTTCAACCTGCTGATCGGCTACGGCGGCCTGCTCTCCTTCGGCCACGCCGCCTACCTGGGCTCGGCCGGCTACGTGACCGCGCATGCCGCGAAGGTGTGGGGGTGGCCGCCGGAGCTGGCCATCCTGGCCGGCACCGCCGCGGCGGCGGGGCTGGGGGTGGTCATCGGCGCGCTCGCCATCCGCCGGCAGGGGATCTACTTCGCGATGATCACGCTGGCCCTGGCCCAGATGCTCTACTTCTTCTTCCTCCAGGCCCCGTTCACCGGGGGCGAGGACGGCATCCAGGCGGTGCCCCGGGGTGTCCTGCTGGGGCTGGTCGACCTCCGGAACCCGCTGGCCATGTACTTCACGGTGCTCGCGGTCTTCCTGGGCGGATTCCTGCTGATCTACCGGACCATCCACTCGCCCTTCGGCCAGGTGCTCAAGGCGATCCGGGAGAACGAGCCCCGGGCGCTCTCGCTCGGCTACGGCGCCGACCAGTACAAGCTGATCGCGTTCGTCCTGTCGGCGGC
>Ga0075433_10004675_pt1 | contig 10672 bp, 7 predicted proteins | sample RhiMethybrSRZTD2_FD_75299 | JGI IMG/M metagenome (GOLD analysis project Ga0075433, IMG submission 75299) | Populus rhizosphere microbial communities from Tennessee, USA - Rhizosphere MetaG P. TD hybrid SRZTD2 | ecosystem: Host-associated > Plants > Roots > Rhizosphere > Soil | place: USA... | reverse complement strand
TTCGGCGTCGTGGCCCTCGTGCTTGCGGCCATCGGACTCTACGGTGTCACCGCCTACACGGTGGCGCAGCGGACCAACGAAATCGGCATCCGCATGGCGCTCGGGGCCGATCGGAGCCGGGTGCTGGGGATGGTCCTTCAGGGCGCCTTCCGGCGGGTCGCCGCAGGCCTTCTGCTCGGGTTGCCGCTGGCGGTCGGCGCCGGGTACCTGCTCTCGGCGCAGCTCTACGGCATCAAGTACTGGGATCCGCTCGCCCTCGGCGTCGGGGCAGTCTCGCTCGGCGCGAGCGCGTTCCTCGCCGCCGTCATCCCGGCCCGCCGGGCGACCGGCATTTCACCCATTCGAGCGCTTCGTACGGAGTAAAAGGAGTCGGGGTTCGGGGCTCGGGACTCGGAAGTCGGTGGTCATCAGAGGCAACTAGCCGCTCGGATCTGCCACAGTTACCTCTGAGTACCACCGGCTCCCCGAGCCCCGAGCCCCGAGCCCCGGCCGTCAGGTCCCGCGATTTGCAGTAGCAGGTCCCAGTCATCGCAAGGACCAGAGCGTGCGCCCCGACCGTTCCCACTATTCCTCAGGGTTTGCCCACCCTTGGCAACCATCCGTCCAGGTGACGGTTTTGGCCATGTGGGGAGTGCTGGCGGCGGCCGGCGGCTGCGGCAGCTCGTCGAGCGTGAGCGTCGCGCCGACATCGATCCAGCGATGCGGGGTCACGGTCACAGGCGGAACGTCAGCCGTGCCGGCGGGCGGCGGCAGCGGCACGCTCACGGTCAACGCGGAGCGTGAGTGCTCCTGGTCGGCGCGGTCGGAATCGTCCTGGATTTCGCTGAACGCGACGTCCGGTCAGGGTCCCGCGACGATCACTTATTCGGTACAGGCCAATCCCAACGCCTCGACTCGCCGGACCGGGGTCGCGGTCGAGGAGCAGCGGGTCGAGATTTCGCAGGAGGCCGCGCCCTGCCGGTACCAGGTGTCACCGTCTGCGGCCGAGGTAGCCGCGGCGGGCGGCGCCCCCGCGTTCGGCATCACCGCACCCGGCGGATGCAACTGGAATGTGCAGACCGCGGCCCCCTGGGTCTCCGGCGAACCGGGGTCGGGCCAGGGCAGCGCCACGGTGCGGCTGACCGCGGCTGCGAATCCAGGCGCGGCTCGCGACGCGACTGTCACGGTCGCGGGTGTGTCGGTGGCGCTGCACCAGGCGGGCACCACCACGCCTCCACCGCCACCGCCACCGCCGACGCAGACCTGCGTGCCCAGGCTCGATCCCTCGTCGTTCAACGCGCAGATCGATTCGGACACCATCAAGATCGAGGTCAGGGTCGAGAAGAACTGTAAATGGGTCTCGTCCAGTCCGGTCTCGTGGGTCACCATCAAAGAGGGAAGAACCGGGTCGGGGAACGACGACGTTCAGATCAAAATCGAGGAGAACGAAGGACCACCGCGGAGCACGACACTGATCATCGCCGGCCTGCCCTTCAGTCTGACGCAGGCAGGGAAGAACAGGTAAATCGGTCACTCAACGGTTCCACGGAAAGCGCACGGTCGGCGCGTTCGCGTAGCGGCGCATGCCGAGCGTCAGCTTCGCGCCGGCGCCGGGCGCGAGCCGTACCGCGAAGTCGCGCGCGTTCAGCCGTTCGGTGCGGCCGTTCCACTCCACCGACTCGAACTGGTGCTCGGCGTAGCCGCCGGCCTGGACGATGACGGTGCGCGGTTCCGCCGCGCTCAGATTGATCAGCGTCACGACCGAGCGGCGATCGCCAAGCTCCGACACGAGCGCCGCCACGTCCTCCGGCAGTCCCGCGCGGCGCCTGCCGGGATCGAAGTAGCGGAGGCGCGCGTTGAGCAATCCCCCCTCCCGGCTCGGGACCAGCGCGCCGAACACCAGGCGGACCATCGCGTCTGTCGCGGCGGGGTTGAGGTCGAGCATGTTGTCGGCGAGGCGCTTGTCGGGCAGCGTCCGATCGGCGCGAATGGCTTCGAGCTTCTTCGGGATGCTTTCGAGATCGCGTGCGAGCGCGGCCTCGGGATAGCCGTCGTTCTTTCCCTCCAGGAACTCCACCCACGCGTTCGCGCCGACGCGCGGCCGATCGGCCTGAGTCATCGACCAATACCAGACCTCCAGCGCTCCGACGCTCCAGGGCTCGCGCTGCCAGCCGTACCAGCCATTGGCGCCGAACATCGTCGGATACTCGGTCCGGCCGTCATTCGTGCGGGCGTTGGCATTGACGGCGGCCATCATGGTCCGCCAGGCGTCGACGTACTTGCGATCGCCGGTGACGAGCAGCGCGTTGCTGAACCCGACCAGCGCCCGCGGGATGCGATTGCGATCCTCGCGCCGGCCGTTCACCGGGTTGATCGGGCTGAATCCCCAGCCGTAGGCGTTGCCCCACCAGCGCCGCTCGGGTCCGCCGATGGTGCCGTCGAGATCGACGAAGCTCGGGATGATGCCGCGGTTCTGCTTCATGCGCTCCAGCCACGCATCCATGTACTCGACGATCCATCGCCGGTACTTCGCGTCGCCGGTCAGCATGAAGGCGTTGGTCGGCAGCGTGGTCGCGACGAGGTTGAGGAAGTGGTCGCCGACCACGTCGGTGTATTCCTGGTAATGCTCCAGGAACTGCGCGTAGGTGCTCTCGCCGTGCAGGGCCACGAACCCGGTCGCGTCGAAGGGATCGCCGACCCAGTCGAGCGCGGTCGCCTTCCGCAGCAGCGGGCCCTTGCTGCCGTTGATCATCGATCGGATCAGCCGGCGCTTCGGATCGTAGTTCGGCGCGTCGGGATCCTCGCCCATGTAGAACCCGGCAAACCGCCGCACGCGTTCGCCGTAGGCCGGAAGGTCAGGCGCCGACAGCGCCATCCGGTTGAACAGTTGCAGGCCTTCGCCGTGGTGCATCCAGTCGGACTGCGCGGAGAAGTCCTTCACGTACATGCCGTCGCGACCGGCCGGCACGTCGCGGGTCCGCGCTTCCGAATACTGCCGCGTCATGCCGTCCCAGGCCTTCAGATAGATCTCGAGGATCGCGTCGTCTGCGCCGAGCGCGTGCAGCTCGGGCCACCGGTTGAAGTTCTCGAAGGCATCGTCGGGACCGTCGTTCGCGCCCCAGCGGAGGAAGGCCTGGAGGTAGCCGCGATTGTCGTAGTACCTGGCGAAGAACTCGCGGCAGGCGGGCACGTTGTCGGCGAGCAGCTGGCGTTCGAGCCGGGCCCAGCGTGGAGCGGCCATCGGCGTGTCGATCGCGATCGTCGCCGGCGTCGCCGCCGCGAGCGATGCGCCCGCCACGAGTGTCAACAGGCACCAGCGCGTCATCGTGGCTCCTCCGGATCCGCTGAAGCGGCGGGTCTTCGCGGCATGCTCGTGCTTCACGCCGGCATCTGCTCGACGTAGGTTTCGACGCTGCGCGGTGACAGGCCGAAGCGATCCGCCGAGGCCTTCCAGTTGGGGAACGGCTTCGCCTCGGTCGCCGAATAGAGGCCCAGCGTCATCATCCGCGCCGCCAGCTCGTCGAAGGGCCGGACGATCGGCGGCAGCAGCTTCATCGCCAGCACCGGGATGCGCCGCCGCTTGCCCGAAGCCTTCAACCGCCGCTCGACCAGCGTCGCCACGTCGTTCTGCGACAGGTTCGACGGGCCGCCGGCATCGACCGCCTCGTTCACGACTTCCGGCCGCGCCAGGATCCTCACGGCGAAATCGGCAACGTCGTCGACGGCGATGTAGTTGGCCACGGCGGTGCCGTCGCCGAAGATCGTCGTCACGCCCTTGTCGCGGATGCCCTTCGCGATCATCTCGTCGATCCAGATGTCCATGAACGCGGTCGGACGCAGCATCACGTGCGGCACGCCGCTGCGGCGGATCGCGTCCTCGATGTACCACTTGATGCGGAAGATGTCGACGACGGCGTCCTGTGAGACGCCGCGGTAGGAGACATAGATCAGGCGGCGGACGCCGGTGTTGCGGGCGGCGGCGCAGAGGTTCTGGTAGGCGGCCAGGTCGATCTTGGCCGGGCTGGTGGGCCCCTTGCCCAGGTTGTTGTTGGCGGTCGCGACGATCTGATCGACGCCGCGGCAGGCCTCGGTCAGCTTCGGGACATCCAGGAGATCGACCGGCGCGATCTCGGCCTGCGGGGCGAACTGTGCGAGCTTGTCCCGGTTGCGCGCGAGGACGCGGACCGGCGTGCCGGCCGCGATCAGCTTGCGCGCGATGACGCCGCCGAGCAGACCCGTGGCGCCGACGACGAGCACTCGCGACTCTTTCATTGATCCTCCGCGGCGGACGCGACCGGCATCATATCCCCGCACGCTCCCGCCGATCGGAGGATCTTCAGAGGGCTGCTACTGCTTCGGCGGCGACCCGATCGTGAGCAGGAAGCCGCTGGGGTCCTTGACCTCGAACGCACGCGAGCCCCAGTCGGTGTCGTGCGGCTCCGACGCGAGCGTGACGCCGGCGGCCTTGGCGCGCGACGCGATCTCGTCGATGCTGCCGTCGGCCTCGATGTAGATGCGCATCCCGACGCCCTTCAGCCGATCCCGGCCCTTCTTGCCGTCGTCCTGACTGAGCCCGAGCCGCGCCTCGCCGGCTTTGAGCATGATGCCCTGCAGCGCGCCGCCCTCTTCCCAGCGCTCCTCCACTTCGAAGCCGAGGCCGGTGAAGAAGTCGAGGCTGCGCTGGATGTCGTCGACGGTCAGGCTCGGCATGACGCTCCTGCCGCGCAGGGTGGCAGTGGTTGTATTTGCCATGGCGCTCTCCTGTTGAGGACCGGAGCGGTCCGGTCATCAAACGAGTATAGTCGGCCGCTCAAGCCCGACCGCGCGAACCCGCGAACCGCGACTTGTGCCACAGTATTCGGCCGGAGGTTCTCAGCATGCGCTTCAGATCGGCAGTGGCGGCGGCGTCGATGGTCGTTGCCGTCCTGACCTCGGTGGTTCTTTGCGCGCAGACGGCGCCGTCGGCACCGGCCGGGTTCACCGTGCTCTTCAACGGCAAGGACCTGAGCGGCTGGCGTGGCCGGCCGGGGGGTGGAGGCGTCTTCAGTCCCTACGTCGAGGCGAAGTTCACACCGGACGAGCGGGCTGCGAAGCAGAAGGAGTGGAACGACGACCGCGATCTCCACTGGCGCGTCGACGCGGCGACCCGCGAGCTCGTCTCCGACGGCAAGGGCGTCCACCTCGCCACCGAGAAGCCCTATGGCGATTTCGAGTTCCGCGTCGACTACAAGCTGACGCAGGCGGGCGGCGACTCGGGCATCTATCTGCGCGACTACCCGCAGGTGCAGATCTGGGATCCGGCCAATCCGCGCGAGCAGAAGAACGGCGCCGACAAAGGCTCGGGCGGTCTCTGGAACAACAATCCCGACAATCCCGGACGATGGCCGCTCGTGAAGGCCGACAACCCGATCGGCGAGTGGAACACCATGGCGATCAAGATGGTCGGCACGCGCGTGTGGGTCACGCTCAACGGCAAGCCGACCGTCGAGGGTCAGGTGCTCGACAACTTCTTCGACCGGACCCAGCCGGTGCTGCCGACCGGATCGATCGAGCTGCAGACGCACGGATCGGAGGTCCGCTTCCGCAACATCTACGTGCGCGAGATCCCGGAAGCCGAAGGGAAGAAGCTGCTGGCGACGGTCCCCGCCGCGAAGTAGGGTTCAAGAGCGGCTTGGCTGTGTCCCTTGTCCCTTGTCAATCCGGTCGTCCCGGCCGATCCCTCCGTGTCAACGGCGCGCGCCACGACACCACGAACCGGTTGCCGTCCGGCGCGGCCGTGAGCTCGCGCCAGCCGAACAGGCGGGCCATGCCGGCGAGGAGGGCGAGGCCGCCGTACTTGCTGCCCGGGCGGGCGCGGTCGTCGCGGCGCTCGTTCTCGACGGCGAACACCAGCTCCTTCTTCACACGATCGCAGCGGATGGAGACGCGCGGCGCGGAGCCGGGGGCACCGTGCCGCATCGCGTTCGACAGCACCTCGGTCAGGAAGAAGCCAAGGCCGCCGCGGACGGGAAGCGTGGTCTCGAACTCGGGCGGCCACTCCATGGCGACCTCGAACGGCCGTGCGTGACCGGCGTGCGACAGCGGCCCGTTCGTCCATCCCAGCCTCGCCCGCAGATCGGGATCGCGGCGCGCGGCCGTGAAGATCTGCTCCAGCGAGCTCAGCGTTTCCTGCGCCTGCGCCGCGTCGACCACCGCCTCGTGCGCCGGCGGCGCTTCGTGCCAGTGATCGAGCAGCCAGGCGGTGACATGGATCCGCCGCTGCAGGTACTCCGCCAGCCATGGGGTCGGACCGGGGTCAGACCCGGGTCTGACCCCGGTCTGACCCCGGTCTGACCCCGCTCCGGCCCCGCTCTGACCCCGCTCCGACCCCGACCTGACCCCTCCCGCTGCGAGGCTTCGGCGCAGTACGTCGGCGACCGAGTCCAGGCCGTGCGAGAGCAGGCCGGCGAGGCGGCGGCGTTCGTCGGTGTGCGCCGCGGATTCGACGTCCTCGAGCAGCAGCCGCAGATCCGACCGCGGATCGACGAGGAAGAGGATCGCGAGACGATGGCGCTCGTCCGCGGCGAGCGCCTCGATCGGCGCGGTCACGGCCACCGAGCGGACCAGCGCGAACTGATCGACCGCCTGGCCCGAGCCGTTCTCGACGCGAATCGGCACCCCGTACGCGCGCCGGGGCTCTCCGGTCGCGACCTGCGTGCGATCGTAGTGCGCACGCGCGCGCGGATCGGCGGAGACGCGATCGGCGAAGCGCGCGCCGCGGGTGATGCCGATCGACTCCGCGACCTGGTTCGCGGAGACGATCTCGTCGGTGTTGGGGTCGACCACCACCAGCGGCACCTGCATGGTGTTGAGCAGGTTCTGCTTCTCGCCGAGCGCGCGGGCCGCGCGATCGGCCTCGCGCTCCGCCTTGCGGCGATTGACCTCGAACCCGGTCAACAGCACGGCGAGCACTGCGCCGAGCAGCGCGACCGCCCCACCGGGAAACGAGGGCGCGGCACTTGGAAAGAAGGCGAGCAGCCACGCCTGCTCGGAGACGTGAAACGCGGCGACCGCGCCCACGTCCCTCAACACGGTATGGGAGATCGGCGCGACGTCGGCCCGGCTCGATCCCTCGCTCGCGACCGCGTCGTCCATGACGGCGCGCAGCGCCGGCGGCGCTCCGTCGGCGAGTCCGGCGCGCAGCGCCGCCCAGCTGGCTGCGGGCGCCGCGCCGGTGCGGACGATGACGGCGGCGAGCGGGGGAGCGATGGTGGCGGCAAAGTGATCCCAGTCGACGGCGTGCGACAAATCCAGGGCCAGCACGCCTCCGGCAACTTCGATCGGCATCGTCAGCGTCGACACGAGCCCGCGGCCGCCGAGATCGACGTAGAACCCGGAGTAGCGGACCGGATCCTGCTCGCCTTCCGAGAAGCGGAAGAAGAATTCCTCCGGCGCGAACGAAGGGAGCGTCGGCCGCGACGACAGCTGCAGTGCCTCGCCGCGCGCGGCGCCGTCGGTGGTCTCGCCGGCCGACGGCCATGGCAGCGACGCCAGCGTGCCGTCTTCGGCGAGCGCGTACAGACGGACCGGACGCGCGACGCCGCCGAGCGCCTGCTCCAGCCGCGGACGCGCGGCGGCCATCGGCTCGAGCAGCCGTGAGACGAAGGCGTTCGAGGCGGTGTCGGCCTCGAGCGCGCGGCGCCGCGTCACGACGAAGGTAGTGCCGTGGGCAGTGAGCAGCGAGAGGCTGCGGCGGGACGGGCCCTCGTGCGGAACGGGAACCGGCGACGGCAGCGTCAGGTCGTGGGACATCGCTGCGGCCACGGGCCGCATCGCCAGCACCGCGGCCTGCAACTCGCCCGGGACGCCATCGGCCTCGTTCGAGAGGCGTTCGAACACCGACGCGTCACGCGGCTGCAGGTGTCCGCGATACGCCGCGAGCTGTTCGCGCAGCCAGGCAATCGCGCCGGGCGCCTCGATCGGCCGCGACGGCATGCGCTGCTCGACCAGCGCGAACACGGCCGCGCTGCGCGCCTGCCCGGCGCGCTCCTGCCACGCCCGCCACACGGTTCGCGCGGTGAGCGCGGCGAGCAGCACGAAGACGGCGAGTCCGGTGTAAAGCAGGCGCACGCGGCGCCCGCGAGCGGGGGATACAGTAGTGCGCATGTCGTCGCCACCACCAGGCTTCGAACGGCGGCAGGTCGTCTCGGTGGAGGACCACTTGTACCACAGCGGGGAACTGCTCGAGGCGATGGCCCGATCGTCGCCCGAGCTGCTGCCCTGCACCACCGTCTGCGCGATCGACGACCCGGGCCCCGACACCTCGTCTTCGATCGCCGCCTGGCTGCGGAAGTTCGACGGGATCCAGATCGCCGCGCGCGTCGAGCCCGGCGAGATCGCGGGCGACCTGGCGGCCCGGGTGCTGGCGATCGAACCGGGGCAGATTGGCGAGCTGTCGTCCTTCGCCAGGCTGGCGGCCTCGCTGCTGCTGCCCGACGGGGTGCTGCTGCAGGACGTCCACCTGTCCACGCTGCCGTTCATTCCCGCCGATCGCTGGTGGGACTCGATCTACGTCGCGGCGACCGTGCGCGGCATGTTTCCGCGCGATCAACCGGCGGTCCGCTTCGTCTCGAACAAGCGCGGGTACACGGCCACGTTCGGCCGCGATCTCATGGCGGCCGGCTTCGATCCGCGCGAGGTGATGGACAAAGCGGAGCTCGAGGACGTCATCGTGCCGTCGATCGCGCGCGATATCGCCGCGCGCTTTCCGCTCGAGTTGACTGCCTCCGATCGTCCCGGCCCCCGGCCGATCGCGGCGAGCGACGGATCGCGGCGGGCGATCGAGGACGCGCTCGATCTCGTGGAGTGGGACGTGAGCGGCCGCGTCGAGCTCGGCGGACGCCTGGTCTCCGGCGGCGTCACCTTCCGCAGCGGCTCCAACGAAGCCATCACCTGGCAGCGGCTCATTGCGGATCGTCTCGCGGACGGCGGTGGGGTCCCGATCCAGGAAGTCGGCGAGCGCCTGGCCGAGGAAGGGTCCGACCGCGCAGAGATCTCGAACCTGGCGGCGCGCCACATTCATGCGCTGCGCGCCCGGCTCTCCAACGCCGCGGCCATCGTCACCGTCAATCGCGCGTACCGCCTCGACGGATCGGTCTCCGTGGGCCGGGTTCGCCGCCGTCCATCCACGCACCTCCGGTAGCCTTCCCGTTCCCGCACTCGGAAACCGGATCGACGGGCATAGCGAGGCGACGCGTCCGGCCGCTACGCTGCCCGGCATGTCGCTCTTCAGGACCAAGCCGATCGAGTCGCTCGTGGCCGCCAATCAGGACGGCGGCTTGAAGCGGGTGCTCGGGCCGGTCAGCCTCGTCTCTCTCGGCATCGGCGCGATCATCGGGACCGGCATTTTCGTGCTCACCGGCCAGGCGGCGGCTGCGCACGCGGGTCCGGCGATCGTGATCTCGATGGTGATTGCCGGTGTCGTCAGCGCGCTCGCTGGCCTGTGCTACGCGGAGCTCGCGTCGACCGTGCCGGTCGCCGGGTCGGCCTATACCTACTCCTACGCCACGCTCGGTGAATTCGTCGCCTGGGTGATCGGGTGGGATCTCGTGCTCGAGTACGCGCTCGGCGCGGCCACGGTCGCGGTCGGCTGGTCCGGCTACTTCGTGCGCGTGCTCGCGGATCTGGGCATCCCGTTCCCCGCGGTCGTGAGCGCCGCACCCGGCACGGTGCTCACCGTTGCGGGCGGGCAGACGGTCACCGCGATCTTCAATCTGCCCGCGGTCGTGATCGCGATCCTCGTCACCGCGCTGCTGGTCCGCGGCGTCCACGAGTCGGCGACCGTGAACGCCGTCATGGTCGTGGTGAAGGTCGCGGTGGTGCTCCTGGTCATCGCCGCCGGCGCCTGGTTCGTCGACACCAGCCGCTTCTCGCCGCTGGTGCCTCCCAACACCGGCACGTTCGGCGAATTCGGCTGGTCAGGCGTGATGCGGGGCGCGGCCGTGATCTTCTTCGCCTATATCGGCTTCGACGCGGTGTCGACCGCCGCGCAGGAAGCGCGGCAGCCGCAGCGCGACATGCCGATCGGGATTCTCGGCTCGCTGGCGATCTGTTCCGTCCTCTACGTTGTCGTGGCGGCGGTGATGGTCGGCCTGGTGCCGTACGCGCAGCTCGGCGGCCCCGCGCCGATGGCCGTGGCGGTGGACGCCGCGCGCGAAGCCGCCCGCGGCAGCGCCCTCGCGCCGCTGCTCAACGCGATGCCGCTGCTCGTGAAGATCGCGATCCTCGCCGGCCTCACGTCGACGATGGTGGTGCAGATGCTGGCGCAGCCGCGGATCTTCATGGCGATGTCGAGAGACGGGCTGCTGCCGCCGTGGATGGGGCGCGTGCACCCGCGCTTCGGCACGCCCCACCTCACCACGCTCGCCACCGGCGCGACGGTGGCGCTCGCCGCCGGGCTCACGCCGATCGACGTGCTCGGCCACATGGTCAGCATCGGCACGCTGTTCGCGTTCGTCGTGGTCTCGGCCGGCGTGGTCATCCTGCGCCGCACCCATCCCGAGCTGCCGCGGCCGTTCAAGGCGCCGTGGTCTCCGCTGGTGCCCGCGCTCTCGGCGGTGGTGTCGCTGGCGCTGATGCTCAGCCTGCCCGCCCGGACCTGGACGCGCCTCTTCGTCTGGATGGTGATCGGAGTCGCGATCTATTTCGGCTACGG
>Ga0075433_10004674_pt1 | contig 10673 bp, 10 predicted proteins | sample RhiMethybrSRZTD2_FD_75299 | JGI IMG/M metagenome (GOLD analysis project Ga0075433, IMG submission 75299) | Populus rhizosphere microbial communities from Tennessee, USA - Rhizosphere MetaG P. TD hybrid SRZTD2 | ecosystem: Host-associated > Plants > Roots > Rhizosphere > Soil | place: USA... | reverse complement strand
TCAGAGTTATTTCAGTCCCTAATCACCCAGGTGCGCGCCAAGAAATCGTGCCAGCCGCGCTTTTCCCGCTGCCATAGAATCCACAAAAAGCTCAATCCCAATGACAAAATGCCAAATCCGACGGTTCCAAGCCAACGAAGCAGTGCTTGGCGATAACTAATCGGAGCTTGATCCGAGCCCACCACGCGCAACCCGAGCAGCCACTTGCCGATCGTTTGCCCTTCCATGCCATGAAAAACGACAAAGTAAGCCGTAGTTAGGCCCATCCACGCAAGAGTCAAAAGCGTCCTCAGCGGCGCGGCATTGCTCCATGAGATGGGCCGGTCGTAGGCGGCCAACCCGACTTTGTAGCCGATGTAGGCCAGACTTCCCATAAGCGCAAACAGCAAAATAATCATCACGACATCGATAAGACAGGCACCCACACGCCGAAAGAAACCGCCCCATTGGACAATCCCAATGGGCTCACTCGGCGATTCGACCCTCTCCGGTGTTGTTTCAAACTCGGGATGTGATTCAAAGCTCCAATCGTCACGCGCTGTCTCTTTTTCAGACTCGATCGACGGCTCTTCCGGCGTCAAGATAAATTCTTCACGTTTTGGAGCGGTGGGGAAGACCTTGCGGTGCAGCACCTTCGCGCCGCACTTCTCGCAATATTCATCGGATATCAGGACCGGTGCTTCGCAGTTTTGACATTTCATAGATTCGTCAACCAAACTGGAGGTGAATATTTATGCTAGAGAAAGCCGCCAGCCGAAGCAAGGCCGACCTAGCGTAAATCACCCCAGAGAAATTGCACCAAAGCGATCGCCGTCACTGCCGCGGTTTCAGCGCGGAGAATGCGCCGTCCCAACTCGACCGGCTCGAAACCTTGCCGTTGGGCCATTTGAGCTTCCTCCGCCGTGAAACCGCCCTCCGGTCCGATAACGATCAGCACCGCTTCGACGTCGCCGCGCTGCTCGCGAATTTGATAGAGCGATCGCTGGTGCTCCTTTTCCCAGAAAATCAACTTGAGTGTTTGCGGCGGGGCATCATCGACCAACCTCCGGTATTCAAATACCGGCGAGATTTCCGGCATGCGCGTTCGGCCACACTGCTTTACCGCGCTAAGAGCGATTTTCTGCCAGCGCTCGCTGCGTTTGACGGTCTTTCGCTCATCTAACCGCGGTATGGAATAGGACGACACGAACGGAATCATGGTTTGCACGCCGAGCTCCGTCGCCTTTTCCACAATGAAGTCCATTTTTTCGCCCTTGGTCAATGCTATTGCTAACGTTATTTGTAGAGGCGACTCGCGCTCGGGCTGGTAAGAGCGAAGAATTTCGAGCTCGCCCTGTCGCGCTCCGAGAGCGCGAATCACCGCCTCATGTTCCCATCCGCTGTCGTCGAATATCGTGATATGTTCGCCCGGCGTCAATCGCAGGACCTTGCTTAAATGAACTAATTCCTGACCGTCAATATGCCCGCGGTTGTCGCGCAAATTTTTTCTCGGCACAAAAAAACGGGCCATGAGTTTTACTTTCTTTGTAACAGCAGCGTTTGCCACTCACGGGCGCGCTTGCGTTTGACGGTTTTGAATTTGACGGCGAAGCGCCGCGTGATTTCACCCGCTTTCTTATGCAAGATCCCCGATAGAATTAAATATCCCTTCGGCGCAACCTTTTTCTCGAGTGCGGCTGCGACCCTGAGGATCGTTTCCGCGGTTAAATTGGCGACCACGACCGAAAAGGTTCTTTTAATACCGCTCGGTTTGATTCTCGACAAGTGAACTCGTTTCGCCACACCGTTGGCGCGTAAATTTTCGCGCGCCACCGTAAGCGCGACGTCGTCGTTGTCGATCGCCCAAATGGCTCTCGCCCCTAATCTAGCCAAAACAATGGCCAAAATTCCGGAACCCGTTCCCACGTCGAGCGCCGTGAATGTACCGCCGCGCTGCCGCTCGGCAGCCAGTTCAAGAAATTCCATGCAGCCCCGCGTGGTTGCGTGCGTGCCGGTGCCGAAGGCCATGCCTGGCTCAAGGGTGATAACCTGCCGGCGGCGGAAATTCGGCGGCTTCAGCCATGGCGGTGTTACCCAGAATAAGTTACCGACGCGCCGCGGCTTGATGAAACGCTTCCAGGAGTGTTGCCAGTTTTCCTCTGTGATGATTTTCCATTCTAGACGCGGTTTACCTCCGAAAGAAGAAACCTGAGCGATCCCGCCAAGAAAATTGCGGATATCCGTTCGTAACGAGGCATCAGCACGGGAATGAACAAAAAACGCATCCACGCCGTTCTTCTTGAGGACCACTCCGGGAGAGCCGCGCTCGATCAAAAAGTTCGACAGTGCGTCAATGTTCGCGGCGCCGGTGCGGACGGAAATCTGTAACCACGAAGCAGGCACAATTTTTTATGCCACAGCGATAGTAGCGTATCAAATGCCGATGGGTTTTGGGCGCAACCCATAACCACCCTTCTTGTCAAAGTTGCTGCTTCCAGATATTGAAAATGCTTGGATCGAAAGGAGCCGCGCATGAAATTAGCTGCGATCAAACCCAATGATCTTGCGATTGTGAAAAATGACAGGCTGATTCCAGTCGGTGAAACGCTGAGCCGAGACGGCGCCTTGCCGAAAGAACCGACGATGGTTGACCTCATTGCCAATTACGAAGCCATCAAGCGTCAATTGGAAACCATCGCTTCCGGAGGTACCGGCAGCGCGCTCGAGGCGAAATTACTCAAGCCACCGGTAGAAAATCCTTCCAAGATCTGGGCGGCGGCCGGCAACTATAAGCGCGGCAGCGCGGGACTGGGCGACGCTCGAGGCAGAGGGAGCGCCGGTAAAACATCGCCGGATGAGCTCCTCGAAAATATTTTCTTAAAGCCGCCGTCCGCGATTGCCGGACCGGAGGATAAAATATTGATTCCGAAAAACGCCGATTCGATCTTCCCCGAGTTAGAGCTCTGTGTCGTCATCGGCAAAAAAGCGCGCCACCTTAGCAAAGAGCAGGCCTTCGACGCTATTTTCGGTTACACGATCATGCTCGACGTCACTGCGCGCGGCTATGGCTTGAGCAAAAACCTCTCGGGTACGCGGAACGTGCGCAAAGGTTTTGAAACCTTCGCGCCGATCGGACCCTGGATCACCACCAAGGATGAAATATCCGACCCGCACAATCTTTGGATGAAACTTTGGATCAACGGTGAACTCAAACAATCGGCAAAGACCGACGCGATGATCAATGACATCGCCACGCAGGTAAGTTTTTTATCGCAGGTGACAACGTTGTATCCGGGCGATTTGATTACGACCGGAAATCCCGATTCGCCCGAGTTTCAAGAAAAGCTCAAGCCGGGTGACGTCTTGAAAGCCGAGATTGAAGGCATCGGCGCCATGAATCTCGGCGTCGCCAAAGAGAACTAGTGAACCGTAAAATTTTATTGCCAAGCTAGTGAACTGTGACGCGTCAATAAAGTCCACCGTTCATGGTTCGAGAGCCTCACCACCAACGGTTGTTTCTCGCTCCGTTCGCTCTGAGCTCGTGGAAGAGTTCATAAAGTTTATGCCGCCACCGAGTCAATTATGATACGCATCGCGCCCTTTCGTGGGGTATTTTACAATCAAAAAAAGCTTCGAGACCTGAGCAAAGTCGTCGCGCCGCCTTACGATGTCATTTCCAAAGAGGAGCAAGAAAAGCTCTACAAAAAATCGCCGTACAATTTTATCCGTTTAGACCTGAGCCAGGAACCCGGCTCGTATCCAGCTGTGGCGCAGCTTCTTAACGAATGGCTCGCCACAGGCATTTTCGAGCGGGATGAAACACCCGCCATCCATTTTCTATCCCATCGCTTCAAGCTCAAAAGCGGCGAACAGAAAAACCGCCAAGGCTTCTTGGCTCTCGCCGAGCTGCAGGAATTTTCCACCGGCGAAATACGACCCCACGAAAATACCCTCGACGCTCCGAAAGAGGACCGCCTGAAGCTTATGCTCGCCTGTCACGCGCAGTTGAGTCCGATTTTTGCGCTGTATTCTCAGCCTAGGCAATCGATCAACCGCATGCTCGCCGTCGAAGTGGAAGGCGTCGAGCCATTCATCGAGATCGAACAGGATAACGGCGAAGAGTGTCGTCTCTGGCGCATCGCCGATGCTGCATTGATCCAGAAAGTTCAATCCGAAATCAAAGACCAACGGCTGCTCATCGCCGACGGCCACCACCGTTATGAAGCAACGCTCAACTATCGCGATCAGACGCGCAATGAGCGGGGCCAGTGGAACGGCCGCGAAGCTTTCAATTACATCATGGTTTATTTCGCCAACATCGACGACGAAAACGTCGTCATTATGCCAACGCATCGCCTAGTGTGCGGATACACCCACAAACCGTTTCTCGAGTTGGAAGAAGCGCTGCAAACCTATTTTTACGTCGAACAGCACCCCAAGACGCCCGAAGGAAAAATTTCATTTCTCAAAGCGCTAAAGACGGCCGCCAAGAAGCACCGCGTTATCGGCGCCAGTTTCAAGCGCGACCCGCGCTACTTAATCTTGCGGCTTAAGAACAAGCGCATCATGCAGCGTCTGGCGAAGGATCTAAGCGCGCCATTGAGAGAGCTCGATGTAAGCACGCTGCACCTACTGATTCTCGAGCATATCCTTGGCATGACGCCCGACGAGCAGGTGAAAAGCGGAAATATCCGCTATTCACAGGATGAAGAAGCGGTGCTCCAAACACTGGAAAAGGAAGATTACCAAGCGGCGTTTATCTTGAACGCGACAAAAGCAGAAGAGATTCAGACGATTGTCGCCAATGGTGAGAAGCTGCCGCAAAAGTCGACCTATTTCTATCCTAAGCTGCCGTCTGGCTTGATCGTCAATAAACTCGATCCAGACGAAGAGATCCAGGGTACCGCGGACGCGTAATTCGACATCATAGCGTAGCTCCCTAAGGCGTTGACATCGCCACGCTTCCCATTTAAGAATCCAGCCGATTACGGAGGCTATATGCCAAAAGTTACGTCCTTAGGTCACATCGGTATGTACGTTCGCGACATCGAGCGATCGGTCGCCTTCTACCGGGATATCTTCGGTCTGCAAGTCAGCGATCGAAGCCCAAGAGGCGCGGTGTTTATGACCGCCCAGGACAGGTTGGCCGAACACCACGAGCTGTTGCTGGCCCCTGGCCGCAACGACGACGGCAACGTCAACGTGCTCCAGCAAATTTCCTTTCACTGCGCCAGCCTCAGAGATGTCAAAGATTTTTACCAGGTCTTTGTTGAAAACAAGGTGCCGATCAACCGCGTCGTCAGCCACGGCAACACGGTCAGCATCTATGCACAGGACCCAGACGGTAATTCGGTGGAAGTCTACTGGAGCACCGGCATCGATGTCCCTCAGCCCTTTGGCAAACCGATGGATCTCAGTAAAAGTGAGGCAGAGATCATGGGACAGCTGGAGAAGATCATTTCAGAGTGGCGACAGGAGGGAAGCGGAAAGCTCAACTAGCAGTCGGCCACCGTGCCGTCCCAACCGCACATCTCTGATTTCCGTCTCTTCCGTGCAGCCCTGTCTCTTGATGCCTTAGCAGATTCTGAAAAAGTTCGAGATGCTTCGGCAGGCTCAGCAGAACGGAGAATCGTCATGATATTACGTCCTGAGCTCTGTCGAAGGACTCCGAGAGAGTTTTTCAGCATATCGCTGTTCCCCTGATTTCACTGAACTGAACGACCCTCGGCTCCAAGCCGAGGGGTTCTGAATGGGTCGACTGGAAGTCGACTCTTGCTCCTGTCATTTAGGGAATCCAGGCGATTTTTGATCATGAACTGAAAACGAACCTGATGCCGGCGGGAGTTTATCCTGAGCTGCGTCGAAGGGCCGGCATGACGAACATTCACTTCGCCTGAAGGCGAGGATTTCGACCATCCCCGAAAGAGACATAAAAATTTCTCAAAAACTCGAAGAAGACGGCTTCTTCAAACAGTTCGCAACCAAGCAGTAAGGGCGTATCATACTGAGATCGTATCGCCGAATAACTTGAGCGAGGTAAAATGATGAGAGTCGACATCCATAGCCACACTGCGCCGGCCAAATACCTCGAAGCGATCCGGCGCGATCCGAAAAGCATGGGCTGCCGTATTGAGAAAAACGATCAAGGGCACGAAGCGATTGTCCAGGAGAACGGCCGGTCGACACGTGTGCGTACGAACCTGATCGATCCGGAGTTGCGGCTCGGCGAGATGGCCGCAGAGCGAGTCGACGTCATCGTCGAATCGCTCTTACCGCCGCTTTTACCGTTGTGGGCGCCGATCGCGATCGGCGTGCGTGTGTGCCAAGTCGTCAACGATGCCATCGCCGAAGACGCCGCCTGCTATCCCGGACGTATCGTCGGCATGGGAATCGTGCCTATGCAAGACGTCGGCGAAGCGATCCGCGAGCTCGACCGGCTGGTCAAACAACATCACATGCCATCCGTGCTGATCCCCGCGAGCCACGCCGGAAGAAATTTAGATGAGCCGGAGTTCTTTTCCTTCTTCGAGCGCGCCCAGGAACACGGCGTGCTGATTTTCATTCATCCGCACGAGGTCGCCGCCGCCGATCGATTGAAGAAATACGCGCTGGCCAATTTGATCGGCAATCCGCTGGAGACCACCATCGCACAGGCAAGCTTGATTTTCGGCGGTGTGCTCGAGCGCCTGCCGGCATTGAAAATTTGTTGTGCCCATGGTGGTGGTTATTCGCCATGGATTCGCGGCCGCTGGCGCCACGGTCAAAACAGCCGCCATGAAGCGAGAGACGCGGTCCACGGCGCGATCTACGATTATTTGAGCCGTATGTATTTCGACACTTGCGTCTTCGACCCCGCTTCGGTTGAATTCCTGATCAAAACGATGGGCAGCGATCATATCCTACTCGGCACCGATTATCCGACGCCGATGATGGACTCCGGCCAAGTTTCAGTCATTAATCGGATCGATGGCCTAACCGAGCAAGACAAAGAAAACGTCCTGGGCGGCAACGCCGCCAGATTGCTGGGATTGCAATGAGCGAATTTTTTGCCTCGCAGTTAAAAATGTTTGTTTCGGACTTCGAGCTTCGGATTTCGGATTTACATACAAGAGAGGTGGTCCATGCCGCATATTCCTTATGTCGACCCTGACACAGTCACCGACCCGGAAATCAAAGGCTACCTCGAACGCGCCCGGCGTGAAGGCACGCCGCGGCCAGAAAGCCAGGCCGTTCGCGCCCACGTGCCCGATGTCATCCGTGCTTTTTCTCAAGCCTGGGATCTCACGTTTCGCCACGGTGTGGTCGATCACGCGCTGAAGGAGCTCTGCCGCGTCTACGTCTCGAAGTCGATCCAGTGCGAATATTGAGGCGTGCAGCGCTCCGTCCAGGCTGGACGGCAAGGACTGACGGAAGAAAAGTACGATGACCTGCTCAACTTCAGTGACTCGAACAAGTTCAGCGAGCGGGAGAAAGTCGCGCTGACCTATACCAGCGCGATCGCGTGGAACTCTGAGATTGCCGACGACGCTCTGTGGGAGAAATTGCACCGGCATTTCACGATCCCCGAGCTGGTCGAGCTGGGATTTTTCATCGCGTTGACGCTCGGCCAGCAGCGTTGGATCAAAACCCTTGGCATCGATCACGGCATGGTCCTCGGCGATACCACGGCCGGTCTCGCGCAGGCCAAGGTGAGTTGAGAGTCATCTACCTCAGAAGAGTCGACCGATGCGTCCTTTTCTTTGCCTCGCCCTCTGGGAGAGGCCGCCGCGCAGCGGCGGGCGAGGACAAGCGCCACCAAGTTGTACCCTCACCCTCCCCCTCTCCCACAGCTCCCACAGGGCGAGGGTAAAAATTTGCAAGCAACGAAATTAGTTGATTCTAAGTCAATGCGACACGCCCGCCGGTTCCCAGCGTCTCAACATTCTCGACGACAAAAATCGCCAGCGCTTCGCGGCGATTTCTCACGGTGAGCTCATGTCGCGGGAATGCAGATACGGCCAAACCCGCCTGCTCTGCGACCTGCTCGGAAATGATCAGTTGGCAACTATACTCTTTGGTAAGATCCTGTAGTCTGCTCGCCACGTTCACAGTATCGCCGATCGCGGTGAGATGAACCGTTGTGCCATAACCCATGCGACCGACGACCGCCTGTCCGCAATGAATGCCCACGCCGATTTTTAGCGGTTCGGCCAATTCCTCGGCCAGGGATTGGCTCAATGCGCCGACATTGGCGACCATCGTTTTGGCAGCCGCAAGAGCTTGACGCGACCCCTCTTCCGGACCGCTGTCGACCCCGAATAATGCCATCACGCCATCGCCGATGAATTTATCCACCGTGCCGCCCGCGCCGACGATCGCTTCACCAACGGCTTCAAAGTAGCTGTTCAACAAGAAAACCAGATCATACGGAAGCTTCTGTTCGGCGATTCCGGTGAACGTGCGTAAATCAGCGAACAGCACGGCAATCGTCCGTTCTTGCCCCGCCAGATAGGACGGTTGTGCGTAGCCGTCGCTCGGCTGCGCGTTGGCGGGCAGGAGTGGAGTCACTGAAATATTTCCCGGTGGTCTAAGCTGGCAAGCCAATCGGACGTTGGGCGGCGCGCCGATGCGCTGTAGAACTCTTTGTTCCGAAGCGCTTGCCGGCGCCAAAATTGACAAGCCGTGTGTCACTCGAATACGACAGGTCGAACAGCGACCGCGGCCGCCGCAAACCGAGGCGTGTGGGAATCCGGCAAAGCGGCTGGCTTCCAATACGGAAAAGCCCCGCGGCACCTGTACCTCCCGCCCTTCCGGGTAGGTAATCCGAACTCTGCTGCGCCGCTGATTTATCTGGCGAATCGTCCTTGCGGCTAACACGCCGCCGAGACACGCCCAGAAGCCGACAATAATACCATTGTAGATGCTGACCAGATCTTGCCCTTCGTCGGCGCCTAGAGCGTTAGCCCTTCGCTTCGTTTGCTCGACCCAGCCGGGGTCGCGGGCGATCAAAAAATCGATCTCGTGCCCGGCCTGGGCGAAACCCAGCAACGCCAAGACTGGTAATAGTAGAGCAACCATGAAAAACAGCGCGGCATAGCGTGGATACAGCGGCCGGAGTCGTAGCCAAAAGTGAAATCCGATACAGCCGTGGCTCCACGCGATCACGATGAGAAGCGCCTGCCTGATGCCGTAAATGGGGCTCAGTTTCCACAGCGTCAAAACGATTTTCGCATAGGAATCCTCTACTCCGTACCATTCGTAGGTCAGACGGGTGCCGACAAAATGGACCGCGAGTAATGGAGGAATACAAAGACCCAACGTCAGCTGCAGCGCTTCCCACAACGGCATGCGCAGATGATGGCGTTGATAGATCGCCCACAACGCCAGCCCGAAATGAATTAGCAGAGAACCGTATAACGCGGTGGTCCCGACCGGGTTGCGCCACAAAGCCAAGAACCACACTCGCCCCGCTTCCATGGCGTCGAGCGAGATCAGACCGAGCGAATGATTGACCAAGTGAGTCGTCAGATAGGTCAGCAGGATCAGACCGGTGATTAGTCTCGTGCGGCGAACGTTCATAGAAGCGGGCTCACTTTACTACGATCCGTGGCGCCCAGTCCACGTTTGCAATGCGTCAGCCGGGTGAAAAATCCGTTCATGGTTGGACGGAGCTCACCACGAACGGAGGGAGGCACAAGAAATCAAGCGCTTTGTCGTTCGCGCTGAGCTATGTCGAAGGGCTCCTATCGAGTTTCACACAGACCGACCTAGGGCAAGGCGCGCCTTGCCCCGACTGCGATTGCCATCATCAAATCGCTAATATCGATTGCCCGTGCGAATATCTCACACCCGGCAAATCCTGTTGACTCCCTCCAAGGAGTCGTCCTATTTATGAAAACTGATTCTGGGTAATTGTCCGTCGCTTCGGAAGAGGAGTTTAACCATGAGAGATGGATTTAAGGTCATCGATGCCGACCGCCACGTGCTGGAGCCGTCCGATCTATTCGACAAATATTTACCTGCCAAATTTCGCGGGCGCGTCAAGATCGAAGGGCCGAACCAGTCGTTCCGCTCCATCGATGGCGAACCGATTTCCGATGCCGATAAACTGCGTGACACGACGAAACAGCAGGACTACGGTTTCACCTTCGCCGGATCAAAACGATGGCGCGAGACTTTTGCCGACGCGTTAGCCGCCAAGTTCGATGCCCCATCCAACGTTCGCGACATGGATCGCGAAGGCGTCGACATAAGCGTGCTCTTCCCAACCCTCGGTCTCTACATTATGTGGCGCGACAATCTCGACCCCGAGCTCAGCGCCGCCATATGCCGCGCCTATAACACCTGGCTGGCGGATTATTGCAGTTACGATCGGCAACGGCTTCACGGCGTCTGCCTCATTCCGCTCCAAGATCCGGCGCGCGCGGTTGAGGAACTGCGCTACGCCAAAGAAAAACTTGGGCTCGTGGGCATTTTCTGGCGCCCAAACAAGCTCTGCGGCCGGACGCTTTCGAGCCCGGATTATTTTCCCGTCTACGAAGTGGCAACCGATCTTGGCGTCACCGTCTGTGTACACGAGGGCGCGCGGACGGTGCTGGGGCAAGCAGGCGCCGATCGTTACAGCGAGTTTGGCCGCCATATCGCTTGCCATCCGCTCGAACAAATGCTTGCCTCGTTGAACATGTGCGCCGATGGGGTTTTGGAAAAATTTCCCA
>Ga0075433_10004673_pt1 | contig 10676 bp, 13 predicted proteins | sample RhiMethybrSRZTD2_FD_75299 | JGI IMG/M metagenome (GOLD analysis project Ga0075433, IMG submission 75299) | Populus rhizosphere microbial communities from Tennessee, USA - Rhizosphere MetaG P. TD hybrid SRZTD2 | ecosystem: Host-associated > Plants > Roots > Rhizosphere > Soil | place: USA... | reverse complement strand
ACGGGGGCGCTCACGAACTGGAATCCAAACGCAAACAGCTCGTTGAACACCTTGGCCGTGAGCGCGGGCACGGTCTATGCGGGCGGGGACTTCACCGGCGTGAGCGGGCTACCACAGAGCCGCATCGCCGCCCTGAGCGCCGACCCCGTGGCAGTCTCCCGGCGGCCCCGGCGGCTCGGGATGCTGCTTTCGAGCCGTCCGAATCCCTTCGCGACCTCGACCAGGATCGGCTACTCCCTCCCCACCAGCGAGCTCGTGACTCTCCGGATCTACGATGTTGCCGGACGTTGCGTCGCCACGCTCCTGAATCAAGAACGGCGCGGCCCGGGGCCGCAGCAAGTCGACTTCGACGCTGACCGGCTCGCGAGCGGAGTCTACTTGGCACGCCTCGAAGCGGGCGGAAGCGTCACCAGCCAGAGGATCGTCCTTTTCCGGACCGCTACCGGCGTTCGTCGATAGCGGTCCCTTTTGTCGGTAAACGGGGGCCGATGGGAACCCGGCGCCGGCGAGCTTTTGCTGGCTATTTGTGGCCTTAAGCGTTTACAATGGGAATAGTCAGATGGGAGGAACATGAAGGATGTAAGCCGCAAAGCTCGATGCGCGAAAACCTGCACACGGTTGACGTCACTCCGCCAAAAGTCGGAAGGCTTCCCCAGATATCTGCCAGAGGCTTGGGCCAGCGAATACAACGGCATCCTCGACGACCTCGACGCGCTTGGCTTCGAGACCGCGAAGTTTCGGATTCTGCCCAGAGAGCTCCAGCGCTTTGCCTCCTATTCGGCAGGCGGACCCAAGCGCCCGGCCACGAGCGGCTATCACCTGAGCCGAGACCTCCTCAAGGAACGCATTGACTCCGCTCTGACACACGTCACCGGCAAGAGCCTTCCCGACAAGTAGTTCCCAGAGCCTTGCGTGGCTGCGAGTCCGCGTCGCGGCGGGCCCGACTATCTTTGTTCGGCGTTTCGATCTATTCTGTCTCTCGTCTTCGGTTGTCTGTCGATGTGTCGTCGACGTCTAGATTCCGCCAGAGACTTCTCTGGCGGTTTTTTTGTACGTCGTCGGCAGTCGATCGAAGCAGCGGTCACGGAGACCGAGCGCCGCCGCGGCGCGCTACGCGGCAAAGTGCGGGTCCGAGGACCCGGATACAACAGGAGTTTCGTGTGGCTAGTGGTACGGTGAAGTGGTTCAACGAGTCGAAGGGTTTCGGTTTCATCTCTCAGACGGACGGCGAAGATGTGTTCGTGCACTTCTCCGCCATCCAGGGCGAGGGCTTCAAGACCCTCGCTGAGGGCGATGCCGTCGAGTTCGAGGTCACCCGTGGTCCGAAGGGGCTTCAGGCGGCGAACGTTCGCAAGGTCTGAGACACTCGTAGGACCGTAGTCGCGAAAGGAAGGGCGGAGTCCCTATGGACTCCGCCCTTCGCATGGGTGCCGCTAGCGGTCCCCCATGCGGCGCTGACTTCTAGCCTCGCGACCCCTCGCCCAGCGATCGAGCTTGCGGACGAACCCATGCGGCGGGCGAATCGTGAATTCCTTGGCGGTCGCTTTGCGTCCCTCGAGTAGCAATTGCTTCGGCTGATGGTGGGTGCCGAAGCACCAGTCGGGCACGGGAAGCCAGAAGAATCCGGAGATCGCCTCGTTGCACGCGACGTTGGCATGGTGCATCAAGTGAAAGCCGTAGACCGGCTTCCAGAACGCTCCGAATACCCGATGCTCGATCGCCCGGCGCCACCACTCGTACGGCCAGTGGTCGATGGCGTGCAGGATTTCATAGAGCCCCATCGACCAGGCGATGGCGGCATAGCCTCCCAGGAGAAATGGCAGCTTCGGCCACGCCAGCTGCAGGCCCACGACGAGCGGAGTGAACACCAGCCAGAAGATCGTGAGCGCATAGAAGGGAAAGGCCGAGCTCTCGAATTGCTCCTCTTGCGTGATCGGATATTCGTTCAGGATCACGCGGTCCGAGCCCTCGGAGGCGGGCCTCAGGCGGATCGCGGTCAAGCTGTGATGCAGCCGGTGCTCCTTTGCGAACTTGCGCAACCACGAGATGGTGACGAAGTGGAGCACATACCGGTGAAAGAACCACTCGAAGAAAGAAAGGAAGAGATGAAACCCCACGAAGACCAGAATGATGGCTAGTGGCCCCGCTTCGATCTGGCTGCGCCAGATGCCGGGGAAGGCGAAGTGCAGGCCAAAGAAGAGAACCGCGATCTGAAGCACGACCATGAGCGCGAAGCGGGCGATGGAAAAGCGCCGGCGCTTGCGTGCCAGGTCCCGGACCCAGGCGATCGACGCCATGCTAGCGAGCGGTCCCGCTGAGCTTCCGAGGGGTACCGCGCGATCCTCTTCGCGCATTCCGGAAGTGGACCGGGTCCCTCAGATTCTGCAGCTCACGGTAGTAGTAGAGGGGCGTCGGGAGCCTTCCCCGAATGCGCAGCCGCCGCAGGAAGTCGACCTCCTCCTCCGAAGCGTCCCCGCTCAGGGAGTGGTCCTTGAGGAACTCCTCGAATCCCGCTCCTTCCTCCGGCGAACGCTCTCCTTCCCTCTCGACGAACTCGAATCGCCTGACCGAATCCGGGACCAGTCTGCGGTTCAGGTGGACGGTCAGGGAAAACGTGGAGAGATCCATTTCCCAGGATTCGAGGAGAGGGTCGAGGAAGGCCAGACAGTCGCCCACGGATACGTTGAACAAGTCGGTATCCAGGAACTCGAGGCCCACGACCCGCAGCTCCTCGTACTCGCGTCCGCTCAAGCGCGCGACCAATCGGAGCCAGTTCTCGTTCTCGAGATCATCCCTGACCACGCGCTTGGAGAGATCCAGGAGCTTCTGCGTGACCAGATGCTCCAGCTCGCCGAACGGCTCTCTCTCGAAGATGGCTCGCATTTCTGCCTCTTGGGCCGGCATGCACTTCCGCAGAACCAGATCGCGAAGCTCCTTGAGAAGAGGAGGCAGGGGACTCGCGAGCTGCTTCTTCAGGTCCGTCCGACGCTCGAGCTCGGCCAGCTCGGAAAGGCTGCCGAGGCGCAGCTGGAGAACCTTTTCCATCTTTGGATAGATATCGGTCCGGTCCGGGGCCGGCGGGAGCTTTTTCCGAGTCAGCAGATGAGAGACGTACGACTCCGTCACCTTCGCGGCGGCCGCGAGGTCCTTCTGCTCCAGGCTGAGCTCCTTCAAGCGCTTACGGATCATGGTTCGCACGTCCAAGGACTTCTCCTGCCAGGGCTGGGTTGATTGCATGGTACATTCAAGTCCCGTCATATGGCAAGAGTACACTTGACTCGTCTAGTAATCCAGGGTATTCTAGAGCCGTCATAGGGGTTGTTCAGGACGGCTAAAGCAGCTGGGGTTCTCTGAGATGGCCTGATTAGTCAGAAGGACCGGAGGTCGAAATGTTCGCTCGTCGGGTATCCGTCCATTTGAAGCCGAATACTGCTGTCATGTTCACCGAGAAGATGGAAAACGAAGTCCTACCTTTGCTGCGCAAGCATCCGGGCTTCCAGGACGAGATCACCTTCCTGTCCCAGGATGGCACCAAGGCCTTTGGCATCAGCCTGTGGGACCGCAAGGAGAGCGCCGAAGCCTATATCAGTGACACCTATCCTGCCGTCCAGAAGATCCTGGCGTCGGTGATCGAAGGAAGCCCGTCGGTCGGGAGCTACAACGTCTCCAGCTCCACCTTTCACAAGATCGCTTCGACCGGCACCGTCTAAAGCTCGCGATCATCGTTGCGCGGGCGGCCGAGGGGCGGGCATGGCGTCGAGCCATACCTCTGCCTTGGCGCGGTCGCGGAACGGCCGGATGTCGCAGACGTCTTCAACCAGGAATTCCAGCATCCGCAGCAGCCCATAGGCAACGTCGTCGACGGCCACCACCGCCGTCGGTCCAAGGGCATTACGACGCCCGAGCTCGCGCAGCCGCTCGACGACCTTGCGCACCTCCGAGGCGCTAAAGTCGGCGGTTGCCTCCACGGCATCGATCAGCTCCGAGTAAGGCAGACCCCGATCCTTCCGCTCCTTCTCCAGGTGAGCCACGATCTCTGAGTAGGTGATGGGGCCTTGGGCTGTCGCGAACACGCGTCCGCGCTCCGAGTCGATCGAATAGGAAATTGGCATGTGAGCCCCCCATTCGCCGCGACGCGCGGCCGAACGAGCATGCTCCGCAGGAGTTGCACCGCGCAAGCACCGCGGCTGTGGATCAGGCGTCTACGCTACTGCTAAAAGAGACTTCCCCGCTCACCTGACTACTGTCAGGAAGTCTGCTGATTGTGCTGTTCCAGCCATTCGAGGAGGGCGCGGACACTGCCCGTGGCCAGGGCGATGGTCGAGTCCGCCGCGCCGTAATAGAGGTTCAGAGTGTCGCCGTCCTGGGCCAGAGTATAGCCGCAGGGGAAGACAACGTTGCCCACGTCCCCGTGTCGCTCATAGGCCTCTTCGGGGCCGAAGATCCACTCGTCGCCGCGCATCAGGCAGAGTTCCGGCGTGTTGATGTCGAACAGGGCCAGCCCCAGTCGGTAGAGGCAGCCGCCCGCTCCCTGCCGTACCCCGTGGTAGATCACCAGCCAGCCCTGCGGGGTCTCGATCGGCGGAGGCGAAAGTCCGATCTTGTTCGCATCCCACCAGCCCCCCCGGCGGGCATCCAGCATCAGCTTGTGGCTCCCCCAATTCCGCAAGTCGGGCGAATAGGACACCCACATGTGGGCGCGGGGCGCGCTGACCGGACGATGAATCAAGGCCCACTGGTCGCCAAAGCGACGCGGCAGAAGAGCGGCGTCCTTGTCTTCCGGCGACATGATCACGCCATAGCGTTCGAAGTGGCGGAAATCCTCCGTGAATGCGAGAGCCACACCCGGACCGTCACGGGTGTACGCCGTGTACACGACGGCGTGCTTGCCCAGCTCCGGGACGTAGGTGATGCGTGGATCCTCGATGCCCCATAGCTCCTCCGGGAAATGCTCCGGATCCGCCGGCAGAGTGGGCTCAGGGTCGATCTGCCAACCATCCACTCCATTGGCGGAGCGGGCCGCGCACAAGTGCGAGTGCCCGCGTCGATCCTCGACGCGACAGAGCAGGAGAGTAGTTCCGTCGGCCAGCAGGATCGCACCCGGGTTGAACACGCTGTTGACCGGATAGGGCCAATTCTCGGCGGTGAGGATGGGGTTAAGCTTGTGACGGTGCAGCAGCTTGGGGTGCTGATTGCTCATCGAGACCTGGCCTCCACCACAAGAAGGGGATTCTCTGCCAGGCGCAACTCCAACAGGGCCTGGAGAAAAGCGAGCGTGGACTCCGCGCCCTGATTCTCGTTCGGGCGGTCAGGGTGCAGGCCATCGCGACAGCCGCCCATCGTCGGGTCGTAAACGGGAAGATTCAGGTCATTGCGCCCGAGGAACCACTCGAAGGCGCGTCGGGCTTCTTTGTTCCAGCGTTCTTGCCCCGTGGCCCGGTAGGCTTCGAGGCAGGCGGACACCATGGCCTGCGCCTCCACGGGCTGTTGATCGAACCGGGCACGTTCGCCACCCCTCTCGTAGAAGCCGTTCGATCCGATGGGGACGAAGTGTCCGCCCGGCGCGTCGGCGCGTTGCAGGTCGGCCAGCCAGGTCAGCGACTCCAGGCCGGCTTCGGCCATGGCGCTGTTGGGCATGAACTGGCCGCACATGAGCAGGGCTTGCGGCAGCACGGCGTTACAGTAGGTCAATCGGCTCTCGTACCAACGCCAGTCCGGAGTGCGGTGCCGCTCGTACAATGCCAGCAATCGTGCCCCCAGCTCGTCGCGGACCTGGCTCGCCATCCGATCCCCGGCAAACCGCCGCAAGTACTCGTGAATGCCGACCAACGCGAAGGCCCACGCCCGCGGGCTGGTCGTGGTGCGAATGGCGGGCAGCGCCAACTCGAACACCTTGCACGCCATGCCGTGGAGAGCGGGCGACTTCGAGCGGCCCAACATGGTGCCCAGAGCCCACAGCGCCCGGCCATGGCTGTCGTCCGATCCGCTGTCGTCCAGCCAGCGGCGCTCGTAATCCATGACGTTGCGGAAGCGCCCCGTCTCCATGTTGAAGGCGTACCAGATGAAGGCGAGATATCGCGATGCCAGCTCCAGGGCTTCGCTGCTACCCAGTCCTTCGAGCAGAGCACTCACGATCAGCGCGCGAGCGTTGTCGTCGGTGGTGTAGCCCTCCCGATAGTTGGGGACCGTGAAGAGAGCGTGCTGCAGCATGCCCGTCGCGTCGGTCATGTGGCGCAAGTGGTCGAGCTTGAGGGGCGGCAGGTCGCCCGACCGCTTGTCGAGCGGCTTGACCGCAAAGTCGGGCGAACTCGAGTGCCGGCGCTCCGCGCGGGCGCGTTCAAAGGTCTCCATGTAGCGACGCGCGACACGCGGCCAGATCATCTCCCGGCCGAACATATAGGCGCGCTTGCGCATGGCATGACGATCGGATTCGTTGTCGAGCAGGTCGATGACCTGGTTGGCCAGCGCAGCCGGATCGGCGAAGGGCACGAGCATTCCCCGCCCTTCGGCCAGTATCTCTTCCGCATACCAGTATGGGGTCGAAACGACGGCCTTCCCCGCTCCCACGGTGTAGGCAAGCGTGCCGGAAGTGATCTGTGCGGCGTTGAGATAGGGAGTGATGTAGATGTCCGCCGCGCCAATGAACTCGATGAGTTCCTCCAGGGTGACGAACCGGTTGTAGAAGATCACTTGGCCTTCCACACCCTTCTCTTGGGCCAGCCATTGCAGGGAGAGCCGGTAGGTCTCCCCTTCTTGCTGGATCACGTGAGGATGGGTGGCTCCCAGGATGATGTAGACCACGTTCGGATGACGAGCCAGGATGGCCGGCAGGGCGGCGATGACGTTCTCGATCCCCTTGTTGGCCGAGAGCAATCCGAAACTGAGCAGGACGATCTTCCCCTCGACGCCGAAGAGGTCCTTGTGGAAGCTCGGATCCACGAAGGGCACGTCGGGAATGCCGTGCGGGATCAAATCGATCTTCTCGGCTTCCACCCCGTAGATGTCCCGAAGGTACTCCGCGCCCCGATCGCTCATGGCGACGACGCGGTCGGACAGTGCCGCGACTCCCTTCAACACTCGGCGTTGATCGGGATCGGGATCCTGCAAGATCGTATGAAAGGTCGTCACGATGGGCATGCGCAATTCACGCAAGAGGACCAGGATGTGACTCCCCGCCGGCCCGCCGAAGATGCCGTATTCGTGTTGCAAGCACACGAGGTCCACGTTGTTGATGTTCAGGAAATCGGCAGCGCGGCGATAGGATTCGATGTCCTGTTCCGTCAGCTCGAATCGCACGCGAGTCGGATAAGCGTAGCCGGCCTCGTTGTCATTGACCGGAAGAGCTATGCAGGTCGTGCCGCCGTCTTGGCCAGCGATGGCCTCGCAAAGGTCGGTCGTGAACGTGGCGATGCCGCACTGGCGTGGCAGATAGTTCCCAATGAACGCAATGCGATGGATGTCAGAGCGGTTCGGACCCAGATCCATGGCGGACTCTTAGGCGCGACGCTTCTTCTGTGACACCAAGAGAAGCATGACGCCGCCGCCCAACGACAGCAAGGCAACAACCGGCACCACCGGAATGGTCTGTTGTTCCGTGGCCGCTGCGCTCATTTGAAGGATCGTGCTCTGGCGGCTGAATTCGATCCCGCCAAACACCAGGGCGACGAGCCCAAGAATGAGCAGGGCGAAACCAAGAGTCTTCATTTCAGTCTTCCTTTCCGTCGACGAACCACCGGAGGCGCTTTGGCGCCCCCGGTCGAGTACGGTGGGCCCCGTAGAGCCGCACCCATTGGGCCTACCACGGCGGGCACGTTCATTTCCCCCACTTGCGCATGGAGGCTCCGCGCCCACCTCTCGAGGGAGACAAGACTGCCCGGAACCCTCACGCCCGCGATGCCATCGGTAGCCCCTTCTCCACCGACAATCAGCTCGACTCGGCTGGGAAGCGCGCGACGCAACCCTCGAATGGCGCCTGCGGCGCCCCGGGCTCCCCCCTTGGACACGCCGATCGCCACCGCGCGGAGGTCCGCGTCGCGAGCCAGCGCTGCGAGCTGCTCTTGAGGAGTGTCGCGTCCGAGATAGATCACCCGCCAGCCGGCCACGGCAAACGTCACGCTCGCCATCAGGGTCCCGATCTCGTGCGGCTCCCCGGGAAGGGTAGCGAGCGCCACCCAGGGCCCCCGAGCGCTCTCCTCGTACGGACGGCGCGCCTCGCACAGGAAGTCGGCGATCCGGCCCGACGCAAAGTGCTCGTGACGGATGTCGATTCGCCGCGCGACCCACGCCTTGCCAAGGGCGACGAGGAAACGCGCAACGAACATGTCGAGGAATGGAACGGGCCCCAGACGAGTCCACTGCAGCTCCAGGATGCGACGGATGCGTTCCCCGTCGAAATGCCGAACCGAGTCCATGAGATCGGGGATGGCGGCCTGGGACTCGCGTCGACGAGAAGGAACGGGACTTCGGTGCGGGTCGAACACGGGTGGGCTGCCAAACGCAGTCAGCAGCTTGTCGAGCGCTTCCTCCGAGATGGGCAGGACCTCGGCGGGACGGTGCCCGCGCGAAATCGCTTCGGCCACTCGGCGCAAGCGCGACACCGACGACAGCGGGTAGACGCGATGGCCCGAGGTCTTTCGATAGGCAATCGGGAACTGGTATCGCCGCTCCCAGGTGCGGATCGTCTCCACCGGCACGCCGGCCGCGCGCGAGAGGGCGCCGATCGTGAGCATGCCCTCCGAGGACGGCTTTTGCTGCGAGGTTTTCTTCATTCGATGGAACCCATTCTGTGGCCCCGAGCCGGCGAGCATTCTGCGAGCCATCATCACGTTTGTTCCCATACGAGAGGCGCCCGGCCTCGAGCAACAAGAGCCGGGCGCCCTACTCGATCACTGCAGGGAGACACCGGACCGCCCGGACCAACCAAGGGCGAGGTACCCGGGTCCCTCCTGCTCACTAGCGCGGCAGCAACACGGTGTCGAGGACGTGAATGACACCGTTCTCCGCCGTCATGTCACGCTGCAGGACCTTGGCGTCATTGATACGCAGTTCGGGCTGGGCAGCGATCTTCACCGAGCGGCCGTCCACCGTGGGCGTCTCCGTCATCTTGGCGACCTCCGAGGACGGGTGGTTCCCGGGGAGCACATGATAGTTGAGGATCTGGGTGAGCTTCGGCACGTCGCGGACGAACTTGTCCCAATCACCGGCCGGAAGCTTGGCGAAGGCGGCGTCGTTCGGCATGAGCACCGTATACGAGCCCTTGCCGCTGAAACGCTCGCTCAGGTTGGCCGACTGGATCGCCGAAAGAAACGTCTTGAAGTTGCCGTTCTCGGTGGCCACTTCCATGATCGTGCGGGTCTTGGTCTGAGTGTCTGTCATTTGGTTCCTCCTTGAATGGGTGGGTTCCTGATGGCGATCGACCGTCTTGGTCACAGACTCGAGATGAGAGCCGGCAGCGGAGCGGGAAGGAGGGGCAATGGCCCCCATCGATCGGGTGAAGAGTGTCATTGGCGACGAAGGGACGGCCGCCTGTTGAACAGATTATGAACAGTTCTTGACTGGATTGCAAGCACCGTCTTTGTGAGCTTCGACCGGGGGTTCCCCGCTATCCCGTGGGAGGGGAAACGCCGACCTCGAAAACCCGGGCGTGAGTCTTCCCCTGACTCTGCGGCTCAATAGGCTGACTTTGCTCGCCTACCCCCATCGGCGGTACTTTTGCGTCATGCGACCCCTTCGGTGAGACCCTCTCGAATTCATTCCCATACGACGTAGACGCGCCCGGCGGTGCAGAGCCGGACGAGCTCCCTCCCGTGGGGAAGGCGGACTGGTGGGATTCTCCGACAGGCTTGAAGACATACGTCGAGGCCTTGGGCGCGAGATTCGGGTCTATCGCCTCGTCCTTGCGCATCCGCGCTGTCCTCGCCGCGCCAAGCTTCTGCTCGGCGCCGCGCTTGCCTATCTGGCTATGCCCTTCGATCTGATCCCCGACTTCATCCCCGTCATCGGCCATCTCGACGACGCCATAATCGTCCCTAGTCTCGTCTGGCTCGCTCTTCGCGCGATCCCGAAGGATGTCATCGAGGAATGCCGAGAGAACGCCACCAACGCGCCTTCCTGAATTCGCCGAGATTTTCCATGGACCGAAGGAGGGCGTGGTCGCCCGCTGGCAGGAGAAGAGGCGGGCCCGAACTGGCTGTGCTCGAGCCCGCGGACAGAATGGATTCCGGCCGGCCGTGCCTACTTGCCGGTCTTGAGCGGGTTGGGCGGAGCTGGATGCGCCTTAGCGAAAGCGGCGGCCTTCTTCTGATTCTTCTGCGTCGCGTCCTGCTTCCTCTGTCGTTCTCTGGATTTTGGAGACTTGTCGCCCATGAAGCACCGCCTGAGGTTTGAGTGAGTCACGAGAAGATCGAATACGTCCCTGACAGTATCACCTTCGACGTGCAAGCGTTGTGACCTGCTCCCCAATTCAGGTCCGTTCAGGTCCGCACGAAAGTCTCGGCGTCCGATGCCCGAGCGCCTGCTGCCGTGGCCAGCCCTTGAGAGAGCTCAAGAACCGGCCGATGACTGCCTTGAGGAGTTCGTATGCGACTCAAGGCATTCCACTGGCTACCGCTGGCTCTCCTTCTCTCGACCGGATGCGCCACTACGGGCGGGCCCCAAGCCGTCCCGGAGAGAGCTGC
>Ga0075433_10004672_pt1 | contig 10678 bp, 7 predicted proteins | sample RhiMethybrSRZTD2_FD_75299 | JGI IMG/M metagenome (GOLD analysis project Ga0075433, IMG submission 75299) | Populus rhizosphere microbial communities from Tennessee, USA - Rhizosphere MetaG P. TD hybrid SRZTD2 | ecosystem: Host-associated > Plants > Roots > Rhizosphere > Soil | place: USA... | reverse complement strand
CCCGCTCCACCGCGATGGCCGCGATGGATGACGAGCAGATCGTCCATACGCAGTTGAGCGGGGACCAGCTGGAAGTCGTGACCGTCGATCCGATAGACCTGACTCAGGTCAAGGCGGGCCGAACGGTCCGGGCCAGGGTCAACGTCGGGCCGCAATTGCGGTACTTGCAGGCGGCGGACGCCGAGCGCTTGCAATCGGTGATGAACGACGTCGATGTGCGGCTGAAGCTCACGGTGAGTGGCCTGGTCCTCTCCCAGCCACGGCTCGCCGTGAGCGTGGACTCCGTCAGCTTCCGCGGCCAGGACATTCCCGTCGCCACGAACGACTTCCCGCAGATCATGCGCGTGAAGCCGGAGCTCGCCCATACGGTCGTCCGCGGGCCGGTTCCGGAAGCGTGGTGGGAATTGCCGGCGAACACCGCGATGATCTTCCGACCGAGAGAGGATTCGGCGCGGGCCGGCGCCGGGCCGGCGCCGTCGCCGGCGAACGTTCGAGGTGGAGCGCGGAGACGATGAGCCTTCGAGACGAGGGTCACCCGGGCTGGGCCGAACGAGGCTCGTACCCTCCGTGCTCGCCGCGCTCTCGAGGCTGCTCCCGAGCGGTGCGCTCCGGGCCAGCCCGCGCGTCATGGCCCACAGGGTCGTCAGCCGATGGCCGTGAGCCCGACCGGCGTGGCGGCACGGGATGACGAGCGTGCGCTCGGTCGCCTGCTCGGTGGCGGCGACCAGCTGGCGCGCCGACTGAGCTGATACCGCGCCCCCTGGGGAGCTTTCTTGCCCTCCCCGCCTAAGCGTGCAAAAATCAGGGCCAATATGGCCCTCGACGACCGTCCGGAACGCTATCCCTTCCCCGAGATCGAGGCCCGGTGGCAGAAGGTCTGGGCGGAGAGCAAGCAGTTCAAGGTGGCCGAGGCCCCCGGCCGGCCCAAGTACTACTGCCTCGAGATGTTCCCGTACCCGTCGGGCCGCATCCACATGGGCCACGTGCGGGTCTACGCCATCGGCGACCTGCTGGCCCGCTACAAGTGGATGCGCGGCTTCAACGTGCTCCACCCGATGGGCTGGGACGCCTTCGGCCTGCCGGCGGAGAACGCGGCGATCGACAACGGGGTCCACCCCGCGGTGTGGACCTACGAGAACATCGACAACATGCGCATCCAGCTGAAGCGCATGGGCATCTCCTACGACTGGGACCGCGAGGTGACCACCTGCGACCCGGGCTACTACAGGTGGGAGCAGCTGGTTTTCATACGCATGCTCGAGCGTGGCCTGGCCTACCGGCGCCGCTCGCGGGTGAACTGGTGCCCGTCCTGCCAGACCGTCCTGGCCAACGAGCAGGTGGAGGCCGGCCGCTGCTGGCGCTGCGACTCCGAGGTCATCACCCGGGAGGTGGACGGCTGGTTCTTCAAGATCACCGACTACGCCCAGGAGCTGCTCGACTGGTGCGACCGCCTCCCGGGCTGGCCGGAGCGCGTGCTGACCATGCAGCGCAACTGGATCGGCCGCAGCGAGGGCGCCGAGTTCGCGCTGCCGGTGGTCGGCCGCCCCGACGTGAAGCTCGTGATCTACACCACGCGGCCCGACACCTCGTTCGGGATGACCTACGCGGTGCTGGCCCCCGAGCACCCGCTCGTCGACGCCCTCGTCGCGGACGACGAGGAGCGGGCCCGCGTCGACGCCTTCCGGGCCGAGGTGGCCCGCGAGTCGGAGATCGAGCGTCTCGCCACCGACCGGCCCAAGCGGGGCCTGCGCCTTCGGGCCCGCGCGGTGAACCCGTTCACCCAAGGAGAGATCCCGCTGTTCCTCGCCGACTACGTGCTGATGGGCTACGGCACGGGCGCGATCATGGCGGTGCCGGGCGAGGACCAGCGCGACTGGGACTTCGCCAAGGCCCACGACCTTCCCATCATCGCCACCGTGAAGCGGCCCGCCGACTGGCGCGACGATCAGGCCTACACCGGCGACGGGGTGAAGATCAACTCGGGCTTCCTCGACGGCCTCGGCATCGAGGAGGCCAAGCGCAAGGCCATCGACTGGCTGGTGGGTCAGGACCTCGGTCAGGCCAAGGTGAACTTCCGCCTGCGCGACTGGGGCATCAGCCGCCAGCGCTACTGGGGCGCGCCGATCCCGGTGCTGTACTGCGAGAAGGACGGCATGGTGCCCGAGAAGGAGGAGAACCTCCCGGTGGTGCTGCCCCGCGACGTGCAGATCAGCGGCAAGGGCGGCTCGCCCCTCGCGGAGGTCGCGAGCTTCGTGAACGCCACGTGCCCGAAGTGCGGGGGCAGGGCGCGACGCGACACCGACACCATGGACACCTTCGTGGAGTCGTCGTGGTACTTCCTCCGCTACTGCTCGCCCGACTATGACCGGGGGATGTTCGAGCCGGACGCGGTGTCCTACTGGATGCCGGTCGACCAGTACATCGGCGGCATCGAGCACGCGGTGCTGCACCTGCTCTACGCCCGCTTCTACACCAAGGTGCTGCGCGACCTCGGCATGCTCGAGTGCGACGAGCCGTTCGCCGCCCTGCTCTCCCAGGGCATGGTGATCAAGGACGGGGCGAAGATGTCCAAGTCGAAGGGCAACGTGGTGGACCCCGACGACCTCATCCGCCGCTACGGGGCCGACACCGCGCGCCTGTTCTCGCTCTTCGCCGCCCCGCCCGAGAAGGACCTCGACTGGAACGACCGCGGGGTGGAGGGGGCCTCGCGCTTCCTGAACCGGGTGTGGCGCTTCGTGCACGCCAACCTTCCCGAGCTGACCGGGGCGGCGCGGACCGCGGCGCCGCGCGCCGCCACCGGGCCGCTCTCGGACGGGGGGCGGGCCTTCCGGCGGGTGATTCACGAGACCATCCGCAAGGTCACCCACGATATCGAGCACGATTTCCACTTCAACACCGCGATCAGCGCGGTGATGGAGCTGGTCAACGCGCTGCACGAGTTCGAGCGCACCTCGCTCGACGGGATGCCACGCGCGGAGCGCTCCGCGCTGCTGCGGGAGGCGGTCGAGACCACGCTGCTGCTGCTGGGCCCGGTCTCCCCGCACATCACCGAGGAGATGTGGGCGGCCCTCGGCCACCGGGAGAGCCTCTTCACGCAGCGCTGGCCCGAGCCGGACGCCGGCGCGCTCGCCCGCGACGAGGTGGAGATCGTGGTGCAGGTCGACGGCCGCGTGCGCAGCCGGCTGACCGCCGACGCGGCGGCCCAGGAGAGCGAGATCCGCGAGAAGGCCCTCGCGGACGGCAAGGTGCGTCCCTGGCTCGACGGGCGCCAGATCGCCAAGGTGGTGGTGGTGCCGGGCCGCCTCGTGAACATCGTGACCCGTGCCTGAGATCACCCGCCGAGTGGGTCGGGCGGTCGCGGTCGGGCTGGCCACCCTCCTCCTCGCCGGCTGCGGCTACCGCACGCGCGGCAGCCTGCCCGACCACATCAAGCCCGTCCACATCAAGGTTGTCGCGACGCTCGAGCCGGGGGTGGAGAGCGCGATCACGTCGGGCGTGGTCACCGCCTCCTCCAACGGCGGCCGCCTCAAGGTGGTGTCGGTGGAGGAGGCGGATTCGATCCGGGAGGGTGAGGTGGTCGGCTACAGCCTCACCGGGCTGACCTTCGACCGCAACGCCAACGTGCGCGCCTACCGGCTGCAGCTGGTGCTCAACGTGCAGTTCCGCGACGTGCGCCGCAGCGCGATGCCATGGCGGCAGGAAGGGCTGCAGGAGGTCTCGGACTTCCAGGTCCAGGGTCAGGTGTCGGATACCATCGCGCGCGGGCAGGGAGCGGTGCAGCAGGCCGCGGTCGAGATCGGCCGGAAGGTCGTCAACCTGGCGGTGGATCGCTTCTAGGTGGACTACGGGGGGTTCCTCAAGGCGGCCGACGCCGGACGGGTGCCGCCGGTCACCCTGCTGCACGGTCCCGAGCCGTTCCTGCTCGAGGACGCGCTCGCCCGGCTGACCCGCGCCCTCTTCCCCGGGCAGGCCGAGCTCACGCTGGTGCGCGAGGTGCTCGACGCGCGCGCCGCCGGGGCGGAGGCGATCGTGCAGTCGGCGCTGATGCTGCCGTGGCTGGGGGAGCGGCGTCTCGTGATCGCCCGCGGCGCCGACGGTCTCGCGGCCAAGGCGGGCGAGCCCCTCGCGGCCTACGTGAAGGACCCGAATCCGTCCACCGCGCTGGTGCTCCTCGCGGACGGGCTCCTGGAGGGCGCGCACTGGCTCCTGCGCGCGGTTCCGTCGGCCGCGGTGGTGGTCGCGCCGGCCCCCACCGGACGCGCGCTCGCGACGTGGCTGCGCGGCCACGCCCAGTCGCTGGGCTACGAGCTGCGCGAGGACGCGGCGCGCCTGCTGGTCGAGCTCTCCGGGGACGATCTGACCCAGCTGGTGGGCGAGGTGGAGAAGGCGGCCCTGGCGGGGGGTTCCCACAACCGGCGCGTGGGCGTGGCGGAGGTGCGCGCGGTGGTGGGCGAGCACCGGCTGCGCCACGTGTTCGATCTCACCCGCGCCCTGTCCGCGCGCGACACCGGGGCGGCCCTGACCCTGCTCGAGTCGCTCCTGAACGCGGGAGAGGAGCCCCTCGCGGTGCTGGGCATGCTGGCCCGGGAGGCGCGCGCCACCTGGCAGGCCGCGGGGGCGCTGCGCGCGGGGCGACCGCCCGAGGAGATCGCGCGCGCCCTCCGCCGGCCGCCCGCGGCCGCGACCGCCCTGCTGGACCGGGCCCGCAGCCTCTCGCCCGCCACCGCCGCGCGCCACGTCGCGCGGTGCTGGGACGTGGAGCGCCGGCTGAAGCTGGGCGGGGCGCCCCGGCCCGAGCTCTCCCTCCTCGTCGCGGATCTGTGCGGGGCCTGACGTCGGGTACGCGGCGGACGCTCGCCGCCGCCGTCCTGCTCGTGGTCGGGCTCGCCGCCTCCGCGGCCGCCGCGCCCGCCCCGCGCCTGCTCGCGGGCGCCACCAGCGTGGTGGTGAACCTGCCGGACGACACGCCGCTCGGCGGCTACGGCGGCTTCCCGCGCCGGGCCTGGCTGCCCGACCTGCTCGGCCGCTACCCGGACACCTTCTGGTTCCGTCCCTCCACCGGGGTGCACGATCCGATCCGGGTGCGCGCCCTGACGCTGGAGTCGGGCGGGGTGCGCGTGCTCTGGCTCGCGGTGGATCTCGTCGGTGTCGATCCCACCCTCGTCACCGACCTGCGCGTGCGCCTGGACCAGCTCGGCCTGCGCTACGCCGCGCTGGTGGTGGCCGCGTCCCACACCCACTCCGGACCGGGCGCCTACGCCAAGTCGGACCTCTTCGGCCTGCTCGCGCTCGATCGCGAGTCGCCGCGGGTGCGGGGCCGCATCTACTCCGCGATGGAGGAGGCGGCCCGCACCGCCGAGCGCCGCAAGCGGCCGGCCACGGTGGGTACCGGGTGGAGCGAGGTGCCCGGGCTCACCGACAGCCGCGTCCACGGCCGCCTCGATCCGGAGCTGGGGGTCCTCCGGGTGATGGGCACCGACGGCAAGCCGGTGGCGGTGGTGTGGAACTACGCCATCCACGGCACCATGCTCGGCACCAGCAACTTCAAGCTCTCGGGCGACGTGATGGGCGACGCGAGCGGGCGCATCGAGGAGCATCTGGGCGCGCCCGCCCTCTACGTCAACGGCGCGGTCGGCGACGTGAGCCCGCGCCAGCGGGGCTGGGACGGGGTGGCCGCCACCGGGAAGCTGCTCGCGGCGGCGGTGCTCGCGCTCTGGCCGCGCATCCCGCCGGACGGCGACCAGCGCCTCACCGCCGGCGGGGAGACCGCGGCCCTGCCCGCGCCCGCGCTCGAGCTGCACAACTGCCTCGGGCGCTGGATCCCGCGCGGCACGCGGCTCGGTCTGCGCTCCGCGCTGCCCGCCACCGCCGAGATCGCGGCGGTCGGGATCGGGCGCGGGGCGTGGGTGACGATCCCGGGCGAGCTCGACACCCAGCTCGGTCTCGAGATCAAGGCCGCGCCGCGCGCCGGCTTCGCCCGCACCTTCGTGGTGGGGCTGGCCAACGGCTACCAGGGCTATCTCCTGGCCGCCGAGCACTTCCGTACCGCGAGCTACATCTCGTGCGGGAGCCTCTACGGCGAGCGGGGCGGGGAGATCGTGCGCGACGCCGCGATCGGGGCCCTGCGGGGTCTCTCCGAGCGGCGCGCGCCGCGGCCGGTCAGGCCGGCGCGTTGAGCTTGCGGGCGAGCGCGGACTTGCGGCGGGCGGCGGTGTTGCGGTGAATCACGCCCTGGGTCACCGCGCGGTCGATGGCGCGGATGGCGTCGTGGACCGCGGCGGCCGACTCGCCGCCCTTGCCCGCGAGGGCCTCCCGGGCGCCCTTGATGCTCGAGCGCACCGAGCTGCGGATGGCGCGATTGCGCAGGCGCCGCTTCTCGTTCTGCTTGATCCGCTTTCGCGCGGAGCGGGTGTTGGCCACGACGACTCTCCTTTCACGGCTGAGCGACACACGAGCCTACCGTCCGCGTCCCCGGGTGTCAAGAAGCAGGATGGCCTGAATGAGTGAGCCCGCGCGCGACGCGACCGGCGGCCACGAGCACGTCCAGCGCGGGGTGGTCGGCGCGGTGGGAGCCATCGGGCTGGCCACCCTCACCAGCCGCGTCCTGGGCTACGTCCGGGACATGGTGGTGGCCCACACCTTCGGGGCGGGACCGGTCACCGACGCGTTCCTGGTCGCCTTCCGCATCCCGAACCTCCTGCGACGGCTCCTGGGGGAGGGGGCCCTGTCGACCGCGGTGATCCCGGTCTTCACCGAGACCCTGACCCGGGGCGGGCCCACCGCGTTCGCCCGCCTGTCCCGCGCCGCGACCGGCGCCGCCATCGTGGTGCTGTGCGTGGTCTCCGCGCTGGGCATCCTGCTCTCGCGCCCGGTGGTGGCCCTGATGGCCCCGGGCTGGCGCGCGGACGGCGCGCTGTTCGATCTCGCGGTGACGCTGACCCGCGTGATGTTCCCGTACCTGGTGCTGGTGGGGCTGGCCGCCCTCGCGATGGGTGCCCTCAACGCGCACCACCGCTTCTTCACCGCCGCGGTCGGCCCCGCGGTGGTGAACGTGGCCATGATCCTCGCGGTGGTGGCCCTCGCTTCCCACCTGGACCCGCCCATCATGGCCCTCGCGATCGGGGTGCTGGTGGGGGGTGTCGGGCAGCTGCTCGTGCAGCTGCCGGAGCTGCGGCGGCTCGGGGTGCCGCTGACGCCGTCGGCGGAATGGCGCCATCCCGCGGTGGCGCGCATCGCCCACCGCCTCTGGCCCGCGGTGTTCGCGCTGGCCGCGGTGCAGATCACGGTGGTGGTCAACACGCTGCTGGCCTCGCTCCTGCCCGCCGGCACCGTGTCGTACCTGTACTACGCGGACCGGGTGATGGAGTTCCCGCTCGGCATCTTCGGCATCGCCCTCGCCACCGCGGCCCTGCCGAGCATGTCGGCCCAGGCCGCGCGGGGCGAGATGGTGGCCCTGCGCGCCACGCTCGAGTTCGCGCTGCGGATGGCCGCGTTCGTGGCGGTGCCCGCCGCGGTGGGCCTGGTGATGCTGGGCGGCCCCATCGTGACCGTGCTGTTCCAGCGCGGCGAGTTCACGGCCAGCGACGCGGCGCTGACCGCGCAGGCCCTGATCGGCTACGCCATCGGGCTGCCCGCGTTCTCGGCCACCCGCATCGCGGCGCAGACGTTCTACGCCCTGGGCGACACGCGTACCCCGGTGCTGGTGGGCTTCTTCTCGGTGGCGGCCAACGTGGCGCTGGCCCTGCTGCTCATGTGGCCGATGCGCCACACCGGTCTCGCGCTGGCCTCGTCGCTGTCGTCCTACGTGAACGTGGTGGGGCTCTGCTGGCTCCTGCGGCGACGCCTGCACGGCCCGCGCGCGGCCATTGTCGGCCCGTCGCTCCTGCGGACCGTCGGAGCCTCCGCGCTGCTCGCGCTCTGGTGCGCCGCGATGAGCGGCCAGGTGCCGGGCCTGCCCGCGCCGCGCAGCCACGGGGCGCTGTGGACCGCGATCGCCCTGACCGGCGGCATGATCGTGTACGCGCTCGGCGCGGCGGCGCTCGGCTCGACCGAGGTGCGCGGGCTCCTCGACATGATCCGCCGCCGGCGCTCGGTGTTGCCTTGATCGGGGCGGCAACGAGCGCCTTCGGCGCTCCTGTTGCCTTGATGCCGCGAGCAACGAGCGCCTCCGGCGCTCCCGTTGCCTTGATGCCGCGAGCAACGAGCGCCTCCGGCGCTCCCGTTGCCTTCCTCGGGGGGCCAATGATAGACTCCCTCATGCTCCTGGAGTTCGCAGGGGACGCCTCGGTGATGGCCCGGGCAGGACGAATCGGCCGACACCGGGGCCGTCGTTTTTTGGGCCTCCCGCTTCGGATGTGACCGCGTGGCCCCCCGACCTGGCGCACGCGCGGAGCGGAAGTCGTTGGGAGCCGTGTCCGCGCCGCCCCAGGCGGCTCCGTCTTCCTCCCGTGCCCGCTCCGCCGCCGCGCCGCTGATCACGGACTATCTCTCGAGCCTCCAGGTCGAGCGGGGCGCCGCTCGCAACACCCTGATGGCGTACCGGCGCGACCTCGCCGGCTTCGACGCGTTCCTCACCGCGGGCGGCCATCGCCTCGAGTCGGTCGGCGTGACCGAGCTGTCCCGCTACCTGGCCGGCCTGCGCGGGCGCGGCCTCGGCGGCCGGTCCATCGCTCGGCATCTCTCGGCGGTGCGCGGCCTCTACCGCTACCTGCTGGATGAGCGCCGGGTGAGTCGCGATCCTACCGAGCACCTCGACAGCCCGCGCCCCGCGCGCCGGCTGCCGCGCACCCTCTCGGTGGAGGACAGCGCCGCGCTGGTGGAGGCGCCCGATACCACCCGACCCGAGGGGCTGCGCGACCGCGCCCTCCTGGAGCTGCTCTACGCGTGCGGGCTGCGCGCCTCCGAGGCCCTGGGCCTGCGGGTCGAGGACGTGAACTTCTCGGCCGGCTACGTCGTGGTCACCGGCAAGGGCAACCGGCAGCGTCTCGTCCCCGCGGGCGCGCCGGCGCTCGACTGGGTGCGGCGCTACTGCGCGACGGTGCGGCCGCGGCTCGTGCGGCGCCCACACACCCCGGAGAACGCGCCGCTCTTCCTCAATCGCTCGGGCGGCGGGCTCTCCCGGCAGTCGCTCTGGACCGTGATCCGGCGGGCGGCGCGGCGGGCGGGGGTCCGGGCCGCGGCCTCGCCTCACACGCTGCGGCACTCCTTCGCGAGCCACCTCCTGGAGCGCGGCGCGGACCTCCGCTCGGTGCAGGCGATGCTGGGCCACGTCGACATCTCCACGACCCAGATCTACACGCACCTGCCGTCGAGCGTGGTCCACGACATGTACCGCCGGTTCCACCCGCGCGCCCGGCGCGCGAGCACGCGGCGGGCGGGCTGAGATGGCGCGGCCCGGACACGGCTATCCGCAGGTGGAGCCCGGCGCCCTCTCCCTGGCCACGGGCGGAGTGGTGGCCTGCGCGCCCGGCACCCCGGTGACGCGCGCGCTCGCGCGGGCACGCGCGGCCGGCGCGTCGGTCGTGGTCGCCGGTCCGCGGCGGGCGGTGCGCGCGGCCGAGCTCGCGCGCGCGGCCGACTGGGGCCTCGGGGCGCGGCCGGTGCGCGAGGTCGCCTGGGCCGACGTGCCGGTGCTCGCCGTGACGGCGTCGGAGAGTCTGGCCCGCCGCCACGCGCTCGCGGGCGCCTCCCTGGTGCTGCTGCGGCGCGGAGCGCGGACGGTGGCTGCCATCGACGCGGAGGCGCTCGCGCTGGCGCCGTCCGGGTCGTCGATCCTGGGACGGCTCGAGCGGGCGGGGGACCACGCCGCGGAGGCGCGGCTCTGGCTGCTCCGCGCCGCGGGCAAGCTCGGGGAGAGCCTGGGCGCGCCGGTCCACGCGGTGGGCGGCCTGGTGCGCGACCTGCTGCTGGGATGCGCCGGCCCCGACGGGCACGCGCCGGACGTGGACCTGGTGGTCGAGGGCGACGGCATCACGCTCGCGCGGCGGCTCGGGGAGGAGATCGGCGGCACGGTGCTGGTGCACGCCAGCTTCGGCACCGCGTCGATCGAGGGCGGGCACGCGCCCGACGGCGCCCTGCTCGGGCGCGTGGACATCGCCTCCGCGCGCCGCGAGCGGTACGCGGGGCCGGGCGCGCTGCCCGACGTCGTGCCGGCGGGCCTTCTCGATGATCTCCGGCGGCGCGACTTCTCGGTCAACGCGATGGCGGTGGCGCTCGCGCCCGACCGGTTCGGCCACCTGATCGACCCGCTCGGCGGGCAGCGCGACGTGACCGCCCGCCGGTTGCGCGCGCTCCGCCCGCTCGCCTTCGTCGAGGACCCCACGCGCATCGTCCGGGCCGCGCGCTACGCCAGCCGGCTCGGTCTCGTGGTGGATCGGCCGACCCGCGCCGCCATCCGCCTCGCGGTCGCGCGCCGGCCGTACCCCGCGCTCTCCGGGCAGCGCCTGTGGCGGGAGATCGAGCTGGCGGCCGCGGAGCCGCGGGCCCGCCAGGCCTTCGAGCTCCTGGTCAGCTGGCGAGCGGTAACTCTCCTGGGCGCCGCCAATGGCGACCGGTCCACGCTGGCCGATGCCGAGCGCCTGGATCGCTGGGCTAGGGCCGCGGGCGTGGCGGTGGACCCCGCGGAGCTCTACTTGGTCGCGCTCCTCACCGGCCGGCCGGTGGCCGCCGTCGACCGTTG
>Ga0075433_10004668_pt1 | contig 10683 bp, 10 predicted proteins | sample RhiMethybrSRZTD2_FD_75299 | JGI IMG/M metagenome (GOLD analysis project Ga0075433, IMG submission 75299) | Populus rhizosphere microbial communities from Tennessee, USA - Rhizosphere MetaG P. TD hybrid SRZTD2 | ecosystem: Host-associated > Plants > Roots > Rhizosphere > Soil | place: USA... | reverse complement strand
AGTACGCCGCCAATAAGCACTGAGCGGCACGCTGCTTCTATCACCCGCCAGCAAGGCGGAGCGCCTGGTTACGCAGTGCTATGCCCAGTCGTGATCGTGGAATCAGAAGATGGGATGCGATCCACACGCCGCGCTGCCGCCGATGTGTTGTCGCGCGATGCGCGGACTCGTACCGCGTGAGAGCAGTTGCGATGTCGTTCGGCGAGGCGTTCAAGGATGCGGCGAGCGCTGCCGCGCCCTCCATGGCAGAACTGGAGCCGTCGCCGAACAGCGAAACGCACGATGCTGCATCACCCAACAAGGTCACCCGGCCACGCGACCAGGAGTCCATGCGAATCCGGGTCACGCTGTCGAAGTACGTATCGTCAGCCGCCAGATATGCAGACAGCAGTTCCTGCGCACGCCAACCGACGTTGCGATACGTCTGTCTCAGCAGCTGCTCGACCGCTTCGGCGTTGTGATGATCAATGCGCGCCGGGGCGCGGAACAGGAAAGCTGCTCCAGATGATCCAGTTCCTGGGTGCAAGGCGACGGCGGTTCCGGGCTCGTTGTGCATGATCACTGTGTCGTCGCGTTCCATTGGGAGCCCGAGTTTCGCGGTAGCAACATACATTCCAAGGTGTTGCGCGAAGGCGGCTTCAGGCCCGAAAGCCATGCGCCGAACGGCCGAGTGAATGCCATCCGCTCCGACCACCAAGTCGAACCGACGCGGCGCCGCCCGATCGAAGATCACATCCACGCCGCCATCGTCAGCGTGCAGCTCGGTGATCATCTCATCGAACAAGATCTCGGCATTTCCACGACCAGCTCCCAGCAAGATCGCGCTGAGATCTGCCCGCGGTACCTCCACCTCGCGGTCCTCGCTTTGACGGGTCCGCATGCTCGCTACCCGTCGGCCGTCCTCATCGACAAAGGTCAACGCGCGGACCTTGGTCGCAGCATCGTGCAGTTGCTCAAGAACGCCCAATCGCTCCGCCAACCGGTATGCACCCTTGCGGACATCCACTGGATTGCCGCTCGATCGGACACCTTGATCACGTTCCACGACGGTTGTCTGATGTCCAGACCGTCCCAGCAGCGCCGCGAGTGTCGCACCGGCGATCCCGGCCCCAGAAATGAGGACGATCATCTTTGCCGTAGGCTCACTGCTCCCGCGCCCGCTCCTCAGCTCGCTCTAGTTCCTCGATCTGAGCCTGGAGGCGCTCGAGCTCTTCTCGTTCGGCTTCGCGCTCCTCAGCCTCCCGTCGCTCGGCTTCCCGTCGCTCGACCTCCAACCGATGCGCTTCGATCCGCTCCTCACGGCGCCGCTTCCGTTCCAGCCGCTCCGTCTCCTTAGCGGCGGCTTGCCGCTCGGCCTCCGCCCGCTTCGACTCTTCTGCCTGGGCACGCTCTGCTGAGCGCTTCTCGGCGGCGGCGCGTTCGGCTTCGAGTTGATCGGCCTCGCGCCGTTCTGTCTCCATTCGGGCTTGTTGTACCCGCTCCAGCTCCAGCCGGCGCGCCTCTGGGCGGGCTGCCTCAAGCCAGGCGGCGGTCCTCTGCCGCCATGCCCGCAGCAGCACGGCAAGATCAACAATTCTGAGGCCGGCAGGCGCGGCGGTCGTCGCGGCGTACGAGGCGGCCGATGGTAGTGGGTTCCACGTGATCATCTCCGGACCCAGGCTCACTCTGTCCCGGACTAGATCCTGGACATGTGGAGAATCCGGCGGCATGATCATGCCCGCTTCGGCTCTTGCTGTTTCCGCCTCCTCGGAACGATCGAGCTTCCCCAGATCTGTCGCAAGATCATCAAGTGCTACGGCCAGCTGGGCTGGTAGCGGATCGCCGACCCGCCCGCTAAGGCCGCGCAGCAGCTCGATCAGTCTTCGCCGGGTGGCCAGACCAAGATCAACTTCACCAACCGTCATCAACCGGTCTGCCAGGTCGCGGTAGAGGCTGAAAAGCGGTTCGGTCATGCGTTCCATGAGGGCCGGACTTAGCCGCCCTGGCTCATCCAGACGACCTCCGACCACAACGTCATAGCGCTCTTTCGCTACATACAGGCAGCTGAGCGCTTCCTCGGCTTTCCGTGCAGCCCACCGGCTGTCCGAGGCGACCCGGTTCACGTCCAGCACAAGATAGGCAGTTTCGGGATCGTTTCCAAGACCAGATTCAGCCAACCGGACAATAGCGGCGTCGGCATACGCGTTTGCTGCCGCGACGTCACCGATGACCAGTGCTGACCGGGCACTGCACGACAGTGCCCAGATCACCGTCTCTGGTTGCAAGGGCACCTCAAGGCGATGTTCCCGGAGTTGTTGCCGAATGTCCTCCAGCAGTTCCATCGTGCGACCGGCTGCGTCAGGCATGCCCATGCCGACCTGAATAGTGGCCAGATGGATCACCGCCGTGACATAGCGGGCGGCATCGTTGATGGAGGTGTACGGCCCGATCGGCCCACTTGCAGCGAGCAGTTCACCGGCACGGCGTACGGCATCCTGAGCGTCTGCCGCAGCAGCGGCGTAACCATGACCGAGCAGCCGGTGTGCCGTTAACCCAACGAGGGCATCTGCCAGCTCAGGGAGCTTCGAAGGGTCCGAGCCAACCCAGCCACGAAGCCGCTGCACCTGCGAAGCCAGCGTCTTGCCGAGCTGAGCGTATGGGTCTTGAGACTGTCGTTGCTTCGGCTGGGCCATCAAGCCTTTTTACACTGGCCGCGAAATCAGCGCGGCTCCACCACAAACCAGACGCCGACCGCCGGGACTTTTCCATTGTTGTGATAGCCGTGCGGCCGGGTGGATTCGAAGCAGACGGAGTCGCCGGCGCCCAGCGGGTACTTGTCGAAGCCCAGTGCCAGCTCCAACTCACCGCTAATGAGATAGGCGTACTCGGTCCCGCTGTGCCGCATCAACCGGCCATCCAAGGACGACGAGCTTCCCGGCTGATAGGTGACCAGCAAGAACTCCACGTGGTGATTGGGCACCTGACCGAGTCGTTCCCAGGTGACTCCTGTTTCGAGACTCAGCAACTCCCGATCATCAGGGGATACGTGCGGCCCAACGCCCTTTGTGCGATCTCTATTGAGATAACGAATGCCGGTCACGCTCGCTGGTGTACTTGCCGATTCCTCTCCATCGCTCGCGTCGAATAGGTCCTCCAACGACAGGCCGAGCGCCGAGGTGATGCCATACAAGGTGCTTACCGACGGCTGACTCTTGCCGGTCTCAATCTGGGAAATGAGGCTTGGGGACACTCCCACTACCCGCGCTAGCGCGCGAATTGTCACCTCGCGGCGAGCCCGCTCCTCACGGATCCGCGGCCCGATCGGTGGCACTTTCGGGTCACTCATGTGACCTCCTCAAGGCCGGTCCTGACGCCCTAGTCAGTCCTACTAAACAAGGCGTAATTTATATTGAACACCATCGAGGATGCGGGGTGGCAACACATGGCGATTCGCACGTATGGGCCCAACGCAGTCGACTGGGAGGCGCGGGTCGATGTTGATCGGCTGCGCAGCGACCGGCTGCAGCGCCTCAGGCAGCACCTGGACGCGTCCGAGCTGGGGGCGCTGCTGACCTTCGACTTCTCCAACATCCGCTACATGACGGCAACTCATATTGGAACCTGGGCGATGGACAAGCTGATCCGCTTCGCCCTGCTGCCCCGCGGCGGCGAGCCGGTGATCTGGGACTTCGGGTCGGCAGCCAAGCATCACCAGCTATACAACCCGTGGCTCGATTACGACCGCAAGCCCGGCGACGGCGGAGTATCCGAGGCCGCGAGATCTGGCCGATCGGGAGCCCGCGCTGGCATCTCCACACTGCGCGGGGCGTTCCATCCAGATGCCGGTATCGCCCAAGAGGTGGCTCGCAAGGTCGCAACCGTCATGCACGAGCACGGGCTGACAACCGAGCCCGTCGGAGTGGACGTGATCGAGATGCCGATCTTGGCCGCGCTCCAGGAAGAGGGACTGACCGTTGTCGACGGCCAGCAAGTCTTCTTGGAGGCACGCCGCATCAAGACCGTCGACGAGATCGCGCTGCTGGCTCAGGCATGTTCGATGGTCGACGCGGCGTACGACGAGCTTTACGCCTTCCTGCGCCCGGGCGTACGCGAGAACGAGTGCGTCGGCCTGGTCAGCAAGGTGCTCTACGACCTCGGCAGCGAGTACGTCGAGGGCGTCAACGCGATCTCCGGCGAGCGCTGTTCGCCGCATCCACATGTCTACAGCGATCGGATCGTCCGACCGGGTGACCCGGCATTCTTCGACATCCTGCACAGCCACCTTGGGTATCGGACCTGCTACTACCGCTGCTTCGCGGTCGGCAGCGCATCACCGGCAATGCGGGACGCGTACGTGCGCTGTCGGGAGTACATGGACATGGCCATCGCGGCTGTCAAACCAGGTGCGACGACAGCCGACATCGCCTCACTGTGGCCGACCGCGGAGGAATTTGGATTCGCGAACGAGGAGGCTGCCTTTGCGCTGCAGTACGGACATGGCGTCGGGCTGGCCATCTGGGAGAAGCCGATCTTCAGCCGGCTGGTCTCTCTTGATCATCCCGAAGTGCTTGAAGAGGGCATGGTGTTCGCACTCGAGACCTACTGGCCGGCCTCCGACGGCTGGTCTGCGGCCCGAATCGAGGAGGAGGTTGTGGTTACCGCCGAGGGATGTGAGGTGATCACCAAGTTCCCGGCTGAAGAGCTGCTGATCACCGGACAGCGCTACTGGACAGTGGGAGGCGAGTTGCCAACCCTTCGCGAGTCGCAATCCCATTTGAACACCGCGGCAGGCAGGGCCGAGCAGTGACGGTTTCCGAGGACACAGCCGTCACCGTCGATGCCGGCCGGCTGCTCGAATGGTATGAGCAGATGGCGCTCATCCGGCAGACGGAAAAGGCGGCTTACGACCTGTTCATGTCCGGACTGGTCAAGGGCACTACGCACCTGGCCGCCGGACACGAGGCGGTTGCCGTTGGTGCCAGCGCCGCCTTGAACGAGGACGACTACGTGTTCGCCACGTACCGCGGACATCACCATGCCATGGCCCGCGGCGCCACCCCGGCCGAGTGCCTGGCCGAGCTCATGAGCAAGGCGACCGGCCTCTGCAAGGCCAAGGGTGGTTCAATGCACCTCACCAAAGCCGACAAGGGCATGCTCGGCTCGTACGCGATCGTCGGCTCGCATCTGCCCATTGCAGCCGGAGCCGCCTGGTCGGCGAAGCTGCGCGGCACCCAGCAGGTCGCGGTCGCGTTCTTCGGCGACGGTGCGACCAACATCGGAGCCTTCCACGAGACGCTGAATATGGCTGCTGTCTGGAAACTCCCGGTGCTGTTCGTCTGCGAAAACAACCTGTACATGGAGTACACGCCTATTTCGGCGGTGACTTCGGTCGCTCACCCGGCGGCAGACCGAGCTGTCTCGTACGGACTGCCCGCGGAGATCATCGACGGCAATGACGTGATCAAGGTTTACGACACTATGACGGATGCCGTCGACCAGGCTCGAGCGGGCGAAGGGCCCACCGTGATTGAGGCACTGACCTACCGGCATTACGGGCACAGCCGAGCGGATCCCGCGAAATACCGGCCGGCCGATGAGGTCGAACAGTGGATGCAGCGGGACCCATTGTTGGTGGCGCGAGAACGGCTGACCAGCCTCGGGGTTGACGCGGCCGACATCGACGCTGCCGACGCCAGGGCGGCAGACGTCATCAAGGCGGCTGTGCAAGAGGCCAAGGACGCGCCCTATCCAGATCCGGCAACAGCACTCACCGACGTTTGGGCGGACGGTGGTGCGGCATGGCGGAATTGATCACCTACCGAGAGGCGGTGTCAGAGGGCCTCGCTCGGGAGATGCGGCGGGATTCGCGCGTCGTCTGTCTTGGTGAGGACATCGGCGCCGCGGAGGGCGTGTTCAAGACCACGACCGGTCTGTTCACCGAGTTCGGGCCGGAGCGCGTGTGGGATACGCCGATCTCCGAGCAGGCGATCGTCGGCGCCGCCTTGGGAGCTGCAATGACGGGAATACGGCCCGTCGCGGAGATCATGTTCGCCGATTTCATCGCCTGCTGCTATGACTATCTCGCCAACGAGATTCCCAAGATGCGCTATATGACAGGCGGCCAAGTGACTGTGCCGCTCGTGATCAGAACCGCGAACGGCGGTGGTCTCGGATTCGGGGCTCAGCACTCTCAGGCGGTCGAGAATTGGGTCTTCACTGTGCCTGGTCTCAAGATCGCTGCACCGTCCACACCCGCTGATGTCGTGGGCCTCATGGCGTCGGCGGTCCGTAGCGACGACCCGGTGGTTTTCTTTGAGCACAAGGGTTTGCTTGCGAGCAAGGGAGAGCCGGCTCCGGAAGAGCACGTTGTGCCGCTGGGTGAGGCATCGGTAGTTCGCTCCGGTAATGACGTCACCGTCGTCGCCCTGGCCTCCACCGTGCCGACAGCATTGTCGGCCGCCGAGCAACTGATCACCGAGGACATCTCGGTGGAGGTGATCGACCTGCGCTGCCTGGTGCCGCTGGATGTGAAGACAGTGCTGTCCTCGGTGGAGCGCACCTCGCATTTGATCTTGGTCGAAGAGAACCCCTATCAGGGCGGTTGGGGGGCGACGGTCGCGTCGATCGTTGCAGATGAGGGGTTCGAGCTGCTTGACGCGCCGATTCGGCGCGTGGCCGCGGAATGCGTACCGCTTCCGTTCGCCGACGCGCTGGAGGACGAGGTGATCCCAACCGTCGAGAAGGTCGTCGAGGCAGTACGACGACTCGCCGCCTTCTGAACCGAACCAACCAAAATCACGCCACATTGCAAAGGAGCAGGCCAGTGACAAGCAAGACGCTCATTCGCGGCGGAAGCGTCGTGAGCATGGATTCCGACATCGGAGATCTCAACGGCGACGTATTGATCGAGGACGACAAGATCGTCGCCGTCGAGCCGAACATCAGCGCCGATGCCGAGGTCATCGACGCGAGCGACAGCATTGTCATCCCAGGCTTCGTGGACACGCATCGACACACCTGGGAGGCCGCGGTCCGCGGCTGCGCACCCAACGCGACGCTGGATGACTACTTCGTTGAAGTCTTGGACACGTTCGCGCCGGTCTACCGGGCTGAGGATGTGCATGCGAGCAACGTCGCCGGATCTTTGGAGTGCCTCAACGCCGGGATCACCACACTGGTCGACTGGTCGCACATCAACAACACGCCCGATCACTCCGATGCGGCTGTCACCGGGCTGCAGGAGACCGGCATCCGGGCCCAGTACGCGTACGGCAGCGCCAACCTGTCGTTGGCCGACTATTGGTTCAACAGCTCGATCGCAATTCCGGGCGACGACGTACGACGCATCAAGGAGACCTACTTCAACTCCGACGACGGCCTGCTCACCATGGGGCTTGCCACTCGTGGCAGCGGCTTCTGTCAGGAGGAGGTTGTTCGTGCGGAGTGGAAGCTCGCACGAGAGCTCGGCATTCCGATCACCATTCACGTATCGATGGGGCGGCTTGCCGGGCGATTCGACATGGTCAAGACACTCGACGATTACGGACTCCTGGGCCCCGATACGACCTACATCCACTGCTGTCACTTCAGCGACGAAGAATGGCAGCTCGTCAAGGACACCGGCGGAAAGATCTCGGTTGCGCCGCAAGTGGAAATGCAGATGGGCCACGGCTGGCCACCGGTGCGGCATTCATTGCGAATGGGGCTACGGCCCAGCCTCTCCATCGATGTCGTGACGACGGTTCCTGGCGACATGTTCACCGAGATGCGGGCTGCGTTCGCGGCCGATCGGGCTCGCGTGCACGCTGAGATGTTTGAGCCGAACGAGCAGGTGCCCAAGGAGGTACTTACCGCCCGTGAGATGCTCCAGGCAGCCACCATCGATGGCGCATACGTCGCTGGGGTCGAAGACCGCACCGGCTCGCTGACACCGGGCAAGCAGGCCGACATCGTGATCATCGACGCTGCGTCGCTCAACATGGTGCCGGTGATCGATCCGGTTGCCGCGGTCGTGCTGTGCGCCGATGTATCCAACGTGGACAGTGTTTTTGTTGCAGGACAGGCCAAAAAGCGCGACGGCAAGCTGTTGGCCGACGTAAACAAGGCTCGCGCCGATGTGGAGTCTTCGCGCGACTATCTGCTGTCGGCAGTGGCCGAGAAGCAGCAGTGAGCGGAGGCCACCTGGTACGTCCAGCCGGTGCGGTGGAGCTCGTCGCTCCGACCACCGGCTGGGCGAGCGAGGCGACCGGATATCGCCGCGGCATGGCGGTGAGCGAAGATGATCATGCCGTACACACCGGGTTCATGATCAGCGAGCTGGATGCCGGTGGCGAGATTCCGTGGCACGTGCACTCCTTCGAGGAGAGCTTCTACATCATCGCGGGAACCGGAGTGATCGACACCGCCGAGGGATCGTTCCGGGTGTCGGAGGGCAGTTACGGCGTGGTTCCGATCGCCATGCCGCACCGCTGGCGCAACGACGGTGAAACTCCGGTCCGATGGGCCGAGATGCAAGCTCCGGCGCCACGATCTGCCTATCAAGATGACACCTTTCTGGTCATGCGGCCTGAGCCTGTCGAAGAGCGCGCTTCGACAGGCTCAGCGCGCGTTGTCGATGTCCGTGATCCCCGGAACCGTTACTTCGGCAAGATCACGCCGTCGCAGATGGATCCGAGCAAGCAGAGCCAGGATCTGCTCGAGGTCACAGCGAGCATGCGTACGGCGCTGTTGGTCTACGGCGGGATCAATGTGAAGATGATGGTCGATTCTGATCTTGGGGCGCAGCTGGCGACGATGTTCATGGTGCAGTACGACCCGGACGGCGCAACCGGGCCTCATGATCATCCGTTCGAGGAGACGTACTTCTTCCTTGAAGGACAGGCTGAGGCGACCTTCGACGGCAAGCCCGTCGTACTCGGCGCTGGCGACATTGCCTGGGCAGGGGTGGGGTGCCCGCACTCCTTCCGAAACCTCGGAGGCGGGCCACTCCGGTGGCTGGAGACCCAAGCTCCACAGCCGCCGCCGCGTTATTCCTATCGGTTCGCTCGCGACTGGGACTACCTAAGGGAGGTACTTCGATGACGGCGCTGCTGCTCGTGGGTGGCACCCGCGGTATCGGCAAGGAGATCGCGCGCTATTACGCCAAGCAAGGTTGGTCGATTGTGCTCACCGGACGTCACGCTTCGCATGCCCAGTCGGCGGCTGCGGAGGTAGACGGCGAGACACGGGGCATTGCTCTGGACCTCTCCGAGCCGGAGCAGGTTGCCGGGGCGCTGAGCGATGTAGGCGCCGTCGACCATGTAGTACTGACGTCGATCGCCCGCGACACGAATTATTGTGAGGACTACGACATCCCCTCGGCGCGCTATCTCGCGATCATGAAACTGGTCGGCTACACAGCGGTTATTAGTGCGTTGACCGACAGGTTGTCGGACGACGGCTCGATCGTGTTGTTCGGCGGCCGGGCCAAGGACCGTCCATACCCAGGTTCATTGACTGTCTCCACCGTGAACGGCGGCATTTCTGGCATGATGCGGGCGTTGGCTGTGCAACTTGCTCCGCGCCGGATCAACGCGATCCATCCGGGGATTGTCGGCGACAGCCCCTACTGGACGGGGAACCAGGAGTTCACTGAGACGGTCCGGCAGGCGACGCCGACCGGGCGGAACGTCACGATTGCCGACATCGTCGACGCGGTCGACTTTCTGATGCGCAATCGGTCGGTCAACGGCATCGACCTGTACGTCGACGGCGGCTGGCTGCTGCAATGAGAGTCGCACTGGTCGGCGCCGGCCGCATGGGAAGCGCGATGGGTATTCGCATCGCTGAGGCGGGCCACGACCTCACCGTATTCAACCGCACGCGATCGCGTTGTGAAGATGTCGCTGTGCGCACGGGCGCGCAGGTAGCAGACACCTGCCGCGAAGCGGCGGAGTTCGCCGAGGTCTGTGTCGTCTCCCTTGCCGACGACACGGCCGTGACCTCGACTTACCTCGACGACGAGGGCTTGATCGCCGGCGTTCAGTCAGGTGCGGTTGTGTGCGACATGAGCACGGTTGCGCCTGCGACAGTCCGCAGCTTGGCACCGCTGGTCGCGCAGAAGGATGCAACCCTGCTCGATACCCCGGTCTCGGGAAGTGTCTCGGTCGTCGAGTCGGGGACGCTAACCGTAATGGTCGGGGGAGATCAAGATGCGCTTGATCGGGCGCGTCCGGTGCTTGAGTCCTTCGCAAAGTCGATCTTCCACCTTGGCGACGTCGGAGCTGGCGCCACGATGAAGCTCGTCGTGAACTCTCTTGTGCATTCGCTCAACGTCGCCGTCAGCGAGGCGCTGGTGCTTGCCGAAAAAGCTGGACTTGATCGCGAGACGGTGTACGACATCTTTGAGGCGGGCGCCGCCGGCGCGCCGTACGTGAAGTACAAGCGCGAAGCCTTCCTCAAGCCCGGTGAGGTTCCAGTCGCGTTCAGCCTGGGGCTGGTCGCCAAGGATCAGGACCTCATCCACGATCTTGCCGAATTGACAGCAACGCGGATGGATCAGGCCGAGTCATCGCGGCAGTTGGTAGCAGAAGCTCTCAGCGCCGGGATGGCCGAGCGCGACATTAGCGAGGTCGCGGAGTTTCTACGGCGTTCCTGACTGGGCACTTGTTCACCAACGGGAGTAAGTGGTCCAGAGACCACAGGGCTGGATCGACCCGACCCGAA
>Ga0075433_10004665_pt1 | contig 10685 bp, 9 predicted proteins | sample RhiMethybrSRZTD2_FD_75299 | JGI IMG/M metagenome (GOLD analysis project Ga0075433, IMG submission 75299) | Populus rhizosphere microbial communities from Tennessee, USA - Rhizosphere MetaG P. TD hybrid SRZTD2 | ecosystem: Host-associated > Plants > Roots > Rhizosphere > Soil | place: USA... | reverse complement strand
CAGCCCGAACGATGCCATCCAGGTGCGATCTGCGGTGTGGGCAGACGACGAGCTGCGGCGCGCATTTATCGCCGAAAACCCGTTCGACCTGCCGCCGGATGATTTGGCGCTGGTCGCGAGCTGGGACGCGCGCATCGGCGGTGACTTCTACGTATTCCGCCACTTGAAGAAGTACAGCGTGTTCATCCACCAGGGCGACGTTGACCGCGTCTACGCTGTGCTGGGCCTGGTCAGCCCGTTCGAGGAGGTGCTGCCAATGCCGCCGCCGGTGCTGGTGCAGACCGTGCTGCTGCCGTTCGAGGGCCGGATCATCTACGATGGTCTGTTCTCGATGTATAACATCTATTTCGGCGGCGGCATCCGCAGCGACCTCAACGAGATCTATCGCGCTGCCAAGGAGCGCGGGCGAATCATCACCTCGCTTGGGCAAGACGCCACGCCTGCCAACCCCGCCGAGCTGCGCAAGGACATCCAGGGGCGCAACGCGAAGCTGCTGATCACCTTCCGCAAAGCTCTGGCGCAATCGAACCTGAGCATGAAAATGCTCGATCAGCATGTCGCTAACATCACGTCGTTCGCCGAAAGCTACCTGCTGGCGCAACATCCGCCGCGCGGGCTGCTCGATCTCAGGATCGACGACCTGGATTCGTATCTTGATCGCGCCGATCAGACCGCAGCGGCGCGCAAGACCCTGGTGACCAGCTTCAAGCGCTTCATTCGCTTCCTTTTCGACACAAATCGCATGGATAACGACACTGCCTGGAGCTTACTGGATTTCTTGAAGCACGATACGCCATAATCGTAAAGGAGCCGTAGAACATGTCCACTCGCCCAAACGTCAAGAAAGTCGTCCTCGCCTACTCTGGTGGCCTTGATACCAGCATTATCGTCCCCTGGCTGCGCCAGAACTACGGCTGCGAGGTCGTCTGCTACTGCGCCGATCTGGGCCAGGCCGAGGAGTTGAGTGGTCTGGAGGAGAAGGCCAGGGCCAGCGGTGCCAGCGCATGTTATGTCGAAGACCTGCGCGAGGAGTTCGTGCGCGACTATCTGTTTCCGCTGCTCCAGTCCGGCGCGATCTACGAGCGAACCTATCTGCTCGGCACAGCGATCGCGCGCCCGCTGATCGCCAAGGGGCAGGTGCGGATCGCCGAGCGCGAGGGTGCCGACACGGTGGCGCATGGCTGCACTGGCAAGGGCAATGATCAGGTGCGCTTCGAGCTGACCTATATGGCGCTGAACCCGCATCTGACGATCATTGCCCCCTGGCGCGAGTGGAATATTCGTTCGCGCGAAGATGCGATCGACTATGCGGTCGAGCACAATGTTCCCGTCACCGCGACGCTGAAGTCGATCTACAGTCGCGACCGCAATCTCTGGCACATATCGCACGAGGGTGGCCTGCTCGAAGAGCCCTGGAACGAGCCGGAGGAGTCGATGTACACGCTCACGACGGCACCCGAGCGCGCGCCCGACACGCATGAGTACGTCGAGATCGGCTTCGCGCGGGGCATCCCCATTAGTGTGAACGGCAGCGCGCTTGGTCCGGTCGCGCTGCTGACGGCGCTCAATAAGATCGGCGCGCGGCACGGGGTTGGCCGAGTCGATCTGGTCGAGAATCGGCTGGTCGGCATGAAGAGCCACGGCGTGTACGAGACGCCTGGCGGCACGCTGCTGCGGGCGGCGCACCAGGGGCTTGAGGAGATCACGCTCGACCGCGACACGCTGCATTATAAGGATGTCGTTGCGCAGCGCTATGCCGAGGTGGTCTACAACGGCCAGTGGTTTACGCCGCTGCGCGAGGCGCTCGACGCATTCGTGAAGGTCACGCAGCGCAACGTGACCGGCGACGTTCGGCTGAAGCTGTTCAAGGGCAGCGTGACGCTGGTTGGGCGGCAGGCACCGCGCAGCCTGTACAGCTCGGATATCGCGAGCTTCACGATGAGCGAGACCTATAACCAGGCCGACGCGGAGGGGTTCATCAGGCTGGTTGGGCTGCCGCTGAAGGTGCGTGGGTTGGTCGAGGGCGCTGATATGCAGCGATAGGCGGGCTTCACGAGGGTGGTTGGCTGCAGCTGAAGGTGCGTGGGCTGGTGGGCAAGCGTTGGAAGGCACAAGCGACGCGCTACCAAGCCCGACGCCTGGCGCCTGAAGGCGCAGGCTACGTTCTACCAAGCCCGCCTGCGCGGGCTGGCGTAGCATCGACCAACCCGACCGCCGAGCATCTGGACGAACCGCCTGGTGCCTGAAAGCGCAGGTGACGCGCGACCAAGCCCGACGCCTGGCGCCTGAAGGCGCAGGCTACGTTCTACCAAGCCCGCCTTCGCGGGCTGGCGCGGCATGGGCCAACCTGACCGCCTGGCGCCTGAAGGCGCAGGCTACCTGCTACCAAGCCCGCCTGCACGGGCTAACGATCTGCCATATTGGTTGGGTTGCTATCGAAATCAGTATAGCGCTCAAGCTCAGCCTGGGTCGTCTGATCGGCATGGTGGGTTTTCTGATTCAGAATGTATGCGCCAACCTGCGACACTGATCGCTTGCTGATGGTGAAAGCGCCATAATCACCTTGCCACTTGAAGAAAATCCCCGGAAGGACAGCGTGGGTCATCGCATGGGAGCTTGATCCCTTTATTTCGCCAATTAGGTGGGCTATTGTTATGGTGGGTGAAAAGTGTACAAGTACATGGACGTGATCGCTTGTGCCACCGATAGCTAAAGGTGTGCAGCCTAATTCTTTACATTTATCGGCAACCATAGCATAGAGTTGCGACTCAATCCCCGGTACAATCAGAGGTATCCGATCCCATGTGGCCCAGACGCAATGAAGATAGAGTTGTGTATAAGATGCCATTGCAGCTCTCCTGTGCTATAGAAATCAGAATAGCCTGACAGATAGCATACAATATCAACATTACCGGAGGCCGATGATGTGTCCGTCCAGCCCGCGCAGGCGGGCTTCGTAGCCGTAGCCGAGGGCTTCAGCCCGACGGTGTACTGGTAACCAGAGGCCGACACTGGGTTCGTCCAGCCCGCGCAGGCGGGCTTGGTAGCCGTAGCCGAGGGCTTCAGCCCGACGGCACCCTTGACTGCACTCTTGTAAGCGACCGACGGCACCGCTATGTTCGTCCAGCCCGCGCAGGCGGGCTTCGTACTCGTAGCCGAGGGCTTCAGCCCGACGGCGTCCTTTCACCCGACACATTCACACTGCCCCGGCTTCCGCTTCGTTCTATCCATTGATTAGGAGGTACTATGTGGGGTGGCCGTTTCTCCGGTGCCATCGACGAGCGTATGGCGCGTTTCAACAATTCCTATCACTTCGACTGGCGGCTATGGGACGAGGATATTCGCGGCAGCATGGCCTGGGCTGGTCAGCTCGCGCGAGCCGGCATGCTCAGCGGCACCGAGCTAACGGAGCTGTTGCGCGGTCTGGCGGCGGTGCGCGCCGAGTTCGCTGACGGGCGCTTCGTGGCCGCGCCGAACGACGAGGATATTCATAGCGCGGTCGAGCGCCGCCTGGGCGAAATCGTCGGCCCGGTCGCCGGCAAGCTGCACACTGGTCGCAGCCGCAATGATCAGGTGGCGGCCGACGTGCGGCTGTGGACGCTCGGCGCGATCAGCCGCGTTGATGGCCAGCTGCGCGCGCTGCAAGACGCGCTGCTGACCCAGGCCGAAGCGGCTGGCGCTGCGCTCATGCCCGGCTACACGCATCTCCAGCGCGCCCAGCCGATCCTGCTGGCGCATTGGCTGCTGGCGCACTTCTGGCCGCTTCAGCGCGATCGCACACGTCTAGCAGACTGCGCGACGCGCACAGCGGTTCTGCCGCTCGGTGCCGGCGCGCTAGCCGGGACGCCGCTCGCGATCGACCGCGCGGCGCTCGCAGCCGAGCTGGGGTTCGCCGAGGTCAGCCAGAACAGCGTCGATGCGGTCAGCGATCGCGATTTCGCGGTCGAGTTCCTATTCTGCGGCGCGCTCGTCGGCGTCCACCTTAGCCGCCTGGCCGAAGACCTCATCCTGTATAGCACGAGCGAGTTCGGCTTCGTGACGCTCGACGACGCTTACGCGACCGGATCGAGCCTCATGCCGCAGAAGAAGAACCCCGACTCGCTCGAACTGGCGCGCGGCAAGGCTGGCCGGCTGATCGGCGACCTGATTGGGCTGCTGACGGTGCTGAAGGGGCTGCCCGCGGCCTATGACAAGGACTTACAAGAGGATAAGGAGCCGCTGTTCGACGCCGCCGACACGCTGGAACTGGCGCTGCCGGTCGTCGCCGGCGCGATCGCGACCGCGCGCTTCCACCACGAGCGCATGCGCGCCGCGCTCGACGATGCGATGCTGGCGACCGACGTGGCCGATTATCTAGTCGAGCACGGCGTGCCGTTCCGCGCGGCGCATCAGGCGGTCGGCGCGCTCGTGCGCGAAGCCGAGACGCGCAGCATAACCCTCTCGGCGCTGCCGCCCGACGCCTTCCGCACGATCCACGCAGCCTTCGGCGACGACATCGGCCTGGTCTTCGACTTCGCGCGCTCGGTCGCGGCCCGCCGTGTGGCCGGTGCAACCGCACCGGATGCCGTTCGTGCGCAGATCGCGCAGGCGCATCAGGCGCTGGCGTGATTGCGCTATGCCGTACAGCTACGTATAATGTTGAGACATATATTTTCGGCAGCACACGCGACGGAGAACGACAATGGCTGTTGGTACACGTAATTCAACGATTAGCACGTTCCAGGCTGAGGTGGACAACCTTATCCTCGACCTGTACCCGCGCCAGGGAGAATGGAGCGAGGAAGAATATCTCTCTCTGACCGACCACATGAACCACCTGATCGAGTTCACCGACGGCTACATCGAGGTGTTACCGATGCCAACCGACAATCATCAGGCGATCCTTGCGTACCTCTATAGAGTGTTTTTTGCCTTCATGGGATTGGCGAATGGCAAGGTACGCTTCTCACCGCTACGCGTTCGTATTCGCGCACGCAAATTCCGCGAGCCGGATCTTGTGCTGCTACTCGATGCGAAGGATCCGCGTCGCCAGAACCGCTACTGGCAGGGTGCCGATCTGACGCTGGAGGTCGTCAGCCCCGATAAGCCGGAGCGCGACCTGATCGAGAAGCGTGGCGACTACGCCGAGGCTGGCATTCCTGAGTACTGGATCGTCAACCCAGAGACTGAAACGATCACCGTGCTGCGGCTGGAGGATCAGGCATACGCGGAGCACGGCGTGTTTGGACGCGGCGCAGAGGCGGCATCGGCGCTGCTGCCCGGCTTCGTCGTGAGCGTCGATGCGGTGTTCGACGCGGATTGAGGGCACAGTGGTTAACGAGGCAGCCAAGGAACCGCATTGCCCACCATCCACCAATTCCACATCGAAGGCCACCGGCTCACTGCGCTGGCGCTCAACCCTGGCGCGGCAGGCGAGCCGATCATGCTGCTGCACGGCGTCAATCTGTCGGCGCAATTCTGGCAAATCGACGAGGTATTCATTCGGCATGGGCCATGCTACGCGCTGAGTCTGCCCGGCCATTACCCCGCAGCATTTCCGCCGAGCTTCCGCGCCTCGTCGCTCACGGCCGAGCTGATCGCTCAACTGCTGACGGCGGCGATCCGCGAATTGGTGGGCGACCGGCCCGTCACGCTGGCTGGTATCTCGACCGGCGGCTTCGCCGCGCTCGACATCGCCGCCCATGTTCCCGCAGTCGCGCGGCGGGTCGTCAGCATCTCCGGCTTCGCGCAGGGAAGGTGGATCGGTCCATTAGGTATCTCGCAGCGCCTGGCGCGATTCGGGCCGATCGGTCGGGCGCTCTGCAAAGCGCTCTTCCGCTACACCGGCCGCAGTCGTGCGTCCTACCGCGACGAGATCTGGCCGAACTATGTCGTCGACAAAGCCGCGCTCTACGCCTACCCGCAGTTCGAGACACTGATCGACAACCTATACCCGAACTACCAGCGGCTCGACCTCGACCAACTCATGCACTACTATGTTGCCATGCCGGATATCGACATCAGCGACCTGCTGCTGCGCATCACCGCGCCGACCTTGGTGCTGGCCGGGGATCGCGACAACACCGTGCCGCCAGCGCAGGCGCGCCTGATCGCCGCGCGTGTCCCGAACGCCGAACTGTCAGTGATCGAGGGAGCCAGCCATCTGCTCTTTGCCGAGAAGCCAGACGAGTACCAGCACGTTGTCGGCGAATGGCTGCGAAGGACAGCATCGGAGACTCGGCTTTGGGAAATCTGAAGTAAGACTCTTTTGATCGCTCGGAGGCTTTACGATGCTCAACCACTACCTATCCGCCGCCGATCTCTCGCGCGCGGACGCCGAGGCGCTCTTGCGGCGGGCGCAGACGCTGAAGGCGGAATGGCGCAATGGCGGCCACCCTCGCGACGGCCACGGCGGGCTGCCGCTCCAGGGCAAAACGCTGGCGCTGGTCTTCGAGAAGCCTTCGCTTCGCACGCGTGTGGCCTTCGAGGCCGGCATGACCCAGCTCGGCGGGCACGGCAGCTACCTCTCGGCCAACGACATCGACATGGGCGGGCGCGAAAGTGTGCCAGATGTCGCGCGCAACCTGAGTCGCTGGGTCCAGGCGATCGCCGCACGCGTCTTCAAGCACACCACGATCGCAGAGCTTGCGCGCTACGCGACCATCCCGGTGATCAACGCGCTCTCTGATCGTGAGCACCCCTGCCAGGCGCTCGCCGATATGCTGACGCTTCAGGAGCGGTTCGGGCGATTGCAGGGGCTGCGGCTGGCCTACGTCGGCGACGGCAACAACGTCTGCCACTCGCTGATGCTGCTCGGCGCAACACTCGGCGTCAATGTCGGTGTGGCATGCCCGCCCGACTACCGCCCCGACCCCGAAATCGTTCAACTGGCCGAGCAGCGCGCCGCCGCATCGCACGCCACGAGCAGCATCAGCGCCGCGCCGGGCGAGCTGGTTGCGGGTGCCGACGCGATCTACACCGATGTCTGGGCCTCGATGGGCCAGGAGCACGAAGCCGCGCGCCGCCGTCCGGTCTTCCAGCCCTATCAGGTCAACGCGGCGCTGGTCGCGTTGGCACGCCGCGAGGCCATTGTGATGCACTGCCTGCCGGCACATCGCGGCGAGGAGATCACCGTCGAGGCGATCGATGGCCCACAGTCGGTCGTGTTCGAGCAGGCCGAGAATCGCCTGCATGTGCAGAAGGCGCTGATCCTCACGCTGCTCGAAGCATGAGGCGTGAGGCGTGAGACGTGAGATGTGAGACGTGAAACGTGAACTGTTTCCCAGTTCACGTTTCACGTTTCAGATTCCGCGCTGGGATGTCTAAAGTTGTTGTCTTCCTGTCTTTTTTCGAAAATCCCCAGTACTTCTGCCGGCCCAAGCCGCTGGAACACTTGGCCGATCGATCTTAGAAAGATCTCGTCCAGCCATATAACAAGTTTCGTCAGAAAAACTGATCGCTCTAGAAACCAACCCAATAGCCAGATAAGAAGAACTCGCAGCGTTGTTGTTTTCTTGCCGCACATGATCGAAAAACCATTCCGCTGAAGAATGCTCATCAACTCTTCAAACCTTATTTCGCCCCCATGTGGACTGTCAATAGCTGTTCCCAAGGACTTTTTGAGGAATCCGTTGAAAATTCTTGGCTTCTCGATCGCTTCATTGAACAAGATCCATTCGCCCGGTTTGAGTATCGCGATAATCTGCTCCAAGCTGCTCTGCCAGCACGGGAGATGATGGAGAACGCCAAAGCAAAGGAGCGTATCAAAACTTTCCTTTCGGAACGGCATCCTTCCTGCCTCACATTGCACGAAATCTCCTTCGGGAATGATCTGCGCAGCTACAAGCAGGGCTTCTCTCGCGATATCTGTACCTATGTAAAAGTACTGTTCGGCACTTGGCGTGAGCAGATGCGCTACGTATTGCGCTGTGCCCGCGCCAACTTCAAGGAGCGCCGTGCTGCGGATTCCTCGCCGCTTGAGTGGAACAAAGAGATACGTAGCCCGCTCATAATAACGAGGTCCAGCGAGACCTTTTCGCTGCTTGATGCTGTCAACATCCCTGCTAGCCTGTGCATATCGTTTATTCCACCAGTTTTGTTCCGCGATAACCCAGTCATTTACGAGTTCTTCCACGAGCAAATTTGGGATACCGTCTTGGATCGGATAGTGGGAAAGGCATTTTGAACAGACAAGTTCGCCTGCGCCTACCGTTCTCCTGAGACAATCGGAGCAGGGTGGATCATGGCGCATGTTCCGCAGCCAGTCACCTTCGTGGGTACAATACAGCGCGCACGGCTTCTTTCTCGCGGTCGGTGCAACGACTTCGTGCTCTTCGGTGATCGTAATAACAAGCGGAAAGTGTTCGCAGCGCGGGCAGATGAGCTTATCCAGTACGTGAAGCCTCACTCTGTACCAGATCACTTTCTATTTTAGAGAAATACGCACAATATGCTAGCGTGCGACGAGATACTTGTCAATCAAACAGGGTCTTGATTCCTGAGCATCATTATCCTATAATAGCATCACCAAAAGATCCAACACAATTATACGCACACCCCTGGAGGTGATCGATGAACAGGCGATTGGTCGGCCTTTTCCTGGTCGGGCTTGTAGCCGGTATCGTCGCGGTGTGGGCTGTGTTAGCGGCACAGCCAACCATCGCAGGCTTGACGGGTGCCTATTGCCTGGCACCACGCTGCTATTGTGATGGCCCACAATTCGAGGCCGCTGTCCATCAAGGGCCGGATGCCGGTCTAGAAGTGGAAGGCCGGATCAAGTACGCCGTCAATCCGGACGGAACGTTCGACGTGCAGATTCGTGATAACAACGGGGCGTTGGTTAAGGGAACCGGGCAGGCGGTCGGGCGCAGTCTGGACATGGTGCTAGTGCTGCCGGATGACCGGCACGTCTATGCGCATGGTGCGTTAGACGACGACCTGCGCAGATGCAACGGCGGCGCGGCCGGTCCACTGACTGGCCCCCAGTATGGCGATATCGGCGATTGGGGCAGCCGTTACCCGCCGTACATTCGCACGATCAGTGGTTCTTTCAATTAAGATAGCGTGCCGGACCCTCAGCGTATGCCATCACGCTTGAGTGTTTATGCCGAAAAGATCATCGAAGCGGGCTGGTTGGCGGTGCTCATCGTAGCGCCGCTTTTCTTTAACCCGTATTCGGATCGCGTCTTCAACCTGAGTAATGTTGCGCTAGTGCGCACGCTCGCGTTGGTGATGCTGGCCGCGTGGCTCATCCTGCGCGTGGAATCGGCGACAACGCGCACTAATAGAACTCAGCTTACCTATCTCGATAGTTTCACCACAAAGACACAAAGGCTTTGTGTTCTTCGTGCCTTTGTGGTGAGAATCCCATCGCTATTTCGGCTGCGGATCCTTATAGCCTTCAGCATATGGTCGCGCGGCAATCCTTTAACGTTGCTGGCGTTATTTCTCATCGTCGCGTACATCATCAGCACGCTCGCCTCGGTTTCGCCGAATACGAGTGTGTTCGGTTCGTATGATCGCACCCAAGGGCTCTACACCACGTTTTCGTACATCCTTATCTTCTTTCTCGCCGCGAGTACGATCCGCTCGCAGGGCCAAATTGCGCGTGCCGTTAATGTCGCACTGGTCGTCAGTTTTCCTGTTGCGTTCTATGGAGTGATCCAGCATTACGCGCTTGATCCGCTATCCTGGCCGCATGGAGCCTCGCCTGGGCGCGTCGCATCTACAATAGGGAATCCTGCTTTCCTTGGCGCCTATTTGATTCTTATTATTCCTCTCACGCTCATGCGACTCATCGCGCAAACCGAACAACTGGCCAGTCACATGCATTCGGCGAGTACAGCTCGGCGTAACTATCCCGATAGTTTCACCACAAAGACACAAAGGTCACAAAGGCTTGGTGTCTTGGTGTCTTGGTGGCTCAAACATGAGCCTTTTTCAGCCGCGCTTTACGGCGGCGTGGTCGTCTCGTGCGTAGGGCTCGCTGCGCTATGGGGGTTGAGCTTCGACCTCGGCGCGAAATCCATGATCGGCACCGGCTCGACGCAGATGCTTACGCCCGCGATGTTGAAAGCTGCGCAGGCAAATTTCAATCTTGCGCTCGGAATCAGCGTGATCGTGCTGCTGGGCTGGTGCATAGCCGGCGTGTTGATCAAGCGGGGAGGAAATGGGTTGCTTATCGGCGTCTACGCGCTGCTTCTCGCGCTACAGGTCATAGGTTTATGGTTTACACAGAGCCGCGGGCCTTTTGTGGGATTGTTAGGCGGCCTTTTTACCTTTGTCGTCCTCTATTTACTCGTACGCGGTGTCCGACGTAGCGTATTTGGCGTTCTCGGCGCGATCCTGGCGTTGCTTGCTTTTCTCGTGCTCTTTAGCTCCGCAGCCTCTTCGCTCGTGCCAACGCGCGATCCATATATGAAACGGCTCGCGCGTACGTTCAGCACCGAAGGAGGCACCACGGCTCAAGTGCGCGCCCTGATTTGGGAGGGCGCGCTGCGATTGGCGCTGCCCCATGCGCCGCTGTGGTCGCCGACGACAGGAGACGATCAGTTGAATGCGCTCCGTCCGCTGATTGGGTATGGACCGGAATCGATGTACGCTGCCTACAATCAATTTTATCCGCCTGAGTTGGCACGTGTGGAAGTGCGGACCGCTAAGCCCGACCGCGCCCACAATGAGACGCTGGATGCGTTCGTACAGACGGG
>Ga0075433_10004662_pt1 | contig 10689 bp, 11 predicted proteins | sample RhiMethybrSRZTD2_FD_75299 | JGI IMG/M metagenome (GOLD analysis project Ga0075433, IMG submission 75299) | Populus rhizosphere microbial communities from Tennessee, USA - Rhizosphere MetaG P. TD hybrid SRZTD2 | ecosystem: Host-associated > Plants > Roots > Rhizosphere > Soil | place: USA... | reverse complement strand
AATAGGCTGCCCTCTGATCCTCGCGCCGCTTTTTCCCATTCAGCTTCAGTCGGAAGCCGTCCCCGCTTTGCCGTGCACAGATCGTTCGCCTCGGCCCACGTGACATAGAGTGCCGGCCACCGAGCGAGTGTTTGGTCCGGGACGGAATGGACAGTGATGACGTGCCAAATGAGTTTTTGCAGTTCGCCCGATGGATGGAGCTTCCGTTGTTGTAAGAAGGCCAGATATTCCCCGAGGCTCACTTCATCGCGATCCATCTCGTAGGTATCCAGCCAGATTCGATGTTGAGGGAGTTCCGTATCGTCGAACGGCTTCCGGTTCCCATAGGGATCATCATTCACTGGCTTGCTGCCGAGTAAGAACGGACCGGCTGGAATGGTGACCATCGGTGACACCTGGGCCAGCTTTGCGATCTCAGTTAAATGGTGCCTCAGTTCCAGCGAGGGCTTCGAGCCGGCCCCCGCATCGTGTGGGCCATCCAGGATGATGAGGAGGGAAAGAGCGGTTATGAGCCAGACGCAACAATGCCGCATCACTAGGCGATGGAAATATTCTGTGGGCATGCCGGAATTTGGTCGATCTGTACGTTTTGCATAACAGGAATGCGCCCCGCAGGATGCTCAAAAAGGCTGTCCAGCAAGGCCGCAGCGAGCGAAGAGGCGAGGCGTACGCTTCGGTACGTTGAGCCTCTGAGCGAAGCGAGAACGCCGCTGGCAGATTTTTTCAGCATCCTGCTAGGTCTTGCTGGGAGACGATAGAGCCTTGTTGATTTCCCGGATGAGGCTCCGCTCAATTTCCGCGACTTCCTCTGCGCTCACGCTGAGAATGCGCCCACCCTGAGCCAGTTTTTCGAAGTCGGCCTTGACGTTGAGCCGCGTGACATTCGAGGGGAGTGCATGAATCGACAGTACGTATTGATTCCGTGAACCGGCCACTTCAAGCGAGGCAGGGGGGGAGACTTTCCGTTCCGTCACATAGACCGCTTTCTGATCGGTCTTGATACTCACTCTGATGTGGTATCCATTACGGCTGAGGGCCTCCTCTGCAATCTTGGCGACGCTGCTCAAGGGGCGGGGGATATCTTCAGTTTGCGTCCCTTTGACCTCGACATAGATATTCTGTGCCGCCTGAGCCGTGGCAACTTTCTGTATATCGGCACTCAGTTTTTTGGCCTGGGCTGTTTGTATCGCCAGATTGTCGGATGCGATTTTGGCGTCGGCCTTTGCGCTCTCGGCCGATTTTTTTGCGTCGCGCAGTTCCTGGTTCAACAAATCGATCTGTTGCTGCATGACCTTGTTCCCGTCCTGCAGCGAAGTGACGACCGACTCCTCCTTGGCCAGTTGCTTGCGGAGCGCTTCATTTTCCGCTTTGAACGGAGAATCGTCGGGTTTGCAGCCGCTGGCAATGAAACAGAGCGCGATCACTCCGATCCACAAGGACCATGGGTTCGATTGAGTCTCGTGATGCACGTCAGGTTCCCTCCATCTGAGTTTCCGGATTATCCACGCTTCGCCCCGGCTTGTCCACGCCGGATTCCAAGAATTGACCGTTCGTCATTTCGGAAGCTATGCTCGATCTACGATGACTCGCTTGGCGGTTCTGATCATGGCTGTGGTTCTCACCGATATTTTTCTTGGCCCGCCGGGGGCGGAGTCAGGGCAGAAGACCGACGTCGTTGTGGCTGAAGACTATGCCCTGTACGACCAAGTGCTGACGAACAAGTTCCTCACATCACAGACGAAGTTGGTCGTGATCGAGCGCATGACCCGGTTCCGGCTCTTTCCGGATCAGGATGGACCGACGACGATCGAAGCCTTTCAGGAGCAGGAGTATTTTGATGGTGAACTGCCGACGGATCTGATCCGTGAATTTATTTCGGTCAACCGGCAACCCAGCCGGCTCGAAGGCCGATTTCACTTTGGCGTCGGCTATCGGTTTGCCACAGGGGATATGCTCGAAGAGCCGGAGGTGTCTCTGGCCCGCCCAGTCACGGTGACTCGCGCGAGACCCATTCAAGCACCGCCGGTCCTGGATCGTCTGGCCTTTTCTCGGGTAGCGCGAAGCCTTCGCAACGATCATGCGCTGATATATGTCGAAACCCTGCGCCCAGACGGCACCGGAGCAGGATTCCTTGTGTGGTGTCGCCGGCAAGGACGGAGCTGGACGGTGTTCGATACGGAAGTCACGTGGACCATTCAGGCTCAGGCAGAGCCAGAAGGGGGCTGACCAACAGTTCAGAAATGAGGATAGCACAGGGAGTAGGTGGTCGCGGGTTGTTCCCGCTCAGCCCGCATGCTGTTCAAAATGGCCAGACATCTCACCCGCCCACCCCGGCACGCCAAGACGCGCCGTTCCGCGGGCAAGGCTGCAGCGAGTGAAGGCCCGAGGAGGTATACACCGCACTTCGTGTGGGCCGTTCGCCCGTATTCTAGATCTTGGCGAACGGAAAAGCCCCTGAGGGTCTGAACGACGCGAGAACGCTGCTGGCAGACTTTTTCAACAGCCTGCCGGATGAAGGGCTGCCGCTTGCGCCCTCATGGGCTTGGACGGTAGCATGCGGCGATCATGCCTACGATGATTCGAAAAACATTTCCCGTCCCGCCCCTCGGTTGTAATTGCTCGATCATTGGAGATCCGGTGACGAAGCAGGCGATCGTGGTCGATCCCGGTGGAGCGCCCGAGCGAATTCTCCACGAGCTGCACCAACTCGGACTCACCGTCAGCCATATTCTCCACACCCACGCCCACTTCGATCATTTTCTTGCCTCTGGCGAGATGAAGAAGGCAACGGGGGCGACGATCTGTCTGCATCAAAGCGATCGTGAACTGTGGAACAATCTAGAATTGCAATGCCGGATGTTCGGCGTCGTATACGTCCCCGTCCCGCTGCCCGACTATTGGCTGAAGGATGAGGAGAGGCTGCTGGTTGGCCAGGTCTCTGCGGTTGCACTCCATACCCCCGGCCACACCCCCGGCTCCATGAGTTTTTATTTTCCGGGCGATAACGTGGTCTTGGCCGGCGACACGCTCTTTCGCGGCAGCATTGGGCGAACCGATCTCTGGGGTGGGGACTTCGATGCCATTGAGCAGTCCATTCGAGAGCGCTTGTATACCTTGGAGGATGCCACTATTGTGGTAACGGGGCATGGACCGGAGACCGAAATTGGATTGGAAAAGGAGACAAATCACATTATCCGTGCCTGACCAGTTTGGGAGGTGACCATGATGGTATGTAAGCGATTCGCCCTCTCTCTCTGTTTTCTCGTTGCACTTGCCCTACCGGTTGCGCAAGCCAGTGAACCGTCACCGGTACTCTCGGAGCAGGTCACGATCACCGATGTCCAGGTTCGCATCTCCGATCACGGCACGGTGGTGCTCCTGCTGGCCGAAGGCAAGGCCATCCCAATTTTTGTCGATCTGACAGTGGCCCTGTCGATTCAAGGCGCGTTGGACGGCGAGAAGCCTCATCGCCCCCTCTCTCACGATTTGATGCATACGATGATGGAAACATTCGGCGCTCACGTGACCCAGACGATCATTACGTTGAAGGAGGGCACGTATTACGGTGCGCTGGCTGTGGCGTTTCGAAATGAAGTCAAGGTGTTCGACAGCCGATCGTCGGATTCCATCGCGCTGGCCATCCATTTCAAGGCTCCGATTCTCGTGGGACGGGATTTACTGAACTCGGCCGGGCGTGTGTTGGGGGAGTCGAAGACGGAAAAATTGTGAGTGGCTATTCTTTCTCCATCCGAGCGCGGAGCCGTTCAAGGCGTTTGTCGGTGGACTGCTTAATGAAGGCCATGTTTTCTCCCAGGTGTTGCTCGGCGTTGATTTTGCCTTCCTCACGCCGCTTGAGTTGGTCCAGCCCGAATTGCGCAATCGAGGGACCGTCTTCCTGGTTCAGCGCCTTCCAGATTGCCGCACAGGTGGCCTGTTTGGCGACCGGATACTTGTCGCACGGTGGATCGGCTGCCCATGCGATGCCCCAGGTTGTTCCCAGCAGGATGAATATCAACGCCAGCGCAGTCATGGTATGTCTACTCTCCGCGTAAATGGCTCCTTCAGCTCGGCAAACGATAGCACAACCCAGCTGGTTTTGCAGACGATCGAGGTATATGAACGGTCGGCCAAGGAGTGCATTGTGCGCTGGAGTCAGCGACCTCATCGCAGACCGCCGTTGTTAGTCGAATGGTTACGGTGTCTTCCTGCCAATGCACGATTGTTGGATCTTGGTTGTGGAGGAGGCCAGGATGCGGTCGACCTGGGTCGGCGTGGATATCGTGTGGTGGGTGTGGATCGGACGAAGGCCCTGCTCTCTGCGGGACGACGTCGATATCGTTCATTGCCGCTGGTCCACGCCGATCTCCGTGACCTTCCCTTTCACCTGAAGTCGTTCGATGGCCTCTGGGCTGCCGCCTCGCTGATCCACCTTCCCAAACCGGATGCACGTCGTGCCTTGACCGATCTGTGCAAGCTTATCCGTCCAGGAGGCTTGTTTGCTGCGACAGTGACTTATGGCGTGAAGAGCCGTCTCATGACGGATGGATGGCTCCCTGGACGCTATCTCGCCCGCTGGAAAAAGGAAGAGTTTGCTCGCGCAGTTCGTCGAGCTGGATGGAACGTTCTTGAATTAAAAATAATAACTAACCGGGAGCGCAAGGGACGGTGGTTGAATCTACTCGCGCAGAAACAGGACTGAGTCGGCCGTGGGCTATTTCGATACAGGTGGCTCTGAGGTCGTATGGCGATTGAGTGTGAGATAGATCTTGTCGTCGAAGGTATAGTAGCCACCCTGGTCGATGTCGTGCATGATACAGAATGGTGAGAAGACGACGAGGCAGCCAAAAATATCTGCGACCACCCACCAGGACCAGGTGCGATCGATTTTGAAAGACGTCGGTTCGAAGCCCTCCCTGTTCACTTGTGCGAGGTGGTCGCCTTTGCGACTGAGAGTAACCGTGCCGGGCGCGGTGAGGTGCAGGTAGTTGTCGATGACGACTGCGGTCTCCGGCGGGTTAGTGAAAATCGTGACCGACTGTTTGTCGGAATGCATCCAGGTTCCGCAGCCTGAGAGTCCCGCGACCAGAGCACACAGCACGATCCCTCCTTGCCATATCTTGCGATTTTTCATCTTCCACTCCATCTAGCAGGCCGCGGAAAAACCGAGTTTATACATGAAACACCCGTGGAATCTTACAGGACGATACTGATGTCACAATTACCGCAGGATGCTCAAAAAGGCTGTCAGCAAGGCCGCAGGCGAATCGAAACCGGAGGCGTACCCTTCGGGGTACGTTGAGGATTTCGATGAGCCGAGAACGAAGCTGGGAGACTTTTTCAGCATCCTGCTAAATATTCATTGCTTCGTTTACGTCGTGGAGAGTCGCTTTGGCAACCTCGCCGGCCCGGCGGCTGCCTTCGGTCACGATGTCGTTCAGGTGCGCGGGATTTTTGCTCAGGCGCGCGCGCGCGTCCCACATCGGTGTCATGCGTTCGACGATTCGATCGGCGACGAGTTTCTTGCAATCGATACAGCCGATGGCGGCTGTCCGGCATTCGGTATTAATCTGCTCCTGAATCATCGGTAATGAAAAGGTTTTGTGAAAATCGTACACCGGGCAAATGTCCGGGTTCCCGGGGTCGTGGCGTCGGACGCGGGCGGGATCGGTGACCATCGTCTTGAGTTTCTGGCGCACGACCGGTTCGGGATCGGACAGGTTGATCGTATTGTTGTAGCTCTTGCTCATCTTTCTGCCGTCCGTGCCGAGCACTTTCGGAAACTTGGTGAGCTGCTCCATCGGTTCGGGAAATACCGACTTGTACAGGCTATTGAACCGGCGGGCGAGTTCCCTGGTGAGCTCGAGGTGGGGCAGCTGGTCTTTCCCGACCGGCACGAAATCGGGTTTGTAGATGAGAATATCCGCGGCTTGGAGAACCGGATAACCGAGAAAGCCGTATGTGCTCAGGTCGCGTTCCTTGATTTCTTCCTGTTTTTCTTTATAGGTCGGATTCCGTTCCAGCCAGGCGATAGGAATTATCATGGAGAGCAGGAGATGCAGGATGGCATGCTCCGGAATACGCGATTGCACGAACACCGTGGCTTTCGCAGGATCGATGCCCGCTGCAAGCCAGTCGATCAACAATTCACGGACGAACTCCCGGATACGGCTGGTATCGGCATAGTTCGTCGAGAGTGCGTGCCAGTCGGCGACAAAAAAGTAGCACTCGAATTCGGTTTGTAGATTTTTCCAATTCTCCAAGGCGCCGAGATAATTGCCGAGATGGAGCAGCCCGCTCGGCTGCATGCCGCTGAGGACTCGTTTCCTGGGTGTGGTCATGGTGTGTTTCCTGCGCCGAGACCGACTGCTGTGGAGAGAATCGTGTTAGATAGGCTGTGGGTCAAGGTGCTGGTGATGGTATGGATCAGGTGAATCTGCGGATCGAGTATGATCAGCCCCATCAGGATGAACATGCCATAGGGTTCTACGCGGGAGAGTGTGATTGCCGCAGTTCTAGGAAGAAGACTTGTGAGAATCCTCCCGCCATCCAATGGGGGGAGCGGCAGCAGATTGAACAGCATCAAGAGTACATTAATCAAGACGGAGTAGACCGCCATCACGGCAATCGGCTGGAGAAACATTTGCTGCAACGTGCCCGCAGAACCAACGGGTTCGGATTTGGACCAATAGTTTCCTATCGTGGGATCGATTGACAACAGAATGGCGAAGAGGATCGCGCTGCCGATGGCCAGCGCGAGATTCATGGCAGGTCCCGCCGCCGCAACGAGTGCCATGTCGCGGCGTGGTTGATGCATCGCGCGAGGGTCGATCGGGACCGGCTTGGCCCAGCCGAGGAAAAATCCTCCCGGCAAGAGTAGGCAAATGAGCGGCAGGATGACGGTTCCGAACGGATCGATGTGTGCCAGCGGGTTCATGGTGAGCCGGCCCTGGAGTTTGGCGGTCGAATCGCCGCATCGATAGGCGACCCAGCCATGGGCATATTCGTGCAACACCATCGCGAAGAGGAGCGGGAGCGCCATGTAGGAAATCGTGTGAATGATTTGCGGCAGGGAGTTCATGCGGGGCCTTTCTTAATTCACCTGAAGGAATCGGCCTCGTCTAATTTGCATGAGGAAGAGCGGACGATTCAAAGTTCCGTCCGGCCCAAACGCCGCCGGTCCCGCGAGCGAGGAGAGGTCCGGCTGGGACAGAAGCTGTTCGTGAACGGCTTCGCCCGACGAGGCGCCTTTGTGCACCGCATCGATCACCAATTTCGCAGCATCGTAGCCTTGCATAGCAAAGAGTGTCGGATTGGTTTGGAACCGTTTTTTGTATCGGTCGACGAAATCCTGCACGGTCGGGGTGGGGCTGTCGATAAAGAAGCCGTCGACGAACACGGCTCCGTCAATCGACGAATCGGCCGTGCGGGCAAAGTCAGGCGAGTTCCATCCATTCGCACCCAGGAAAGGCACTTTCATGTCGTGGAAGTTAAGCTGGGCTGTAATAATGCCGGCGTCGGCTGCGCGGCCTGGAATGAAGATCGCATCGAACCCAGGCGTATAGAGAATTTTCTTGTCCAGCTTGGTCAGTTTCTTGGTCAAATTGGTCTGATCAACCGGCACGGATAAGCCATACTTCTTGAGGTCCTCGGCCTTCATGCGTTTGAGTTGAGCAGTCACGTCAGTCTCGCCCTCCTTGTAGGACTCAATCGCGATCACTTCTCCTTCGTGTTGATGTACTTCTTGGGCAAAGAGCCGGGCCAATTCACGGCCATAGGCGGTATCTGGATGCAAGATGCAGAATCGGCGAAATCCTTGCTCCTTGATGGCATAGGCTGCGATCCGTTTCGCTTGCAGTTGATTCGTAAGGGCCGTGCTGAATACATAGTTGCCGAGTCGTCTGACGTTGGGCAAGGTCGCCGTCGGCGTGATCAGCGGGATGTGGGCTCGCTCGGCGAGTTCAGCCATGACCGGCAGATTTTTTGAAAGGAGCGGCCCGATCACGGCGAGTGGGCGATCAGTATTCAGCAGTTCGGAGAAGTCGTCCAAAAACGAGGTAAGGTCGGATTCGAAATCCTTCACGATGAGACCAACCGACGCACCTCCTGCCCGGTCTTTGTTTGCCTCGACGGCCAGTTGAATGCCGCTGAGGACTTCATTGGCAAAAGGGGCGAGTTTTCCTGACAGGGGCAGGACCGAGGCGATGAAAAACTGGTTGGAGTGCAGTTTGGCTTGGAGTGTGGCAAGGAGTTCCGAGGTTTTGGCTGCCTGCGGGTGTGTCGGAAAATTCACGAGAAATTGTTGAATTTGCCGAATGGCCTGGTGCTCTTCTCCGCGGCCGATATAGAGGTCGATCAGCCGGAGGGACGCGAGATCGCCAGGAAAGCTGCGTGGGAAAAGGCTCCGGATTTGCTCGAGCGCCTTCTTGTCGGATGTTTCGCTGGCCAGGTCGCGAATGCGGGTCCGCACGTCGTCCACTTGGTCTTCGGTTCCCAAGGCTAGTTCATCGAGCCATGCCTGAATGGCACGGGTCGCGTCCTTTTTTTGCGCGTAGAGTTCGCCGCTCAACTGCAGGGCTTCGCGTTTTGTGCGGTCATCTTTCGAAAGGTTGCGCAGGCCTGTCAGGATCGGCAGAGCAAGGTCGAGATTGCCCATCGCCGCATGGACTCGGGCTTGCAACAGTTTGCCTCTGTCCGTCAATTCCGAATTGGGGAACTCGGTTTGCAGCTGCCGCAAGTATTTCAAGGCATCCGCATCTTGTTTGGCGCGATGGAGCGCGGCGCCGAAGAGCAGATAGGTGTCGTCGAGCAGGTCGGGCTTCGGGGAGGTTGCCAGGAAACGACGGAGTATGGTCAGGGCCTCTTCAGCTTGATCCGCATCGATCAGCCGCTTCGCCTGGTTCAGCGCAGGATGGTTTGCCGGACTCGCGGGTCCCGTTTCTGCACAGACGAGCGGAGTGAACTCGATACCAGTGACTGGCCAGAGCATGCTCCAAGCAAGAATCAGCACATGGTACCAGCGTACCGAATGTCTATACGAGCGATGAGAAGACGGGGGTACCAACAGGGGGGCCATGAGCTCCTGGGCGGTGTGACGAATACGCCATCTGCACGTGACTACTATCGGAAACCCTGTGGGGGTGTCAAGGTAAACTCCGATCCCTTTCGTTGTGTTCATCTGATCGATTGGCTATCATCGCACAGATGATGCTTGATCCGCTGGCTGAACGATATTTGAGTCATCTTCGGGTGGAGGGTGGTCTCTCCGCCAATACGGTCGATGCCTACCGCCGCGACTTGAGTAAATTCCATTCCTACTTACATCGAAAGGGTGTTGTACCGCTCGGGCCTCTGACATCAGAGACATTGACAGGATTTCTTCGTTCCTTGCGCGAGGCACGGTTGTCTCGATCCTCTTCTGTACGCTGCCTCTCAGCAATTCGTGGATGGCTCCGGTTTCTGGTGCGGGAACGGATGATTGAGGAGAGTCCTACCATTGGTTTGGCCATGATATCTCGTGGTGTTCGACTGCCCAAGGTGCTGTCGCAACAAGAGGTCATTGCATTGTTGGAACTGGGGGCGGTTCCGACTCCCGAAGACCTGCGTGACCGCGCGATGGTGGAGTTGCTTTATGCGACAGGGCTTCGCGTATCAGAACTGGTGATGGCTGAAGTGGCTCACGTCAATCTTGATGTCGGGTATCTCCGGATCACGGGCAAAGGTGCGAAGCAGCGTCTTGTGCCAATGGGCGAGGAGGCCCGACAGCTGCTGCAACAGTACATGGGTGAGGCACGGCCGCAGCTTCTCAAGAAACGGGTTTCACGATATGTGTTTGTGTCGAGGCGAGGCGGGCCGTTGACGCGGCAAGCGTTTTGGAAGTTGTTGCGATGCCGTGCACGGCGGGCGGGAATTACACAGGTTATTTCGCCTCACATGCTACGGCATTCATTTGCGACGCATCTGCTCGAAGGCGGTGCGGATCTTCGCTCTGTTCAGGTGATGCTTGGCCATACGAATATCGCGACGACACAGATCTATACGCACATTGAACGGGGACGCCTCAAGCGGGTGCATGACAGATACTTTCCTCGGGTGGGCCAGCGTCGAGAACACAAGACATAACGCAGGAGACGCGTTCCATACGAGCGGAGTGTGCCACGGCTCAAAATGCAGGTGGAGCGCGGGATTCGATTGACAAGGGCGAGAGGAGTTGGTAGCATCCGCGAACGTTGCTAAAGAAATCAGGCGGATAGCTCAATTGGGAGAGCGCTGCTTTTACAAGGCAGAGGTCACAGGTTCGATCCCTGTTCCGCCTACCAGCGCGAGACCTGGTGTACGGGGGCAGGACAGATCATTTGAACAGAATAATGAAACTTTAGACGGGACCAGCCACTAGATATAGTCTTGTCACCCACATCTTCCGCAATACGTAGAGTTTTAAGGGGCCGTCGTTCAGCTGGTTAGGACGCCAGATTGTCAATCTGGAGGTCGCGGGTTCAAATCCCGTCGGCCCCGCCATTTTCTTCTGTGTTTGCTAGACTCTGTAGGCAGAATTATGAGTACTTCCTAAAGCCGGGAAAGGTCCTCTCCGTATGTTTCAGACAGGTTTGATCGGACTGGTGGGTTCGCTCGGTGTCGTGTCAAAGCTCGTGCTCTTCGTCCTGTTCGTCTTCTCGGTTATTTCATGGGCCA
>Ga0075433_10004660_pt1 | contig 10690 bp, 12 predicted proteins | sample RhiMethybrSRZTD2_FD_75299 | JGI IMG/M metagenome (GOLD analysis project Ga0075433, IMG submission 75299) | Populus rhizosphere microbial communities from Tennessee, USA - Rhizosphere MetaG P. TD hybrid SRZTD2 | ecosystem: Host-associated > Plants > Roots > Rhizosphere > Soil | place: USA... | reverse complement strand
TCGACTCGCCCCACCGCGCCCGCTGCGCGGCCAGATCGCGCTCGGTGAAGAAGCCGCCCCGCTCGCGCGCCCAGCGGGCCATCTCGCGGGCGGTCTCGCCCTCGTAGAAGCCGGCGCGCCCGGCGCCCAGCCGCTCGAGGGTGCGCGCGAGGTCCGGGTTGACGAGGCGCCGCCCGACCGCGGGGCGCGGCCCCTCGGCGAGGAAGATGCGCGCGGCGGGCGGATCGGCCGCGAGGACTGGGGCGGAGCGCTCGATCCACTCCGAGAGCCGCCCGGTGATCGGGAAGCCGTCGCGCGCGTAGCCCACCGCGGCGGCCAGGTCGTCGGCGAGCGGCAGCCGGCCGTGGCGCGCGTGCGCCTCGCACCAGCCGTCCACCGCGCCCGGCACCGTGACGGTGGCGGGCACGACGCCGCGGAGCGGGATCTCGGCGAGGCCGTGCGCGCGGAACCACTCGATCGTCGCGGCCTCGGGCGCCGCGCCCGCCGCGTCGAGCGCGTGCACCGCGCCGGTGCGCGCGTCGTGGATCAGCCAGAACGCGTCGCCGCCCACGCTGGTCATGTGCGGGTAGATCACCGCGAGCACCGCGGCCGCCGCGATCGCCGCGTCGACCGCGGAGCCGCCCGCTTGCAAGATCTGGACGCCGGCCTGAGAGGCCAGCGAGTGGGGCGAGGCGACCATGCCGCGGTACGCCAGCGTGGCCGGACGCCCGGGATCGAGGATGCGCCTAGCTCCGCGCCGGCCCGAGCGGCAGCTCCATCCAGACGTCCGCGCGCGGATTGCGGTTGTAGTCGCCGATCTCGCGGAAGCCGTAGCGGCGGTAGAGCCGCACCGCGGCCTCGAGCCGGCGCTCGCTGTCGAGGCGCAGGGTGAGGCCGCCGAGCGCGCGCGCCTCGTCGAGCACGCGGGCCATGAGCCGGTCGGCGAGGCCGCGCCCGCGGCACGCCGGCCGCAGCCACATGCGCTTGAGCTCGGTCACCTGCGGGGCGAGTCGGCGCACCGCCGCGGTCCCCACGATCTCGCCGACCGGGTCGACCACCACCAGCAGGACGCCGGCCGCGCCGTCGTACTCGCCCTGCCAGTCGGCCACGTCGTGGTCGAGGCCGGCCGCGTCCACGTCCTCGCCGAGGAACGTGAAGTACTCGGCCAGCTCCCGCGTCACCCCCGCGTGGTCGGCGGGGCCGGCGCGGCGGATCTGGTAGTCCTCCGCCACTACCGCTTCCGGGCGTGCGCGTCGAGGCCGCGCTGCCAGAGGTACTCGGTCTCGCCCAGGTGCTTGCCGACCCAGCGCGAGAGCACGAAGAGCAGGTCGCTGAGGCGGTTCACGTACTTGAGCGGCCACTCGCCGATCTCCTCCCCGCGCGACAGCTCCAGCACGCGCCGCTCCGCGCGGCGGCACACCGTGCGCGCCTGGTGGAGGAAGCCGCCGACCGGCCCGCCGCCCGGCAGGACGAAGCTCTTGAGCGGGGTCAGCTCCTTCTGGCACTCGTCCATCAGCCGCTCGAGCGCGGTCACCTGCTCGGGGCCCACCCGGAACATGCCCTCGTAGACCGCGTCGGCCGGAGTGGCCAGCTCGCTCCCCAGGTCGAAGAGCTCGTTCTGCAGCCGGCGCAGCACCTCGTCGAGCCACCGGTGCCGCTGGCCGCTCTTCTTCCGCTCCGCGTTGAACACGCGGGCGAGCCCGATGACCGCGTTCAGCTCGTCGACGGTGCCGTAGGCCTCGATGCGCGGCGAGTCCTTCGGCACTCGACGGCCGCCGACGAGCGCGGTCTCGCCGCGGTCGCCGGTGCGCGTGTAGACACGGGTGATGCGGACGGGCATGCGGGCTCCTCCCGCGCCGAGGCTAGCACAGGTGCTAGACTCTGGCCATGAGCGGAGACGCGTGGCGCGACAACCTGGTGAGCGACGCGGAGGGGATCGCGCGCATCGTGCGCGAGTGCCGGCGCATCGCGGTGCTCGGCATCAAGACCGAGGCGCAGCGCGACCGCCCCGCGTTCTACGTGGCCGAGTACATGGCGCGGGCCGGCTACGACGTCGTGCCGGTGCCGGTCTACTACCCGGAGGTCACCCGGATCCTCGACCGGCCGGTCTACCGCGCGGTGCGCGACGTGCCGGGGCCGGTCGACATGGTCGACGTCTTCCGCCGCCCGTCGGACATTCCCCCGCACGTCGACGACATTCTCGCCGCGCGGCCCCGCGTGGTGTGGCTGCAGCTCGGCATCCGCCACGAACAGGCCGCCGAGACCTTCGCGCGGGCGGGCATCCAGGTGGTGCAGGACCGCTGCCTGCTGGTGGAGCACCGCCGCCTGCGGTAGCTTTCTTCTCCCATGTCGATGCAGGTCGCGTTCTCCAAGGTCGACGACGGGCGTCTGTGCGCCTGGACCGCGCGGATTCCCAAGCGGCGGCCGCTCCCGGGAACCACGATGGCCTCGGGGCGAGACCTGCCGCACGACCTCGCCCAGTTCGTCGTCGAGTCCACGCTCGGCTTGTCCTCCGGGTTCTGGGGCCTGCTCGCGATGGGCGCGACCTTCGAGAGTGTCCGGCGCCGTCCCACGAACCCGGGCCGGCGGGTGATCCGCACGCATCACGCGGCACTCGTCGCGACCGAGCACGTCGTGAACGGCCACGTGGCCGCGTGGCGCGCAAAGGTGGTGACTCCGGCGGGTTCGGCCCTCGACGAGATGCTCGTCCGCTGGCGGTCGCTGCCCGTCGGGGAGGAGCTCCTCGTGGAGTGGACGAGCCCGCCTGCCGGGTTCAACGCGCGGCGGCGAGCGTCTCCAGCGCGAGCGTCACGTCCTGCCACTCCGCCTCGCTGAGCGCGGCCGCGCCGAAGCGCGCCCGCTCGTAGTGGCGGGTGAGGCGCGCGAACGGCTCGGCGCGCTCGGGGGCGGCCGCGCCGACCCGCGTCGCGAACTGCCGCGCGGTCTCCGCGGCCTCCGGGGCGAGCCCGCGCCGGGCGAGCAGCCGCAGGGCGCGCAGGTAGAAGGCGGGCACGCTCGCGGCCGGACGGCCCGCCCCGCGACCCGCCAGCCCGCGACGGCCGAGGAGCCAGACCAGCGCGAGCCCGCCCAGCGCGGCGCCCGCGGCCAGCACGGCGGGGCTCACCCGCCAGTGCCGCGGCCACGAGAAGCCGACCCGCACGTCGGTGGCCTGCCGGTGCACGCTGGCCGCGAGGTGCACCTGGTCGCCGAGGCTCCAGTTGATCACGTAGCGGTACCAGCGCATGCGGGCCGCGTCGAGGTAGAGCGACACCGATCCCGGCGCGGCGGCCGCGACCTCGCCGCGCGGAGATGGATCGAAGGCCGCCCATCCGCGTCCCTCGACGTAGGCCTCCACCCACGAGTGCGCGTCGCTCAGCCGCACCATGTAGTAGCGGCCGTACGGGTTCCACTCGCCGTGCTGGAAGCCGGCCACCACGCGGCTCGGGATGCCCTCGCTGCGCAGCATCACCGCCATCGCGGCCGCGAAGTACTCGCAGTTGCCGGACCGACGCACGAAGAGGAACTCCTCCAGGGGCGGGCGCGTGGTCTCGCGCCGGAGCGCGAGGGTGTAGCGGTAGTTGGTGCTGAGGAACGCGCCGATGCGGCGGGCCACGAGCTCCGGATCGCGGGCGCCCGCGGCGGCCTCACGGGCGAGGCGCGCGATGTCGGACGAGAGCGCGGGGAGCTGCAGGAAGCGCGCGCGCTCGTCCGCGGAGAGCGCGGGGAGGCCGGGCCCCCGCCGCGCCGCCGGGGCGGCCGGGCGCAGCGTCTCCTCCAGCTCGGACTCGACGACGTAGTGGAGCCGGGCCGTGGCGCTCGAGGTGCTGACGCCGCTCATGTCGTCCACCACGAGGGTGGGCGACTGCAGCTCGAGCCGGAGCATCCGCGGCGCCCCGAACACCGCGTCGGTGCCCATCGGCTCCAGGAAGATCTCCTGGCGCAGGACCGGTCCCCGGCCGCGCGGCAGCCCGATGCCGAAGTCTCCGCCCGCGCCGCGGCGAACGTAGCGGCGCGGGGTGCCCGTGCTCGACCACGCGCGGCCGTCGAACTGGTCGAAGGCCACCCCCCGCCAGCGCAGCTCGGGCAGAGTGACCGGGTCCACTCGCTCGTCGGTGAGGTACACGCGCATCACCACGCTCTGATCGGTCTCGATGTCGCCGAAGCTGCCGAGGTCCACCCGGTCCGAGAAGCCGGTGACCATGCGCCCGAGCTGGGCCCGCAGCGGCAAGGCCGCCTGGCCGACCCGCGGAATGATGAAGAAGAGCCCGCCCGCGAGCGCGAAGGTGATGGCGGCCGCGACGAGGCTCACCCGGGTGAGCGGCCCGCGGAAGAACACGCGGCGGGTGGAGGAGCCGGCCGCGCCCCCGCGTCCGGCCTGCTCGAGCTCGGTCACCACGTGGTTGAGGATCAGCATCCAGGTGCCGAGCACCAGGAAGACCACGAACACCACCAGGAAGCTCAGGCTGAAGCTGATCGACGCGGCGGCCACCAGCATGAAGAACGACAGCAGCGCGGCGTCGCGCAGGTCGCGCAGGCCGCGGCGCACGAAGAGACGGAGGAGGATCAGGAACAGGAGCAGGTGCACCATCCCGTCCAGCAGTGAGTACGCGAGATAGAAGAGGTCGATCGCGATCGCCACCGCGGCGGTGCCGACCAGGCAGTAGCCGAGCGCCGGGCGCACCGCCCCCCGCGCGCGGGCCTGCTCGTGGCCCCAGCCGATCAGGATGGCCAGGACCACCAGCGCCGCGCCCAGCGGGCCGATGAGGGCGGCCCCGTAGAGCGCGGCCACCCCGGTGAACACGAGCAGGTAGGTGACGAGGCGAAGGGCGAGGACGGCGGACATGTCAGGCGAGCGGGACCTGGATCTCGCGCAGCCGGCGTGTCCCGGACGATGGCTCGCGGTCGAGCGCGGCGGGCGCGATGGGCTCGGCCGTGGCGGGGTCGTAGAGCGCGAGCGCGGTGAGCACGCGGCGGAGATGGGGCCGGCCGTGGCCGAGCGAAACGAAGAGGCCGGGGCCGGCCAGCTCCACCCCGGCCCCCGCGCGGATGAGCGCGACTGCGAGCGAGGCCGCCTCGGAGAGCCCGGTCTCGAGCGCCTCGGTCCCCGCCGCCCCACGCCCCGCCAGCACCAGGCGGCAGTCGTGGCTCGTATCCGCCTCGTGCTCGCGCACCATCAGCGTCTCCGCCTTCGCGCTGCTGCGCCAGTGGATGAAGCGCGGGTCGTCGCCCGGCCGGTAGGCGCGGAGATTATAGAGGTCGCTGCCGCGTCCGCGCCGGCGCCCGGCCGACCCACCCGCGTCGCCCAGTCGCCCGAGCGATTCGGCGGAGAGCGGGCGCACCGCCGGGAACACGAGCACCTCCGCGGTCAGGGCGGGCCGGCCCGCTTTCATGAAAAGGCCGAACGGGAAGCGGGTGGTGATGCGCACGCCGGCCAGGCGGTGACGGCCGCGGCGCGGGAGCGTCTCCTCCCACGTGGCGAGCCGATCGGTGCCCGCCTCGATGCGCCGGAAGTAGATGAAGCGCGAGCTCGACTCGAGGGCGCGCGCCTGGGGCGCGAGCAGCTCGAGGGTGACCGAGTAGGAGGTGAGCCAGCGCTTGCGGTTCAACAGGGTGGCTCCGAGGAGCGCGGGACGCCCCGCGTAGAGCTCCTCCGGCGTGATCCCGGTGAGGGCGAGCCCGCGCATCGCCTGCTCGGAGAGGATGCCGGAGACCACGATCAGCGCGAGCAGGGCCGAGACCAGCAGGTAGAGCAGGTTGTTGCCGGTGTTGATCGCGGCCACCCCGAGCCCGACCGCGACGAAGAGACACCACCACCCGTCGCGCGTGGGCTTGATGGTGCGGCGCGGATGGAACAGCCGCCAGAGCGCGGCCCGGAGCGCCGTCACCACGCGGCTACCTCGGGACGGGAACGTCCTGCAGGATGGCCGCGATCGCCGCCTCGCCGTCCATGCCGCTCGCGGCCGAGCCCGGGACGGAGGCCTTCACGATCACCCGGTGGCCGAGCGCGGGGCGCGCCAGCTCCTTGATGTCGTCCGGCAGCAGGTAGTCGCGCCCGTCGGCGAGTGCGCGGGCGCGCGCGGCGCGCAGGAGGGCGAGCGAGCCGCGGGGGCTAACCCCGAGGGCGAGCAGCGGCGACCGGCGGGTGGCGGTGACCAGCGCGACCAGATAGTCGAGCACCGACTCCTCCGCGCGCACGCGCTCGGCCGCCTCCTGGACGCCCAGCACCTCGTCGGCCAGCACCACCGGAGCCGTGCCCACCGGGGGCGACGCGGTGTCGCCGCGCAGCACCGCCTTCTCGTCCGCCGCGGCGGGATAGCCGATGCGGAGGCGGAGCAGGAAGCGGTCGAGCTGCGACTCGGGCAGCGGGAACGTGCCCTCGTACTCGCGCGGGTTCTGGGTGGCCAGCACCATGAACGGCCGCGGCAGCGGGTAGGTGGAGTGATCGAGCGAGACCTGGGCCTCGTTCATCGCCTCGAGCAGGGCTGACTGCGTCTTGGGAGTGGTGCGATTGATCTCGTCGGCGAGCACGATGTTGGTGAAGAGCGGGCCCGGCTTGAACACGAAGTCGCCCGTCTTGGGCTCCCACACCGAGACCCCGAGCACGTCGGACGGCAGCATGTCGGAGGTGAACTGGATGCGCTGGAAGGAGGCGCCGATGGAGCGGGCCAACGCCGCGGCCAGCGTGGTCTTGCCCACGCCGGGCACGTCCTCGATCAGCAGGTGGCCGCGCGCCACCAGGCCGATGACCGCCAGCCGGACCACCTCGGGCTTGCCCACCAGGGCGCGGCCGACGCTGTCCTCGAGACGGCGGATGATCTCCGTCGAGCCGCCCATAGGATTCCACTATACCGTACGCGGATTTTTCGTCCGCCCGCGTGCGCTGGCCCGCGCCGGGCGCCATCGGCTACAATGCGGGCGCGATGGCCCTCGAGATCCCGGCTGCTCCGCGCTGGCCCCGCGAGGCGCGTGCCGCCTGCGCGTTCACCTTCGATCTCGACGCGGAGACCCTTTGGATGGCGCGGGGCGTCCACGAGCCGGTCACGCTCTCGCAGGGTCGCTTCGGTCCCGTCGAGGCGCTGCCGCGCATCCTCGCCGTGCTGCGGGCCAATGAGATCCGCGCCTCGTTCTTCATCCCCGCGTGGGTGGCCGAGCACTATCCCGATGCGGTGCGCGCCATCGCGGCCGGCGGCCACGAGATCGGCTGCCACGGCGACGAGCACGAGAAGGTCAGCGATCTTCCGGTCGAGCGGGAGGAGGCGATCCTGGTCAAGAGCCTCGAGGTGCTGACGCGCCTCGGGGGCACGCGCCCCCTCGGCTATCGGGCGCCCGCCTGGCAGCTCTCCGGCGAGACCCTCGGCCTCCTCGGCCGTCACGGCTTCGACTACTCGTCGAACATGATGGACCGGCTGTCGCCCTACCTGCACCCCGCCGCGGGCGGCCGCCCTCTCGTCGAGATCCCGGTGTCGTGGGTGCTCGACGACGCGCCCTTCTTCATGTTCACCGGCCAGCGCGCGATGCAGCCGCCGGGACCGGTGCTGCAGGGCTGGCTCACCGAGTTCGAGGGGATCACCGAGATGCACGGGGTGACCAACTTCACCTTCCACCCCCAGATCATCGGCCGGCCGTCGCGGCTCGCCTGCCTGCGCGAGCTGATCGACCACGTGCGCCACACCCCGCGGGTGTGGATCGCCTCGCTCGCGGAGATCAGCGCACACTACCGCGCGACCGCCGCGGCGGGCTGAGCGGCGGCTAGGAGCGAAACGCCGGCGCGATCTCGCTCATGAACCGATCGAGCGCGCCGTGCCGATCGGTGGGGAGCAGGAACGTGGGGATGAAGAGCATGCCCACCCCGGCGGCCTGGAGCTTGCCGAGCTTGTCGCGGATCTCGCCCACGCTGCCGGCCAGGACGGTGTCGCGGGCCTTCACCTCGTCGGCGCCCATGCGCTTCATGTAGGACTGCTGGATGCGCTCCACTCCGGCCTTGTCGTCCGCGAAGCCCAGCACCATGACCGCCGAGCGCAGGATCTGCTTGGGATCGCGCCCGATCTTCGCGCAGTGCTCGTCGAGGATGCGCCCCTTGTGGGTGAGCGTCTCCGGCCCGCCCCACACGTTCCAGTGATCGGCGTGCTGGGCCGCGATGCGGAGCGTGACCTTCTCGCCGCCGCCGCCGATCATCAGCTCCGGGTGCGGCTTCTGCACCGGCTTGGGCATGAGCGGCGCGTCGTCGAGACGATAGAAGCGGCCCTTGAAGCTGGCGCGCTCCTCGGTCCAGAGCGCCTTCAGCACCCGGCACGCCTCGTCGAGGCGCTCGAGCCGCTCGCGGGTGGTGTAGAAGTCCATCCCGTAGGCGCGGTGCTCGTTCTCCTGCCAGCCCGCGCCCATGCCGCAGATCAGGCGGCCGCGCGAGATGATGTCGACGTTGGCCGCCATCTTGGCGAGGAGCGCGGGATGCCGGTAGGTGTTGCCGGTCACGATGGTGCCCACCCGCAGCCGCTCGGTCCGCGCCGCGAGGGCCGCGAGCGCGGTCCAGCACTCGAGCGTGTCGCCCACCCGGTCCGCGGTATTGGGCATGAAGTGATCGGTGACGCAGGCCGCGTCCCAGCCGGTGCGGTCGCAGTGCTGCCAGAAGCCCAGGACCTCGTCCCACGTCGTGCCGCTCATGCCGGTGAAGAGAGCGAATTTCATAGTGGCTGGATGCTACGAGCGGCCGCGCGAGAGGTCAAGTGGAATCCCCCATCCTGATCATCCATCCGGGCGCGCTCGGCGACGTGCTCCAGGCGGTGCCCGCGCTGCGGGGGCTGCGCGCGCGGACGCCCGGCGCGACCCTCGTGCTCGCGGGCCAGCCGCGGCTCGGACGCCTGCTGGTCGCGCTCGGCGTGGTCGACGAGGCGCGGGCCTTCGACGGGCTGGGGCTCGAGGCGCTCTTCACCGACGGGCCCATTCCTCCCGCGCTCGCCGAGTGGCTCGGCGGCTTCGCTCGCGTCGTGTCGTGGTTCGGCGCGCGCGAGCCGACTTACCGGGCGCGTCTCGGCGCGCTCGCCGCCGAGCTGACGGTGGCCCGACCGGTGCCCGACGACGAGACGCCGGTGTGGCGCCACCTGCTGTCGACGGTCCCCACCTCGACGCTCGCGGAGAGCGAGGCGGTAGCGCCGATCCGGCCGAGCGGGGCGCGGGCCGCATCAGACGCCTTGATAATCCACGCGGGCAGCGGAGGCGCGCGGAAGCAGTGGCCGCCCGAGCACTTCGCGGAGGCGATCGGCGAGGTCGCCACGCGACATGCCGTCGCCGTCGTCGTCCACCAGGGGCCGGCCGACCGCGCGGCGGTGGACGCGCTGCTCGCTCGTCTGGACCGTCCGGTCGAGCGGCTCGTGGAGCCCGAGCTGCCCGCGCTCGCCGCCATCCTGTCGGGCGCGCGCGCCTACCTGGGCGGCGACTCCGGGATCAGCCATCTCGCGGCCGCGGTCGGTGCGCCGAGCGTCGTCCTCTTTCCGCCGGCGCACCTCCCGCGCTGGTCACCCTGGAGCTCGTCGGCGCGCCCGGTCGCGATGACCGGTGACGAGACCCCGCGGGTGATCCGCGAGCTCGAGCAGCTGCTCAGTTCTGCTTCGCGATGACGTGGTCCTTGATCTTGTCGTAGGTCGCCTTCGGCAGCACCTTCTTCTGCACCAGCTCGTCCTTCCGCTTGTAGGGCCGGTTCTGGACGATCTTCTTGGCGTACGCGTCCCCGATGCCCGGGATCGTCTTGAGGTCCGCCTCGCTGGCCGTGTTGAGGTCCAGCGGCTCGTGCGCCATCTTGTCGTCCTTGGCGGCGGGCGCGGGCGCCGGCGCGGCCTTCGGAGTCTGGGCCCAGGCGGTGGGAGCCGCCAGCGTGCCGGTCGAGAACAAGACCGCGATGAGCAGCGCGATCAGTCGCTTCATGGGTGCGCCTCCTCGTAGGGTGAGTGTGACGGCGACTCAGCCGATCTTCAGCAGCTGCACCTCGAAGATCAGCGTCGCCCCCGGCGGGATGACCCCGCCCGCCCCGCGGTCGCCGTAGCCCAGGTGCGCGGGGATGATCAGCTTCCGCTTGCCGCCGACCTTCATCGAGATCACGCCCTCGTCCCAGCCCTTGATGACGCGGCCCTTGCCCACCGGGAACTCGAACGGGGCGCCGCGGTCCACCGAGCTGTCGAACTTCTGGCCACTCTTCAGCCAGCCGGTGTAGTGCACGCTGACCGTGTCGCCCGTCTTCGGCCGGGCCCCGGTCCCCTCGACCAGGTCCACGTAGCCGAGGCCGGTGGCCGTCTCGACGACCTGGTCTTCGGTGTGATCGCTCATGGCTCATCGCCCTCCCTTGGCGCTCCATAGTACCAGCGGTGCAGCCGCGGGGGGGCGACCCCGCAGAAGTGCAGCAGGCGCAGCGCCCACATGAGGCCGATGGTGCGGAGGGGGCCCTCCCGCTCCCACTTGCGGGCCGACGTGGTCACTCGCGCGCGGAGCGCGGCGAGACGGCCGCGCGCCTTGAGGCGGCGGCTCAGCTCGATGTCCTCCATCAGCGGGATGTCGGGGTAGCCGCCCACCGCCTCGAAGTCGGCGCGCCGCACGAAGATGGCCTGGTCGCCGGTGCAGATGGAGGTGGCGCGGGACCGCGCGTTCATGAACCAGGCGACCACGCGGAGGATCCGGCGCGGGCTGTCGAAGCGCACGTCGAAGCGGCCGCCCACCACCGCGG
>Ga0075433_10004659_pt1 | contig 10695 bp, 11 predicted proteins | sample RhiMethybrSRZTD2_FD_75299 | JGI IMG/M metagenome (GOLD analysis project Ga0075433, IMG submission 75299) | Populus rhizosphere microbial communities from Tennessee, USA - Rhizosphere MetaG P. TD hybrid SRZTD2 | ecosystem: Host-associated > Plants > Roots > Rhizosphere > Soil | place: USA... | reverse complement strand
GGGGGGAGGGAGGAGTTTGTGGCCCGCACATCGCATCACAGAAAGCGATGCGTGCGTGGCACTAAGCCTCGTCCACCACGGCGTTGCTCAGCACGCCGATCTCCGGCACCTCGACCTCGACCACGTCGCCGGGCTTGAGCCATTTGGGCGGATTGTGATGCCCGCCGGCGCCGGTGGGCGTGCCGGTCCAGATCAGATCGCCGGGTCGCAGCGTCGCGAAGGTCGAGATGTAGTTGATCAGCCAGGCGAAGCCCCAGGTCAGGCGGTCGGTTGTGTCCTGCTGACGCAATTCGCCGTTGACGCGCGTGCTCACGCGCAAGGGCTTGCCAGGATCGACGTCGTCCGACGGCACGATCCAGGGCCCGAGGCTGCCGGAGGCGTCGAAGTTCTTGCCCTGTGTGATGTTGAGGGTGCCATGCCGCAGCCAGTCGCGGATTGAGCCTTCGTTGCCGAGCGTCAGGCCACCGATATAGGACAGCGCCTTGTCGGTCGGGATGTGACGGCCCTCCCGCCCCATCACGATGACGATCTCGCCCTCGTAATCGAACTTGTCGGAGACCTTTGGCCGCACGATCGGCACACCGGAGCCGACGAGCGAGCTCGGAAAGCGGCAGAACAGGTTCGGATATTTCGGCGGCTCGCGACCGTCTTTGTATTCCGCGTTGCGCTCCGGATAGTTAATGCCGACGCAGATGATCTTTTCCGGCGCCAGGATGGGCGGCAGAAGTTCCACGCCCTTGAGCTGATGATCGGCAGGGCCCGTCGCGGCCGCACGCGCCTCCCCGATGGCTCCAGCCCGAAACACATCGAGCAAGGTCGGATACTTCGCGAGCTTCCTGCCGAGATCGACAATGCCGGTGTCGGTCACCGCGCCGTAGCTCACGCGGCCATTGGCCTTGAAGGTTGCCAAACGCAAAGACGCCATGCCCTGCCCCGTCATTGATGGTGTGGCGCTGTTATAGAGCCGTCACCACGCCGGACAAGCCCAGCTGGCGACCATATTGCGGCGACCATGGCGTGCTTGCGATTGCGGGACGGCGCAGCCAATATGCCGGCCATGAGCCTTTACGCCCTGCAGAAACTCATTCGCGACGTCAACCGCAAGCCGGCCTGCCGGGAGGCCTTCTTTCAGTCGGCCGAGAGCTTCGCCAAGGCTTACGACCTCGCGGAACCGGAGCGCGATGCGCTCATCAAACGCGATGTACGCACACTCTACGCCATGGGCGTGCATGGCTTGCTGCTGCGGCCGTTTACACTCCTGCACCAGATGCCGGAGCCCGATTATCTCAAAGCCATCCGCGGAGAATAAATGCCGATCACCTTTGCCTGCGCGGCGAGCCATGCGCCGGGCATCACCGCATGGGCCGACGCCGCTCCCGCCCCGCAGCGCGAGCGCATCCAAGGCGCCTTCGAGCGGCTGCGCCAGGAGCTCGACGCCAGCGGCACCGATACCTTGGTCGTGCTCACCTCCGAGCACTGGGCAAACTTCTTCCTCGATCACATCGGAGCGTTCTGCATCGGTCGCGCCGAGCGCTACACGGGGCCGATCGAGCCCTGGCTCAAGATCGCACGCACTGAGATCAAGGGCGACCCCACGCTTGCGACAGAGCTGCTCGAGGCTTGCTACGACAACGACATAGAGCCGAGCTTCGCGCATGAGCTCGAGTTCGATCACGGCACCATGCTGCCGCTGCACTTCCTGATGCCCAAGATGGACCGCGCAATCGTGCCGGTATTCTTCAACACGCTGGCGGCGCCGCAGCCGTCGGCGCAGCGCGCGCTCGCACTCGGCCGCATCATCGGCGACGTCGCGCGGCGCTCGTCGCGGCGCATCGGCCTGATCGCGACCGGTGGGCTCTCGCACGACCCGGGCGAGCGCAATCACGGCGTCATCGACAGCGACTTCGACCATCGTTTCATGGCCGCGATGGCGGCCGGCAATTGCGTGGCGCTCGGCGCTTATCAGCGCGCGGAGCTCGCTGCCGCCGGCGCTGGCGCCTTCGAACTCCTGAGCTGGATCGCGCTGGCGGGCGCGCTCGATGGTCGCAAGGGCGAGGTTATCGCGTATGAAGCCGTGAAGCCGTGGGCGACCGGCGTCGGCCTGATGACGTTCGCGCACGGCCTCGCGGCGTGAGCCCGTTTCTTCAACACAACGAAATCCTGGAAACATCGATGTCCGAGCAAAGCGTGAGCTTCACCTCCAAGGGCCTCAAATTGTCGGGCGTCATCCGCATCCCCGACGGGGTCAAGGCCGGTGAACGTCGCCCCGCCTTTATTATTCTGCACGGCTTCGGCAGCCGCATGACTGCCGACAACGTGATGCGGCCGACCGCCATGTTCGAGAAGCTCGGCTACGTCTGCATGCGCTTCGACATGCCGGGCTGCGGCGAGAGCGAGGGCGAAAAAGGCCTGCTCCTCTGCCCCGACCAGGTCACCGCGACGAGCGATGCGCTCACGTTGCTCGCACAGCATCCGCATGTCGACGGCAAGCGCATCGCCGTGATGGGATCGAGCTTCGGCGCCGCGGTCGCGGTCTATTGCGGCGGCGTTGACCCGCGCGTGGCGGCGGCGCTCTCGGCGTCGGGCTGGGGCCATGGCGAGCGCAAGTTCCGTGGCCAGCATCCGGGCGAGGCGGCCTGGGCGAAATTCAACGCCATGCTGGAGGAAGGCCGCGGCTACCGCGCGCGCACCGGCAAGCCGCTGATGGTGCCGCGCTATGACATCGTGCCGATCCCGGAGCATTTGCGTACGCATGTGGTGCCGGGCTCGGTGCAGATGTTCCCGTCCGAGACGGCGCAGAGCATGTTCGACTTCCGCGCCAACGACGTGGTTGGCAAGATCGCGCCGCGGCCGCTGCTCCTGCTGCACAGCTCCGACGATCACGTCACGCCGGTCGATCAGTCGATCGAGCTGTTCCGTCATGCCGCGCAGCCGACCGAGCTGCATCTCTTTGCCGACACCGACCACTTCATGTTCGCGGAAGGCAACACGCGAGTGCATCGCGTGGTCGAGAACTGGCTCGCCAAATATTTCGCGGTCGAGGCGCAAGCCAAGGCAGCGTGATGGTGTAAACGCAGGTGAGCCGCGCACCATCGCCGTTGACATTTGTTCTTGTTTCGTTCCAGATAACTTGGCCCCGCGAGCGAAACAGCATGCCCGACTTTTCTCCCGAACAGGACGCAGCGCTCAAGGCGGTGGCCGAGTGGCTCAAGGCCAAGCCCGGCCGCGGCAACACGCCGTTGATCTTTCGCCTGTTCGGCTATGCGGGTACCGGCAAGACCACGCTGGCAAGGCATTTCGCCGCCGGTGTCGACGGCAAGGTGCTGTTTGCGGCATTTACGGGCAAAGCCGCGCAGGTGATGCGAAGCAAGGGCTGCCAGGGCGCTTCAACCATTCACAGCCTGATCTACAAGCCGCCCGACACCGCCACCGAGCAGCCGAGCTTCCAATTGTGGGACGAGGCGCCGGCCTCCAAAGCGAAGCTGATCGTGATCGACGAATGCTCGATGGTCGACGACGAGCTCGGGCGCGATCTCAAGTCGTTCGCGGTGCCTCTCCTGGTGCTGGGCGATCCGGCGCAACTTCCGCCGATCCAGGGCGGCGGCTATTTCACCGACGCGGCCCCCGACGTGATGCTGACCGAAGTGCACCGCCAGGCACGAGACAATCCGATCGTGCGGCTGTCGATGGACATTCGCGAAGGCCGCCGCCTTGTTGCCGGCACCTACGGCGAGACCCAGGTGGTGCCGCGCAGCGCGCTCGATCCGCAGCGCGTGCTCGACGCCGATCAGGTGCTGGTAGGCCGCAACGCGACGCGGCGCGCGTACAATGGGCGGCTGCGTGAGCGCCGTGGCTTTGATGATCCGTTGCCGCTTGCCGGCGACAAACTCGTGTGCCTGCGCAACAACCGGCGCAAGGGCCTGCTCAACGGCTCGCTCTGGCTGATCAAGGAGCGCCCGCGGCCGCGCCGCCAGATTCTGCGAATGCACCTGATGTCGGATGAGGGCATCAGCGATCGCATCGTCAAGGTCTCGGTGCGGCCGGAATGCTTCAACGGCACAGTCGAGACGCTCGAATGGCCGCAACGCAAGAAATACGACGAGTTCGACTTCGGCTATGTGCTCACGGTCCACAAGGCGCAAGGCTCGCAATGGGACGACGTGGTGCTGTTCGACGAGTCGTTCGCCTTCCCAGAGAGCCGCGAGCGCTGGCTCTACACGGGCGTCACTCGCGCGGCGAAGAAGTTGACGCTGGTGATGTGATCGCAAAACGTGGTCACGTCATGCTTGGCCGTAGCACGTCGAAGACGCGCGTGAACGCGCTTATGTGCCGGGCATCCAGGTCTTCCTTGCTTTCAGCGCAAGCAAGACGTCGATGGCCGGGACAAGCCCGGCCATGACGATGGAGAGGTGGTGCCGCTGGCTTGAACCAGCGCAAAACGCGGCTACGACTTCGCCTTCTCGTACGGATAGATCAGCTTGCCGGACTCATAGGCCGGCGGATCGACCACCACCTGGGTATCGATGCCCTTGAACTGCGTCGGGTCGTTGCCCTTGACGTTGCGGAACTGCACCTGCAGCACCCGCGACTCCGCCCATTCGCCCTTGGCACCGAACTTCACGTCGCCCATCACGGTCTTGAACGTATTGGCGCGGATGTAGTCGGCGAGCTTGCCGTCGTCGAAGCCCTTGGTGGCCTCGACCGCCTGCTGCAGCACCTGCATCTGCGCGTAGGCTTCTGGCGCCATGTAGTAGCCGTACGCATCGACGCCTTCGGCCGCGGCGCGCGCCTGGTACTTGGTCATGAGATCGGCCGAGCCCGGGAAGTTCATCTTCGGCACCGGCAGCCAGAAGTCATAGTTGGTCCAGCCATTGAGCAGCGGGCCGAGCTGCGCCTTGATCGAAGTGTTCTGCAGACCAACCATGGCGCCGCCGATCATCTTCGGCTTGAAATTGAGCTCGTTCACCGCGCGCACGATGCCGACCGAGTCGGGCGGATAGGAGCACACCACCACAACATCCGGATTGGTCGCCGCAATCGCCCGCACGATCGGTGCGAAGTCGGTAGTGTTGGGCGGATACCGCCGATTGTACACGACGTTGAGATTGAGCTTCTTGGCATTCTCCAGCGCGCCATCGGACGCATTGACGGAGAACTCGGCATCGGCTGCCACGATCGCGACCGAGCGCGGGCGCGGATCCTGCTTCATTGCGAGCTCGAAGAAGCCCTTGGTGAACGACGGCTTCGGATCGGGACCGGATGGGATCATCACGAAGTAGCGCGGATAGTTGAACTCGCTGTTCACGCCGAGGCCGAGCAGCCCGATGAACACCTTGTTCTTCTGCATGATCACCGGCATCGCGGGCGCCAGCATGTTGGTGGCATAACCACCGACGATCAGCTCGACTTTGTCGACGTCGAGCAGCTTGGTGTAGATGCCAGGTACGGTCGCCGGATTGGTCTGATCGTCGTAATAGACGAGCTTGACCGGACGTCCGAGCATGCCGCCCTTGGCATTGACGTCCTCCTCCCAGATCTTCTGGGCGAGCAGCGCTGACTTGCCGTTGGGCGCAAGACCGCCGGTCAGCGCCATGCTGAAGCCGATCCGGATCGGCTGCCCGGTTTGCGCCGCAGCAGGTCCGGTCACAGCCGTCGCCGCCGCAGCACCGCCCAGAAGCAGGGCCGACCTGCGGCTCAGTTGATTCACCATGGTCATGTCCTCCGGTTGGTATTTCGCGGTTGGTATTTTGGGGAATTCTAGGCAGTTTCACCGGTCACCGGCTAGGGCCTCTAGCCGCCACGCGTGACGGTGTGGCGCAAGCCTATCATCGTGTGGGGTCGCCGCCATCCACGATGATGGTCTCCACTTCGCCGGCTCCACCGCTGCGGCGGAAGGCCGCGGCCTCGTCATATTCCTCCGAGGTAAAGCAGGCCACGGCCTGCTCGAAGGTGGGAAATTCCACGACTACGAAGCGGTGAAACTTCTGCGGCCCCTCCATGATCTGATGGCGCCCGCCGCGAGCCAAGACCTTGCCGCCATACTTGGCCAGAATGGCGGGAACCAGATCCGTGTATTTCTTGTATTCGACCGGATCGTTGATTTTCGAGCGCGCCACCCAATAGGCCGGCATGATCGTGTCCCTCCCACTTGGCTTGGAAATGAACTAGCATCCTGAGCATCCACGCAATACGCGACCAAAGTCCAGGGAGAACGATGATGGACAGACGCAGCTTTGTGGCTGGCGCTGCCGCCGCGTTGGCGACCGGCCCGGCTCTCGCCCAGGAGGCTTATCCAAGCCGCGCGATCACGATCATCAGCCCGTTCCCACCGGGCGGCGCGAGCGAAGTCGTCACCCGCCCACTCGCCGCCGCGATGGAGCCCCTGATCAAGCAGCCGCTGGTGATCGAGACCAAGGCGGGCGCCGCCGGCCAGGTCGGCGCGCAGTTTGTGGCCGCGGCCAAGCCTGACGGCTATACGCTGCTCTCACACATCACCTCGATCTCGGGTTTCGCCGAGGTCGATCGTCTGTTTGGACGACCAGTCAAATTTACCAATGCCGATTTCATCCCGATCGCGCGCGTGGTCGCCGACCCTTGCGTGCTGCTCGTCAATGACAAGCAGCCCTACAAGACACTGAAAGAGCTCGTCGACGATGTCCAAAAGCGTCCGAACCAGATCATCTTCAGCTCGTCGGGCCTTTATGGCGCGCTGCACATTCCGCTTGCGTTGTTCGCCATGGCTGCCGGCGGCCTCAAGATGCGACACCTGCCCACCGCCGGCGGCGGGCCTGCGCTGACCGCGCTGCTTGGCAACAACTCGCAGGTGCTGGCGTCGTCGATCTCGGCCGCGATGGCCCAGATCAAGGCCGGCAAGGCGCGTCCGCTGGCGATGTTTGGCGCCGAGCGCGCCAAGTCGCTGCCTGACGTGCCGACCATGAAGGAGCTCGGCTACAACGTCGAATATTATCTCTGGGTCGGGCTGTTCGCCCCCAAGGGAACACCCGACAGCATCATCACGTTCCTGCGCGAGAACATCAACAAGGCCGCGCATAGCCCGCAGTTCGCGACCGCGCTGGCCAATCTCGGGCAAGATCTTGCCTATCTCGATCAGGCGGAATTCAAGGCGTTCTGGGACGCCGACACCAAGCGGATCGAGGAAGCGGTGCGCCAGATCGGCAAGGTGGACGGATGAGGCTAGGCGCGATTTCGTCCTTGTTCTTTTCTTAGTGTAAGGAGCGCACGGCGGTGCCGCTCCCCTCCCCCCGCGAGCTCTTGCGAGTGGTGGGGAGGGGGAAGGGGTGGGGGGCGAGCGTGGCCGAAGCTAGATCAGACGACTTCGACCGACGCGTCCCCCGCGCTCGTAGATTACGTCGTGATATGACCGACGCCGAACGTAAACTCTGGTGGCATCTGCGACGTTTGCCAGTCGAGCACTCGCACTTCCGGCGGCAAGCCACCATCGGTCCTTACTTTGCTGACTTCGCCTGTCATGAACGGCACCTTGTCATCGAGGTCGACGGCGCGCAACACAATGAGCCTGACAACGTTATCCGGGATACGGAGCGATCCATTTATCTTCAGTCACAGGGCTATCGCATCCTGCGGTTCTGGAACAATGATGTACTGAAGAACTCGACAGCGTGATGGAAGCGATCTTGACGGCGATGCATCAAAACGAAGCCAGCCCCCCACCCCTTCCCCCTCCCCACCGCGCGAAGCCGCGCGGGGGGAGGGGAACGGAGAGGCCCTCACGTGCATCAGAAGACACTGCAGCAAGAATGGCCTCAGCTAGTGCTCGCGTCGGAAAGGCCCAGTGATGATCCTCCGTCGCGACCACATTGCGGGCGTGGCCTTCGTGGCCGCCGGCACTCTTGTCTATGTGTTCTCCGGCGATCTGCCCTGGGGCTCGCTGGCGATGCCGGGCGCCGGCATGATGCCGAAGCTTGTGCTCGGCCTGATGATCACCTTCGGGCTGGTGCTGATGGCCCGCGGGAATACAAGCCCGCCATTCTCTGACATCGACTGGAGCGACCGCACGCACGCGCTCTGCGTGATCGTCGCGGCGGCGCTCGCGACCGCGCTCTACACCACTCTCGGCTTCGTGCTCACGATGTCGCTGTTGCTGTTCGGCCTGACCGCCGCGATCGAACGCAGGCCGCTCATCCCCGCGTTCGTATTTAGCGTCGGCACGGCGCTGGTGGCGTTTCTCCTGTTCAGCTTCTTCCTCAAATCGCCGCTGCCGCGCGGCCCCTTCGGGTTCTTTTAACGTGGAAGCAACCCTCGACAGCCTGCTGCTCGGCTTCTCGGTCGCGTTCCGGCCGGACGTGCTGCTCTATGCCTTCCTGGGTTGTCTCGTCGGCACGCTGGTCGGCATGCTGCCCGGCATCGGCCCGCTTGCCGGCATCAGTATTCTTTTGCCGGTCACCTACGGGCTCGACGCCACCAAGGCGATCGTGATGCTGGCCGGCATCTACTACGGCTCGCAATATGGTGGCTCGACCACCTCGATCCTGATGCGCATCCCGGGCGAGGCCGCCTCGGTGATGACCTGCATCGACGGCTACGCCATGGCGCAGAAAGGCCGCGCTGGCGCCGCGCTGTGCATCGCCGCGGTCGGCTCGTTCATCGCCGGCACGCTTGGCGTGATCCTGCTCACCGTGGTGGCGCCGCCGCTCGCAAGCTTTGCGCTGCGCTTCGGGCCGCCCGAGTACACCGCGCTCCTCGTGCTCGGCCTGATCTTTCTCGCCTACATGTCATCGACCTCGCTGGTGCGCACCTTGCTGATGGCGAGCTTCGGCCTCCTGCTCGGAATGATCGGCATCGACGTGCTCACAGGGCATTTCCGCTACTCCTTCGATATCCCCGAGCTTGGCGACGGCATCGGCATCGTGCCGGTCGCGGTTGGCCTGTTCGGGCTGGGCGAAATTCTCTCGACGCCGAGCAACGTCGTTACCGACAAGGTCGTCTCGCCACGGCTCGTGGAGTTGCTCCCAACGCGCGAGGAATGGCGGGACTCGGCGATGCCGATCGCGCGCGGCAGCCTGCTCGGCTTCATCATCGGCGTCGTGCCGGGCTCCGCGCACATCATCTCGAGCTTTCTCTCCTATGCGCTGGAGAAGCGGCTGTCGAAGACGCCCGAGCAATTCGGCAACGGCGCCGTTGCCGGCGTCGCCGGCCCGGAGTCGGCCAACAACGCGGCCTCGACCGGAGCCTTTGTGCCGATGCTGGCGCTTGGGCTGCCGACCGGCCCGGTCACCGCCGTGCTGATGGCGGCGCTGCTCATTCACGGCGTGCCGCCCGGGCCGTCGCTGGTGAATGACCATCCGCAAGTGTTCTGGGGCTTCATTGCGTCGATGTATGTCGGAAACCTGATGCTGCTGGCGCTCAATCTGCCGCTGGTCGGGCTGTTCGTGAGCGTGCTGCGGATTCCCTACGCCTATCTCTATCCGCTGATCATCATGTTCTGCATCCTCGGCGTCTACGAGGTGAACCACTCCGTCGTCGACGTCTGGATCATGCTGATCATGGGCGTGGTGGGCTATGGATTGCGCAAGTTCGGTTTTGATCCCGCGCCGCTCGTGCTCGGTCTGGTGATCGCGCCGATCTTCGAGATGAGCCTGCGCCAGTCGTTGATCATGTCGAATGGCAGCTGGTCGATCTTCTTCAACGTCAACGAACGCCCGATTGCGGCAGCGCTGCTGGCGCTCTGCGCATTGCTGCTCGTGCTTGCTACACGCTCGCTGCTCCGCAGCCGCAAAGACTGGCGCAACAAGCTCGCGGAGGCGGAAGAGGGTCAGTAGGATGGGTTGAGCGCAGCGAAACCCATCACTTCTCGAAGTTCGCGGTAAGGACTGCTGATGGGTTTCGCTGCGCTCAACCCATCCTACAGGGCTGACTGGTGGGTTTCGCTGCGCTCAACCCACCCTACAAGCCAAGCCTACAAGCCCAACATCTGCCTCACGCCCACAGGCGCTCTTTCTCGAGGCCCTTGTAGAGGTCGGCGACGTATTCGCCGTAGCCATTGAACAGCAGCGTCGGCTTGCGCTCGCTGGTGCCGATGAACTCCTCCGACGCCTGGCTCCAGCGCGGATGCGAGACCTGCGGATTGACGTTGGCCCAGAAGCCATATTCCGACGACTGCAGCGCCTCCCAGTAGCTCTTCGGCCGCTGGTCGGTGAAGGTGAACCGCACGATCGACTTGATCGACTTGAAGCCGTACTTCCACGGCACCGCCAGCCGGATTGGCGCGCCCATCTGCTTGGGTACTGGCTTGCCGTAGGCACCCGTGACCAGGAAAGTCAGCTCGTTGGTGGCCTCCGCAATCGTGAGCCCTTCGATATAGGGCCACGGGTAATAGGTCTTGCGCTGCTCGGGCGCCATCGCCTTGTCGAGGAACGTCTCCATCCGCACGTATTTCGCCGACGACAGTGGCTTCGCCATCTCGACCAGCTTCGCCATCGGGAAGCCGGACCATGGGATCGCCATCGACCAGGCCTCGACGCAGCGGTGGCGATAGAGCCGCTCCTCCAGCGTCACCTTCTTGATGAGGTCGTCGATATCGAGAGTCTGCTCCTTCTCGACCATACCGTCGAGCTTGACCGTCCAGGGCCGCAGCTTGAGCGCCTGCGCCTGGCGCGCCAGCGACTTGGTCGAGCTGAACTCGTAGAAATTGTTGTAGTTGGTGTTGATCTTCTC
>Ga0075433_10004658_pt1 | contig 10696 bp, 9 predicted proteins | sample RhiMethybrSRZTD2_FD_75299 | JGI IMG/M metagenome (GOLD analysis project Ga0075433, IMG submission 75299) | Populus rhizosphere microbial communities from Tennessee, USA - Rhizosphere MetaG P. TD hybrid SRZTD2 | ecosystem: Host-associated > Plants > Roots > Rhizosphere > Soil | place: USA... | reverse complement strand
CAACAGTCTCGATGTCGCCGACAGTGATCCCAATCCGTTCACGCAATTTCGCGCCTGGTTCGACCAGGCGCTCGCAGCGCAGGTGCCCGAAGCGGATGCCATGACGCTTGCGACCGCCAACGCGATTGGTCGGCCCTCGGCACGCATGGTCTTGTTGAAAGGCTTCGACGAAGCAGGATTCGTCTTTTATACCAACTACGAGAGCCGGAAAAGCCACGATCTGGCGGAAAATCCCTGGGCTGCTCTGGTGATCTACTGGCCTCAACTGGGGCGGCAAGTCCGCATCGAGGGCAGCGTCGCGCAGTTGGCGGCGGATGAGTCGGATGCCTATTTCCAGAGTCGGCCCTGGGGCAGCCGTATCGGTGCCTGGGCCTCGCACCAGAGCCAGGTGATCGACAGCCGCGCGCTGCTCGACCGCCGTGTGCAAGAGCTGATGGCTGAATATCAGGATCGCGAGATCCCCCGACCGCCGTACTGGGGCGGCTACCAGTTGCACCCACTCGCGATCGAGTTCTGGCAGGGACGCCCAAATCGGCTCCATGATCGGCTGCTCTATCGCCGGCTTGCCGCTGGCGACTGGCTGATCGAGCGGCTCTCGCCATGATCTATAGCGAAGTGCAGAAGCTGAAACAACCTTCGCGTTACTTCGCGTTACTTCGCGTCACTTCGCGGATGCTACACGGATAGTATGCGAAAAGGAGCTACAGAATACGATGGCGACGGGAGCAAGCGGGAAAAAGCTCTTTGGGATGCTCGGTCGGCAGCGTTTGCTGACGGAACGGCAGGCGGCGCTGCTCGATCAGGAGCGGCGCGTGCTCAACCGGCTGCACGACGCGCTCCAGCATTTCGGCGTTGACGTGGCACCGAATGATGCGCATACGCTCGACGAGACGATCGCGCATCTCGATGAATTATTCCTGTTGGTCATCGCAGGCGAGTTCAACTCCGGCAAGTCAAGCTTTATCAACGCCCTGCTCGGCGATAAGGTGCTGGCCGAGGGTGTGACCCCGACGACCGACCGGATCACGCTGTTGCGCTACGGCCCCGAGCCCGAGGAGACGGCGACCGAGGAATTCCTGCTGGAGCGCCGATTTCCTTCTGATATGCTCCAGACGCTGACGATCGTCGATACGCCCGGCACCAACGCGATCATCCGCCGCCACGAGGAGCTGACCCGCGATTTCATTCCGCGCTCCGATCTGGTCCTGTTCGTGACCTCGGCCGACCGACCCTTCACCGAAAGCGAGCGCGCGTTTCTGGCCGCGATCCAGGAGTGGGGCAAGAAGATCGTGATCGTGCTCAATAAGATCGATCTGCTCGCCGAGGCAGAGGTCACCGAGGTGATCAATTTCATCCGTGAGCACGCGCGCGATCTGCTCGGCTTTACCCCCGAGGTCTTCCCGGTCTCTTCGCGGCAGGCGCAGCGCGCGCGCACATCGGGTGCCGACGAGGCGATCTGGCAGTCCAGTCGCTTCGACGCGATCGAGCACTACATTCTGGAGACGCTCGACGAGGAGCAGCGCGTGCGGCTGAAGCTGCTCTCGCCGCTTGGCGTGGCCCAGCATCTGACCGATAAATACCTCTCTGCGGTGGAGCTGCGGCTCACGACGCTCCAGGAGGATTTCGCAACCCTCGATAATATCGAGCAGCAGCTCGACCTGTTCCGCGATGATGTCACCGACGACTTCAGATATCATCTGACCGAGGTTGAAAATATTCTCAACGAGTTCGAGCTGCGCGGCATGAGCTTCTTCGACGATACCATTCGGCTTAGCCGCATCTTCGAACTGGCGCGTACCGAGCACATGCGCACGACTTTCGAGCAGCAAGTGGTCGCCGATGTGCCGCAGCAGATCGAACAGCGCCTACAGGCGTTGATCGATTGGATGATCGAGAAGAACCTGCGCCTCTGGCAGGCGGTCATGGATTATCTCCAGCGCGAGCGCGTGCCGCAACATCGCGAAGGGCTGATCGGCGATGTCGGCGGCTCTTTCGACTACAATCGTGGTGCCCTGCTCGAATCGGTCGCGCGCACGGCCCAGCAGATCGTCGCATCCTATGATCGCGAGGTCGAGTCGCAGGCGCTGGTCGAGGATGTGCGCAACGCCATCGCAGCGACCGCCTTGACCGAGGCCGGCGCGATCGGGCTGGGCGCGCTGCTGATCGCGCTGCTGCACACGCCGCTGCTCGATTTCACCGGCGTGCTGACGGCAGGCGTGCTGGCGGTCAGCGGCCTGTACCTGCTGCCAGCCAAGCGCCGCCAGGTCAAGCACCAGTTTCACAACCGGATCGTCGAGCTGCGCGAGCAGTTGCTGCGGACGATGCGGCGTCAGTTCGCCAGCGAGCTTGAGCTGATGCTCACGCGCATCCGCGAGGCGATCGCGCCGTACACCCGTTTCATCCGCTCGCAGCGCGAACAGTTCGTCACGGTTCAGCGCGAACTCTCGGATGTAGATGTCGAGCTGGGGCGATTGCGGGCCGACATCGGCAAGTAGGGCTGAGGGTGACCGGGTGATCTGCGTTATCTCAGCGCGTCGCCCGCTTTTTTGTCGCTCGACGAGTGTATGCGCAACGATTGCGAGGGGGTATGCGACCGAACAGCATCATCACCCTGACAACCGATTTCGGGCTGGTCGATAGCTATGTTGGCACGATGAAGGGCGTGATCCTGAGCATCGCCCCGCATGCGCAGCTTGTAGACATCACCCACGATATTGGGCCGCAGGACATCCATCAAGCCGCTTATATCGTGCAAACGTTTTGCGACTACTTCCCGCCAGGAACGATTCACCTGATCGTCGTTGACCCTGGCGTGGGCAGCCAGCGCCGTGCGATCGCGTTCGCGACGCCGGCCGCGACCTTTATCGCGCCAGACAACGGTGTGCTGACCTATGTGTGGCGCGATGCGCTAGAGCGCTGGGGCGCGGACGAGCAGCAGGTCTACGAGCTGACTGAGCAGCGCTTTTGGCTCAAGCGCGTCAGCAGCACGTTTCACGGACGCGATATTTTCGCGCCGGTTGTGGCACACCTCGCGAATGGTGTGCCGCTGTCGGCGCTCGGCCCGCGCATCTCGGCACCGATCGAGGCCGCGCTGGAGCAATCCGTGCGCGGTCGCGATGGCGGGCTGGTCGGGCGGATCATCCACGTAGATCACTTTGGCAACTGTATCACCAATATTACGCCGCACCAGCTCCAGCAGGCCGGGCTGTGGCCAAACCCGACGATCGATATTATCGACCAGCATATCATCGGGCTCTGCCGCACCTATATTGATGGGCCGGTGGGCGCACTGATCGCGCTGATCGGCAGCAGCGACCATCTAGAGTTGTGCGTGCGCAACGGCAACGCGGCCCAAACGCTGGGGGTGGGCATCGGCGACATCGTGCGCTTTCATTGATAGCAGTCTGATTTTGGGTGTAACGAATGCATGCCTGCCGAGACTGTTCTGTAACATTATTGTACGAACGGCGTCGGAAACAGGAATAGTAAGCGGGGCGGCACCAAGGCCCCACGTAGTAATCACAAGGAGTACCAAATCATGCGATTTTTCGTCGAAAGTTCCCTCAAGCAGGCTCCCACGCCTGAGATTTTGGCACTGATCCCCGCCGAAAGCGCGCGCGGCAAAGAATTGGATGCACAGGGGCTTCGCGAGAAGCTGTACGTTGCGGCAGACATGTCGCGCGCCTGGCAGGTCTATGTGTGCGACACGGAGGAAGAGGTTCTGGCGGCGCTAGAGTCGTTTCCATTGCATCAATACAGCAACTCCGTGATCACGCCGCTGGCCGAGGACATGTAGAACGAGTATAGCTTGGCCTAAATAGCACCACGGTCTTACCACCAAGACACCAAGGCACTAAGCCTTGGTGTCTTGGTGTCGCCCAAAGGGCACCCGGTGGTGAAAACTATCGGCATTCCTTCGGCCTAGCGACGCCCTCCTGATCGGTCAGCCGCTCGACGGCGCGATCATCGGAATCTTCTGCGCTGCGCATTGCGGAAGGTTCCGCAGCAGATAGCGTACCGTTCCGCAGGTAGATAGTCTACTCTAGCTATAGCAATCCTATGTGATGTGTAAACGTGACGATAGACGATAGACGATGGACGATAGACGGGGAGCCGATTATGGAGACCGTGCTGCTAATCATTGGGGCCGTCGCTGCCGCGCTGGTGCTGTTGCGCCCGGCTGCACCGCCGACGATCATCTATGTGCCGGTGGAGGTCGCCGAGCCGCGCCATGGATTGGGCTGCCTGCCGCTGATCGTCATTGGGGTGCTGGCGCTGCTGGCGCTGGGGGTGCTGCGAGTGTAGGGTGGGCGACGCGCTAATCGGGCGCGAGCGGCGGCGGGGCCTCGTGAAGCGGTCGTGCGTCGGCCACGCGCCCGTGCATCAGCCAGCGATAGCAGAGCGCCGCGATCGGCAGCAGCAGCCAGAAGTTGAGCAAGCGGAAGATCACTGCGGCGACGATCGCCTGGTCGCCCACGCCCAGCTGGGTCAGCGACAGCACCAGCACTGCCTCGACCGTGCCGCCGCCGCCGGGCAGGACGTTGAACGTGCTGGTGATCAAGGCGATGCCGAAAGAGGTCATCACAACGAACAGCGATGTTGTAACCCCCAGGCTGTACAACACCACCAGCATGGCCAGACTGTGGATGGTCAGCGCGCCAAGCTGGATGAGCACCAGCAGCACCAGTTCGCTACGGCGTGCGGTGATCAGCTCGCGCCCGCGCGCCAAGTCGTCCACCAGCTTATTGATACCCGTGTCGCTCCACTCGCGGCGCAGGAGTCGCGCGATACTGTTCTTGAGCCGCACCAGCCAGCGTGTCAGCACAGCCTGGTCGCGCGTGAGCGTGAAGAGCACACCGCTGATCACCACCACCGCCACGGCGGCCGCGAGCAGGCTGGTCTCCTCGGCCGCGCCGACGCCGCTGCGGAGCGTCAGATAGGCTAGGCTGAAGAAGAACAGCAGCAACATCCCGCCGGCATAGCTGAGCGCCTCCAGCGTGGCCACCAGCGCCGAGTGTCCCGGCGGAATCTCCTGTCGCCGGAACGATTGGACCAGAAACGCATAGCTCGCAACGCCGCCGGCTGGGACCGATTGGCTCAGGATGATCGCAACCATGGCTGTGGCCCACAGGCGCAGCGCCCCGGAACGATAGCCCAATGAGCGGGTCACCCGATAGTAGACCTGTGATGCGCAGAAGAACGCGGCTAACTCGAGGACGAAGGCGAGCAACAGCCAGGCGGGCTGTGCCCCACGCAGGAGCAGCACGGCCGACAAGATGCGGGCGCGCTTGATGTAGGCGAGTATCAGAACCCCAATAGTCAGGAGCAGGCTAAGAACAAACTGCCAGCGACGGGCGTGCATCCAGCGATCCTTTCAGAGCAGCTAGAATGTGGTTTGTGAGATGAGAATGGCGGCACCCCGCTTGAAAAAGGACCCAATGCCAGTATACACGATTTGAACTATGCTGTCATCTCACCTACGTGGGGTTGTGGAATGCCGACCAACCAGATCGTCCACGCCGATCGTCTCGCGCACAACATAGATCGGTTTGCTCTGGATCTCGTAGTACACGCGGACGGTCAGCTCGGCCAGCAACCCCAGCACCAGAAACTGGATTCCAACCAATCCGAGCAGCACGGCCAGCATCAGCAATGGCCGGCTGCCGATGTCCTCGCCTAAGCCGATCTTCAGGAACCCCAGGTAGCCACCGAGCAACGCCGACAGCAGCAGCAAGCCGCCGCCGGCCAGCCCGAAGCTTTGCATTGGGCGAACGGCATAATTGAGCAGGAAACGCACCGTGATCAGATCGAGCAGCACCCGGATCGTCTGGCGGACGCGGATGCGCAGGCGCTCGTCCGCCGGTTGGCGGCTCGATACGGCGATCTCATCGATCTGAACGCCCTGCCAGCTAACGATCGCCGGAATGAAGCGATAGAGATCACCATAGAGATGAATGTCTTTAACAACGTCGGCGCGGTAGCCCTTGAGCGGGCAGCCGTAGTCGTGCAGTCGCACGCCGGTCGCCGCCGAGATCAGCCAATTGCCCAGGATGATCAGGCGGGGCTGCCGGCCGCGTCGCCAGCCGCTCACGACATCGAAGCCCTGATCGAGCCGCGCGAGTACAGCTGGAATATCGGCCGGATCGGACTGTCCTGCGGCGTCAAGCGTCATAATCGTCGCGCCGCGCGCCCGGTCGAACCCCGCCGCAAGCGCAGCCGTCTGCCCGAATGAGCGCCGTAGCCGCACGATCCGCACGCGCGAATCCTGCGCGGCGAGCTGCCGCAACTCGGCAAAGCTGCCATCGATGCTACCATCGTCGATGAGCAGGATCTCGTAGCTGTAGCTGGCGAGCGCAGCTTGTAGCTCGGCATAGCGCGGCGCGATCTGCGCGCGCTGGTTGTGGATGGGCAGGATGATCGTGAGCGCCGGCACGGTCGCGCCGATCGCAGCAGCGGGCTGATGCGCTGGTGTGATCGCGGCGACCGTTGGCTTGATCATTGGCGTGTTCTCAGCTCGGGGCAGCATCGGTCAGGATTCCGTCGAGAGCGCATCCTGCGGCGTCGTGCGTACAACGCTCAGATCAGCACCACCGAGCAGCACCACCAGCCCACCAAGCACGCTAACGACGAGGCGGATGCTGAAGACGAGAAACGCTAGCGCGATGGCGGTGGCCGGCACGACACCAACCTGCGAGAGGTAGAGGGTAAAGACGAGATCGCGGGCACCGAGGTTATTCACAAAGATCGGCACGAGTCCCACGATGTCGGTGATCGGCACCATCAGGCCATAGATCAGCAGCGGCACGTTGATCCCCAGCGCCAGCCCGCAAAGCACCGTGACGGTGATCCAGAGCAGCTGGAACAGCAGCGACATCGTCAGCACCAGCGCCAGCCAGCGCCCTTGCGGCGCGTAAGCGGCCAGTGCCTCCGCGATGCGCTGCATCGGGCGGCGCGCGACAGCAGGCAGCAGGCGCGGGCCGAGGAGCTTCTGAAGCTGTGGTGCGCTGAACGACGCGACCATGGCGGCGATCGCCGCCGCACCGAACCCGGCCGTCAGCAGCCGCAGCGCCGGCGTAGTCACGAGCGAGGTGCCGGTCTGGTCGAAATACGCTATTCCCATCGCGACATTTGCGATCAGGCTCAACGCCAGGAAGCCGGTCAGTCGCTCGATAAAGATCGAGGCGCTGGCCTGGCTGAAGCTGCCGATCCGCCGCCCAAGCTGGGCCGCCCGCAAGGCATCGCCGCCAACAGTGGTCGGCAGAAAATTATTGGCGAATTGGCCGGCCATATACGTGCCGAGCAGCCAGATAAATGGCTGGCGCTGACCACGCGCGCGCAGCAGCACCGCCCACTTGGCGGCGCTCAGAACAACACCACCGATTTGCAAGAACACCGCCAGAATGATCAGCCGGAGATCGACTATTCGCCAGCTATCCCAAATCTTCGCCGGGTCCGCGCGCCAGATTAGGTAGGCCAGTAACCCACCGCTGACGATCAGGCGCAGCGGACCAATGGCAGAGCGCCAACGCATACATACCTCGCTGTGGCTTCACAAGGGCGCTATTATAGCATATGGGGAGAAAAGCAGATCTATATTGACATAACAAAGTCAGATGGACGAGACTCGCTCGGCGCTCGAGGCTTGGGATAGGCGCAGCGCGCGCCGCTGGGCAAACCACTCGGCGATTTGTACCAGGCTGATTGTGATCACCAGCCAGATCGCGCCGGCCATGAAGCCGCCTAACACATCGGTTGGGAAGTGAACCTCGAAGTAGATCCGCGAGAATCCGATGCAGAGGATCAGCAGCGCCGCGCTGAGGATCAGCACGAGCCGCTGCCTGCGCTGTCGCAGCAAGCGCACGCCGATAAACGCCAGCATGCCATAGCACGCGATCGAGCCCATCGAGTGACCGCTTGGAAAGCTGTAGCTGGTGAGATAAAACGGGCCGGGAAACAGATCTGGTCGCACACGCTGAAAGATCGTCTTGAGCAATTGGTTGAGGATGCCTGCGCCGGCACCAGCGACGATCAGCCCGATGGCGTCGATCCAGCGACCGGACCGCAGCAGCGCCAGCGCGACCAGAATCACGAAAACGACCAACACAACCGTGCTGCCCATCGTCGTAAAGAACAGCATCACCTGGTCGAGCGTCGGTCCCCAGTAGCGATGCGCCCAGATGATCACTGAGTCGTCGAGCACGACAAAGCGATTGGCGAAGATGGCACCGGCCAGCCACACAAAGCCGAACGTAGCGAGTATGCAGAAGAGCATACCACACAGCAAGAATACACCGAGACGGCCCAGCGGTAGCCAGTGGTAGGCCCGCTCCGGCGACCCTGGTTGCGCCGATACCTGCGACTCGCTCATACGCACCACCAGATCATCAGACCGCGCTAGCTACCAGCTCGAGGCGTTCGAGCGGCGCTATATCCTCGATCAGCGTGAGGTCGTGTATGTCGTGCAGCTCGCGATAGATCGCCGCGAGCTGCGCAGTGACCCGATCCCAGCCATACGTTCGCGCGACATAGCTGCGAGCGCCGCGCTGAAATGAGCCGCGCAGCGCCGGATCCGCCGCGAGGCGCGCTAGTTGCGTGGCTAGCTCGTCGGGTACGCCGGGTGTGAACAGCACGCCGGCGCGCCCTTCATCCAGCGTCGTGCGCAGCCCGCCGGTTCGCGAGGCGACGACGCATGCGCCGCAGGCCAGCGCCTCCAGCGCGGTCATGCCGAACGACTCATAGTGCGAAGGAATCACCACCACGTCGGCGGCGCTATAGGTTGTGGCCAGCGCCTCGTGCGGCAATGCTCCTGTCCAGGTCACATGGTTGGCCAGGCCGAGCGCGCGCGCGAGCGCTTCCAGCTCCAGTGTATAGCGATCTTCCGTCGGCCCCCAACCGTGCTCCAGCTGCTGGCGCGGCGTCCCACCGACGATCAAGACATGAAAGCGGAGGCTTGGCATCAGCGCGCGCAGCCGGGCGGCGGCTTCGAGCAAGACCTCGATCCCTTTCTGTGGCTCAATTCGACCGACGAAGGTTATCAGAAACGGCTCGGCAGACAAGCCTAATTGCCGGCGGGCCTGCGCTGAAGCAATCGGTCGAAAGCGCTGCAAATCCACACCGCACGGGACGATCTTGATCTTCTGCGGCAGCGCTCCGTACAGGTTGATTAGATCGTCGCGCTCCTGCGGCGAGGTGGCGACGATGCAAGTGGCGTCGGCTGCGACTTGGCGCTCCAAATCGAGACGTGCCGGCGGGCTGCCATCGCGTGCGCCAAGTGCCCGGCGCTTGAGCTTGCCGAGCGAGTGGAAGGTTTGCACGAATGGCATCCCCAGCCGGCGCTGAAGCTCGCTGGCGAGCACGCCGCTGAGATAGTAGTGACCGTGGACGAGTTGATAGGGCGTGCAGGTGGCATAGCCGGTCAGCAGGTTGCTGAGGAACTCCGGCATATATTGGGCCAGCTCTTCCTTGGGCACATAGGTGGCTGGACCAGCGGGGATGCGGATCACGCGCGCGGCAGGGCCAAACTCTTGAACCGCCGGGACATCAAGCGACTCGCGCCGGGTGAATACGTCGACACCCCAGCCATACGCGGCTAGTCGCTGTGCAACCTCTTGCACATAGACGTTCTGTCCGCCTTTGCCGACACCGCCAGGTGCCGCCAGGGGATCGTCGTGCTCGGAGATAAAGGCGATCGTTGGTAACGCCGACAGCCGCGAAATGGCGTGATCTTTCGACATATTGTCCTCGCTTTCTACAAATGCTACGCACAGAGACAAGCTGCGGCGCGCAGTTCAGTGCAATACTGCACCGTAGCGAGGCCAAACAGCCTGTTCGTTCATCGAAGCCGACGAAGTTAGCTGACGGGTTCGGGCGAACGATGCCCTGTTCACGCTGGGTGAACTACACCCCTGCCAAATGGGTCCTCCGCTCGCCGCACGGCGCGGCGATTAGGCAACAGGCGGGTCGATAGCTGTCGCGTGGATCCCCCTTACCAGTAGTGGTCTAAGAAGATTAAACTAGCATTAAGTATACCAGAAGATGCAAGCATCGCTGTCAGGTCGAAACAGGCAAGCGGCAACGCCCAATCTAGACGGCATATGTCAAAGATTTAACGCGCGCTTTCGCCGATTATCTGCATGAGCGCTGGAAAAATAGCGCGTCTGGATCAGCTAAAAGCTCTTCGTCAGCGCAGCGTGAGCGCGTGGGCCAACATATCCGCTTAACAAAAGTGTAACTTGAGTTAACAAAACAGCAGCATATACTTAACCTTGTATTTGCACCATGCCAGCTTACTTTGCGTGCCGGGACGCTGATCCGGCCGGGTCTCACCGTCGCACAACCGCACGGCTGGCTCGGCTATGAGCGCGTAGCAGTTTCGCGAGCGTTTTCCGGGCTACGCGCAGTGCGCCGCTGGTCGTGGGCGTGCTCTTATTAGCCGATTGCAGAGAAATGAGATCAGCATGCGTCGTAACCTCACCATCGCCTTGTTCAGCGTTATCGGCGGCATGATCCTCGCACTCGCCAATCTGCAATCGGGTCAGGGACCGATTGCGCTGACCAGCGCCGCGACCAATGCCGGGTACCCCGATTTCTCGTATCAATACAGCGGCGTATCGGCCTCGCCGAGCGGCGAGAAGCCGCAGAGCAAACTCTGGTACAACGATGGGCGCTGGTGGGGCAGCCTGTTCAACAAAAACAC
>Ga0075433_10004657_pt1 | contig 10698 bp, 9 predicted proteins | sample RhiMethybrSRZTD2_FD_75299 | JGI IMG/M metagenome (GOLD analysis project Ga0075433, IMG submission 75299) | Populus rhizosphere microbial communities from Tennessee, USA - Rhizosphere MetaG P. TD hybrid SRZTD2 | ecosystem: Host-associated > Plants > Roots > Rhizosphere > Soil | place: USA... | reverse complement strand
GCGGGACGAAAAGTCTCAACGCGTTTCGTCGGGCTGGGTTTTTTGGGTGACGTTTCGGGGCCGCTTGAGCACGGAATAGAACTCGTGTATGCGGAGCACATTGGAGTGGGCAAGGCCAAGTTGGCTCGTATGGCACGTAGTAAAGAGGATTTGCTCATGCCTCCGGATAAGAGGAAACACCGAAACATGCCGGACTACGCAAACGGAGAAGTTGCTCCTGATTATGAAAACTACCTTAAGTCGTTCACGTAGGCGGGACAATCTGTGTCCGCGGTGAACGACACTTCGTGCGGCTATATGATGCAGCGCTTTCACTACAAGATTACTTTTCCTCTATGTTGCGCCTGTCATCTGCACGCTGTTATTTGTGTCGACCGACCGAGCTGATGGGCGAGGGTGGGTACAGCGAGGTCCGGCGGCTCGATAGGCGTTTTTTCCAACCACCGGTCGTGGGAACCAAAACGGAGTGAGATCTAACCAGCGTCTGGAGCGGACCGGCGGAGCCGGCCGCTCCAGACGCGAACAGTTACCCGACTCAATTCACCCACCCAATCTCTGAAACAACAACCTGATTGCCTTCCGGATCTTCGAACTTAATCTGGTCATTGGCGTTTTCGGAAAGCGCGACGCCGCCAGTCTGCAGCCGTTTTTTGATCGAAGAGAGATCGCCAACTTGAATGCCGAAATACTGGACGCCACTCTTCGGCCGCACTTGAGATTTGGTCAGTAGCAACGTCACCGTGCCGTCGTTGAGCCGAATCGTGCCATCATCAGTCCAGCCTGCAATCTTGAGATCGAACTGCTGTTGATAAAATTCACAGGCCGCGGGCAAATCTGGAACCTGCACGGCGAGCAGGCGTACGCCGGGAAGTTTTTTTTCTTCTCTGCCGAGAAATCCGCGAGACGAAAGATCGACGTTGTTTCCCCAGGGATCGAGGAATCGGACCTCGGCTGGCCGCGCGCCTTCGGGACCCCCGACACCAGCGGAAACTTGCGGCGTCGTGCCGCGGGTCAGATTCGCCGGCAGCTTCGCCACCGCCTGGTCCAGATTATCAACCATGAAGCCGTAATGATGAATGCCGATGGTCAACTCCTTCTCGCTACCATCGGCTCGGTGCGTTCCGGCCTGCGCGACTTCCACCGCTGCCCGCTGTAAGAAAGCCAGATTGAAAAGTGGGTCGATCACCATGCGCGAGCCGCTTGGAAATACTTTGCATTCTTCGAAGCCGAAATAATTCTGATAGAAATCGCTGAGCTTTTTCGGCTCCTGCGAAATGAACGCGATATGTCTCAATTTTCCCATGGCTTCACCTCAGCGAGTCTTAGATTGTTTATAGTCCCGGCTTCAAAGGGCTGTCAATGGAATCCGTTCAATGCAAATTTGAAATAAAAAAAGGGCGATCGTTCTTCACGATCGCCCTTTTGCAGTCGGAGTCAAATGTTAATTACCCTTCGATAACCTTCTTCCACTTTTTGTAGATCTTTTCTTTCAGCTCAGGCGAAGACTCGGCCACCGGCGGAAAGTCCTTCATCCACTCGAACGGACGGCAGGCGTCGATCACGGCGCGGGAGTTGAAGCCCTTCTTGCCCGGTTGGATGCGTGGGTCGAGCGGGCCGCTCCAGCAGCGGCGCAGAATCTCGATGGACTCCACGGGATCGGAGCGGCTGGCCAACGCCCAGAGTACGTCGAAGGTGTTGGTCGGATCGATATCTTCATCGACGACGATGACGTACCGGCCAAGATAGGCACCGGCGTGGACTTGCGATGCGGTGAGCATCGCCTGGCGGGCATGACCCGGATAGCGCTGCTTGATCGAAATGATGTTGAGCAAGCGGCCGCCGCCGGCCTCGTGACACCACACACCCTTCACATCAGGAACACCGGCTTTTTCGACCTGTTCCCAGATGAGCGACGCTTTCACCATACATTTTGCGATGGAATAATCCGAAGGCGGACGGCCGGGACGCGCACAGCAAAGAATCGGATCGTTTCTGTAATAAACATTTTCGACGCGGATCACCGGCTCAGGACGGCTGGAGCTAGCATAATAACCGGTCCACTCACCGAACGGACCTTCGGTCTTTCTATCCGTCGGATCCATCCAACCTTCGATGACGATTTCCGCGTTGGCGGCGAAAGGAAGCCCCGTGGATTTTCCTTCGATGACCTCGATGGGCGCGCCTTTGAGGCCGCCGGCATAATCGAATTCCGCGACGCCGTAGTCGATCTCGTTGCCCGAAACCATGAACAAGACCGGATCTTGGCCGACAGAGACGATCACCGGGCAAGGCTTGCCGCGCTCAAAATATTTGTTGCGCTGGATGCTGCCATGCTTGCCGGGCGAGATATAAAGCCCCATGCTGCCTTTGTCGTGCACCATGCCGCGATAAGCGCCGAAGTTGACCCAGCCCTCGTCCGGATCGCGCGTCGTAACCAGGCACGCGGTGCCAATGAAGCGGCCGCCGTCGAGCTCGTGCATGAATGGCACGGGAAACTTCAGCAGGTCGACCTTGTCGCCGGAGTCAATGTTTTCGAGTATTGGTCCCTTTGTGACGACCTTGTGTTTGATCGGTTCGTGGGTCACGAGCTTTTGGCGGAAAGCCCGCACCAAATCGAGATTGGAAAGGTTCATGTCCAAGCCCAAATTCAACGCCATCCGCTTGAAGGACGCGTTCTGGGCGAACAGAGTGCGGAAACCTTTTGGATAGCCGGGGACGTTGTCGAACAGAACCGCGGGCGTTACGCCGCTCTTGGATTCACGAGCCAAGATCTCGGCCAGCGTGCCCATCTCGAGGTTCCAATCGACGCCGTCGACCTTTTTCAGTTCACCGAAGCTGTCGACGATTTCGAGCCAGTCGCGCAGGTCCGTATATTTCGGCGTCTTACCCGCTTTCATGTCGTCTTCAGCGAGCTTTCTAGCCTCTAGTGCCGTCATTGAGACAATTCTCCTTTCAAAAATCAGCTTGGGGCATTCTAGTCCCCCAACATCGATTCATCAATACCTTGCTTGTCATCCGCCGGCAACCCGTTGCAACTACTGGGGTCGAGATGGAGAAAAACTTTATCTCCTGGACTCACGGCGTTGAACGGATGGGTATGCACAGCGAGAAGATCGTCGCCGACGGCAACTTTACATTGATAAGCGTCACCCATGAATATCGCTTCCTTGATGGTGCCCTCGAGAACGTTTTCCGAACTCTGCGGCTTGACCTTGTGCAGCGGAATGTTTTCCGGCCGGATCGATACGACTGCTGCTTGGTCTTTCTTAAGTCCCGGCGCCGGGATGAAAGATAGCAGGCCTCTTTTAGTTTGGATTTTCCCCGGTTGCGCATCGCCGGTGAGCTCGACGATTTTGCCGTCGATCAAGTTGGTTAGACCTAAAAATGTCGCGGTGAAGCGGCGGGTTGGACGGGAGTAAAGCTGATGCGGCGAACCCACCTCGATCAGCACGCCGCCATGCATGACCGCGATCTGGTCGGAAATGGCTAAAGCTTCCGCCTGATCGTGAGTAACAAATATCGTCGTGATATTGGTTCTACGTTGGAGCGATTTGATTTCCGATCGCATCTGCACCCGGAGTTTGGCGTCAAGGTTGCTCAACGGCTCGTCCAGGAGCATGACCTTCGGCTCATTGATCAGGGCGCGGGCAAAGGCGACGCGCTGCTGCTGGCCGCCGGATAGTTTCGGCGCCGGGCGATCTTCCAATCCGTCGAGGCCGACGATTTTTAAAACGTCGCTGACTTTGCGTTTGATTTCATCTTTCGGACGCCGGTGAATGGTGAGGGGATAGGCGACGTTTTCCGCCACAGTCATGTGCGGCCAGATCGCATAAGACTGGAACACCATGCCGATCGGCCGCTTGTTGGTCGGCACGTAAACACGCTCGCCGGAGGCGTACACCGTCTGGCCGCCGATGCTGATTCGTCCGCCATCGGGACGCTCCAACCCAGCGACACATCGCAGCGTGGTCGTCTTGCCGCACCCGCTCGGGCCCAAGAAGGTATAAAGGGAGCCCTCGGGAACGTTCAGCGAGACGCCCTTGAGGACGTGGACGCGCTCTTTGTCCTCGCCGAAGTACTTCTCCAGCGCTTCGATTTGAACCATGTCTCTTTTCTCTGCCATTTTTGTCCTCCCCAGCGAGGCCGCTGCGAGCCGCGACACGGCGGCAACGGGTCAAGACTGCGAATCGAGCTGCTATTCGGCGATGCCGATTTTCGCGCCGAGCTTTCGCGCGGTGAATGCCATGGTGATAAGCAAAAGCACCATCAACACGCCGAGCGCGCAGACGTAGGTATACTGGCCGCCTTCCCAAAGGTCGAATGCCATGATCGAAAGCACCGTGCTGTTATAAGAATAAAGTAAGATCGATGTCGATAGCTCCCTCAAGGCGATGATACTGATGTAAATCCAACCCGCGGTAAAGCCCGGCATCAAAAGCGGCAGAATGACTTTCCAAAAAGTTTGAAACCAAGTACCGCCTGCGGTCAACGACGCCTCTTCCAATTCTTTGTTAATCTGAATCATGGACGCGGAGGCTGCGCGAATGCCATAAGGCATAAACTTGGTTATGTAGGCGAGAAGCAGAACCCAGATCGTGCCGTATATGGGAATCGGGAGCGTCAGGTAGACCCAGATTAGACTTACACCGAGAACGATTCCCGGCATAGCGATCGGAATAAAAGTGACGGTGTCGAGAAATGCGCGCCCGGGCAGCTTGGTCTTTACAGTGATCCAAGCGATGATCGATGTGAGCAGCATAACCAGCGTGGCTGAACCCACCGATAGATAAAAGCTATTTTTGAAAGCTGTCCAAGCCAGAGGATAGTTCATGATGTACTGGTAGTTCGCCAAGGTCATTTTGGCCGCAAGCTCCCGCGACGGCACACCATAATAAGGTATGAACGAGGACCACAGGAGGACAAAAACCGGCAGAATCACCGCCAAGAAAAATATTAGAGAGGCGATCCCGAGGGTGACCCATTTCCACGGCCCCAGATCGATGACCCGCGGCCGATATCCCTTGCCGGTTACCGTCGCAAAGCGCTCTTCCCGCCGCGTGATTCTCCCATAGATGAGCACCCCGGTGGTGCTGACCGCCAACAAAGTAACGGCGTATGCCCCGGCAAGTCCAAAATCGGAAGGAAACTGATGAATCGCCAAAAAGATCTTGGTGGTAAAAACAGATATTTTAGCCGGCACGCCGATCAACGCCGGCACTTCGAAGGCCTCGATGCCACGGATGAAGTTGATCAACAGCACACTGACCATCGCCGGGCGCATGAGCGGCAACGTAACCTTATAAAAGGTTTGAACTGTACTGGAACCAGCGGTCAGCGCCGCCTCTTCCAGCGAGGTATCCATGTTGCGAAATGCCGCAGACATCAGGAGAAAAACCAACGGGTAAAGATGGATAGCTTCCGCCCAGATCATGCCCCACATGGAATAGACGTTGAACGGCGCCGACTCCAGGCCGAGCAGCTCTTTGATAACAATATTTATGAGACCGATTTTCGGGCTGAGCAGCAAGATCCAGGAAATGGTGCTCAGGATCCCAGGGATAATGAACGGGATCAACGACATTACCACGAAGAGTTTCTTGAATGGAGTGTTCGTGCGCTCGCTGACCCAGGCGAGAAACGTGCCGATAAGAAACGTGAGCGTGCAGGTCCCAATGGCGTAATAGACTGAATTAAGCAGAAGGAGATAAAATTCCCTGTCGAAGTAGGCTTTGACGTAGTTCTGAATCGTGTAGGTGGCGCCCGGCTCGCCGATGGGAGCGCTCCGAATGCTGCCATAGAGCAGCATGACGAGCGGAATCCCTGCGAGATAGAGAACGAAAAGAGTGCAGCCTACGAGAATTAGGGATTGGGAATTAAAGCGACTAACCATATCCAACCCCCATCAAAGACTCTTAGCGGTTGATGTTTTGGACAACCTGATCCTGGAGCATGGTCTTTTTGACCTCTTCTTCGATCAGGTTCCAGACGCGATCTTCATACTTGAGAAACGCGGGGTCACGTTTGAGCGAAAGGTCTCGGGGACGGGGCAGATCGATCTTAATCGTTTCTTTCACTTTTCCCGGACGGGCGCCAAAAATGATCACGCGATCCGCCAGGTAGATCGCTTCGTTGATTTGGTGCGTGATAAAAAGCACGGTTTTACCCGACTCCCTCCAGATGCGCAGCAGCTCCGACTGCATGATCTCACGGGTCTGGGCGTCGAGTGCGGCAAACGGCTCGTCCATAATAAGGATCTTGGGGTCCACCGTCAGCGCACGGGCGAGGTTGCAGCGTTGTTGCATGCCGCCGGAGAGTTCATGCGGGAAGTGGTCTTCGAAACCCTGCAAGCCCACCAACTTGATAAACTTGGTCGCCCGCTCTTGGCCTTGGCCGTTATCGAGACCCTGACACTCCAAACCGAACATCACGTTCTTGAACACGGTGCGCCACGGCATCAGGCAGGAATCCTGGAATACCATGCCGCGATCCGTCCCCGGACCGGTTACCGGCTTGTCATCAATCGTGATTCTTCCTGCCGTCGGTTTGAGCAGACCATCGCACAGATTGATGAACGTAGTTTTGCCGCAACCGCTGGGGCCGACGATGCTCACGAACTCACCCTCCTCGACCTGCAGATTAATATTGTCCAACGCTAAGAGTCTGCCGCCGGTTCGAGGCTGGTAATACTCATGCCGTAATCCAATCGCCTGTAACTTGGTCTGTGCCACAATGCCTCCTTTAATGCATAGCTCGGCGTTGCCACGCCGATTCTTTTTATTTAGTATGATCCCGATGAAGGCCTACGACCCTTAGGTCGCAAGACTCATTATCATTTCCAATTGATTTTTCAAGCGTAAAGGAAACCACATTGACATCATTCAAGGGATCGGATACGGTCCGCAACATTGCATAAACTTTTTCATGCAAATTCGATCTAATGCCCTATCCGCTCGGCGATCCAAAAACTAAAACGCACGCTGGCGAAAACCTTTCAGCTCGCGTTTACAACCAAATCAAAAATTTGATTTTGTGCAACGAATACATGCCGGGACAAAAACTGCATCACCAACAGCTTAGTGAACGTCTCGGCGTAAGTCGCACTCCGGTACGCGAAGCGTTGACCCGGCTCGTACAGGAGGGATACGTCACCTTTCTACCAAATCGCGGTTTTACCTGCAAAGAAATTAGAATGCAAGAGGCCGAAGAGCTCTATGAGCTCCGCGAAGCGCTGGAAGCATTTTCGGTTGAAAAAGCAGTCGCCAATCTCACCGACTCGGCGCTCGATCGACTGCGCGATCGGATGAACTGCTACGGCCGGGACGTGCAAAATCGGTTCACTCGCGAGCGCCTTGTGTACGATCAGGACGTGCATCTCGAAATCGCGCGGCTGGCCGGCAACGAAACCTTGACAGCCATGTTGGCCCATGTGTTCGAGCGCATCGTGCTCAAGCGCCGGACCGACGGCCTATATGATGCCGCCCGCGGGACGGCCGCGCACCAAGAACATCTGCAGCTGTTGGAGGCAATGGAACGGCGCGACCCCCGCGTAGCCGTCGTCACCATTCGAAGCCACATTCAGGCGGGTAAGAAAAATGTCATGGCCGATCTTAGGCAACGGCAAGCGATTCGCGGCATACGGTTACATGAAACAGATTCCTAAAACACCAAAATAAAAGGAGAGGCAGGGAAATGGCTGCAGATTTGATCATTAAGAACGGTTGGGTGGTGACGCCCGACGCAACCTTTAAAGGCGGCGTCGCGATTAGCGGCGAAAAGATCGTCGCGATCGGCGCCGACGATTCACTCCCGCAAGGTAAAGAGGAGATCGACGTCAAAGGGAAACATATTCTGCCGGGCCTGTTCGACGGCCACGTCCACTTCAGAGAACCGGGCATGACTCATAAGGAAGATTTTACCACCGGCTCCACGGCCGCCGTTTGCGGCGGCATCACTACCGTCGTCGACATGCCTAATACGGTTCCGCCGACCGCCGACGCTGAACAGGTGAAGGTCAAGAAGGAGCTCGGCGAAGCCAAATCGCTGGTCGACTTCGGCATCACCGGCGTCGTGGTGCAAACCAATACCAAAGATATTCTCCCCATGGCCGCTGCCGGCGCGATCGGTTACAAGATCTTCTTCGGTGAAACGATCGGCAACCTGCCCTTCCCCGACGACGGCATGTGCATGGAGGCGTTCGATTACATCGCGCAGTCGAAATTGCCGTTGGGCATTCATGCGGAAAATCGCCAGATCATGGCGTACTGCACCAATAAGCTCAAAACCGAAGGTAAAAACGATGCCCGTTATTGGGAGGCCTCCCGGCCGGATCTCTGCGAGGCTGAATCAGTGCACCACGCGTTGTTCTTCGCGGAAACTTTCGGCACCAAGCTGCACGTTTTCCATATGAGCTCAAAACAAGCCGCTTATATGGTGCGCGACGCCAAAGCCCGTGGCTTGCGCGTCACGGCGGAAACCGGCCCGCACTATTTGCTGCGCGAACCAAATGACATGGATAACGTCGGATCGCTCTTGAAGATGAATCCGCCGGTGCGCACCAAAGATCACGCGGAAGTTCTCTGGCAAGGGCTGCGCGAAGGTTTCGTCGACACGCTTGCGACCGACCACTCGCCGCACACTTTAGATGAGAAAGGTTCCGATATTTACGGCAAGCTCACCAAGCCGGCGATTTGGGATTGCATCTCCGGGTTTTGCGGCGTTGAAACTGGCGTGCCGCTGATCTTGACTGAAGTCAACAAAGGTCGATTAACGCTCAATCAGTATGTCAAATGCGCTTCAGAGAATCCGGCCAAAGTTTGGCAGGTTTACCCGAAGAAAGGCGCTATCCGGCTCGGCTCTGACGGCGACATCACGGTCGTCGATATGGATAAAGAAGGCACGATCGACGTCAACAAACTCCATAGCAAAAACAAACCCTCTCCATGGCACGGCTGGAAAATCAAAGGCATGCCGGTGCTGACCGTCGTGCGCGGCCACGTGCAGATGAGAGACGGCGAGCCCTGCGGCAATCCCATCGGCAAAGCACTTAAACCCCTGGTATAACCGGTAGGGGCGACCGGCGGTCGCCCCTATCTATTTCTTATGAAACGCACGGAACCGTTCGATTTCTATCAGCCGACGACGTTAGCGGAAGCGAGCCGGCTGCTCAAAGAAAACGGCCCAGGAGGACGATTTCTCGCCGGCGGCACCGATTTAGTCATCGCCCTGAAGGAAAAAGGGCTGCTGCCAAAGTATCTGGTCGATCTAAAACGGGTGCCCGGTCTAACCGGCATCCGTGAAAAAGGCGATGGCAGCATCATCATCGGCGCGCTGACCACTATGCGCGAAATCGAGACCGCGCCTTTGATCACAAAAAAATATCCGTTTCTGGCTCAAAGTGCCGCCGAAGTCGGTTCCATTCAAATCAGAAACCGCGCGACCATCGGCGGCAACATGGCGAACGCCACACCGTCAGCCGATACCGCTCCTGCTTTGATCGCTTTGAATGCGTCGGCGAAGATCGTTGGGTTGAACGGTGAGCGAACCGTAGCGTTGGAAGACTTTTTTAAAGGTCCCGGTCAAACTGTGATGAGCGCCGACGAAATTCTGACTGAAATCACCATGCCTAAAAACGGCCCGGACTTGGTCGGTGATTACATCAAGTTTTCGCCCCGTGAAATGATGGATCTCGCCTATGTGGGTATCGCCGTGGCTTACAACTTGAGAGACAAAAGATGCGATGGAGTGCGGATCGTTCTTGGCGCAGTGGCGCCGACGCCGATCCGCGCCAAGCGGGCCGAAGCTATGCTCGAAGGCCAAATCTTATCTGAGGCGCTCGCAGAGAGATCTGGGCAACTTGCGTCGGAAGAGGCGAAACCGATTAGCGACGTACGCTCGTCCGCCGATTACCGACGCGCCATGGTCGGCGCCATGACCAAACGCGCGCTGCTCAACGCCGCGGTTGGACCGGCGACCGCCTGGGTCGAACGGCGCGATAGAAGGTACTAAGAATGCAGTACCGGAGTAATGCGTTTCGAAAATTCTTATCCCAACACTCCAATACTCCATTACTTCACCACTCCAATCTCGATTTGAGGTTCCCATGAACAAAAAAGTCCAGTTCACTTTGAACGGCACTCGCGTCAGTCGCGAAGTTCCCACGCACCGCCTGCTGCTCGATCTGCTGCGCGACGAAATCGGCATGACCGGCACCAAAGAAGGCTGCGGCACGGGCGACTGCGGCGCGTGCACGGTTTTTTTAAGCGGCAAGGCGGTCAACTCCTGTCTGGTTCTTTCCGGTGAGCTCGAAGGCGCGGATATTGTCACCATCGAGGGGCTCAAGATCGGACCCGAATTTCATCCGATCCAAAAGACTTTTCTCCAGGATGGTGGCGCACAGTGCGGTTATTGCACGCCGGGTATGTTGATGATGTCGAAGGCATTGCTGGACGAAAATCAAAATCCCACCGAAGAAGACATTCGCTTCGCGCTGTCCGGTAATCTCTGCCGTTGTACGGGCTACGCGAAAATCGTCCAGGCGGTGCAGGACGCCGCCGCGATGATACGGAGTAAGAACGTTCAATAGGTTCAAGCCGTTCAAATCGACGATTCGTCGAGCGGTTTAAGCGGACACAAACATCAGAATTCATCACACGGCTTGAACGTTTTGAACTACTTGAACAACTTGAACGGTTATTTTAA
>Ga0075433_10004656_pt1 | contig 10699 bp, 9 predicted proteins | sample RhiMethybrSRZTD2_FD_75299 | JGI IMG/M metagenome (GOLD analysis project Ga0075433, IMG submission 75299) | Populus rhizosphere microbial communities from Tennessee, USA - Rhizosphere MetaG P. TD hybrid SRZTD2 | ecosystem: Host-associated > Plants > Roots > Rhizosphere > Soil | place: USA... | reverse complement strand
GGCTGATGGCGTTGGCGACGAGGAACGACGTGAGCACCCAGGTGATCTCGTCGACGCCGGCGGAGAGCGTGCCGCGCATGTGGTCGAGCGCGACGTTGGCGATGGTCATGTCCAGCATGACCAGGAACGTGGTCATCATCGTCGTGACGGCGACGATGGCTCGCTGAAAGCCTGGCCTCATGTGACGTGGGGGGCCCCGACATGGCCCCGCACACCCCCCAACGCGCGCTCTGGCCCGGGGGACCCGGGCCAGGTCAGCAGACGTTGCATGGTGCTACCGCAGCTCGATGACGGGGACGACCGACATGCCGGGCACGAGCAGCGCGTGACCGTTCTGCCCCGGCTCGAGCACGAGCTTCACGGGGATGCGCTGGACCACCTTCACGAAGTTGCCGGAGGCGTTCTCGGGCGGCAGGAGAGAGAAGCGCGAGCCGGTGCCGCTCTGGATCGAATCCACGCGCGCGCGGAGCGCGAGCCCCGGATGCGTGTCCACCGCGATCGACGCGCGCTGGCCCGGTCGCACGTGGGTGAGCTGCGTCTCCTTGTAGTTCGCGATCACCCACACGTTGGCGATGTCGACCACGGCGAGCAAGAGCTGCCCGGGCTGCACGACCTGCCCAAGCTCGACCGTCCTTCGCGTCACCCGGCCGCCCACCGGCGCGGTGAGCGTCGTGTACTCGAGGTTCAGCTCGGCCTCTCTCAGATTGGCGCGCGCCTCGGCCACCTGGGCCTGAGCGCTGACTGCCTCCGCGCTGCGGATCGGCACCTCGCCGCGGCGGCTCCTGGCGTGGCGGAGCGTCGCGTCGGACTCCTGGCTTTGCCGGGCCGCCTGCGCGAGCACGACTTCCTGTGTGGCCACTTCTGCCTCCGCCTGCGCGACCTCGGCGCGCGCGGAGTCAAGGCGCTGCCGGGCCGCGTCGACGCCCGCCGCGGTGGACTTGAACACGCTCTCGGTGTGATCGAACTCCTGTCGCGCGATCAGCGTGCGCTCGAGCAGCTCGCGGGACCGCCCGCGATCCAGGCCGGCGCGCTCGTGCTCCGCCTCGCGCGCCGTGACTTCGGCCTGCGCTGCCTGGACGGCGGCGCGCCGTGCGCGGAGCCGGCTCTTGCGCTCGTCGAGCGCGCGCCGCGCGCTGTCGATGCCGAGCACGGCCCGCTCGGCCGCCGCCTGGGCGACGGCGACCTGGCTGGCCGTGCCCTCGTCCGCCATGGGCACGCCCGCGGTGGCCATGGAGAGCCGGCCCTCCGCCGACGCCAGCGCCGCGCGCGCCTGCTCGACCTTCACCTCGAAGTCCCGCGGGTCCAGGCGCGCGAGCGCCGCCCCCGCCGTCACGATCTCGTTGTCCCGCACCAGGAGCTGCAGGACGGTGCCCCGGACGCGCGCGCTCACCGGCGACACATGCGCCTCGACGAACGCGTCGTCTGTGGAGATGTGGCGATCCCAGTAGCGCCACTGGTGCACGCCCCAGGCGCCGGCGCCCAGCGCGGCAAGGGCGACGACCGCGAGAATGACCGTGCGCCGCCACCGTCGCGGGGGGCGCGGGATCGATGAGAGGACGGACTCGACGCGGCTCATGCCTGGCTCAGCGCTGCGCGGCGCGCGCGTTGGCGAAGAGCTGCACCGAGTAGCGGTACCGCTCCGGGTGGTAGCGGACCACGGCCGCGATGACGGCGCGATCCATGTCGGTGTAGTAGGTACGATCGACCTTGAGGACGGGGGCGCGCACCTTGAGGCCGAGATGCCCCGCCACGCGGCGGTCGGCCAGCGCGGCCTCGATCGTCTGGTCGGCGCGCTCGATGGGCCGTCCGAGCTTGCTCTCGATTACCGCGACGAGGGAGGCCTGCGCGTTGGCGTCCGCCTCGTTGATCAGATCGCCGACATCCGGCGGGCAGAAGAGCTCCGCGTGGGCGAACGGCTCGCCTCCGAGCGACACCGCGGCCTCGAGGCGCGTGACGGGCGTCCCGACCGGTAGATCGAGCGCCTCGGCGACAGCGGGCGGCGCGGGGATGGCCTGCTTCGCGAGGATCCTGTGTGTGAGCGGCGCGCTGTAGGAGGCGAGGTCATCGAGGGATCCGATGAGCTTCAGCGACTTGACCGTCTCGCCGGGCGCGTTGACGAACGTACCGACCCCTTGGCGTCGTGCGATGAGGCCGCTCGTGAGAAGGGCATCGAGGGCGTGGCGGACGGTGATCCGGCTGACCCCGTAGGTCTCGCACAGCCGCTGCTCCGTGGGTAGAGGAGCGCCTGGCGGAAACTCGTTGCCGCGGATACGGGCGCGGAGGTCCTGCTCGAGCTGATAGTAGAGGGGTAAGGGGGAGCCGGGTCTGAGCTTCACGATCTGTGAAGATACTGTTGTTATGACGACGTGTCAACAGGCCGGGTGAGATGCTCGTCCTGGGTCAACGGGGTCCGCCTGTTCTTCGACGTCGAGGGCCGAAGCCTCGTGCCCGACGGGCCCGCGATGCGCGCCGGTTCCTCGAGAGCCGGGGCCACACGGACCCTGCATCAGTGGAGGCCTGGCTGCGCCTGGCCTTTCCGCTCTACACACGACCGCGCGATCCCGACGCGGCGAAGCGCGCGGTGCGCCGGCCCGAGGTCGCGCACTGGTTCACGAGACCGCGCGGGGAGGGGCACACGTTCAACTTGCTTCCCCAACTCTCACGAGTGCAGTGTCCGACCCTCGTCCTCGGCGGGGAAGACGATCCGATGACGCCGATCGAATGTCAGGCCGATATCGCGGCAGCGCTGCCGGCGCATCTGGGTTCGCTTCGAGCGCTTCGCCGGCTGCGGCCACGCGGTCGTCCCGGACGCGCCCGAGAGAGCGATAGTGTTGATTCGCGACTTCATCGCCCTGAAATGACGGTGTGTACCCAATTGTATTTGCTCAGAATACAACGTAAGATATTGGCATGAAATCGAAGGCTCGTCCCGCTGGCCGACGAGTTGGGAAGGAGCGACCGGCGGATGAGTCCAGGACAATCCGGCGAGAGCCGCGACGCCTGACGACGATGCGGCTTCGGGAATCGCTCCGGCGCGAGCTCGAGGCCACCGCTGCTCGAAGCCGACGCTCAGTGGCCGAGGTCACGCAAGAGCTTCTCGATGAAGCAATCCGCATGAGGCAGTGTCCCGGCATTTACTTCGCCGACGAGCCGAGTGGGCGGACGGCGAAGATCGGCGGAACCGGGCTCGGCGTCTGGGAAGTCGTGCGCGACATCAACCGAGACCAGAGTATCGACAGGCTTCGAAAGGCGTTTCCGCGGCTGTCACAAGCCCAGATCACGGCCGCGCTGATGTACTACACCCGCTACCGGGACGAAGTTCAAGCCCGAATCGATGCGAATGCGGCGCTGACGCCCGAGGCAATCGAGAAGCAGCATCCCGGACTTGTCCGCTTCTCCCGGTGAAGGTCTATCTCGATGAGGACCTGTCGCCGGATGTTGCCTTGCTTCTCAGGCGGCGCGGCGTAGACGCGACGCACGCTTTTGAAGTCGGCAATAGCCAGCTTACTGACCGCGCTCAGCTCGATCACGCAACCCGAGAAGCCCGAGCGATCGTGACGAGAAACGTCGTCGACTTTCTCGTACTCGCGCGCGAAGCGGTCGCGACGAATTCGCGGCACGCGGGCATTATCCTGATCCCGGCGAGCTTTCGAGGCGACGAGTATCGAACGATAGCCGACGGGATCGTCCAAGCGTTGAGGTCGTACCCCAGGGGACTGGACGGCGTGGTCCTCTATGTCACACGGCGTCGTCGCTAGACGACTGAACGCGCCGGGCCTTCAGTAGACGGTGAACTCCACCAGGTTGTCGTCGGGGTCGCGGAAGTAGACGCTGGTCGACGTGCCGCGCGCGCACGAGCGCGGCCCGGGCCCGGCTTCGGGCTTGATGCCGTTGTTCGCGAGAAGGGCCAGGATCTCGTCGACCGTGCCGTCCCACTCGAGACAGAAATCGGCGCCGCCAATCGACGGCCGGCGCGCGCCGAGATAGCCGGGGCGGTCCGGATCTTGTGGCCCATGAACGTTGATCTTCTGCGCGTCATTGATGCGGATCGTCGCCATGTCCGGCCGGTTGTTCGGCCGCTTCTCCCACGCGATCCTGAAGCCGAGGCCTTCATAGAAGCGGAGCGTGCGTTGCAGATCGCCCGCGACGATCACCCAGTGGTCGATGCCTTTGATGCCCATGGCCGCTCTCCTACCGAACCCGCGTGTATTTCACGATGCGCCGCGGCCGCCCCCACGCGCCTGGCCGTACCACGTACAGATCGCCGCGCGAGTCACCCCAGATGCCGTGACAGGAGCGAAAGCTCGGATCGCCCCACTGCGCCAGCCGCTGGCCGTCGAGCGTCACCACGCTGACCAGGCCGCCGTTGTGCTCGGGGATGTAGACGACGTCGTCGGCGTCCACGTAGAACGTCGCCGGGCCGATCAGCTTGGTCGGCCAGATCTCGAGGAGCTTGCCGTCCTGGTCGAAGACCTGCACGCGGTCGTTCTCGCGATCGCATACGAGCACCCGCCCGCGCCGGTCGATCCACACGCCATGCGGCAGGTTGAACTGGGACGGCCTGGTGCCTGGCTCGCCCCACGAGAAGAGATACGTGCCGTCCGCGGCGAACTTGTGCACGCGCGCGTTGCCGTACCCGTCGGTCATGAACATCTCGCCCGAAGGGGTCAGCGCGATGTCGGTCGGCAGGTTGAAGGGCCCGCCGCCGTGGGTGACGTTGCGGTAGGCGACCGAGCTGAAATCCTTCGGATCGACGCCGGTGTCCGAGCGATGGCCGCGCGTGCCGATCGTGCGCAAGAGCGTGCCGCTCGTGCTGAAGTAGAACATCTGCGCGTGGTCGCGGTCGACGATCCAGAGGTTGTCCTTCTCGTCGCTGCGGATCGTGTGAGGAAACGCGAACAGCCCGGCGCCCCAGGTCGAGAGCACGTTGCCATCGCGGTCGAACACGATGATCGGGTGCTCGGCCGAGCGGTTGAAGCAGTAGACGCGGTCGTGTGAGTCCACGGTGACCGCGGCGACGGGGATGTTCCAGCCCGCGGGAAGCTTCTGCCAGTCGTCGTCGACTTCGTAGGTGTACTTGCCGGTCCCGACGGTCGTGCCCATGGGTGTCCCTCCCGTGGGTCCGAGTCTACCCCGCGACGCCCTCCATCTGCAGCGCGTAGAGCCGGCGGTAGAGACCGTCGCGCGCCAGGAGCTCCTCGTGGCGTCCGACCTCGGCGATGCGGCCCTCGTGCACGACCACGATGCGATCGGCGTTGCGCACCGTGGCCAGCCGGTGCGCGATGACCAGCACGGTGCGGCCCCGCATCAGCTCGGCCAGCGCCTGCTGGATCATGAACTCGCTCTCGGCGTCGAGATCCGACGTCGCCTCGTCGAGGATCAGGATCGGCGGATTTTTCAGAAAGGCCCGGGCGATCGCGATGCGCTGGCGCTGGCCGCCCGAGAGCCGCACGCCGCGCTCGCCGACGAGCGTCTGGTAGCCATCGGCGCAGCCGGCGATGAACTCCTCGGCGTGGGCCTGGCGCGCGGCGCGCACGATGTCCTCGAAAGCCGCGCCCGGTCGGCCGTAGGCGATGTTGTACAGGATCGAGTCGCTGAACAGGAACGTCTCCTGCGTCACGACCCCGATCAGGGCGCGGAGCGAGGCCTGGCTCACGTCACGCAGGTCGTGGCCGTCGAGCGTGATCCGCCCGGCGCTGACGTCGTGGAAGCGCGGCAGCAGGTCCATCAGGGTCGACTTGCCGGCGCCGCTCATGCCCACGAACGCGACCACCTCGCCCCGGGCAACCGTCAGCGAGATGTCACGCAGGGTCAGCTCCTCGGAGTCGGCGTGGCGGAAGCTCACGTCCTCGAACGCCAGGCGCTCGCGGAACGCGTCGAGCGCGACCGCGTCGGGCCGGTCGGCAATCGCCGGCGGATGGTCGAGGATCTCGAACACGCGCTCGACCGACGAGGTCGACTGCTGCACCGTGTTCACGATGCGCGAGAGCTGGCGCACCGGCCCGTAGAGCAGCGCCACCGCCGCGGTGAACGAGAAGAAATCACCAGGCGTCATCGTGCCGTTGATGACCTGCTGGCCGCCGTACCAGAGCGCGCCCATGATGCCGAAGGCCGCCAGCACTTCCATGAGCGGGTCGGTGATCTCGTCGGTGCGGTGGTCCTTGAGCGCGAGCGACAGGAGCCCGCGGTTGACGCGGTCGAAGCGCTCGACCTCGTGCCCCTCGCGCCCGAATGCCTTGACGATCTTCGTGCCCGAGAACGCCTCGTGCAGGAGCACGTTCAGCTCGGCGACCTTCTGCTGCGATCGCTTGTTGATGCGATAGAGCCGCCGGCCGATCGACCGTACCGCGACGCCGACGAACGGAAAGACGACCAAGGCGATCACGGCCAGGCGCCAGTCGCGCGCGAACATGACCGCGGCGAGCGCCACCACCATCACCGACTGGCGGATCGTCATCACCAGCACGGTCGACGACAGGCGCGCCAGGCGGTTGACGTCGGTCACGACCCGCGACATCAGCTCGGCGGTATGGCGGCTGTTGAAGAACGAGAGCGACATCTGCTGCAGGTGCGCGTAGAGGTCACGGCGCAGCCGCGCGATCACGCGCTCGCCGACGGCCGACATCAGGTAGGACTGGCCGTAGCGGGCCAGCCCCTTGACGATGTAGGCGCCAAGGAACAGGAGCGGGATCAGCGTGAGCATCCTCATGTCACGGCGGATGAACACGTCGTCCATCGCCGGCTTCACCAGCCACGCGATCGAGCCCTCCATCGCGGCGACCACGATCGCCAGCACGGCGCCCGTGATCAGCGCCGGCACGTGAGGCCGGAGATAGGCGAGCAGGCGGCGGTAGAGGTCCGGCCGGATGGTCATGCCGCCTTCGCCTCGATCAGGCGCCGGTAGAGCGCCTCGGTCGCGTCGAGCTTGGCGCGGAGCGAGAAGTGCGCGTCGACGCGCTTGCGGCCGGCCCGCGCCATCGTCTGCGCCCACGTCGGATTCTCGATCATGCGCAGGAGCGCGCCGGCCAGCGCGCCGGGATCGCGCGGGGGGACCAGAAGGCCGGTCTCGCCCTCGATCACGAGCTCGGGCATGCCGGCCAGGTTCGTCGCGACCACTGGACGCTCGCAGGCGAGGGCCTCGCGAATCGAGCCGGTGAGACCGGCCCCCGCGTACGATGCATCGACGACCACGTCCGAGGCCGTCAGGATCTGCGGGACATCGTCGCGATGGCCGAGCACGAGCACGCGTCCGTCCAGCCCGCGCCCGCGGGCCTCGTCGGCGAGCTCGGCGATGCGCGGTGCCGGCGCCCCGACGAAGAGCAGGCGCGCGCGGGGAGCCCCCGGCGCGACGCGCGCCATCGCGTCGAGCACATCGCGCCAGCCGCGCCACGAGCGCACGCCGATCTGCGTGATGAGGACATGATCGGCGTCGAGACCGAGCTCTCGCCGGATCGGCCGGCCGTCGAGGCCGGGGTGGAAGCGCTCGACATCGGTGCCGGAGTAGATCACCTCGATCTTCTCGGCCGGCACACCCGTGGCGACGAGATCGCGCTTGATCGACTCGCAGACCGCGACGATCGCATGTACGCGCCGGCTCGTGTAGCCCACGCGGCGCACGCGCGGCACGTGAAAGCTGACGCCGCGGTTCAAGACCAGCCGCGGCCGCGCGCCCATGAGCCCGGCCACGACGGCCAGCGTGCGCGCCCGACCCTTGTGGGCGTGCGCGACCTGGATGTTGCCCGCACGGATCACGCGGGCGATCCGCCACGCGGCGCGAATGTCCCAGGCGCGCCGCATCGGGATCGGCTCGTAGCCGATGCCCGCCGCGCGCATCCGCTCGGCCCAGATCTCGCTCGGCGGCGTTGCGACGGTGACCGCATGGCCGCGCGCGGCCAGCCCGATCGCGAGATCACGCAGCTGGATGGCGGCGCCGGTGAAGTAGTCGGCCTTGGGGTAGAGCTGAAGGATTCGAAGCGGCGCGTGGCTCATCGGCTCGCCTCGGAGGGCCCGGCCCTATGCTCCGAAGAAGGCGCGCACCGCGGCGACGACGCGGTCGATTTCCTCGTCGGTGTGCTCCGCCGACATCGGCAAGGTCAGGATCTCGTCGACGAGCCGCTCTGTGCGCGGCAGCGGCGGCGGCGCCAGGTGCTCGACCGGCGGCTGGCGATGCGTCGGCACCGGATAGTGGATCCCGGTCTGGATGCCGCGTTCCTTGAGGAACGCGGCCAGCTCGGCGCGTCGGGCTGTCCGGACCACGTAGAGGTGATAGACGTGGCGCGCGTGCTCGCGCACCTCGGGCAAGACGAGCGGCAGCCCGGCGAGCCCGTGCCGGTAGCGCTCCGCCAGCACACGGCGGCGCTCGTTCATCGCGGGAAGGCGCGGCAGCAGGACGCGCAGCGCCGCGGCCTGCAGCTCGCTGAACCGCAGATTGAACCCGAGCTCGGCGTGCACGTTCTTGTCGAGCCGGCCGTGGTCGCGCAATCGACGGCAGCGATCGGCGATCTCGTCGTCGCTCGTGAGCACGGCCCCACCATCACCCATGGCAGGCAAATTCTTCGACGGATAGAACGAGAGCACCGCGGCGCGGCCGAAGCTGCCGACCCGGCGCCCGTTCCACTCGGCCCCCTGCGCCTGTGCGCAATCCTCGAGAACCCAGAGACCCAGGCGCGAGGCGAGGCGCTCGACGGCGGCGAGATCGACGGATTGACCGTAGAGGTGCACCGGCACCATGCCGACCGTACGCGGCGTCGCCTTCGCCTCGGCGTCGCGCGCGTCCAGCGTGTAGAACTTGTCGGCATCGACGAAGACCGGCGTTGCCTCGGCGACGCAGATCGCCTCGACGGTGGGGAACGCGGTGTGCGCAGGCACGAGCACTTCATCGCCGGCTTTCACGCCGAGCGCGCGGAGCGAAAGCCAGAGCGCCGCGGTGGCCGAGCTCGTGAGGACCGCGTGCTTCACGCCGGTCGTGGCGGCCAGCTCCACTTCGAGCTGGCGGCACTGCGGGCCCAGGATGTACTGACGCGAGTCGATCGCCGCCAGCACCGCCCGCTTGATGTCGTCGTCGACCGGCGGGCGCGACAGCGGAACGAACGTCACGTGGTGGGTCCGTGGAGGCGGTCGTAACGGCCGCGGAAGTAGAGCAGCGGGTGCCCCGAGCCGGCCCGCGCCTGCTCGACGCGACCCACGAAGATCGAGTGATCGCCCTCGAGATGCACGTTCACGATCGCGCACTCGAGATGGGCCAGCGCGCTCTCCAGGAGCGGCAGGCCCATCGAGCTCAGCGCGAACGACACGCCCTCGAACTTGTTCTCGATCTTCGTCGTCGCGAACCGGCGCGACAGATGCTCCTGGTCGTGCGCGAGGATGTTGACGGCGAACATCTTGCCCGCGACCAGCGCCGGATAGCTCTGCGACTTGTGGTCCACGCACACCAGGATCAGCGGGGGATCGAGCGACACCGATGTGAACGCGCTCGCGGTGAGCCCGGTCGGCTTGCCGTCGCGATCGCACACGGTGATGATCGTGACGCCCGAGGCGAAATGGCTCAATGTATGGCGGAATTCCTCGGCGGAGATCACTCGCTTTTTGTAGCAGGTACGTGGGGGGAATGCAAGGTTTCAAGCATAGATAGCGGCGATGCGCGCGATCACGTTGAAAGCATTCGTCGGTCCTGTATAGTCGCCCCTATGGTGACCCAGGATGCTGTGCTGGACGCGCTGCGGGCGGTGAAAGATCCGGAGGCGCAGCAGGATATCGTCTCGCTCGGGCTCATCCGCGATTTGACCATCGCCGAATCGCAGGTCACCTTCACGCTCGCCTTCACGAATCAGTCGGCGGCGTCCAAGGCGACGTTGCACAGCATGGCCTCGCGGGCCGTCGGCCGCGTGCCCGGCGTGTCGAAAGTCCAGGTGAAGATGGGATCGGGCCAGCCCGCGCGCCCGCCGCAGGCTCAGGGCCATGGCCACGGTCACGCGCCCGGCGCGCCGAAGCCCGAGGACTTCATCCCCGAGGTCAAGCAGACGATCGCGGTCTCCTCGGGCAAGGGCGGCGTCGGCAAGTCGACGGTCACCGTGAACCTGGCCACCGCGCTCCGACTCGGCGGCGCGTCGGTCGGCATCATCGACTCGGACGTGTACGGTCCCGACATCCCGCTCATGCTGGGCTCGCGCGGGCGCCCCGGCATGTTCGAGAACCGCATTATCCCGGTCGAGGCGCACGGGATGAAGATGATGTCGATCGGCCTGCTCGTGAACGACAAGGAGCCGCTCGTCTGGCGCGGGCCGATGATCCACTCCTTCATCCAGCAGATGCTGAAGGACGTCAACTGGGGCGCGCTCGACTACCTGGTGTTCGACATGCCGCCGGGAACGGGCGACGCGCAGCTGTCGCTCTCGCAGGTCATCCCGCTCTCGGGGGTCGTGATGGTGACGACGCCGCAAGAGGTGGCGCTCCTCGACGTGCGCAAGGCGATCGCGATGTTCCAGAAGCTCAACGTCCCGATCCTGGGTATCGTCGAGAACATGAGCTACTTCGTGGCGCCGGACACCGGCAAGCGCTACTCGATCTTCGGCGAAGGCGGCGGGCAGCGGCTCGCCAACGAGTACAACGTGCCGCTGCTGGCGCAGGTGCCGCTCGATCCCGCGACTCGGCAGGCCGGCGACGAGGGCACGCCGATCACCTTGCGCGTGCCCGATTCACC
>Ga0075433_10004654_pt1 | contig 10704 bp, 9 predicted proteins | sample RhiMethybrSRZTD2_FD_75299 | JGI IMG/M metagenome (GOLD analysis project Ga0075433, IMG submission 75299) | Populus rhizosphere microbial communities from Tennessee, USA - Rhizosphere MetaG P. TD hybrid SRZTD2 | ecosystem: Host-associated > Plants > Roots > Rhizosphere > Soil | place: USA... | reverse complement strand
GAAGTCGCAGTCGGCGGCCACGCGGAGGCCGGCGGCGTGGAGGTGGTCGATGAGCCTGGTGACGAACGAGACGACCGAGTCGTCGGGGACGTCGCCGGTCGCGTCGATGTCCACTGTGGACGGCCAGTCGAGATGGTGCGGACCGCGGGTGCGGTCTGGGTTGCGGCGGACGTCGACGGTGAAGCCGGGGACGCGGAAGACGTCGAGGTGGTCGGCCGGCCCGAGCAGGTCGGCGACGACCGGGACCAGCGTGGCCGGGTCGGGCGTGTCGACGTAGAGCACGCACCACCGGTAGGCGGCGGTCATGGGACGCGCAGCCAGGGCTCGTTGTCGAACATGCCGCCGCGTTTGATGACGGCGAGGTCGACCTTCCGGTCGAGGTCGGTCTCCAGCGCCGCGCGCAGCTCCTTCAGCCCGGCGTGCCGGGAGAAGATCCGGCCGCGGGCGATCGCGTTGGTGCGCGCCTCGGTGGTCTTGTCGCCGAAGAAGTCCTCGATCAACCGGTCGTACTCGTCCGGTGGCACCCGCAGGCCGAAGTCGATGTCGGACCCGGCCCGGGCCGAGTGGCCCGCGCGGCTGCCCTGCACGACCACGTCGGCGGTCAGGCCCCGGGATGTCGAACGGATCCGGGCGGCCGCGGCGGCGAGCTGGTCGGCGGTGACGCCTTCGGGCAGGTTGCCGACCGCGCGGAAGACACGACCGCGGAACGCTGCCGGGATCGCGTGGTTGACCGTCTTGAGCCCGCGGGCGACGCCGGGAACCGCCCGCACCGCCCGGGCGACCGGACCGGTGGGCAGCACGGTCAGGGTGGCGTCGCCGAGCAGGCCCGACCAGGAACCGCGCCCGGTGGCCCAGGCGATGCCCGCGTCGATGGCGACGGCCCCGGTGCCGAGGGCGATGGCGGCCGGGGCGAGGAACTGGAAGCCGGGCACCAGGCTGGCCGTGCCGAGCACCATCGACGCCAGCCGGAGACCGCGAGCGATCTGCGTGAGCACCTCGGCGTGGGCGGCGATCCAGTCGCGTGCCCGGTTGCGGAGGCGCTCCAGCAGGCCCGGCTCCCGGTAGGGCGGGTCGGCCGCGGCGGCACGGATGCGGGCCGCGACGCCGGCGGCGTGGGTGCGGTGGTCGCGGAGCAGGCGGCGGGCTTCCGTGATCACCGCGTCGAGCTCGGCAGCCACCGCCCGCGCGGCCGCGGCAGCCGCATCGCCTCCGTCGTCCGCGGGCGCCCGCCCGGCGCTGGAGCGGCCGGGTCCGGACGCCGCCCACCCGGCCGTCGAGCGGACCACCGGTGAGCCGGAGTAGCCGACGCCGGCGCCGACCAGCGCGGCCTGGCGGGACACCTCGATCCCACCGGCCCGGGCCCGCAGCGCCGCCGCCCGGTCCTCCAGGTCGGCCGCCCGCAGCTGCCGCGTGGCCAGGTCGTCGGCGTAGCTCGCCAGCTCCCGCGCCAGGGTGCCGTGCGCGGCCGCCGCCCGGCCGAGATCGCCAGGGAGCTCGCGGCTGTGGTCCCGATAGGCCTCGGCGGCCGCACCTCGCCAGCGTGCGTCGAGCCGGCCCGCCGCGACCGCGGCACCCGCCAGCGCGCGGGCGGCCCGGTCGGCGTCCCGGGCCTGCGCCAGCACCGCCGAGGGCGAGCCCGGCGCCGGGTCGAAGCCGAGCGCCGGGAACGTCCGCATCGCCATCGCGTCCTCCTCGTCCGGATCAAGCCTGCGGCGAGGTTAGGGTCGCGCGGACGCGATCGGACCGACGACTTCGAGCCTGTGGACAACGGCTGTCCCCGGAGCGCGAGCCGGCCCCGTCCCGACGCGAGACCGGCCGTCGCCGTAGCGTGATCCGACGACGGCGTGGCGCGGAGGGCGGACCGGATGAGTGAGCTTGACGAGTTGCGGCAGGGCCTGCGGACGTTCACCGACGAGCGCGGGTGGGGCTCGTTCCACGATCCCAAGTCGGTGCTGCTGGCCCTGGTCGGCGAGGTGGGGGAGCTGGCCGAGCTGCTGCAGTGGCTGCCGGCCGACCGGGTCGCCGAGCTGGCCCGGGACGAGGCGCTGCACCGCCGCCTCGGCGAGGAGATGTCCGACGTGCTGCTCTACCTGGTGCTGCTCGCCGACGTCCTCGACGTCGATCTCGCCACGGCCGCGCGGGCGAAGCTCGCCGACGCGCGCCTGCGCTATCCGGTCGGAGCGGCGCCGGACAGGGAGAACAGGGCGAGGTAGCGCCCGGTCAGCGAGCCGAGCGCCACGGTGCCGGCCCGCTCCCGCACGCCGGTGACGAAGCCGAACCGCTCGCCCGGTGCCTGCAGGTCGTGCACCAGAGTGCCGTCCGGGGCGTACGCCTGGACCCAGAGCGTGTGTGCCGGCTGCGGTTGGAACCGGTCCGGCAGCGCCCAGACCGTCTTGCGCAGCGCCGGCCGGCGCGGCAACAGCCAGTCGAGCGTGCGATCGCGCGGGCTGCCGATCGCGACCCAGATCAGCCCGTCGGACCCGGTGGACACGTTGTCCGGGAAGCCGGGCAGGTTGTCCGCGAACACCGACTCGGTGCCGTCGTCGACCGACCATCGCCGCAGCCGGTAGGCCGCGGTCTCCGCGACCACGACGAACGATCCGTCCGGCGCGAGCGCGACGCCGTTCGCGAACTGCAACCCCTCCAGCAGCGTGGTCGTCTCCGCCCCGAGGCCGCGGCGCAGCAGGCGTCCCGTCCCGGAGTGCTGCAGCAGCTCGCCCTTCCAGTGGTCGATCCCGATCCGGCCGGTCGAGTCGCTGAAGTAGATCGTGCCGTCCGGGGCGACCGCCGCGTTGTTGCAGAACGCCAGCCCGTCGACGAGCGTCTCCACCAGGCCGGACTCGACCGTCACCCGCAGCAGCCCGCGGCGGGCGTCGCAGACCAGCAGGCCGCCGTCGGGCAGCCACTCCAGCCCGAGCGGCCGGCCGCCGGTGTCGGCGAGCACCTCGACGTGCCGCCCGTCCGGGGTCAGCCGCAGCACCCGCCCGTCCTCGACGCCGCACAGCACCCGGCCGGCGTCGTCGAACAGCACGTCCTCCGGCCCGCGCCCGACCACGTCGAGCACGGTCAGCGGCGGCACCTCCCGGTCGCTCCGGGGCTGCCATGCGCGGGCCGGCGCGGCGGGGGGCCGCCAGACGACGGGATCGATCGCGGGACGCGCCATGCCTGCATCCTGCCCGCTCGCCGGCCGAGCCGACCTCGGCGGCACCGGGAAACTTGCGCCCGGTTGACCGGTCCCACGGTGGGTATCCGGCCGGTTGAGGGGTTCTTGGCCGGTTCGGGAGGTGCGCATGGCTGTCGACAGCACGCGGTTCGGTGGGCTGTTCGCCGTCAAGTCGGCCGACGCCCACCTCGAACACGTCCGGCGCGAGGGGCGGCTCCGGCGGGCGATCGGGCTGTTCGACCTCACCGCGCTGGGGCTCGGCGCGGTCATCGGCACCGGCATCTTCGTCATCCTCGGCGAGGCGATCGGCGACTCCGGCCCGGCGATCGTGCTGTCGTTCGTGCTGGCGGCCGTGACCTGCGCCTTCTCCGCCTTGTCCTACTCGGAGCTTGCCTCCTCGATCCCGGTTTCCGGCAGCGCGTACACCTACGCGTACGCCACCCTCGGTGAGCTGCTGGCCTGGATCATCGGCTGGGACCTCATCCTCGAGTACGGCGTGTCGGTCGCCGCGGTCGCGGTCGGCTGGGGGCAGTACCTCAACTCGCTGCTGGACACGCTGTTCGGCTGGCAGCTGCCGGACGCGCTCAGCCAGCCACCGGGAGAAGGCGGGATCGTCAACATCCCGGCCGCGTTCCTCGTCCTCGCGATCACCGGCGTGTTGATCCTCGGCGTGCGGGAGAGCACCAGGGCCAACAGCGTCATGGTGGTGCTGAAGATCGTCGTGCTGCTGCTGTTCATCGGGCTGGCGTTCACCGCGTTCAACGCCGACAACCTCACCCCGTTCACGCCCAACGGCTTCAGCGGGGTGACCACCGCCGCGGCCGTGATCTTCTTCGCCTACATCGGCTTCGACGCGGTGTCCACGTCCGGTGAGGAGGTGAAGCGCCCGGCGCGTGACCTGCCGCTGGCGATCATCGGCTCGCTGGTCATCGCGACCGTGCTCTACTGCGTGGTCGCGGTCGCCGCGCTCGGTGCGTACCCCTGGCAGAAGCTGAACGGTGCCGAGGCGCCGCTGGCGACCGTGCTCTCTGACGGGGTCGGCACCTCCTGGGGCTCCGGCCTCATCTCGGTCGGCGCGCTGATCGCGATCACCAGCGTCGTGCTGACGATCCTCTACGGCCAGACCCGGATCATGTACTCGATGTCCAGGGACGGGCTCGTCCCCCAGGCCTTCAGCCGGGTGTCCCGGCGGCAGACGCCGGCCATGGCCACCGCGATCTTCGGCATCCTCATCGCGGTGCTCGCCGCCACCGTGCCGCTGGAGATCATCTTCGAGCTGGTCAACATCGGCACGCTGTTCGCGTTCGTCATCGTGAACATCGGTGTGATCGTGCTGCGCCGGACCAGGCCCGACCTGGAGCGCGGCTTCCGGGTGCCCGGCGTGCCGGTGGTGCCGATCATCGGCGCGCTGCTCTGCTTCTACCTGATGAAGCAGCTGACCATCCAGACCTGGCTGCGGTTCGTCGTCTGGCTCCTGGTGGGCCTGGTGATCTACTTCCTGTACGGGCGCCGGCACTCCCGGCTGCAGCACGGCGAGACGGTCGTCACCGAGGAGAGCTGAGGCCCCGCGCGGCGATGTGATCCGCGGCGGGGCACGATGGTCCCGTGACCTTGGTACGCCCGGTGGGCCTCGGGCTCGCCTCCCGCGGTGACGTCCGGGACGCCGTCGGCTATGCCGAGCGCGCCCGGGCGGCCGGCTGCGAGTCGGTGTGGTTCCACGAGAGCTACTTCGAACGTGACGCGGTGACCTACGCGACCGCCGTCGCCGCGGCGGTGCCCGACCTCGGCGTCGCGCTCGGCGCGCTGTCGACGTACGCGCGGCCGACGGCGCTGACCGCGATGACGGTGAGCGCGCTGGACGACCTCGCCCCGGGCCGGATCACCGTCGCGCTCGGCTCGGCGCTGCCGCTGCGGCTGGCCCAGATGCAGATCCCGTACGACCCGGACGTGGCGATCGAGGCGGTGCGTACCCAGCTGCACGACCTGCGCGCGCTGTGGCGGGGCGAGCGGCTGCCCCGGACCGGGCTGCCCGACCTTGAGCCGATGTTCCCGCCGGTGCACCGGGTGCCGCTGTGGGTGGCCGGCTACCGGAAGGCGTTCCACGAGCTGGCCGGCGAGGCGGCCGACGGCTACCTGGCCCGGCCGGCCGAGTCGATCCCGGCGATCCGGATCGCGAAGGACCGGATCGCGGCCGCCGCCCGCGCGGCCGGGCGCGACCCGGACGAGGTCGAGATCGGCGGCTACCTGCTCTCGCTGGTCGACTCATCCCGGCGGGCCGCGCTGGACCGGGCCAAGCGGGAGCCGTTCACGATCTACATGCTCGCCGTGCAGTCGGACACCGCGATGCGCCGGGTCGGGCTCGACCCGGAGCTCAAGGGCCGGGTGTTCGCGGCCTGGCGGGAGGGGGACTACCACCGCGCGGCCGGGCTGATCCCGGACGAGCTGGTCGACGCGTTCATCCTCTGCGGCACCCCGGACGAGGTCGCCGCGCGCGCGGCGGAGTACGCCGACGCGGGCATGACGGTCCCGGTGCTGCAGCCGGTGCTGCAGGAGGAGGACCAGGTCGGCTACGTCCTGGACGCCGCGGTCACCTACGGCTCGGGCCGGGCCGGCGCGGTGGGCGCGCTGCCGTCGACCGCGGCCCGGTCCCGGGAGGAGGTCTCGGCCGGGCGCCGGCTGCGCAACCTGGTCGAGATCACCCGGCCGTTCGCGCTGACCGCCTCGATCGTGCCGGTGTGCGCGGCCGGCGCGCTGGCGCTGCTCGACGGGCTGATGAACTGGGGACTGTTCGCGCTGGCCCTGGTCGCCGCGGTGCTGCTGCAGGTGGGCACCAACGTGATCAACGAGGTGTACGACGTCCGGAAGGGGATCGACTCGATCACCTCGCCGCGGGCATCGCAGGCGCTGGTGACCGGGCGGGTGACCGAGCGGGACGCGTTCCGGCTGGCGTACGCGGCGTTCGCGGTGTGCGCGGTCCTCGGCCTCGTGCTGGTCGCCGTCCGGGGCTGGCCGCTGCTGCTGATCGGCGCGTTCGGACTGGTGATGGGCTGGGGCTACACCGCCCCGCCGCTGCAGTACAAGTACCGCGCGCTCGGGCTGCCGCTGGTCTTCCTGCTGATGGGCCCGCTCATGGTGGTCGGCGCCTACTTCGCGGTGACCGGGCAGTGGTCCTGGCAGGCGGCGGTGGCCAGCGTGCCGATCGGGCTGCTGGTGACCGCGATCCTGCACGGCAACGAGTGGCGGGACATCGGCGAGGACGCCAGGGCCGGGATCCGCACGATCTCGATCACCGCCGGCCGCTCGGTCGCGCACTGGATCTACGTCGTGCTGCTGGTCGGGGCGTACGTGACGCTGGCGCTCGGGGTCGCGTTCGACCTGCTGCCGCGGCTGTCGCTGCTCGCCGTGCTGTCGATGCCGCTGCTGGTGCAGGCGCTGCGGGCGTCCGAGCTGGGCGCGACCGGGCAGCAGCGGGAGATCGCGATGATCGACCGGAACACCGCGCGGCTGCACGCGGCGTTCGGGGCCCTGTTCGTGCTCGGATTGGCGGTGGCGTCGGCATGAAGCTTCCTGAGCGGCCCTCCGGGGCGGTCGCGGCCGCCTCGGTGGCCGCCGCGTACGGCGCCTTCGCGGCGGTCTTCCGGGGGCCGCGGGCGAGGTTCTGGCCGCGGATGACCCGCACCGGCCTCGGTCTCGGCGCGCTCGCCCTGGCCACCGAGGGCGACCTGCGCCGGATCGTGCCGCGGCCGCGCGACGTCGCGCTGGGCATCGGCATCGCCGCCGGCCTGTACGGGGTGTTCCAGGTCGGCGACCGGGCCGCCCGGGTGGTCATGCCCAAGGGCGCCGAGGACATCGGCGACATCTACCGGCTGCGGTCGCTGCGGCCGAAGGGCGAGATCGCCGCCCGGCTGGCCACCGTCATCGGCCCGGCCGAGGAGCTGTACTGGCGCGGCCTGGTGCAGGCCGAGCTCGCCCGCCGGCTCGGCCCGGCGCGCGGTGCGGCCGCCGCCGCGGTGATCTACGGCGGCGCACACGTGGCGACCGGGAACCCGACGCTGGTCGGGGCGGCCAGCGTGGCCGGCGGGGTGTGGTCGGCGCTGGCGGCGCTCGGGGTGCCGATGCCGGCGCTGGTCGTGAGCCACGTCGTCTGGGACATCTGGATCTTCCTGGTGCAGCCGACCCAGCCGGTCGACGAGCAATCGACCTAGCCGGTCGACGTGCGGGCGGGCTGACCGCGGTCTCGCGGCCAGCTCAGAGCAGCACCACGGACAGGAAGCCGAGCACCATCCCGACGACCGCGACGATCATGGCCGCCTTCCATCGCCGCTCGTGCCGTCCCCGGGCGACGAGCCCGAGCACGATGCCGAGGACGCCGAAGATGAGCCAGGAGATGACGAACGCGAGGATCCCGCAGGCGATCGCGATGTAGGAGAACGTGTTCGGCGGCGCTGCGGCGTCCGGGACCTGCGCCGGATCCTGTGCCGTCATCCCGCCAACCTACCTGAACTGTCCCAAGGGACGGTCAAGGAAATGTCAGCGGACGGGGGTGATGATCACCACCGGGATCTCCCGCTCGGTCCGCGTCTGGTATTCGTCGTACGCCGGCCAGACCCGGGCGGCCAGCCGCCAGAGCCGCTCCCGCTCGTCGCCGGTCGCCGTCCGCGCGGTCGCCTCGAACTCCTCCGCGCCGACCTGGATGTGTACGTGCGGGTCCGCGTCGAGGTTGCGATACCAGGCCGGGTGCCCGGCCGACCCGCCGTTGGAGGCGACGACCAGGTAGGTCTCGCCGTCCTTGGCGTAGATCAGGGCGGTACGCCGGGGCAGGCCGGTCTTGTTGCCCGTCGTGGTCAGCAGCAGGGTCGGCACGCCGGGCTTCCACTCGTGCCCGTCCGCGCCGCCGGTCGCCACGTACCGCTGGATGTGCTCGTTGACCCAGCCGCGTGGGCTGTCGATGGCCCGCGTCATGTCGGAACTCCTCTCAGACGGCGCAGCTGCCGTCGTCACAGGCGTTCCCGTTATCGCCGTCGTTCACCATCGACAGCGGGTGCGCCGCCGCGTACGCCTGCCGCAGCGCGCTGAGCAGCACCTCGGCCGGCTGCGCGCCGGAGACCCCGAACTTCCGGTCCAGCACGAAGAACGGCACCCCGGAGATGCCGAACGCCCGTGCGGTGGCCTGGTCGTCCCGGACGTCGGCCAGGTACTTGTCGGACTCCAGCACGGACCGCGCCTCGGCCTCGTCCAGGCCGGCCTGGCCGGCCAGCCGGACCAGCGTGTCGAGCTCGCCGATCGGCTCGCCCTCGGTGAAGTACGCCAGCAGCAGCCGCTCCTTGAGCTCGGCCTGCCGGCCCCGGTCGGCGGCCAGGTGCAGCAGCCGGTGCGCGTCCACGGTGTTGCCCGGCCGCGCCTGGTCGAACCGGAAGTCGAGGCCCTCGCCGGCCGCCTGCTCGATCACCCGCTGCTGCATGGCCTCGGCCTGGGCCAGCGGCACGCCGTACTTGTCGGCGAGCCGCTGGGTGGCGTTGCCCTCGACCGTGCGCGGCGTGGTCGGGTCGAGCTCGAAGCTGCGGTAGCGCACCTCGACCTCGTCGCGGTGCTCGAAGTCCGCGAGTGCGGTCTCGAACCGCCGCTTGCCGATGGCGCACCAGGGGCACACCACGTCCGACCAGATCTCCACCTGCACGATTCGCTCCTGTGGTCCGGATGTCTTTGTCGCAACAACCAATCCGGCCGGTCGGGTCTTCCCGCGCTCAGCCGCGCGGCGGCAGCTCCGGCGGGCGCCGGGACGGCCGGGTGGACCGGTCGGGCGGGGTCGCCGCCGGCCGGGTCTCCAGCGCCTCGAGCACCATCCGGACCGCCGTCGCCAGCTGCGGGTCGCGGTCGGCGGCCCAGTCCTGCGGGGCGATGTCGACCTCGACGTCGGGATCGACGCCGTAGTTCTCGATGCCCCAGCCGGCGCCCTCGAACCACAGCGCGTACCGCGGCTGGGTCACGGTCGTGCCGTCGACCAGCGAGTAGCGCCCGTCGATTCCGATCACGCCACCCCAGGTGCGAGTGCCGACGACCGGGCCGATGCCGTAGAGCGTGAAGCCGGCGGTGACGATGTCGCCGTCGGAGCCGGCGTGCTGGTTGGTCACCGCGACGATCGGGCCGCGCGGCGCGTTCGCCGGATAGGTCACCGCCGGGTTGCCCCGCGGGTTGTCCCAGCCCTTGACCGTACGGGCGAGCTTCTCCAGCACCAGCTCGGAGGTGTGGCCGCCGTTGTTGTCCCGCACGTCGACGACCAGGCCCTCCCGGGCGACCTCGAGGATGAGGTCGCGGTGCAGCTGCGCCCAGCCGTTGGCCACCATGTCCGGGATGTGCAGGTAGCCCACCCGACCGCCGGACAGCTCGTGCGTCGCCGCCCGCCGGCCGGCGACCCAGGCCTGGTAGCGCAGCGCCTTCTCGTCGTCGAGCGGCAGCACCACCACCCGGCGCACGTCCGCGCCGTCGGCCGGCTGCACGGTCAGCTCGACCGGCACGTTGGCGGCACCGGCCAGCAGCGGCGCCGGTCCGAGCCGCGGGTCGACCGGCCGGCCGTCCACGGCGAGGATCTCGTCGCCGGCCCGGACCGCGACGCCGGGCGCGGACAGCGGAGCCCGGGCGCCGCGCACCGACGACTCGCCGGGCAGCACCGCGGCCACCCGCCACCGGTCGCCGACCCGCTCCAGGTCCGCGCCGAGGTGGCCGAGCGTCCGGCCGGGCTCGACCGGCGGCGACGGCGGCATCTCGTACGCGTGCGAGCTGCCGAGCTCGCCGATGACCTCCCAGAACACCTCGGACAGGTCGTCTCGGGTGGCGATCCGGTCGAGCAGCGGGCGGTATTTGTCCAGCACCGCCGGCCAGTCCACGTCGGCCATGTCCGGGGTCCAGTAGTGGTCCCGCATCAGCCGGCCGGCCTCGTCGTACATCTGCCGCCACATCGCGGCCGGGTCGACCTGCCCGCGCAGCCGGCGCAGGTCGACCTCGATCACCGCGTCGCGGTCGCCCTCGGAGTCGGGCTCGACCCGCCGGTCGGACGGCACCAGCCGCACCGCGTCGCCGTCGCGGACCACCAGCCGGCGGCCGTCACCGGTCACGTCGAAGCCGTCGAGCTCGCCGACCACGGTGGCTGCCCGGCGCTTGGCGAAGTCCCAGCGCTGCAGCTTCGGCCGGGTGCGCTCGCCGTCCTGGGTCGCCTTGTCCTCGCCGAGCAGGCCGGCCTGCGGCGTCTCCAGCCAGACCAGCCCGCCGCGGACCGCGCGCAGGCCGCTGGCCCGTGCGGTCGCGACCGGCACCGGGACCACCCGCTGGTCGATCGCCTCGGCGTCGACCAGCACCGGCTGCGGCGGGGCGTCGCCGTCATTTCCGCCGCCGCTCCCGCCGTCGCCGTCGTCGGCGGTCGGCCGCCCGGCCGACTCGGGATGGAACGGCGACGGCGTGGTCGCGCCCAGCGGCACCACGTACGGCCGGGTGCCGCCGAGGAAGGACAGGTCGAAGACCCAGTCGTCGTAGACCGGGTCGAGCGT
>Ga0075433_10004650_pt1 | contig 10708 bp, 6 predicted proteins | sample RhiMethybrSRZTD2_FD_75299 | JGI IMG/M metagenome (GOLD analysis project Ga0075433, IMG submission 75299) | Populus rhizosphere microbial communities from Tennessee, USA - Rhizosphere MetaG P. TD hybrid SRZTD2 | ecosystem: Host-associated > Plants > Roots > Rhizosphere > Soil | place: USA... | reverse complement strand
CAGCGCCGCCGCCTGTTCGCTCTCCGGCTTGCGCGTCAGACCGCGCAGACCGAACCCGCTGCTCTGCAGAGCCTGCGCGACGGCGCCGCCCTGATGGCCTGTCACTCCGGTGATGAGAATTGTTCGTTCGCTCGTCATGGTTGAAACTGAAGGTCAGTTCCGTTCTGTGTCAATGCACGTGTCGCTGCGTCATTTGGAATCATCCGAGCGCCGCTCCTTTGTGCTGCTCCAAGTTGATCGGTGCCTGCCTGTTGCATCTGGCTCGCCAACATCGCGATCGATGTCGTAGTTGGCCAGCCGGCGTTCTTGAGAACCGGCGAATGCGGACAACGCCTTCATGGTATGCTCTCGGGCGCTACGCCTTCAGAAAACCTGAGACAAGCCGAGCCGTTGGCCACACCTCACGGGACCGGCGTCTGTTGTCCACCATTTCGCCATTGGCGACATCTCGCCACTATACCAATCGAAAGCGATTCGTAGATTCAGGACTTTGCCGCTGGACCGGCAATTGCGTGGGTGCGTCGTGAAAAACCACCGCACACACGCGTTGTTTTGAGTTTACGCGGGAAGCCGACGGTCCCAGGCTGATGCGTGCCGGTGCAGGAAAAGCGATCCACACAATGTCGGACGAAAGCCGGAGCAAGACATCGCACTTTTGGACGATTGCAGGCGTTGAACCCGCGGAGTGACACTCATTTCATGAAACATTCAGGGCGATCCTGACTGGCCGTGAAAACGTGTCGTGCGGTGCGACCGGGAAGGCGCTGTCCTTGTCGGATCGCGGTTTGACTCGGGAGGCGTCATGGTCTCGCCGGCTTCGTCCGCTCGCGACTGTCGCGGTCGTGTCTCCCTTCATGTCTGCCGTTGCGGCGTTCGCCCAGGCGACTGCAGTTCATTGATGGGTTGCCTCTGAACACACACATTGCGCAGCCGCACACCGATACAGCGCCGGATTCTCGAGAAAAATGGCCACGCGTCAGTGGCACAACCATTGCCCTCCCAGGGTCAAGTCGATATCCCCCGCGCGACATCCCCCGCGCGACTTTCTCTCATGTCGAGATCGAAGGGGCAGAATATGCACGGAAACGTTCGTTTGCCGGCGGTCGTCCTTGGTATTGTGTTCGCGCTGAGCGCTGCGCAAGCACCGCTTCGGGGTGACGAGAAATCGAGCGTGGAGGAGATCCGGAAGGAGTTGTTGCAGCTCCCGTACTACGGTGTGTTCGACTTCCTCGCGTTCCGCTACGACAAAGGGACGGTCTCGCTCATGGGTTACGCGTATCACGGGACGCTCAAACACGATGCGGTTCGCGCCGCCAAGCGCGCATCAGGCGTCGATCAGGTCGTCGACCAGATCGAAGAGCTGCCCGTGTCGCAGTTCGACGACGAGCTGCGGTGGAGGACCTACTACGCAATCTACCGCGATCCGTTCCTCTCGCGGTACGCGCCCGGCGGAGGCGTGTTGTGGGGTCACAGGCACTCGTTTGGCGCCGGCTTTCACGCCATGGGCCCCGGACGATTTCCTGGGACGGAGCCGTTCGGCGACTATCCCCTCCACATTATCGTGAAGAATGGCAACATCACGCTGCTCGGCGTCGTAGACTCTGAGAGCGACAAGACCGTCGCCGGCTTGCGCGCGCGCGAGGTGCCTGGATCGTTTAGCATCGAAAACGAGCTCGTTGTCGAGCACTCGGGACGACGGTCGACCAAACACTAGCTCGCTCGATACCGACATGCCTCACCATCGGCATCGTCGGTTGCTCGACCGAAGGCGAAGTAAAAGAAAGGGAAGGGTTTAGGACCAAGTGGACCAAGTGGACCGGCCATGCTGCAATGCGGACGATTGTCGAAACCGCCGTACACACGGTCGAGGGCGCTCGACCAGGGCGTTTTATTCTGAATGGGCTATGCAAAGCGTTTCAATAAGCAGGCTGTTCGTTCTCGTCGTCCTGGCGGTTGGAGCCGCGACGTCTGCTGTTGCGCAGGATCCGGCCCCATCGACGCGTGAGACGGCGATCGAGCAGGACCAGGCGGAGAAGGTCAAGGCCCTGCATCCGTACGTCCCAGGGAAGGGCGAGGCGCTCTTCAATCGAGCCGAGGACATTCTGGTGAACGGTGTGCCGAGCTGGCATCCGTTCTTCACCAGTGCGTACTACGGCGGAGGCTTCACGCTCGGTGCCGGGTACGCGCATCACGTGAGCCCGTACAACATGATCGATGTGCGGGGCAGCTACACGATTCTGGGCTACAAGCTATTGGAGGCGGAGTTGACGGCGCCGCGCCTGTTCCATCGCCGCGGCTCCTTGTCCGTCATCGGTGGCTGGCGCGAGGTGACACAGGCGGCCTTTTACGGAAAAGGAATGAGCACGTCGCTCGATGACCGCACGGACTTCGCGTTCCAGCAGCCGTTCGGGTCGGGGACGCTCACGTTTTGGCCGACGCGCCGTCTGTGGATGCTGCGCGGAGGTCTGGAGTTGTCCAGATATTCGCAGCAGGCCGGCGAGGGGTCGTTCCCGTCGGTCGACAAGGTCTACACGCCGGCAACCCTCCCGGGCATTGGCACCAAGACAACGTACGTGCATTCGCAGGGGACTTTCGGATTCGACTGGCGCACGTCACCTGGCTATTCGCGGCGCGGCGGCTTCTACGGCGTGACCGTGCACGACTTCACCGACCCCGACGAGAAGTTCGGATTTCGGCGGCTCGACTACGAGGTCATCCAGCATATTCCAATCTTTCGCGAGGCGTGGGTCATTTCACTGCGCGGAGAGGTCCAGACGACGTACACGAAGAACAATCAGCAGATCCCGTTCTTCCTGTTGCCTTATGTGGGGAGCGGATCGACGATGCGCGGCTTCATGAGCCACCGGTTTCGCGACCAGAACCGGATCGTCGGTCAGGTGGAGTGGCGCATCATGGCCAACCGCTTTATGGATACGGCCGTGTTCTACGACGCTGGAAAAGTCACCGCGCGGAGAGCGGATCTCGATTTCAGCGGACTGAAGAGCGACTACGGCATCGGCGTGCGGTTTCATGGACCATTTGCCACACCTCTGCGCGTCGAAGTGGCCAGGAGTCCTGAAGGCACACGCCTGGTGGTTGCGGTTCAACCGATCTTCTGAGGTCGTCATGTCGACATTGTCGTTTGTCTCGAGTGCACGACGCGCCAGTGGCGCGATTCTTCTGGTCGCCGCGCTCGGCCTGTGCGGCCGCGCGGTCTCGACCCAACGTCCTCGCTTTTATCCGGACGATCCGATCGCGCGCGAACCCGAGTCGCAGGACGCGTCGAAGGCGAAGCCCTATTTCATGGGGTCGCTGTACGAAATGTCGAACAATCTGTTCGTCACAGCCGGCTACAAACCGTCGGGTACGCGTGCGAAGAGCATCAACAGCATTGATGAAGTGCCGGACTCGAGCTGGTTCACGAATCGGATTGGATCGACCACGGTCACCGTCGAGGAGATCGTGCGCGGACCCAATCGTGGAGCGCCGCCAGACCCCTCACGGTGGACGCTCACGAGAGAAAAAACCTCAGGCTCTCACCCCGGCTTCACGGCGAGGGATGCGAAAGGCGAGACCTGGTTTCTCGAATTCGATCCGCCGTATTTCCCGGAAGGGGCGACCGGCGCAGTGGCGGTCGCGACGAAGATCTTCTGGGCGCTCGGCTACAACCAGGTGGAATCGTTCCTGACGACGTTCGATCCGAAGCGCGTCGACTTCGACCCGAAGGCGACGATTCGCCGGCCGTCCGGCGCGAGGACCCGATTCACGCCGGACGACATGAACGCAATCCTGGAGCGTGTCGCGAAAAAGGCCGACGGGACGTATCGCGTCATCGCGGGCCGGCTGATTCCCGGGAAAATCCTCGGGGGGTTCCTGTACGATGGCACCCGTCCCGACGATCCCAACGACGTCGTGCCGCACGAGCACCGCCGCGAGCTGCGCGCGTTGCGCGTGTTCGGCGCATGGACGAACCTCACGGACCTCAAAGCCTCGAATACGCTCGACACGCTCCTGACCCGGAACGGCCGCACGGTCGTCATTCACTACCTGCAGGATGTCGGGTCGACGTTCGGCATGTGCAACGACCTCCACGAGTGGGACCTCAGCTACGAGCACTTTTTTCAGGCCGACACGACCTGGCGGCGGCTGTTTTCCTTCGGCTTCGCGCTCAGTCCATGGCAGAGGGTCCACTACGTCGAGTACCCGTCGATCGGCAAGTTCGAGGGCGATGTGTTCGATCCCAGGACGTGGCGACCGCAGACGCCGACGACGGCGTATCTGGAGATGCGCGACGACGACGCGTTCTGGGCCGCGCAACGTGTCGCGGCATTCAGCGACGACCTGATCAGGGCCGCCGTCCACACCGGGGAATACAGCGACCCGGCAGCGGAAAAGTACCTGGCGGATGTGCTGATCAAACGGCGCGACAAGGTCACGCGCCTGTATCTGTCTGCGGTAAACCCGATCGTCAATCCACGCCTCGACGCGAACGGTCGGCTGACGTTCGAGAACGCGGCGTTCGCGGCCGACGCGTCGGGTGCGGCGGCGACCTACCGCGCCTCGTGGTTCCTGTTCGACAACGCCACCGGCGAGAGGCAATCGCTGTCGGAAACGCAGAGCAGGACAACGACGATCGAGGCGCCGCGCGGCGTACTGCCAACCACGTCCGGCAGCTTCGTGGGAGCCGATGTGGCCGTCGAGAGCGAAGGACACCCGACATGGCGGCGGCCGGTCCGCGTGTATTTCCGGCGTAGCGCCACCGCCTGGACGCTGGTGGGGCTGGAGCGATTGCCCGAGAGCGCCGCGGCCAGCACCCGCGTCGCAGCGGACCCTCTATGAACGCTTTGTCGCGTTCTGGCAACCCGCCGCTGCCGGACCCGTTGATATAGTGCCGGGATGCCCGAGCCAGCCAGCGCCTCGCGTAGCGATCCCGTCGCAGTCATCGATATCGGGTCGAATTCCGGCCGCGTGGTGGTGTTCGCGCGCGACCCGGCCAGCCATCTGCGCCTGCTCGCCGGTTCGCGCGCGGCCCTGAGACTCGTCCACGACGTCGACACCCGAAGTCAGCTGACCGAAGCGACGATGGCGCGTACGATGGAGGCACTCCGCGATTTTCAGGCGATTGCGACCGGCGGCGGCGCGAAGCGGATCGTTGCCGTGGGCACCTCTGCGATGCGTGACGCGAGCAATGGCGCACTATTCGCCGAGAGGGTGCACCGCGAGCTCGGGCTGCGCATCCAGATTATCGGCGGCCTCGCGGAAGCGCGCTACGGTTTTGCGGGCGCCGTGAGAGGGCTCGCCGTCTCGAACGGGCTGCTCTTCGATGTCGGCGGCGGCAGCATGCAGATTGCCCGATTCGCCCGTCGTCGATTGGCCGAGGCCGTCAGCCTGCCGCTGGGGGCACTACGACTGAGCGACAAGTTCCTCCGTTCCGATCCGCCGAGCAGCAAGCAGCTCCGGCGCCTTCAGAATCATGTGCGCCAGCGCCTGACCGAAGCTCATGTTGGCCGGCTGGACTCGGCCGATCGGCTCGTCGGCACGGGCGGCACGCTGCGCAACGTCGCGAAGATCGATCGCGAGACGCGGCGGTATCCAATCGGCAGCTTAAACGGATACGAGCTGTCGGTAGACCGCCTCGCCGACGTCATCGATCGTCTCGCATCGACCAAGAAGAAGCGTCGCGACGAGATTCCGGGGTTGAGCGCCGAGCGGGCCGATTCGATTGTGGGCGGAGCGGTCGCCATTCATGCGCTCGCTGAGTTCGTCCGCGCCAGACACATCCTGGTGTCGGGCCAGGGCGTCCGCGAGGGGATTGCACTTCGTCTTTTGAAGATCGCCGTGGGATCGCCCGACGGCGTGAAAGAGACGTCGTTGTCGTCGCTGGTTTCCCGATTCGACGGCTGGAACCGAGAGGCGGCGACCCGGCGGCGTGACGTCGCCGCCGCACTGTGGCGCGCCCTCGAGCCACGTGCCCCGGCGAACCTGGCACAAGCGATCGATCACGCGGCGCGTGTGCTCGACATCGGCCGCAGCCTCGACGTGGTGAATCGGCACAAGCACGTGGCCGACATCGTGCTGAGCACCGAGCTCAATGGTTTCGCGCACGGCGACCTCGCGCTCGTCGCCGCCGTCGTGCGGCGCGCCGGCGACCGTCATGCTGAGGTGTCGCTGGCGCCACCCGACGACCGAGTCGGCCGCGCGCTGGTGGATCGCGCCGCGGTCATCCTGGCGCTGGCCGATGAGATCGAGGCCAGGTGCCCGCGCGGCCGTCCCATCAAGGTCGATTGCGAGGTCGGCCGCCGGGTAACCATCTCGGTGCGATCGCTGCCATCCTGGCTCGTGAAGGATCTAGACAAGCGATTTGAGCATGTCTTCGGGCGACCGCTCATCGTCCGGCGTGACAGGCAGGATTGAGGCGATGGCCTGCGTCCCATGATGACATCCGATCGCCTGTCTTCCCGGCTGATGCCGACCGCGATGATTTGTGCCGGCGCGGTCACGGCACAGTTCGTCGGCGGCAAGGCGACACGTGACGCGCTGGTCCTGGGTTCGCTGAACATCACCGCGCTGCCGACCATCGTCATTGCGACATCGCTCTGCTCCATCCTGTTCGTCGCGTTGAACGCGACGGCCGCCAGAAAGATCGTGCCCGCGACGCTGATCCCGGTCTATTTCGCGGCCAGCGGCCTGTTGTTCATCGCCGAATGGCTGTTGACATTTCGGGCGCCCGCGGCCGCTGCCGTCATTGTCTATCTGCACATCTCCGGCGCGGGACCTGTGCTCGGGTCCGGGTTCTGGCTGATCGCGAGCGAGCAGTTCGATCCGCGCAGCGCAAAACGACGGTTTGGCCAGATCGCCGGCGCGGGGACCATCGGCGGCCTGTTCAGCGCGATGCTGGCCGAGCGAGTGGCGACCCTGCTGGGTGCGGCCGCCATGCTGCCATTCCTTGCCGCGTTCCATCTGTTGAGTGCGTGGCAGATTCGGCGACTTGCCGTGCAGTCCGACGCGGCTCCGTCGACCGCCGGCGGCGTGCGCGATCCGGATCTGCCGACACAGTCCGGCGTGCGCGTACTGGCCGGCTCGCCCTACCTTCGGCGGCTCGCAGCCGTGGTCGTGCTTGGAACAGCGGGTGCCGCGCTCCTCGATTATTTGTTCAAGGCCGAGGCCGTCAGGACCTTTGGCCGTGGGGACAACCTGCTCCGGCTGTTCGCGGTCTATTACGCCGTCACCAGCCTTGTGACGTTCGTCCTTCAGGCGTCGGTGAGCCGGTTGGCGTTGGAGCGCCTCGGGCTGGCGGTCACGACGATCACGCCCTCGATGGCCCTGTTGGCCGGCGGCATCGGCGGTCTCATCGCACCGGGCTTTCAAGGCATGGCAGTGGCTCGGGCCGCCGAATCGGTGTTTCGCGGGTCGCTGTTCCGCACTGGCTACGAGCTGTTCTATACGCCGATTCCGGCATCGGAAAAGCGCGCGGCAAAATCGATTATCGACGTCGGATTCGATCGCATGGGCGATGCCGTCGGCGGAGGATTGATCCGGATCGCCTTGCTCCTCGCACCAGCCGCATCGCTGTACTCGGCGGTTCTCTCGCTCGCCATGCTCTGTTCGATCGCTGCCATGATCGCGGCCAGGCGCCTGAATCGCGGCTACATTCAGACGCTGGAGAAGAGCCTGCTCAACCGGGCTGTGGACATCGACCTTTCCGACGCCCAGGACGGGATGACCCGGACCTTGATCCTCAGGACGCTCCCGCAGCGGAAGGCCGATTTCACCTTCGTCCGTGCGGACGATGCCGAGGGTCCGGGGGGGCCAGCCGCTGCGATCGCGTCATTCGCAGTCGACTCTGAGATGCAGGAGCTCCTGTGGCTGCGCACGCGCAATCGCGAGCGTGTCGTGCAGGTGCTGTGCAGAGAGGATGGTCTGACGGCGCTCCACGTGGCGCACGTCATTCCGCTCCTGGCGTGGGACGCCGTGGCGCCCGAGGCCGTGTTCGCACTGCGGAAAGTTGCAGAAGAGCACATCGGCCAGTTGACCGACGCGTTGATCGATCCGAATCAGGATTTTGCGATCCGCCGCCGGCTCGCGCGCGTGTTCTCGGTCGGTGTCTCACAGCGAGCAGCCGATGGTCTGATGCTCGGACTGGACGACCTGCGGTTCGAGGTCCGTTTTCAGTGCGGCCGATCGCTCGCGGCGATTCTCGACAAGAGTCCCATTGTTCGCGTGGACAGCGGCCGCATCTTTGCCGTCGTCCAACGCGAGACCGCGGTCGGCCGGCCGGTGTGGGAGAGCCGCCGGCTGCTGGACGACGTTCAGGTATGGGAAGGCGTGCCGGTCGTGGATGATTTCGTCCGCGACCGCGCGGGCCAGAGCCTCGCGCACGTTTTCACGCTGCTGTCCCTCGTCCTGCCGCGCGAGCCGCTTCAGATTGCGTTTCGGAGCCTTCACACCGACGACCAATACCTGCAAGGTACGGCGCTCGAGTACCTGGAAGGCGTGCTGCCGCCAGCCATTCGGCAGCCGCTCTGGCCGTATCTGGAGGACCGCCGTCCCGTCAACCGGCCAACACGGCCGCGCGATGAAGTACTCGGCGATCTGCTGCGGTCGAACAAGTCGATTCTGATCAATCTCGAGGAGCTGAAACGGCGCCGCCAGATGGAGGAGACGTAATCCAGTGGCTGAAAAGAACATCCTCGAGCCGCGCCTCCGAACACCGGCGCCGGGCGCGTCCGAGCAACGGATCACGGGCCGGCTGCCAGATGAGTTGCTCGATGAACACGTGCGGCGCTTCGGTGTGTTTACCGCGGTCGCCGCCGGACTCTGGATGTTCGCCCTGGTCATGGACACCCTCGTGACACCTCACACGGTCGGGACGACCGCGTCGCGTGAGTCGGTGGCGATCGAGATCGTCGCGATCCTCGCGTCATTGTCGGCGTGTTACTACGTCCGCTACGCCGGCCATTGCGCGCAGACGAAAAGCGACGCCGGCCTGTGGTTCATGTTGCTGAACGCGATGGCCGTCGCCCTGATCGATACCAGGAACCTCCCGAACATCAATCTCAGCGACCATCTGTCGTGGAACACGATCGTCATCCTCGTGACATCGATGATCATGCCGACAACGCCGGCGAAGATGTTCGCGGCGTCAATGGCCGCCGCGTCGACCGATCCGCTGGCGGTCTGGATCGCGCATCTTCGCGGGGCGGCCGTTCCATCCCCGCTCAACACCCTCGTGCTGTTCCTGCCCAGTTACGCCTGCGCCGTCGTGGCCACCGTGCCGCCGTACGCGATGCGCAGGATGGGACGACGTTTGCGCGAAGCGCAAGAGCTGGGAAGCTATCAGCTCGGCGAGCGGCTCGGTCGCGGCGGCATGGGCGAGGTGTGGCGGGCGAAACATCGGCTGCTGGCGCGCCCTGCCGCCATCAAGGTCGTCCGCCCCGAAATGCTCGGCGCGGGAACTGACGCCGAAGCCAAGGCCACGTTGCGCCGTTTCGAGAGAGAAGCGCAGGCGACCGCGGCACTGAGCTCTCCGCACACGATCCGTGTCTTCGATTTCGGCGCCACCCGCGAGGGCGCGTTCTACTACGTGATGGAACTGCTGTCCGGGCGGGATCTCGACACGCTGGTGCGGGAATTTGGACCCATTCCCGCCGATCGGGCGCTCTACCTGCTGCGGCAGGTGTGCCATTCCCTCGCGGACGCGCACGCGCGCGGCATGGTGCACCGAGACATCAAACCCGCGAACATCTACGTCTGCCGGATGGGACTCGACTACGATTTCGTGAAGGTGCTCGATTTCGGGCTGGTGAAGGTCAGCGGCAGCAGTTCGTTGCAGCAGACGTCGACGATCGATCCCACGACGAGCGGTACGCCAGCGTTCATGGCGCCGGAGATCATTCTTGGCGAGCGCGACATCGATCGGCGCGCAGACGTCTATGCGCTCGGGTGCGTCGCGTACTACCTCTTAACGGGCGAGCTGGTGTTCGAGGCCGACACGCCGATGAAAATGCTTCTCCACCACGTACAGACGCCGCCGATCCCGCCGTCGCAGCGCACGGAGCTGCCGATTTCGAAGGAGCTCGATGAGCTCGTTCTCGCCTGTCTCGAGAAGGATCCCAACCGTCGGCCGCAGGACGCCGGGCAGTTGTTTCGGATGGCGCACCGATGCTCCTGCGAGGGCTGGGACGGCGAGGCGGCCAAACGCTGGTGGGAAACGCATCTGCTGGAGCTGACCGGGCCGCTCACGCTGATCGAAGACGCGCCGGAATCGGGGACGATCCCGGCAACCATCTACTAACGAGGAGACACTCATGCGAGTCTTTGCGCCGCCACTGGCGCAGGTCGACGACAAGAGCTGGCTGGACCGTGCGCTGTCCCTGTTCACCGACGTGCGTGGCGGCGAGGGCGTCACGGCGATTCTGATGATGCTCCAGGTCTTTTTGCTGCTCATCTGCTATTCGGTCATCAAGACCGCGCGCGAGCCGCTCATCCTCCTGGGCGGCGGGGCGGAGGTGCGGTCGTATACGGCGGCCGGGCAAGCGCTGGTGCTGATGGGATTCGTCCCGTTGTACAGCTGGTTCGCCTCCCGGGTCGATCGCATCAAGCTGCTGGTCGGCGTCTCGCTGTTCTTCGTCGTCAACATCGAACTGTTTGCCGTCGCCGTGGCCGCCGGCGTGCCGTATGTCGGTGTCGCCTTCTTCATCTGGGTCGG
>Ga0075433_10004645_pt1 | contig 10712 bp, 7 predicted proteins | sample RhiMethybrSRZTD2_FD_75299 | JGI IMG/M metagenome (GOLD analysis project Ga0075433, IMG submission 75299) | Populus rhizosphere microbial communities from Tennessee, USA - Rhizosphere MetaG P. TD hybrid SRZTD2 | ecosystem: Host-associated > Plants > Roots > Rhizosphere > Soil | place: USA... | reverse complement strand
GACGACCGCTTAGCGTAGGGTCTCGCCCCAGAACGGGGGCCAGGATATCGGTGACGCCGAAGAAGAGCTCAGCACATGCAAAAACCAGGAGTACGCCGGCCCAGCACGTAACCAAGTGTCGCACGTCGACTGAGCGCACGCTGAAAGACAGCACGATCGACATCCCCAGAACCACGGACACCAGAGAGGTTGCGCTGCCGGCCATGAAGAGAAGCCACCCGATCATGTAAAGGAAAGCAACGATGAGCAACAGCTCCTTCTGGCGCTCTGGTGTCTTCTCGCGCCGCAATGTAGTCAGGAGATGCCAGAAAAAGAAATAGCCCAATATCAAACAGACATATCCGAGTTCGTTCTTATTGGCCGTCACTCCGGTGTTCAAGGCATCGCCCGACCAGGGGTCGAATGCGCGGCCGAGATATGGATAGTATTTGATCAGCAAAATAGAGAAAGGAACTAGGACATAGGCGGATCGCTTCATCAATCGAACGATGGCTTCCCGCGGATCCGGTTCTGTCGCCAGGATCAACACCATCATCGGGAGACCCAAGACCTTGATCCACCGCTTGAACGCCGCGAAAGGAAAATCCGACCACATGATCGAAACGCCGCAGTAGGCAAGAAAGACCGTCAGCCACACGTTGCGAGACAGGACGGTGGACCAGGATATTCCTCGGCGAAATAGAACGACGAAGGCAGCGAGTTCCAGCACGATAAATACGATCCGGTCCAGAGGACTGCCCTCGGCCAGGTCAGCGGGCGTGTCGAATATCGCGCCGCCAAACCCTAGCCAAAACGAGAGCGGTCGGGACGCGATGAGCAGCATCCAGATGACGGGGATCCACAACGCGGCGGTTACTTGAGCCCCTTCCTTGAAATCTCTCCAGACGAGGAAAGCGACGAATGCGGTAGTGAGAAATAGCGCTATTGTAGGTGGCATCAGCGGCCGTCCCGGGTCCAGAACACTTCGATGCTCTCTACCATGCAGTCGTTGAATATGGATAGAAACTCGCGTCTGTCGACCCATTTCTGTAGTGCGAATCCACTCTGACAATCGACCGCGTAGTTGAATCTACCTTCGGCCGCGAGGTCAGTCAGCAGTTCTATGCATTGCTGCCCCTCTGATCTGAACTCAGGGAGGTTAACTTCAAAAGAAAGATAGGGAACAGCGTGTCGCAGTCCGCGTAGCACGCTCGGTTCGTGGCCCTCGACATCGATTTTGATGAAGAATGGCACACCGTGCTTGGCGATGAGTGTTTCCACGCGTACAGTCTCAATCTCCTGTCGATTCGCAAAGGCGAGTCGTTTGCCAAAACGTCGCTCGTCGGCTCTCAAGAGTCCAACCCATTTGCTGTTCAGTGTGTTCTTGGCAGATCCGGGAGCATCGAGCCACAGAGTATCGAACCCATCGCGGTCACTCGCCGCCATACCAACAATCACGACTGGTTTCTTCACAAACCGGTAACGAAGAAAGCGCCTCGTGAGCACCTCCTGACTGTGCCTATCCGGTTCGACGGCGACGATTCTCGCGCCCATACGGAGAAATATGTCTGTTTTATGGCCTTGGTTAGCGCCGATATCAAAGATCAAGTGACCTGGTCGAAATTTCTGTAGATATGCGCGATAAAATTGAAGCTCGGCACGTCGTTGATCGATGATGCGCCGGTCAGCCATCATCCAGTACACGTCATACAGACGGGAAGCCTTTAGCCGATCATACAGCTCGATCCTCTTGAGAAGTGCTTGGGCACGCGCCTTGACGCTCATCACTGGGTACCCATCGCGGAGTCTTGTCTGAGAAGAAGCCGCTCGATCGCCTCCAGCGTCAAGACGGCGTTGATCTCGCGAACATAGTTCTTGCGACCGCTTGTGTGGTCTTTGGCCAGCCGCTCGAGAAATGTTCGGTTCCACAAGGGGCTCTGGGATATCCTCGGGTCCGTGAGTCGGTCGCGCACGTAACCAGCCAGGTCTGTGCGCAGCCAGCGCCGATAGTGGAGAAACCTGTGAGACCCGCGCAGCCAGCGCCTACAACCGAAACGAGAGAGACGCGAGTTCAGCACACAGGAATCGAAGAAGGAGAGCCAATGCGGCATCCCATCGTTAAAACGATAGTCAAATTTGAAGGTAGTCTGATACCACGAAGATCTGACGAAAGAGGACATCTTCGATGCCGGCACCAAGCCTTGGTCGGTAGGGATCCGATCGAGTCCTCGATGATCGCTTCGAATGAGCTCCAGCGCCGGTGCGGGTGATTGTCTCAGCTCTTCCGGCGCTCGGAAGGTCAAAGCCACGAGGTCGTTGTCCAGATAGGGCGTCCGCGTGGTGACCTGCGACTGCGCAGCCCTGCAAACCCCGAACAATTGCCCGGGGATTTCCCTGAACGCTGCGAGAGACAGCCGAGACAGGCCCGCTTCGGTTGAGGAGAACGGTTCTTCGGACAGTCGTCGACCGAGTTGGCGATCGAAGAGATCGGCCGACAAGTTGAGCGGCTTGAATGTCGTATGTCCGCGCAGGATCTCGCTGCCGTAGTTTCCCGTGATCCTGATCGGTGACAGGTCGCGAGCCAGCTTGTTCAGATAAATCTCGTGGGTGCCGCAGATACCGAAGCAGCCGTCAGTGACATAAACCGTGCGATCGCTGAGGGCGGCGAAGTCCGCGAAGAAATCGTCGCCGACCCGCAGGACGTGGTGGGGTATCCGCAGAGTCGATGCCACCTGCGCGGCTAGACGCGCGTCAAGAGTATCCTCCTCACGACCCGCAAAAGTGTAGGAGACCACGCGGTGCGCCGTCTCTGGGCGACACGTCATGATCATTCTGGTATCGAGGCCGGCGGTCAGTGAAATGCCAATGTCCGAATCCGATTGGAAGTAGCGCGGCAGTATCTGAGCGAAAGTCTTCTGGAACTCGGCCTGGAACGCGGAGGCGGTGAGCGGGGGCTGAGATTCCCAAGTCGCGGGGACAAAGTAGCGCCGCTTCTCACAGGTGCCGCCCGCGAAGCTCCACAGGGAGGCTCCTGGCAGCAGCTGAACATCGTGGAACAGGGTCTTTCCTTCGAATGTGCAGCCATAGTGAAGGAACTGCGCCAGACCGACCTCGTCGAACGCACGGAGCTCGGGAAGAATACTGAGCAGGGCCTTGGCCTCGCTGGCGAAGTAGAAGCTGTCTCGCCCCTCATAGTAATAGACCCGCTCCATGCCATAGCGATCGTTGAACAGAAAGGCCTTCCGCTGCCGCTTGTCGATCAACAAACCGCTGAAGAGCCCGTTGAGGTCCTCGAAGAAATGCACACCTTTCGCGTCGTAGAGCGCGGGCAGCCAAGCACTCTCGTTACCCTCGAACGGGTAGCCTCGTCGTTTGAGCATCGCCAGCGCGTCGGGGTCAGCGAAGCACTCGCCCGAGAAGAGGAGGGTGACGTCGCGGCGCTCGCTGACAAGTGGCTGGCGACGCGAGAACGAATCCTCGAGCGCGACCCAGCCCGCGAACACCCCGAGCTCGGGAGCCCAATAGCTTCCAGACGCATAGAACTTCTCGTGCTGCATGGATGCCAGCATCTGGTTCACGAAGCGCCGGCAGGTGTCGGGCGCCTGGGATTGTCGGCTGATCAGCCCAGCTATTCCAGGCATGCGGCCTTCCGGCTAGACATCAGCAAGGCGACTCAACCAGAGACTACGCAGGCGCTTCAATCGATTCTTGACTCCGGTGGGAAGGAGCTCTTTCCAGCCTCGGTGAAGTCCGGCGCTGATTGCGAGCTTTCCCTTTCGCGTCAGGGGCACGTAATAGCGTGGCAGCTGCGTCTCCTCGAAACCGTTATGACGCTTGAAATCGACAAGTGACCCGTCGCCCCAATATGCGTAGACCAGGTGAGGCAGGCCCTTTCTCGCGCACAATTCAACCGCTTTGGCGATGAGGGCATTATTGGGTGACTTGTCGCGGTGCTGGATCTTGGAGATGATTTGCCCCAAGACCCCATATCGGCCAGCATTTCCCAGCATTACGAAGCCAACCAGTTCGTCCCGATAGTAGGCTCCCAGCAGGTCTTCCCGGAAGAGGTAACGCGAGAACTGCCGCTTGACCGTTTCGAAGTCTTTTCCGTAGTGCCAATATCGCCGTCCCTGACGGACCGGCGCTTCGTTGAAGATCTGGGTCATGCCACGGACAAAATCGTCGTCATAGCGGGCAATGCGCACCTCGACTCCCTTTTTCTCGGCCTTTCTGACAAGATTTCGGGTGACCGCCTTGATCTGCTTGTTCCACCAGTAGTCGAAGCTCGTCACTGGGAGGACAGCGATCCGCTCCCACTCCGTGTGATAGTTGAATCGGGGATGAGTTTGCGGGAGGCGCTGCCAGAAGGTGAAGATGTCGGCGTTAACCGGGGATTGCTTCAGCGTGACCACCACAGATTCGGGATCCTGGACATCTTCATACCACTCGTCTTCGAGCTGAATGACCCTTACGAGTCTGGGCAGCAGGGAATATGTCTGGCCGCCGATCTCGAGACAGTCGAGTCGCGCGAGCTTTCCATCAATGAGCGCCTCCTTAGTAAAGACGCTCATGCCCCATGGGTCCCTTTGGACTTGAGGAGCCCAACATCCGGCGATAGTTCCTGAGCGGAGAGCCGCAGCGTGGGGAACAATCGGCGATACGCTGTCAAGAGATTCTGCGATGTCACGTGCCAACTCAATTCATGCTGGACTCTGGCCCGTCCGTAGGCTCCCATCTTCGCTCGCTCATCAGGATGGTCCATGAGCCGTGCGATTGCCTCGGCGAAGGCATATTCGTCGTTGGGCGTCACGTAGATGGCAGCCGCACCAGCAGAGATCCGCGTTTCCTTGAGATCAAACGACACGATGGGTTTCCCCAGGGCCATGTATTCCATGACCTTGATCCACGTCGAGACGTCATTAAGAGGGCTCGATGGATTCGGATCCAGGCAGATCGCGGCGGTCGACAGGTAACGCAGCAGATCTTGGTCCGGGATGTAACCAGTAAACCAGACATAGTCGGCGAGCCCCAGATCCCGGGCTAGCGCTTCGAGCTCGTGACGCGAGTCCCCTTCGCCGATGAGGACGCAAAAGAAGTCAGTTCTGCCCATATCGTGGATGAGGTGGTGCAGAGCTCGGACGAGATGGTCGACTCCATCCTGAGGATTCATGGCGCCGACGTAGCCAAGAACGATTTTGCCTTTGCTCTGGAGAGCTGCATCGGGTTCGACCAGTCTCACGCGGGCCAGGTCGGGGCCATTGCGGACAACGAACAATCTGTCGGGGTCGATCGAGTGGCGTCTGATGGCGATGGCTCGATAGCTCTCATTCGTCATGATCGCGACGTCCGCGAGTTTCAGAGAGAGCCTCTCGAAGAGCATGAGGCCTCGAGACACCAAGCCATGAGTCGTCTTCTTGTAGCGGGAGAGATAGAGCTCTGGCGACAGATCGTGATGGTCGAAGACGAACCTCTTTCCGAAAAGTCGGTGAACAGCGCCGACCACGAAGAGCGTGTCCGGAGGGTTGTGGGCATGGATGACGTCGAAACCCTCTCGCCCGGCGATGCAAAGACTCCAACCGAGGCACGCCGAGGTGAAATAGATATATTCGAATACGTAGCCGGCCACCGCCTGCAGAATCTTCACAAGAGCCGCTAGCCGGCCGCCTGCCGCGGCGGGCAGCTTCTTGAAGAGGGTGAGCGTCGGAACGCGGTAGACGATGACGCCGTTGACATTCTCGCGCCACGCCTCAGTCGCCTGGCGGAGCGCTATCACGCTGACCTGAAACCCGTTCTCGACCAACGTGAAGGCCTCATTCCGGACCCGAGGGTCGACCGGAAAGAAGTTCTCGACCAACATCAAAACTCTACCAGCAAATGCCTTCATGGCGGCTCCCCTCAGGATCGCTTCCATGCGGCAGCGCCCTCACCAGATCGATGACGATCCGGCCGTTGTCCGCGCCCCGAAGGGCCTTCGTGAAGTCCGGAGACCGTTTCGCGATCACCAGGACCTCAGAATCGGCAATGGCCTCTCCGATCGAAGACTTCATCAACACTGATATGTGTGGAATGGTTTGATCGATGTAAAGTCTGTTGGAACCGTAGAGTCGAGCCAGCGAAACATCCTGATCGTAGATGGCAACCTGATGACCTTTGCCGATCAAGATCTCGATCAGCGAGACGATCGGACTTTCCCGAAGATCGTCGGTGCCGGGTTTGAAGCTGAGGCCGAGCACGGCGACTCGCTTCTTGCCAGTCCTCTTGATGATTCGGTAGGCCTCTTCGACCTGGTTGGCATTGCTGATGAGGATGGACCGTAGGAGGGTCGGCTCCAGATCGAGCTCTTTGGCCTTGTAGAGCAGCGCCCGCAGGTCCTTGGGCAGGCATGACCCTCCGAAAGCGAATCCGGGCTGCAGATAGCTCGCCGAGATGTTGAGCTTCCGGTCGCGACACAACAGCTCCATGACTTCAGTGCCGTCGATCGCGAGTCGTTTCGACAGATTGCCGATCTCGTTGGCGAAGCTGATCTTCAGCGCGTGAAAAGCGTTGCCGGCGTACTTGACCATTTCGGCGACGCGAATCCTGGTCCGAACGATGGGGGCGGAGAGTCTCGAGTAGAGCTGCTCGAGGACGTCACCGCTTCGCGAGTCGAGCTCTCCGATGATCGTGAGCGGAGGGGAATAATAGTCGGGAATCGAAGACCCCTCACGCAGGAATTCTGGATTCATGCAGACACCGAAGTCGTGCCCCGCCTTTTTCTGCGCGCGATGCTCGAGCAGTGGAATCACAGTCGTTTCGACCGTGCCGGGAAGAACGGTGCTGCGGATGCAAACGAGATGATAGGAATTCGTAGTACGCAGAAAGTCACCGATCTGCTCGGTCGCCCGGGAAACGTAAGTCAGGTTCAGGCTGCCATTGTCATTGCTAGGGGTTCCCACACAGACGAAGGAGATATCGGCGTTCTCGAGCCTGTCCACGGTCGCTCGCAACCGCCCGGAGGTCACGGCGTCGGCTATGAGTTCGGGTAGCCCTGGCTCGACGACAGGACTCGAACCGGCATTGATAGTGTCGACCTTCATTTGGTCGATGTCGATGCCGAGCACCTCGTGGCCGTCTGCCGCAAGGCAGGCCGCCGAGACCGAGCCGACGTATCCAAGTCCAAAAATATTGATCCTCACCGGAAACCCTTTTCTGCCCTTCTCCTCAGCCATTGCTCGAGGAAGGCCAGGCTGAAGAGTAGCTTGTGATTGTCCTGCCTTCGCGTCTGGTGGTCTTCGAGAAGCTTCTGAATGGCCTCTCGTCTGAGCAGACCGAACATCACAGAGCTCGGATCCAGGAGGAGGTCGGAGAGCTTCCCAGACAGCGACGACTGAAACCAACCGTCTACAACATTGACGGCAAACCCACGCTTCTTCCGCCTCAGCACGCGGTGCGGCAGAAATTGGCGGCAGACCCGCCGATGGAGCCATTTCCGACTGCCGTAGCGCACTTTGAGCCCGGCTCCCAGTCGCTGGGCAAACTCCACGACCGTCCGGTCGAGATAGGGGACCCGGATTTCGAGGCCGTGCGCCATCGAGAGCTTGTCGGCGTACATGAGCAACTCGTCGGGAAGCGATGACCGAATCTCGAGATGCTGGAGTCCACCCAGCTCGTCGGTGCGTTCCATCTGAGAAAGCACCTCGCGCCAGATGTCGAGTACGCGGTCATTGGCCTCCCCAGGCAGAAGCCCTTCATGAAAGAGCGCATCGATGGTTTCTCCGCGCACGATCGAGAACACGTGCTGATAGCGCCGTAGCCGATCCTCCACGGCCAACGAGGCGACACCTCGCTTCAGCGTCTCGTTGCGCGGCAGCCGCGCGATGGTGGAACCAAGAGCCTGGCGAATCGAGCTTGGCACTCGGCGCCAGTAATCCCCGTAGCGGACGCCCAGGTGGCGCTTGTAGCCGCCGAACAGCTCGTCGGGCCCTTGGCCGACGAGGGCGACCTTGACGTCCTGGCGGGCCCGTCGGCAGACGAAGTACATGGGGACAATCGAAGAGGCAGCGATCGGCTCTTCCAAGCAATCCACGATTTCGGGCAACGATCGCTCGAAGTCCGCACGATCGAGTGCGACCGGCATATGTTGGGCTCCCAGAACCAGGGCAGTGTCGGCGGCGTCGGCCAGTTCATCGTCATGGAAGGTTTCGCCATAACCGACGGTGTATGTCGGCCAGGGGCCGCCCTGTTCGTTCATCAGGGCTAGGAGCAGACCCGAGTCGAGACCTCCGCTGAGGAGGAGCCCAACTGGCACGTCGCTGATGAGGTGCCGGCGCACGGCCGCCCGATAGAGTTCGAGTAACTCGTGGGCGGCCTCTTCGTCCTGCTTGGGAGAGGAGAAAGGTACGGGTGCATAGCAATACCAGCGCTCTTTCCGGACCCGACCTCCCTCGACGATTAGCATCGTCCCGGGTGCCAGCTTCTCGATTCCTTTGAAGATCGTCAGCGGCGAAGGCGTGTAGCGGTAACGCAGGAAAAGATTCAGGGCCACCGGGTCAACGTCCGGAAGTTTTGGCATCCCTGCCACCACTGGACGGATTTCCGAACCGAACCAGAGTGTGTCGTCCTGGATGGCGTAGTAGATCAGCTTGATGCCCATCGCGTCCCGGGCCAGGACCAGGCGTTGCGTTCGCGTGTCCCAGATCGCGACACCGAACATGCCGTTGAGCCGGTCGAAGACGTCGGTTCCCCACTGCCGGTAGCCATGCACAATGACCTCGGTGTCCGACTTGGTCCGGAACCGGTGACCCCGGCTCTCGAGGTCCTGGCGTAGCTCCTGAAAGTTGTAGATCTCGCCGTTAAAGACGACCCATACGGTCTCGTCGGCGTCCGACATGGGCTGGTGGCCGCCGCTCAGGTCGATGATCGAGAGCCGACGAAACCCGAGCCCGATCGGCCCGGCAAAGTAGTAGCCCTCGTCATCAGGCCCTCGGTGAGTGATGGTCTGGGTCATCTGCTCCACATTGTGTGGCACGATCGGAGCCTTGGTCCCGAAGTTGAACTGTCCGCAGATCCCACACATGGCGATCAGCTCGTGTGCAGCAGGAGCGACAGGCTGCGAAACATCTGCGCTTGTGCCCAGCGATGCATCGGCACGTCGTCCCAGCCCAGAAGGAGTTGTCTGGACCGGAAAGAGCCATCCGGCCTCTGCCACCGGTCGAGCACATCGCGGAGGACGGTCAACAGAACCGCGTCAAGCTCGGCAAACCGGCCTCGCAACAGCGCGGCGAGATTGAGGCACTCCGCATAGTCGTAGAGTTCACGCCGGTAGATCGTGAGTCGAGGGCGTTTGGAAAATGGTCTGGGCCGTCGCTGCTCGTCGAACAGGTTCCTGACATAGTAGGCGACTCCCCGCTCGATGCTGGTAGTGAGGCGGGGGTCTCCGATGAGCCGCTCGATCTTCGCCAAGGCCTTCAGGACAAAGCAAGTATGGAAGTGATCGATAAAATTCCGCCGCCCATCAGTAGCGTAGTACCAGGAGCCGTCGGCATTCTGCGACTGCAAGACGTAGTTCATGTTACGTAACGCCACCTCGCGAAATTTGGCCTCCGAAAAGTCTGCGGCGGCTGTCGTGAGGAGCGCAGCTCGATAAGCACTGGCGTTGACGACACCAGCCGGATCGTCCGGATTCGGCGTGTATCCGCAACTCGCCGCGCCCGGCGAGGTTTCGATGTCCCGGTAGTCGAGCAACGCGTGTTGGGCGATCGAGCTCATGTGCTGCCGCCACTGCTCGTCCTTATCGAGCTCGTACACTTCCCGAAACGCCTCGTACACATAGGGCAGCGTCGTGATGAGCGGCGTGCCGCTCTTGATGGTACCCAGTATCGTCTCCCAGTCGAACGGATACCCCCAGCCTTCGCGCTCGTATCCGGGGCAGCGTGTCGTCTCGAGGACCTCGAGAAAATGCACGGCGCGGCCGTAATAGGCTGCGGAGTCGAACGTTCGCGAAAGGAACGCAAAGCCCATCGCATAATGGGCATCGGCGATGGGGAATCGTTGCCGGATCCAGAAGAGCCGGCGCGCGGACGGGAGTAGAGCCTCGCAGGCGACCATCGGCAGAACGGCGATCGTTCCGAAGGGCGGATTGCGGTAATACAGCGCCTTGGCGCGTTGCCCCAGGGTGCCGGCGTAGACGCTCTGAAAGTCGTAGGAGGTCTCGCCGTAGCGGTCGAGCCACCTCAGGAATCGACGGAGGACCGCGCGAATGCTGTCGACGGGTAGAGGTTGCATCAATCGAAGCCCTAGCCGGGCAGGACCCGGAAATTGTCGATCCGCTTGAAGGTCAGTGCAGATCTCAGGATCACTCTCAGTTTTCGCATCTGTTCTTGGCGATGAAATCGCATCAGGTCGACAGAGACGGCTCGGTCGATGCGGCGTAGCCCCGCCCAGGTGTATCCCAGCCCCAGCGCGAGGCCTCCCAGGAGATAGGGTCGTTTCGCCAGCCGATAGCCGACCCTGAACAGCTCCCAGAGCGGATGGCCCCCGAGGTAGTAGTCTTTCTGTCCATAGGAGAAAAGCGAGCGCAACCGGCCCCGCTCCGCCGTGCCCAGGGTTCGGTGATGGAAAAAGGCCTTCTCCCGAAACGAGCGAGTACGCCAACCCTTCATGCGCGCGGTGGTGACGGCGATCCAGTCGATACCACCGGCCTTGTGGGGCACATATCCGCCTATCTCCTCGAAGCACTGCCGCCGAAACAGCTG
>Ga0075433_10004644_pt1 | contig 10714 bp, 8 predicted proteins | sample RhiMethybrSRZTD2_FD_75299 | JGI IMG/M metagenome (GOLD analysis project Ga0075433, IMG submission 75299) | Populus rhizosphere microbial communities from Tennessee, USA - Rhizosphere MetaG P. TD hybrid SRZTD2 | ecosystem: Host-associated > Plants > Roots > Rhizosphere > Soil | place: USA... | reverse complement strand
ACCTACCAGCTGCCCGACGGCTTGGCCCGCGCGGCCCATGCGACCCGCGCCAGCATCACCTTGGCGGCCCGGAACCTGTTCCTGATCACCAACTACTCAGGGATAGATCCGGAGAGCAATTACTTCTCCGGGGCGACCGGAATCCAAAGCGATTTCCAGACGCAGCCGCCCCCGACCTACTGGACGCTGCGCGTCAACCTGGGCTTTTGAGGGGATCGACCCATGACTCGATACAAGAGCTTCGCGTTCCTCGTCCTGCTGATGGGTGCACCCCTTGGGGGGTGCACCGACATCCTGAGTACCACGGACCCGGACATCATCCTCGAGGCCAACTCGGCATCCGCGGCGCTCGCGCTGAAGAACGGCGTTCTGCTGCGGCTCGCCCAAGCCTTGAACGGCGTCCAAGGCCCGGATGCGTTCTTCGTGTACTCCGGGCTGGTGACTGACGAATGGCGCTCCGGTGACACATTCGTCCAACGCAACAATCAGGATCAGCGGATCTGGTGGCCTGAGAACACGTTCAACGCCGACCCGTATCGCCGGTTGAATCGGGTGCGGGTCGAAGGACAAGCGGCGGTCAAGGCGCTGCGCCAGTACCTTCCCGACTCGCTGTCTCTGGTGGGACGGATGTTCGCCCTCACCGGGTACGTCGAGACGTTGATCGGAGAGAACTACTGCAACGGCACGCCCCTCAGCGGCCTCGACGGCACGAACATCGTATACGGCGAGCCGCTCAGCAACGACTCCGTGCTGGGGCTGGCGATCGCGAATGCCGACTCGGCGCTTGCCCAGGCGGCGGCCGCCTCGCCGGGGGACTCCATCCAGGCTCGCAGAATCACGCGGCTCGCGAGGGTGGTGAAGGGGCGCGCCCTGCTCGATCGCGGCCAGTTCGCGGCGGCGGCGGCGGCTGTTGCCGGCGTACCAGACACCTTCCGGTATCAGATCACACACTCGGTCAACGCCAACACGAACCAGATCTTTGCGCTCAATAACAGCTCGCGACGCTACACCATGGTGGATACCGAGGGCGTGGTCGGTCTCAACTTCATCTCCGCCAACGACCCGCGGTTGCCGCGCGCGACCGGTACGAATCCGGCTACCGATCTGATTTTCGACAGCGCCTACCCGTTGTTCGTCACCCGCCAGGGGATCTGGAATTCGACGGCCCCGGTGTCGATCGTCAGTGGCGTCGAAGCACGGCTGATCGAGGCGGAGGCGTTGCTGCAGGCCGGCAACACCGCCGGATGGCTCACGGCGATCAATACGTTGCGCACCAACACCGCCCTCTACCCGACGGCGCAGACGGGCTTCACGCGCGGGCCAAACCTCACCGCCATCGCGGATACCTTCGCCAGCAACACGTCGCGAATGAAGACGAACTTCCGCGAGCGCGCGTTCTGGATGTTCAGTACCGGTCACCGGCTGGGTGACATGCGGCGGATGGTGCGGCAGTACGCGTATCCCGCCGACAGCATCTACCCGAGGAGTAGCTACTACAAGGGCGGGACGTTCGGCACGGCGCTCATGTTGCCGGTGCCGTTCGAGGAAATCAACAACCCGAACTTCACCCAATGCACCAACCTGGATCCGTGACGTGAGTGATCTGCGGCGTCTGGCGATCGCCGGCTGCCTGGTCGCCATGGCGTGTGGGCCGGCACCGCGGACCGCTGCCGAACCCACACCGTCGCGCCGCGTGCTGTTGGAGGATGAGATCCGTGGTGTGCAGGTCGCGACGGCCTACCAGATCGTTGCCCGGCTGCGGCCCGAGTGGCTGCGGCGGCGCGGCCGGGCCAGCGTCCGGGATCCCACTGCCGGCGCGGTGATCGTCTATCTCAACGGGATGCGTCAGGGGGGCGTCCGCGCGCTCGACGTGATCGGGGCGGAAACCGTCCTCGAGATGGAGTACCTGAACGGACAGGAAGCGACGACGCGGTTTGGAACGGGCCACGGGGGCGGAGTGATTCTCGTCCGGCAGTGCTGAGACGGGGCGTGGACAGGCGCCGAACCCGCGCTTCCCTTGCGTTGCCTTGTGATGACCCTCACTATATGGAACGGTTCCTTGTGAGGCTCCTCGAAACGGAGGCTGCTGCATGGATCAAATTTCCGTTCGCTGCGTTCTCCACAGCCAGCGCAACATCATTATTCCCGGTCGATGTAGTCGCTAGCGGCGCGAGTTCTCCGTCGCTCCCGGTCCGCGTGACCGGCCGCGCGCGTTTGTCCCTAAACCCAAAGCGTGAGGAAAGCGATTATGCGACTGAATAGTGGTCGAGCCAGTCTGACTGCTGGGCTCGCCGCTGCGGTTCTGCTCCTCGGAGCAGCGCCGATTTGCGCGGTAGCACAGCAACAGCAAGGAACTATTTCGGGAACCGTGACCGATCGGGTCGCCGGCGCCCCGATACCGACCGTGCGCGTCAGCGCACTGAACACCAACCGCTCGGCATTCACCAATCAGCAGGGCCGCTACAGCCTGCAGGGCCTGCCGCCGGGCACCTACCAGGTTCAAGCCGCCATCATTGGCTACGGCGCGGTCAGCAGTCCTGCCACGGTGACCGCCGGCCAAACGACGACGGTGGACTTCGTGCTGCGTCCGGCCGCCGTGTCGCTCGACGTGGTGACGGTGGTCACTCCCGCCGGCGAGCAGCGCGCTCGCGAGTCGGGCAACGCCATCACGAACATCAATCTGCCCAACGTCATCGCGAATCAGACGACCTCCAGCCTGGCCGACGCGCTCTCGGGACGCGATGCGGGCGTGCAGATTCTGCAGTCGGGCGGCACGGTGGGCACGGGGACCCGCATTCGGATTCGCGGGCAAACCAGCCTCTCGCTGTCGAACGAGCCCATCTATTACGTCGACGGCGTGCGCGTCGAGTCCGGCGACAACTCGCTGTCGATCGGAACAGGCGGGCAATCGCCCTCCCGGATCAACGACATCAATCCCGAAGACATCGCGAACGTCGAAGTCGTGAAGGGCCCCGCTGCGGCGACGCTCTACGGCACCCAGGCGGCGAACGGCGTCATCCGCATTACGACGAAACACGGAGTCGCAGGTCCTGCGCGCTGGCGTATCTACAGCGAAGGCGGGATCATGAACGACAAGAATCAATATCCCACCAACTATTTCAGCTGGGGGCACCGCGGGACCACGACGGGAATTCAGTGCCGGCTCCTGTCTTCCCTCGCGACGACCAATCCGTGCGTCATCGACAGCCTCACGTCGTATAACGTCCTGATGGATCCGACCCAGACACCGATCGGCACGGGCTATCGTGGACAGCTGGGGCTGCAAGTGCAGGGCGGGACGGATCAGGTCCAGTACTACGTATCAGGCGACTACCAGGACGATCTCGGCATCTATCAGCTGCCCGACGTCGAGTATGGACGTCTCACGAAGGCCTACGCGGGCATCACGCCGGCGTACAATGTCTACCGTCCCAACGAGCAGCGGCAAACCAGCTTCCGCTCGAACATTCACATCTTGCCGATCCCGCAGCTCGATATCACGGGCAACCTCGGCCTCGTCCAGAGTCGAGCCCGTTTGCCTCAGAACGACAACAACGTCACGGGTTTCCTCCCGAGCGGTCTGTTCGGGCGGGGGCAAGAGGGCTCGCCGCTGATTTGGGGCTTCTTCCTGCCGGGCGACGTGTTCCAGATTCTGACGGACCAGGATATCAGCCGGGTCACCGGCAGCCTGGCTGGCGCCTGGCGGCCCACCACGTTCCTCACGTGGCGCGCCAACGTCGGACTCGACTACACGGGGCGGAACGACATCCAGTTCCAGTCGCGCGGGCAAGGTCCGCAATTTGGCACGTTCCGCCAGGGACGCCGCAGCGACAACCGGTTCACGATTTTCCATTACACCGGTGACGTGGGTGGGACGGCGCAGTTCAATCTCACGCCGACGGTGAGCTCCAAAACGTCGGTCGGTCTGCAGTTCCTGAAAGACAACTTTTTCGGTGTGCTGGCGAACGGTCAGAACCTGCCGCCCGGCGCGAAATCGATCAGCAGCGCCGCCATTCGCACGGCGACCGAGCAGACCACACTCGCCGTCACCCTGGGGACGTATATCGAAGAGCAGGTCGCGTGGCGCGATCGGGTGTTCGTGACGGGTGCGGTCCGGCACGATCGCAACAGCACCTTCGGTATCGAGACCCGGTCGGTGAACTATCCCAAGATCGCGGGCGCCTGGGTCATCTCCGACGAGTCGTTCTATCCACGCAGCATGCCGTTCAACAACCTGAAGCTCCGCTTTGCGTACGGCGCGTCGGGGCAGCAGCCCGGGAGCGTCGATGCGCTGTTGTTCTATCTCGGGCAGACCGCGACGGTGTTTCAGGGCACGGCGGCTACCGATCAGCCGGGCATCGATCTGTCGGCGTTCGGGAATCTGAAGCTGAAGCCGGAATGGTCGCGCGAGTTCGAGCTGGGGTTCGATGCGGGATTCCTGCACGACGCCGGGCGGCTCGAGCTGACGTACTACAACAAGCGCACCAAAGACGCACTGATCAATCGGCGCCTGCCGCCGTCTCAGGGCATCAACCAGACCCGGTTCGAGAACATCGGCTCGGTGCAGAACCGGGGCCTCGAAGCGCTGATCAGCGCGCAGGGCGGCATCACGTCGGGCGTCGCCGGTGATGCGACGCTCAGCATCGCCCGCAATACCAATAAGCTCCTCAAGCTTGGCGTCCCGCCGATCGTCAATGGCGAGATCCAGCAGCGGGAAGGGTATCCGTTGTTCGGGTTCTGGGATCGGCCGATTCTGAGCTACAACGATGCCAACAACAACGGCATCATCGAAGTCGGCGAAGTCACCGTGGGAGACACGGCGGTGTATCTCGGCTCATCGATTCCCCGCACGGTGGTCACGTTCAATGCGGGACTGAGCTTCTTCCACAATAAGCTGAGGCTGGCCGGCCAGCTCGACTACCGGGGCGATTGGAAAGCCTATAACCTCACCGAACGCTTCCGTTGCGTCGGCGCCGGCTTCAACTGCATCGGCGTAAACGACCCGAACGCTCCGGCCGCCGAGCAGGCCCGAGCGGTCGCGGCCGGGAGCGCCCTGAAGGGATTCACGCAAGCCGGGTACATCACGGACGGCGCGTTCATGCGGCTCCGTGAGGCATCGCTCACGTACACGGCGCCCGACGCCTGGGCGAAGATGGTGCATGCGCAATCGCTGCAGTTCTCGGTGACGGGTCGGAACCTGCTCAAGTGGACGAACTACGACGGCATCGATCCCGAGCTGAACGGCAACGGGCAGTCCGACTTCCCGGACGACTTTCTCACCGCGCCTCCGATCCGCACGCTGGCCGTGCGCGTATCGTTGGGCTTTTAGGGGGCGACCATGAGACACACATACACGCGTTTCGGCCTCGTGCTCGCTGCAGTGACCGTGGTGGCATGCTCCGGTGTGCTGGATGTGAAAGACCCGGACATCATCGATCCCGGCGACGTCCAGAACTTCGACGGTGCCATCGCGGCCTACAATGGCGCCATCGGGGACTTCGCGTTCGCGAACGACGGCGACAACGGCGCCAACGAGGGCCAGATCCTGGTCTCGGGCGTCATGACGGATGAGTACAGCGACGTCGAGACATTCCCGACGCGCATCGAGTACGATTCACGCGCCATCAACGAGCGCAACGGCACGTTGACCGGCGTCTATTTCAACCTTGCCAAGGCACGCGTTGCGGCGGAGGGTGCGGCCAAGGCGCTGCAAACGTACACGGACACGACAGCGACCTCGCGAGTCCGGATCGGCGAGATGCTGGCGCTGGCCGGCTACACGTACGTGTATTTTGCAGAGAACTACTGCTCGGCGGTGCCGTTCAGCGAGCGCCTGCCCGATGGATCGATTCAATATGGGCAGCCCTTGAACACCAACGCTGTTCTGGACCGGGGCATTGCCCGGTTCGATTCCGCACTTCAAATCCTCGGCACGGCCTCAGCATCGATCACCAGATTGGCCAGGGTCGGGAAGGGCCGGGCGTTGCTGGACAAAGGCGACTTCGCCGGTGCGAACGCAGCCGTGGCAGCGGTGACCGCCGGCCAGTACCAGACGGCGCACTCGATCGCCACGGGCCGTCAGAACAATGGCGTGTACGTGTTCAACAACCCGTCCGGATCGCGGGGAGGGACGGCCCGTTTTGGCGTGTCGGACGTGGAAGGCACCAACGGCCTGCCGTTCCGCGCGGGCGATCTCCGCGATTCCGTCGTCAACGGTGTGGTGATCCTGAAGCGTAATCGCGTACCGACGCAACAGATTGGGTTGGGTTTCGACAACACGTCGCCGTTGTGGGTGAATCTGGCGTACGCGGGCCCAACGAGCCCGGTGACCGTCGCGAGTTTCGTCGAGGCCCGGCTGATTCGGGCCGAGGTGGCGTTGAATGCCGGGGCGTCAGCGGCAGGGATCGACACGCTGAACGCGATTCGTGCCGATCTCGCGAACAACGGCGGATTCACACTCGCCGCGTTGGCCGACCCGGGTACCGCGGCCGGGCGCGTGGACCTGCTGTTCCGGGAGCGCGCGTTCTGGCTGTTTGCGACCGGACACCGGCTCGGCGATCTGCGGCGGTTGGTGCGCGCGCCGTATAACCGCGCCGTCACCAGCGTCTATCCGGTCGGCACGTATCCCAAGGGAACAGTCTACGGCGCCAACACGGAGCTGCCGGTGCCGTTCGATGAGCGCAACAATCCGCTGTACACGGGGTGCGATTACAACACCCCGTAATTGGATTTGGGGTTGGGGCAAAAAGTAGGGGCGCAGCATGCTGCGCCCCTACTTCTATTTCAGCTTCCGGTGCCCTTCGTGGTAATGCGGATCACGCCTTTGGTCGCGCCGGTGCCGTAGTAGGTCGTCGCGTCGATACCGCTCAGCACTTCGATCTGCTCGATATCGGACGCCGGCATCACGCTCAGCGGCGCGAAGTCATTCAGCTCCACACCGTCCATGACGATCATGGGCTGGTCGCGCAGCATGATGCTCGACCGCCCGCGATGCTCGATGCGGCCGGCGCTGCCGTTGTTGCCGTCCTTGAATGTGAAGAACGGCACGGTCCGCTGGAGCGCTTCCCAGGCGGTGCGCGCGCCCGTCCGCTCGATCGTTTCCGCGCTGACGACACGCCGTCCGGGATTATCAACGTGCTGGTGGGCAGTGCTGACGGCGGTATGGCGAGCGCAAGCGGAGAACGACAGCGCGACGGCAATGGGCAGTAGCGACGGGTGCAGCATAGGACCTCGCGGCCCGGGGTGTGGTTGCATCATGCCCCCCCGGGGGCCGGCCGTCAAGCGCGGGCTCAGGTCGTCACGGCACCGCGAGAACGGTCCCGACCATACTGGCATGCTGCGAGCAATGATACGGAAACGTCCCCGCACTGTCGAACCGCACTTCGAACCAGGCGTTGGGCTGGAGCAGCCCACTGGCAAAGAGCCCGCTGTCCGACACGACGCTGTGGAGGATCATGCCCTCGTTGGTCCAGCGCACCGGAAAGCCGACCGGTACGGTAATCGTGTCCGGTACGAACAGCGTGTCCCGCGAGGCCACGAAGACGGTTCCGGGGCGAATGCCGAACACACGGTCCGGCTTGCAGGTCAGGCTCGCCAGCGCCAGCGACGCGGTGAACACGAAACAAAAGAACGACGACCAGCGGCGGGTCGTCGTCCCATACTCAGCGATGGTCATTTGGTTCAGCCGATCAGTCCACGATCGCGTCCGGCAGCACGTACTTCATCGGGTTTACCGGTTTCCCGTTGACCCACACTTCATAATGCAGATGCGGTCCGGTCGAGAGACCCGTCGAGCCGACGTTGGCAATCTTCTGACCTCGCTTCACGCGCTGCCCACGCACCACGACGATCTTCGAGCAATGCGCGTAGCGCGTCACGAGGCCGTAGCCGTGGTCGATCGTCAGCATGTTGCCGTAGCCTTCGACCCACGACACCTGCGTCACGATGCCGGCCGCCGGGGCGTCGATCTCCATCCCCATCGGCGCGGAGAGGTCGATGCCTTCGTGCGGGCGCGCCAGGTGGAGGATCGGATGCACGCGCTCCTTGGCGAAGGCGCTCGTCAACCAGCCTTTGGTCGGCATGATCGACGGCATCGCGGCGTAGCGCGAGCGCTGGCTCGACGCGGAGTCGTACGCCTCGTTCAGCGAATGGACCAGCAGATTGGCGCGGCGGGTCAGCTGATCCATGTCGATGCGCGCGGCCAGCGCCTGTTTCCCGCTCGGACCCGCGGCCGCGAGGCTGTCGCGCTCGAACCATTGACCACTCGGGCCGCCGATGCCGGCCTGCTGCACGTCCCGGTCGATCGGCGTCAACCCGGCGAGCAAGCGCAGCGCCTGCTCGCGTTCGCCGAAGACATTCAGCGTGTCACGCAAACCGACGAGGCGTTCGCGCAGCCGTTGAATCTCGCTCGCCAGCAATTGATTCTCGCGCTCGAGCCCACGGCTCTTCGTCACGGTGATGCCGCGCGACAGCGCCGTCCCGCCGAGGACGAGGACCAGCAGCACCAACACGCTGCCGATGCCCACGAGCGCTTTGACGACCGTCTGTGACACCTCCACGGCGCGGGACGAGCCCGATCCGTGGGGGACCAGCATGACGGTCCACCGGCGCTCTGCGCGTTTCTTCTTCATATAGGGATGCAAACATACGCCCCGGTGCTGGAGCCAGTCAAATCGGGCAGTGTGCGCTCCGTCACGTTCCCGCGGGTAGCTGGCTAGTCCCCATCGGGCTTGGGAAATAGTGGGGGGGGCTTCGAGACTTTCCATCCGGCGACACCCAGGCGGGCGAGGTCGGTCAGGCGAATGCTCGCGAGCGGTCGATCGGCACCGAGTGACTTCCAGATCTCCTCCGCCTTGACCGGAATGAACGGCGCCGACAAGACGGCGAGCCGCGCGACGGTGCGCACGAGATGCGCGAGCACCTGGTCGAGCTCGCCATCGCGTTTTGCTTTCGCGAGCTTCCAGGGCGCTGTCTCTTCGACATAGCGGTTCGCGCGCGTGGCCAGCTCGATGAGCAGTGCCGCGCCCTGCTGCAGGTCGTACGCATCCATCGCGCGGGTGTACGCCGCGATCGTCTCCGCGGCCGCAGCCTCGAGGGCGTCCTCACCCCCCGGCCCCCTCTCCGTTCCGGAGAGGGGGGACGGCACCACACCGCCGCGATAGCGGTCCGTCATCGCCAACGAACGCGAGACGAGATTGCCGAACGTGTCGGCGAGGTCCGCGGTATACCGCGCGTCAAAGCGGTCCCACGTGAAGTTGCCGTCGTTCTCGAACCCCACTTCCCGGAGCAGGAAATAGCGCAGCGCATCGGCGCCGTGCCGCTCGATCGCCGAGCCGAGGCTGACGGCGGTGCCGGCCGTCTTGCTCATCTTCGTGCCTTCCCACTGCACGTAGCCGTGCGCCCACACCAGCCGGGGCAGGTCGAGGCCGGCGGCGAGCAACATCGCCGGCCAGATGATGCAGTGAAACCGCGTGATGCCCTTGCCGACGACGTGCAGATCCGCCGGCCACAGCCGCTCGTAGCCGGGCTCGGGGAATCCGGTCGCCGACAAGTAGTTGATCAGCGCGTCGAACCAAACGTAGACCGTCTGGTCGGGATCGCCGGGGAAGGGGATGCCCCAGGGCAGCCGCTGGCGGGAGATCGACACGTCCTGCAACCCATCCTCGAGCAGCCGCACGACCTCGTTGCGCCGGATCTCCGGCTCGACGCGGAACGCGCCCGTGGCGATCAGCTGCAGCAGCCGCTGGCCGTACGCGCTGAGCCGAAAGAAATGATTGCGCTCTTTGGTGGGAATCAGCTCGAGCGTCGGATGCTCGATGCAGTGCCCGTTCACGATCTGGGCCGGCTGCTTGAACTCTTCGCACCCGGTGCAATACAGCCCCTCATAGTCCGCGACGTACAGATCGTCGGGACGCTGCTGCTGAATGCGCTCGAGCAGCGCGACGACGCTGCGCACGTGCCGCGGCTCCGTCGTGCGGATCCAATCGTCGTTGCTGCACTCGAGCCGGCGCCAGTAGTCGGCGAACGTTGTGGCCAGGCGGTCGACCCACTCGCGCGGGGCGACGTTGCCGCGCGCGGCCGCCTGAATCACCGACTGGCTGTGCTCATCCATCCCCATGAGATAATGCACCTGGTCGCCGCTCAGCCGGTGGTAGCGGGCGATGCAGTCCGCGCCGACCTTCTCCAACGCGTGGCCCAGGTGGGGATCGCCATTCGAGTAATCGATGGCGGTCGTGAGGTAGAACTTCTTGCCCACCCCCACTACAATCGCAGCTGGTCGAGGGCGACCACCCGCGTCTCGCCGGCTTCGGAGCGAAGCGTGACGCGTTCGCGGAAGATGTCCACCGAGATGACGCGCTCGTTCCCCGCGGCCGTCTTCACCGTCTTGCCTTCCTTCGGGAAGCGTTTCCGCTGCTCGACGTAAAAGTCATGCTCGTAGTGCAGGCAGCACAGCAGGCGGCCGCAGGGACCGGAGATCTGCACGGGGTTGAGCGACAGGCCCTGCGCTTTCGCGAGCGACAGGCTGACCGGTTTTCCCTCCGGCAGCCAGCTCGCGATGCAGAGCTGGCGGCCGCACCGGCCGATGCCGTCCAGGCGCTTCGCCTCGTCGCGCGCCCCGATTTGCCGCAGCTCGATCCGCGTGCGAAACAGACCCGCGAGGTCGCGCACCAGCGCCCGGAAGTCCACGCGCTGCTCGGCGGTGAAATAGATGGTG
>Ga0075433_10004643_pt1 | contig 10715 bp, 7 predicted proteins | sample RhiMethybrSRZTD2_FD_75299 | JGI IMG/M metagenome (GOLD analysis project Ga0075433, IMG submission 75299) | Populus rhizosphere microbial communities from Tennessee, USA - Rhizosphere MetaG P. TD hybrid SRZTD2 | ecosystem: Host-associated > Plants > Roots > Rhizosphere > Soil | place: USA... | reverse complement strand
TCTTATTCCGCGTCGTGAGGGGCAGCCATCGTGAACAGCAGGACGTCGGTGCGGCCATCCGAGCCGCCCGTCACATAGCTCAGTGCGTCCGGCAGTTCGCCGACCGGCCGTACTCGCGGCGTCGTGAGGCGGCCGTTCAGATCGATGAAGTGCGTGAAATGCTGCTGCATCAGTGCGAACAGGACCGCCGGCGACTGTCCGCGCTTCGCAAGGATCGTGAGATCGACCTCAATCTGCCAGGCGATGTGCGTCCTCGCCAGGACGCCGGGTGCGCCCTGCAGGACATCGATTTCCGAGCCTTGGACATCGACCTTCACGAAGCGCACCAGATCGAGATCGATCCCGGCGAGATCGACCCACGTGTCGAGCCGCAGCGACCGGACTTCCACGACAGTACGCTTCGATGTCTCGTCCGCCCCGATCACTCGATGGCCGCCGGTGCTCTTCGTCCGCTCGAGGCGCACCGTCCCATCCATCGCGCCGATCGCAAGGTGGTCGGGAAGCACGAGCCCGTTCAGATGGTTGTCGGCGACGTTACCGACCAGACACGCGTAGTTCAGCGGCTCGGGCTCGGCGCAATACGCCAGCGCCGCATCGCCGAGGATCACGCGTGGGATCGACATGCGACCGGTATTCGCGCCGATATCGATCATCGTCCCGCCAAGCGCCACCTCGCGTGTTTGCGTGATCACTCGATACGGAAAATGCTGGTGCGTGAGCGCGTGCTCCACGGCCTCGGCATTGTCTGGCGACGCCAGCGGCACCCACCAGCGCATGCCATCGAACGAGATGTCGCGCGCGTCGCGTCTCTGCCACGCGCGCCCGGCCATCGTCGTCCCGTATGCGGGCGAGACATCGAGAAACCGACGCTCGCGCTCGCGCGCGTCAGATCGCGCCGAGGCGAGACGAATGGCTTGCGCTCGAATCGGAAGGAGACCGCGCAAGACGGACGGATCGAGAATCCGCCGGCGAAACTGCTTGCCGCGCTGGACGATCTCGTCGATGCGGGCGCGCGATTCCTTGGTCATACCCGAGGCCCCCACTGCCCACGCATGGGCCGTAAGGTGGAGGAGATGATTTGCCCTCTGGCAAAACATGGCCAGCCGAGAGGCTCCCATGTGCCTTCTGGCTTGAGCTCACGGCGCGCCAACAGCGTGACGCCGAATCGCGTGTCGAAAACGCGCGTGGCCGCGACGTCGTAGTGCTGATCGATGTAGGCGGTCACCAGCGGGAACGATTTGCGAAATTCACCCAGAGAGTCGCCGGTCTCGAGCAGGATGATCGGCACCGATTGCGTCTGCAAGCGCTGGATGACGAGCCGCTGTGCCTCCTCGGTTTTGAAAAAACCTGGCCGCAGATCGGCGTGGCCTCCGGCGAAGGCACGTCGCGCCAGCGCCAGCACCTGCGGCATGTACGCTTGCACGAGCACGCGGTCGGTCGGCGCGGTGCAGGCGTTGACGTAGAGCGATAACGTGACCAGATCGGGCCGGTCTGAGCGAGTCATCCACGACAGCAGGCTCCATTCCTCACGCTTCTGGCGCGCGATGTAACCGACCCGTTCGAACGCCTTGCCGAAGCGATCCGTCATTCCCGCGCTGTCGAGACGGTCGTACAAGTCCGCGCTCACCGAGAGATAGATCACGACGACGATCAACGCGGTCACCGGCAGCGCAACGACCCGTAGGACGTAGTGTCCGGCTTTAGCCGGACCAACACTGGCTGCGTTAACCGGACCGCCTCGACTGAACCCCACTGCAATCGCGACAACCAACCACGCCAGGACGATCACGATCGGCACCGACGGATCGGCAAGCCGCGCCGCGAGCGAGCTGCGCAGAAATCCCGCGTCGAGCACCGCCGCAAGCGCGGCCACCGTGACGAGCTTCGACCGCGCGTGTGGCCACGTGGGCCTGAAGGCGTCGCTCGACACCGCCAGAAGCAGAAGGGCAACGAGCGGCAGCGCGATCTCGATGTAATAGATCCACGCCACGCGGTTGTCGCGAACGGTGGCCACGGCGCGCGTGATCGGCCCGCCTTGACGCGCCGCATCCGAGACGCCGTCGGGATTGTCGAACAACCCCGGCCACACCACCGGTTCGCGAACGCGATCGCGCTCGGCCCACGCCGAGGCCTGGCGGAAATACACGCCCACTCCACCGTTCCGTTGGATGAACAGCAGGTACGGCGTCGCCAGAGCCAACACCAGCGCGCCGTAGATCGCCGCGTGACGAAAGCGCTGTCGCCACGTCAGGTCGCGCATCGACAGCAGCGCCACGGCCATCGTCGCCGCGACGAACGCACCGTGATCGTGGCGAAGAAGGAATCCGATCACCGTGACCAGCGCGATCCAAAAGCGCGTGCTCGTGCGCGGTCGATCGATGAACGACCAGATCAGCGGAATCGCGACGACGTAGACGAGTACCTTGGGATAGTTGTAAAAGCGCGGCGCCAGCCAGATGTGAAACATGGCGGCGAGGAGTCCGACGGGAATCCACCCCGATGCCACCGTGGCGAGCCAGAACGTTCCCACCGCCGCCGCTGACAGGATCGTCGTGCTGAACACGATCTCCGACAGCGTGCCGCGGCCGAAGATCTCCTGCACGGCGTAGGCGACGTAATAGTAAAGCGGCGCGCCGTGATCGACGAAGTCGCGCACAGGCAGATCACCAAACAGGATCTGCCATCCCCGGACGAGGTAGAAGAAATGATCGTCGGTCAAACCCGCGAACGAGCCGCTTGGATCATTGAAGCGGTACAGCCAGGAGAACACGAATACAGCCGCGCCGACGACGCCCATGACGTATGGACGCACATGAGGCGGAAGGCTCAGACGCATCGAGATGACGTCCGCCGCCGGCTGGCGATTGCGGTGTTAATGAGCGAACGCAAGCAGCGGCGCTCCTGTGGACAGACGTGCATCCGGGCACGTCATGGTCGCGGCCGCCGGGCCGCCGTCGTGCGCAATGACCTCAGCGATCGTCTTGTCGCCGAGACGATCGGCGAGGCACAAGGCGTAGCGATTACCGGGTGCATCGATTTTGACGCCGGCGCTCATGAGCATTCTGACGGTGTTGTCCACGTGAGTGGCCACCGCAATGAGCAGCGGCGTCACCATGATGTCTTGATTGCCGGTGAGTTCGGCATCGCGAAACGGGATCGGCCTGTTGGGATCCGAGCCTGTCTCGCGAAGGTACTCGGCCGCCTGCTCGTAGTCGCCCGCCCGAAGGGCCCCCGCAAACGAACTTATATCAGCGTCAGGGCGCACGCGTTGCTCTATGAAGCGATTGGCTTCGAGCGCCAGCAGTAGACAGGCCGCCAGCACGGCCGGCGCCGCGACGACGAGCGGCACCACGAGATCCCTTCGAGAGAGCGGCGAAGGCGGTCCCGTTGCGCCAGCAGAACCGGTCGCCATCATCACGGCTCACCGAGAACGGGCTGCACCCAATCGGGATACAAGGATGCGGCGGCGGGTTCGAATCCCTGTTGCGCCATGCCTTCCAAGATGCGCAGATACTGTGTGTGGCCAGAGTAGTCGACACGCCGCTGCTGCAGGTCGGTCAGCCATTCCCGGTGCACCTTCTCGCCGCGTAGACGTACCGAATCGATCGTGCCCATCGCTCTGATTTGCCAAGCACTCGCCAGCAACATCAGGCAGATCGAAGCGCCGATCATGCGTGCGCGCGACGTCTGCAGCGCGATGCGCTCGCTTGCCGCGCGCACAGCGAAGTAGGCAGCGATCGCCAGAAACACCACGGCCATGCCGCCCATGCGGTCGCGCGAGTAATTGAAGCCCAGCGCTCCGGATGCGCCGATGCTGAGCACGGTGGCGACGATCAGCCGCGTCTCCAGCGACCAGGGCTGCCCCGCCTCGCGGATCCACGTGCGAATGCCCCACCAGATCACCAGGGCGGTCAGGGCCGCAGACGACGAGAGCTCGTTGATCTCCCAGCTCGCCAGCTTCGACTGCGTGAAGTCGCGGACGATCCGAAACGTTCCCGCTGTCGGCTCCGAAAACAGAATGTTCAAGACCGTGGACGAGGCGTTGTACAGGTACATCCAGTACGGAAACGCACCGAAGCGCGACGAGGCTTCGCCTGCCGACAACCCGCCAAAGCCGAGTCCGACGTCTTGTTCGAACGGCTTCCACGCACCCGTCGTGCTGAATCGAAACGCGAGATACGCCAGCACCACGACGCCAACCGCTGCCGTGGTCATTCGACTCGCACCAGGAGCGCGCGTCCACCATGCGCCGACGATGACCGGAAGCAGAACGAGGCCCTGCTCTTTGTAACCGATCGCGAGGATGGTGAGGACGACGATGATGATCCCGTGCCACGCGCGATGAGGACGTTCGAGCAGCAGCCAGATGATCATCACCATCGGCATGGCGACGAGCGTCATCAACATCGGCAGCTCGAGGTTTTCGCGCAATCCCGGTGTGCCGAGGAGCACCGCCGCTGCGAACGTGGCGGCGGCGTAGTCGAGGAACGTGCGCGGCCGCAGCCACCAGAGCAACAGAAGGACAAGCGAGGCAACCGACGCGACTTCGAGCAGCCTCCACAGCAGCAGCGTGGCTGTCAGCGATCCAGTAGCGTGCCAGAACAGGTACCACGTCATGTGAAAGAACGGCCGATACCACGACCGCGCCGTCGTCGAGAAGATGTTGCGCAGAGCGGGATCGATGCCGTCGGCTGGTGCGGGATGTGGATCCGGCATGACGCCAGCCAGCTCCATCAAGCCTACGGTCTCGCTGATCGGGTAGGGCGTGGTCCACAACGCCCAGGAGAGAGACAGGAGCAACGGGGCCGTCGTGATCAGCGCGGCAATCGACCAGAACCGCCCGCGATGGACGGACTCAGCATCCATCGTCTATCGACTCCGCGCCTTCACCGCGGCGCGGGTCTCACGATCGATTTCTCGGCGGCGGATCGTCTCGCGCTTGTCGTGCGCCTGCTTGCCCTTGACGAGCGCGATCTGTACTTTGACGCGACCCTTCTTGAAGTACATCTGCAGGGGCACGACGGTGAGGCCCTTCTCGCGTACTTGACCGGCCAACTTGTTCAGCTCGTGACGATGCAGCAGCAGCTTGCGCTCGCGCTTCTCGGCGTGACCCGCGTAGTCGGTGTGGCTGTAGGGGCTGATGTGGACGTTGAGCAGCCACATCTCGCCGCGCTCGATGCGTGCGAAGCTGTCGCGCAGGTTGACGCGCCCTTCGCGGATCGCCTTCACCTCGCTGCCCAGCAGCGCGACGCCCGCTTCCCAGCTCTCGAGGACGTGATAGTCGTGGAAGGCCTTGCGATTGTCGGCGATGATGCGCTGCGCTTTTTCCCGCTCGGTTTTCTCGGCCACGAGAGACCTTAGAGGCGCGCGCGACTACGCGTGCGACGTTCGTCGTTCGACACCGAGTCCATCATAGCGTGATCGCCGTGAGTGCCTGCGATGCCGAGTAACGCCCCGAGCGCAGCCATCCAGCTTCCTGCAGGCAACAGTGACGATGACCCGAGAAGACACAGGATCAGTGCCGCGAGAAGGGCACCACACGCACCAGCCGGAACTCGGTCGCCGCGACGTCCGCGCCACGTGACGGCGATGGCGTACACCCACAGCACCATCAGGAGCGCCGTCGCCACGAAGCCGAGCCGATCGGACAGCCCTGTCAAGGATCGGCTGACCACGCTGACATCAATGGCCGGATAGGCCTCATCGAAGTTCGGAAGGTTCGGAAGCACACTCGCAGTTGCCGTCGCGGCTCCGGCCAGGACCGACGCCATCACCGCGATCGCCGGCCAGCGTCTGGAGAACAGCGCCAGCGCAACGAGGATGACCGACACGATGCCCCAGAACAGCGGATCGTGCAGTGCCTCGGCCGCGCGGCTGCCATTGATCCCGACGCGGACGAGAGCCACGGCGAGAAGCGCCACACCGATCCCATTGCGAAGCCACTGCCATCGTGCGGCGCGCGCGACAGCGATCGTCATGATCGGCAGGAGCAGCGCGCTGAGAAGGCTCGTTTCATCCGCACGCTGCGGTCGCCACGGCACTCGCGCGATCACCGCCGCACTATAAGCCAGGCACAGCAGTGTTACTGGATCTCGCAACAGCGGACGCGCCACTGCCAGTGCGCGAACCATCACGTTACTCGCCCGTCGTCGCCACTCACCAACGAAGTCTGCGATCACGTGTTCGCGCGCGCGGAGCGTCGCATCGCGACTGTCCGCAGGCCGGACGCTCGCCAGTCCGAGGATTCCGGCGACGGCGAGCAGTTGCGCGATCGTCATCCCGAGTGCGAGCAGTATGGCAATGGCGTCGGGCGCGAATCTGAGCGTGACACGAGGCTGATCGATGTTCACCACCGCAAGCAGGCCGCCGATGCTTCGTACTTGCCCACTCGATGTCGTCCATGCCGAGTCGTAGGCCACCGGCAAGACAATCGCCCGATCTGTCGATCGCGTCACGTCGTCTTGCTGCATGACGATGTCGCGCGGTCCGACGCGTAGTGATGTGCCCTTTAGTGGAACGAGCGTAGCGATCAACGACGACCGCGCCGACAACGCTGGCTCACGCGCGATCGTATCAGTGAGCTGTGCCACTGGGATCGCGCGGACCTCGTCGTCCAGTGCTGACTCTCGAACCTCGAGCCAGCCATCGACGCGCGAATCTGGAACGGACCGCCACGGCGGGCACATGACGCCAGATGGGGTCAGCAGCAGGCGAAGCTGCAGAAACGAGGCCGCACGCGCATCGCACAAGATCTCCGACGACAGATCCGTCGACTGGTTGAACAGCAGGTCATTCGGCTCGATGAGCCGCCTCATCGTCCGATCCTTCACAGCGGCGGTGACGAGCTCGTAGCCGCCATCGGCGAAATCGGCGAGGTTCTCGCGATTGCCGCGCATGCGGCCGCGTATCTCCGGCCACAGCGCGATCCTCGATCCCGGCGACACACGATCGCGGGGCAGACCGCGCGCGCCGATGCGCGAGTCGGCCGACGACAGATCACGAGTCCAGCCCGGATCGCCTCCGCTCGCCATCTCGTGAGCGGCAACCCGGCGCGCATACAGCGGACCTTGCACAGCGGCGAGCGCCAGCATCAGCAGCAGCGGACCACCCATGAACGCATGACGTGCGGGTCTTCGCATCACCGCGCCCGCCGCGCATGCACCGCTGAGGACGGCGAATGCTCCGGCATAGTCTCTGATCGCCCACGTATTCGACGGCGCGTATGCCGCCGAACCCGGCGTCAACATCGACGCGCCGATGCCCAACGCTATCGACACGATCGCGCTTCCCACGATCAGCCATCGGTCACGCGTGTCGGTCGACCGAAGTCCGATCGCGAGCGAGATACCCGCCAGAAGCAGATTCGTGAACGGCATGCGCGGGCCGACCTGACCGAACGGAAACAGGTTCGCGAGCACGACATTCCCGGTCGGGCCTTGCACAAACCGTCGGATGCCTTGCGTGCCGGCAAGACTCAACTCGCGAAGGATGTCCGGCGCCTGCAGCGCGACGGGGCCGATGGAGGCGAGCGCAAGCGTGGCCACTGCGGCCAGTCGCGCGCCCAACGGATGATCCCACCTGCACAGCGCGAGCATCGTCGAGCACACGAGCGTTGCGGCGATATGCGGCCAGTATCCTGAGTGCGCCACCGCTACCAGACTCCAGATCACACCTGCAATCGATAGCCACATCACCAGCCGTGCGGCCGATGATGCGGCCGGATCTCGCGTCGCGAGGAACGCGTGGGGCGCGAACACGCATGCGACGATGGCAATGTAGGCGACGACGATCTCGGGCCAATCGGCGGCGATGGTGTACGTGACGATGGGGAGCGAGAGAAAGAGATGGCCGATGGCCAGCCACGCGACCAGACGTCCACACATCGGTTGAAGCGCATGCTTCACGATCAGAACGGCGGAAGCGATCGCACACACCAGCAGCAGGCCGTACGTCACCGGCATCGGCACGTATGGCGAGAGGGCGGCAGCCGGAGAAGCACCAAGGCTGCCATGCAGCGGCAGTCGCAGACCGAGTCCGAGCGACAGCGTGTACACCGGGTGACCGAGGACGTGCACGGCCTCAACCGCCGTTCCGCGGTCGAGGGAGAAGAAAGCGGTGTCGTAGCTTTCGAGATCGCTTGGGCCGATCAGGATGACGATCGCCGCGATGGTGCCACTGAATGCGAGAGTCGGCGCCAGCCGCCGCAGCATGCTCTACTGGTACATACAGCGCACGTCAGGGCGGGCCGCTCCGTTGTCGCAGCCCGCAGATCGCTGTCTGGACTGGTTGTGTCGTGGGGTGCTGAAGCTCATACAATCAGCGCAGCAGATTACGCGCCGGCGCGGGCGCGCTCCAGGAACTCCGCTTCGTTCATCGTCGGGATACCGAGCGCCCGGGCCTTGTCGTACTTCGCCCCCGGTTCGACTCCGGCCACCACGAGGTCGATGCCATCGCCCGCGTGACCGAGCTTCGCTGCGGTGCGTCCTCCGAGTTTCCGCACCAGTGCCTCTGCATCACGCAGCGGGATCGCCTCGAAGCTGCCGGTGAAGAGAACCGTCTTCCCGGCAAACGGCTTGTCGGGCCGGCGCGGTTCCGGCGATTGCGCGATCGCCTGACACAGATCGGCGGGGACCCGTGCCGCGTTGACGACGCCGCTGTCACCAAAGATGTCGCGGAACCGCTGTCGCTCCGCCGCAAACAGCGACTCCAGAAACTCGCCGACCTCGGCGGGCATGTCTACGCTCGGGCCGCGATTGCGTTGACGCAAGAGAAGCGGGATCGACGCGGGGTCGTACGTCGTCGGCAAACCGATGTGCGTCAACACTGTATCGAAGGTGGCGCGCGGCGAGGACAGCGCGTGTTCCTGAGCCACCAGCAGCAGCTGTTCGGCCGGATAGATCGTCGTCCAGTGATGAATCATCGCCGAGTATTCACCGAGGTTGCGCGATCGCGTCATGAAGTCGTAGAGACGATCGCGCGGCACCGAGAGGACATCTCCGCCCTCGCGCTCGGCGATGCGGGCCTTCGAGAAATAGCGTTTGGTGTGCGCCCAGTGCCGCGACACCGGCTCGCGCATCATCAGCACCAGCCGAACGTTCGGCAGCGCATCGCGCATGGTCTGAATACCCTCGCGCGACATCACGCAGTAATGCGCGCTCTTCTCACCGAGCAGATAGTCGTGTGCCTTGGTCGGGGAGAGCGTCGTGACCTGTTGATCGAACTGATCGAGGTACCACTCGATCGGGTGATCACGGATGTACGAGGAGAAGTACTCGATCTCGTCGGGAACGACGATGATGTTCGGATGCTGCCCGAGGGCGCCCTGCAGCCACGACGTTCCGCATTTCGGCGCGCCGATGATGATGAAGTGCGGGTATGGGAGTGTACGCCCTGCCGGCATCGCGTCCCATGATAGCGAAAAGGCGCGGATCGCGGGATCGCGCCCGCTCACTGGCCTCGTGCAGTCCGAGCGGCGCCGCATGGGACAGCAAGATTCTCATACAGGTCGCCGAACTCTGTCGTCGTCAGATGCCGGAGCGTGGCTTTGCTCTGGAACACTCGTGCGCCCTCGTCGGTCGTCAGAAGGTATCTCGACCGGACCGCCGGTCGCACGGCATCGGGTGGCTCTCCCACCGACAGTCCCACACCGGGAGGCAGCGCAACGATCTCGCGTATGAACACCGTCGTCAGCAGCGTATTACACCAGGGTTCTCTGCTCGAATCGAACGTGACGAACGGCGCAATCTGACTCCGAAACCGTTCATAAGGGTGGCGGTCATACGTGAACAGACCCGTGCGCGCATCCGTGTACGCCGACAAGAACGACGGCGCGATCAGAACGTTGCCAACGACGACCAGCACGACCACACGAGTCCGTTGTCGAGTCGCCACGAGCAGCAGCGTGACCAACAGCGTGAACGGGGCCATCACGCGGCTGAGGCTCAAATCGGCCTCGACGTAAAGCCCTACGAACGCCGCCAGTGCAGCCCCGAGTCCAATGAGAACGAACGCATCCGTTTTGAAAGTCGGGTCGTCGCCCAGACTGAGGCGCGGCTTCTCGCGACGTCGCCTTGCCAGCCCTCGAGCCACGAACCACCCAAAGGCGGCAACGAGAACGGCGCTTTCGAACATCACGTACTGGGAAAACGGTTGCGCAACAAGCGATCGGACATCGTAGACCGCGCGAGCGTTCGTCGACGCTCGCCCCACCGCGTACTGGAGGAGGGAGACGCGGCTCAGAGCAGGCAGGTCTATCGCCAGATTGGGAATCGGGGCACTCACGTAACGCCAGAGCAGCCAGAATCCCAGTGTCGCCACGCCGGTGAGCAGGGTGACGAGAGCGGCCACACGGAAGCCACGCGGAGCGAAGGCGATGAATACCAGTGGTATCGCCGCAATCCAATTGGTCGGGCGCATCACGGATGCCACGACAAGCACACCTAATGCGATCATCAACACCACGTGGTGGCGGCGCGTGTCAGGATGCAGCAGTCTCGCGGCGAACGCGGCGACGACGATCATGACGGATTGGTGGAAGGTCTCCTGCATGGTGGTCGGCAGCATGAAGAGGACCCACCACGATGTCAGCATCACGAAACCGAGGTCGACGATCTGCGCGCGGGACAGCCGGCCCACGACGATGAACACCGCCGTCGCCATTGCCAACACGACGAGATTGAAGATTGGCCCTGACTGAAGCGTCCAACCGGCGACCC
>Ga0075433_10004641_pt1 | contig 10719 bp, 8 predicted proteins | sample RhiMethybrSRZTD2_FD_75299 | JGI IMG/M metagenome (GOLD analysis project Ga0075433, IMG submission 75299) | Populus rhizosphere microbial communities from Tennessee, USA - Rhizosphere MetaG P. TD hybrid SRZTD2 | ecosystem: Host-associated > Plants > Roots > Rhizosphere > Soil | place: USA... | reverse complement strand
GTGCGTGACCTACCGCCTCCGAGCAGCGCCCGAGAGGATTCGAGGTCCGATGGGCACGTGAGCGGAGCGACCGACCCGTCATCGAGTGAGGCGCGCGATTCCGAGATCGCCGATCCCGCGGCCGTGATCAATTGGCTTCTGAAGAATTCCGGTTCGAGACGCGACTAACCCCCAATCGATCGAGAGGAGATTTCGTCGATGACACCGGAAGACATCAGGTCGCAACGCTTCTCCACCCGGCTTCTCCACGGCCTCAGCCCGAAAGAAGTCGGAGCCTTCATCGAGGATGTTGCGGAGGCGTTCGGCGCTCTCCAGAAGACGAATGCCTCTCTGGCGGCCTGGTTGAAGGCCGTGGAGGGCGGCGCCGACCGGTCTCGGCTGGCCCCGGAGCCGCCGCAAACCCATCCGCCGGAGATTTCGTGGATGACACCGGACGACATCAGGTCGCAACGCTTCTCCACCCGGTTCCTCTACGGCCTCAGCCCGGAAGAAGTCGGAGCCTTCATCGAGGATGTTGCGGAGGCGTTCGGCGCTCTCCAGAAGACGAATGCCTCTCTGGCGGCCCGGTTGAAGGCTGTGGAGGGCGCCGACCGGTCTTGGCTGGCCCCGGAGCCGCCGCAAACCCATCCGCCGGTCGATCAGGCACTCCGGGATGCCGAATCGCAAGCGGAGTCGGTCATTCGGGCGGCCAGAGAGAAGGAAGCCGCGGCCCTGGGGCGCGTCGAGTTGCTTCGCACGACGGCCATGCAGGAAGTCGAGGCGTTGCTGCACGACGCGCGGAAACGCGCACAGGCGCTCGTTGATGAGGCGACCGAGCGTCAGGCCGCGGCCCTCGCGGAGGCCGAGGCATCGAAGTCACGCCTGCAGCTCGAGGCCGAGCGGTGCATGGCCGAGGCGAGGGAAAGGGCGGCATCCCTGACCATCGAAGCGCGAGAAGAAGAGCTCGCGATCCGCAAGGAGATCGATCGCCTGACCCAGCACCACATTCAGCTCCTTGACGACATGCGGGCGACGTTGAACACCTTTCACGAGTGGCTGGAGGCCGCCGATCCCCGAGGGCGGGCTCGGGACCGCCGAGACGCCTTCGAGATGTCGGGCACGCGCAGTAACGGCTTCGACTCGTCCGACGGGTTGAAGGCGGGATGATCCGGCGCCGATACCGCGGTGTGCCCTGCCATGAGTGACGACTTTCGGCGACTCGAAGAAGTGCGCTCCCGTCTCAGATCCCGCGAAGGCGTCGGCTGAGCGCGGCCGCGATCACCACCGGGGTCAGCGCGACCACAGTTTTTGGCGGCAGGCGTCGAGAGTGACGAGGAAGACGTCCCGAGCGAACTGTCTCAGGCTATCGGACACGTCCGCCAGGCTGATGACTTGCCGTTGTCCCAGTCGTTGCCAGGCGGCCGGTAAATGCTGTCGTCGATTGACCATGCCGCCCCAGGCGTCTTCGGCGAGAAACTTCACTGTCGGCACTCCCCCGGCCAGGAGACGGGCGAAGCACATCGGACACGGCTCGATCGAACTGACCAGCGTGTACCCCTGCATGGTGTCAATCTCAGGATGTCGCTCCTCAAAGATGTTCATGACCACCATTTCGGCGTGGAGATCGCTTCGGAAGTAGGGGGAGAACACCGCGTTCTGGCCTCGGGCCACGATAGTGCCCTGCGGGTCGACGAGCAGGGCGCCGACTCCGTAGTTTCCGCGCAGCGCCGCCACTAACGCCTCCTGACACGCGACCATACCGAGTTGCTGATCCTGGTTGGTGGTGAGCTCGGCCCGCATACCGGCTAATTGAACTTCCAATTCCTGTAGCGTCAATGGATCATCCTCCGCACGGGCCGGGCGCTATGCGAGCAACTAACGGGTCACAATTCGTCGGCGAACGCTGGCGATGGCATCGCCGCTGCCGTGAGTCGTCCGTCGGGAGAGTGAGATAGCAATTGCGACGCCACCAGGCGAGCAGAAAGACTGGAGTAGCTAAGTGCTGATTCTCGTGATCCTACGGCTATTGCCAACCGGACCGGTTGCCCTTCCGAAAATGGGCAACTACAGGGCGATATGCCCAGCGTCGCCGATGGCGTCGTGGGCGCCAAGCGCCGGTGCGAGCGTCAACGAACTCGAATAGGTCGTGTCTACACGGCGCGCCGAGCGAGCGGGCTGGTTTAGTCGGCCAGAGGATCTTCCGCACTCCACGGTACGTTGTCAGCCAACCTCGGCGAACCACTTCCAACCAATCTCGGTGTACGATACGACGCTACAGTGACCGCTAAGGGTAAGGAGCTTTCATGCCCTCGTCCCTGGACCGCTCGCTTCTCCTCAAGGAGCTAATCCAGATCGGGATCGGTTTGACCAGCGAGCGCGAGCTCGCTTCACTCCCCGCCCGGATTCTGACCGAGGCCCGACGGTTGACTCATGCCGAGGCCGGCACGCTGTACCTTCGTGACGGTGATCGACTCCGATTCACCGTCGTCCAGAATGACCTATTGGAGCGGCGCCTTGGGGAGCGAGAAATGCGGGAGCTCTTCCAATCCGATCTCCCCCTTAGCGGGCCAAGCCTCGCTGCGTTTGTCGCGCGTTCCGGGAACATCTTGCGACTTTCTGACGCCTACGATATTCCGACAGACCGACCTTACGTGTTTAATCCCGCAGTCGATGCGCAGACCGGGTATCGCACTCGATCGGTCCTCGTGGTCCCGCTCGTGGAGCCCACGGGCAACCTCATCGGCGTCTTTCAGTTGATTAACGCGCGCGACGCTCACCAACAAATCGTATCCTTTGACCCCGACTACGAGGAGTTGATTCGCGCACTTGCCTCCCTCGCCACCGTCGCCGTCCGGAATGCGCAGCTCGAACTCGCGAGTGAACGCGCCGGCGTGCGGTTGTTGGCCAGTCTCGCGACCATGATGGCCGATGAGATCAACAATCCTCTCATGGTGATCCGGGGATACATCCAGCTGCTGGTCAGGGAGATATCCGATCCGATGTGGCGTGAACGGACCGATGCTGTACTCGGAGCAGTGGAAGCAATCCGTAACAGTGTCGAGCGCCTGAACCGCATCGCGGAGCTTAAACTGGCCGATCAGTCGCGCGCTGAGGAACGATGGAGGCGTTAGGCGGTCGGCGTGATCTACTTGCAGACCTCGAGCTCGCGCCCGATCTCCGCTTTGCGGTACTCCTCCAGGGGGACGCGGTACCACGTGCCCTCGGACGACCGCACCCAGTACTCGCGGACGGTCCTCGACTGGCGGACGTCCTCCTCGATTCGCCCCGTCTCGGTCGTCCGCATCGCGCCTGGCGTGGTTTCAAATCGTGCCTGCTCCTTCTTGTCCGCCACGGTCACTGTCAGCGGCTGGCAGGTCAAGGTTGTGCAGCCCGCCAGCACGAAGAAGGCGAACGTCCCGCGCGCGGTGATCAGGAGGATGAGACGCATCTACCCTCTCCGTAAGCTTTCAGCACTCCAGGTCCTCCCGCGGCGCGAAGTCCATTCGAGCCCCCCTGAGCGCGGTCCCGGCCGCCCCGCCGAAGAGTTTCCGTGAGCCCCGCCCGGGTGTAGCATCGCACTAAAGCATGGGGCGAGGCATGGTGCATCGACACCGCTCTCTCTTCGCCGTGATGGGTGTTTCCCTTACCGCCCTGGCAGGTTGCGCCACTGCGCGGACGGAGGCCGTCCGGACCGAAGCGCGCTGTTATCCCCACATTTACTTCGACAATCGCTATGCGATCCACGGGGCGCATGCCGGCGCGGCCTCGGCGGCGACCACCGAGGGTGACTGCTACCGCTTCATGTACTACGCGGACGGACGGGTGGCACGCATCGAGTATCGGCGCGGTGGGTCGCTGACTCCCGATCCCGCGTTCGGCGTGGCGTCGGTCCGCGTCGAGTACTCGGGCAGTACCGAAAAACGAATTTTCCTCGGGCCCGACGGGGGGCCCGCGCCGAACGCCGCCGATATTTACGCGGTCCAGCTCAAGCACGACTGGGCGGGCAATCCGATCGAGTGGAAGAACCTCGGCGCCCGTGGCGAGTTGATCGAGGACAAGACCTCCGGGCTGGCCATTATCCGCTGGCAATACGACGGCGACGGGCGGACCCTCGAGCAGAGTCACCTCGGCGCGAACGAACAGATGAAGGCTGACGGACGGCGCGGCGTGGCCATCGTGCGCTGGCGGTACGATCGGCAGGGGAACACCGTCGAGGAGAGCTACTTCGGGCCCGACGGCCGTCCCAGTCCCGACCGGCTTCGCGGCGTCGCCTCCGTCAGATGGGGGTACGGCACGCACGGTAAGACCGTCGAGGAGAGTTACTTCGGGCCTGAGGGCCAGCGCACCGAGGACAAGAATCGGGGTGTGGCGATCGTGCGCTGGCAGTACGACGCCGACTGGAACACGGTCGAGGAGCGTTATCTCGGGGCCGATCAGCGGTCGAAGGCCGACCGGCGCCTGGGCGTCGCGACCATCCGCTGGCAGTACGACCGTTTTGGGCGAGAGACCGGAGTGACGATGTATGACCCGAACGGCGTACCCGTCCGCGGCCCCCAGAACTAGCCGGCGGCGGCCGCAGGCCTCACTTCTCCAGCTGCGTAGTGAATGTCGTCCCGTTCGGGTTGGTTACGAAGTCGATGATATAGCGAACCGGCGTCCCACACCGGTCGAGGGTCCACCGCTCGGTCCAATGCCCGGCGACAGGCCGGCCGCCCTCGACCCGGGCCTCTTGCAGCGGAAGCACCACTTCCGTGTTCGTGACCTGTCGTGTGCGACAGGGGCCCCCTTCGAGCGCCGACAGATCCTTCTGGGCGATGAGCAGGAATGTATCGCGCTGGAGCACCCGATCCGCGAGCGTATCGCCGGGGAGGACCGCTCTGTCGAGGCCATCCATGCGCAAGATGTTGACGCCGAGATGCCCGTCCGGCGCTCGCATATAGTTCACGAGGTAGGGCACCTCGCGTCCACAGCGATCGACCGTCCAGCGCTCGGTCCACCGTCCGGACGCTCCCTGACTGCCCTGGGCGAAGGGAATCGTGACCTCGGTACTGGCGATCTTGCGACTCCCGCAGCGCGGGTCGCCGCCGACATCCTTCGTCGAGTCGAACGCGAGCACCTGGTCGGTAACGGTTCTCTCCCGGGCAGGAAGGGAACTCCCTGACGGCGTTGAGGCCGGGGCACAGGCCGACAAGGACAGTGTCACGAGGAGGGCCAGCGCAGCCTGGTTCGGCCACACCGGTTAGAGCCTCCAGGCGCCCGACGAACTCCCCTCGTTGAATCCGGACTCGGGCTCCACGGCGACTGTGGTGGTGCCGCCGTCGGTGTACACCCACATGATCGTGCCCCTGGCCGCCGCGACGGCCGTCGGGGTCGAGATGGCGAAGTTCGACTGCCGGACCCGCGCCAGGGTCATGGCGGCCTGCGCGACCGTTGCGCGCGCCTTGCCTACCGCCAGGTGAAAGAGAAAGAACCGACTCTGGCTCTGTGGATCGAAATCGAGCTTGCTCACCAGGAGCCGGCTGTTCTCGGCCATCACCACGGTGCTCGTGTCGGGCAGCGCTAGCTCGGCCTGGGCGCCGGAGAAAGCTCGGATATCATCGCCCTCCACCAGTCGGTCCCCGACGACCGCCGGAACCCACTGGGTCTGCCCCTTGCGAAGGACCTCGACGCGTCCGACCACGCGCTTGAGCTCGCCGCTCGCCGGGGCCGGTTTGGCCGCGGCGGCCGGTTGGGCCGATGCGGAATCCGAGGAAAACAGGATAAGCAGGAGGCCGAACACCACTGCGGCGACCAGCAGGAGCTCTTCGTTCCGTCGTGACGCGCGCATTGCCAGGAACTCCTATCCCTGGCGCCTAGCGGCGACGGCGAGGCCCCAGTTGCGCAGGTCTTCCTCGATTTGCGTCTGGCGGCGCTCGCCGTTTCGCCCCTCGTAGACCGTCGAACCACCATCGTGGCGAGGCTCGCCCTGGCGTCGGTCCAGAACGACCCGAAGCCGTGGGTCGCCCGCGAGCTCCCGGGTGAGGAACTCGTACAGCTCGGAGTTCGAGGGCGCCACGATGAAGAGGTGCCCGTGCTCCGTCACCTCGGTCGCGGCGCGGTCCGGCCCGACGCGAATCCCGAGCTCGTGGAGGAGCGTCGCCCCGGTGGCGCCGAGGGTCTCCGCTTCCGCGCGGCGGCCCGCACCGGCAAGCGCGGCACGCAGGCCGAGGTGGGCCCAGCCGACGAGGGGGCGCATGCCCAGCTTCTCGGCGAGCCCGAGCGCCGTCTGGTAGTGCTCGAGTGCCTCGTCGAGCGCAGGCGCATCGCCACGGACGGCGATCTCACCCAGCAGGTGATGCGCGTACGCCTCGTGGCCGCGCTCGCCGCTGGCCCGTGCGAGCTCGAGGGCTCCGCGCGCCATCTCGGCGGCCCGCGGGGGTTTGCCGGCGGCGAGGTAGCCTTCGGCGAGGTGCAGCATCCACAGGGAAAAGTAGGCTCGGATGCCGAGCTCCTGGCTCAGCGCGACGCTCTCCTCGAGCAGCCGGAGCCCCTCGCTCACGTGGCCCATGCGGACGAAGGCCAATCCGAGCAGCGAGGACGGGATCGGCTCCCACATTCTGAGCCCCTTGCGACGGGACAGCTCCAGGCTGCGCTCGAGCGGCAGCACCGCCTGCGCGAGGTGGCCTTCCTTGATCGCGACGAGGCCGGCGAAGGTCCACGCGATCGCCTGGACGTAGCCGTGCTGGCTCGCCTGGGCGGCGCGCAGAGCCCGGTCGAGGCACGCGTGGGCCGCGGGCAGATCGCCGCGCTCGACGAGGCTAAAGGCGAGCCAGGCGCACGAGGCGACGTACGGCGTGCCCGCGGGCGACGCCTCGAGCGCCGTCAGGTTCTCGTGCAGGACGCTCTCGGCGCGGGAATAGTCGCCCTGGACGTGATAGCTCTGGCCCAGGTACTGGCGCGCGAGCGTCTGAAGCGCAACGTCGCCCGTGGCCTCCCCCACCGCCAGGCAACGCGCCCCGTAGTCGAGCGCGGCATTCATCTCGCCCTTTAGGTAGTGATAGTTGACCAGGTAGGTGTACACGCGCGCGAGGCGTTGCTCGTCGCCGAGCTCGCGCGCGAGTCGCTCGGCCTCCCGGGAGACGGTGAGCACGTCGTCGAGGCGTCCGAGCTGGAGCAGCGGTGGACGCAGCTCCAGCCGCAGATCGATCGCGCGCGCGAGCGTCTCACGGGTCTGCGCGAGCCGGCCGACGGCCTGCAGCGCCGCCTCGAACGCCCGGACCGCTTCCGCGTTCGCCACACGCGCGAGCGCCCGCTGGCCGACCTTCTGGTTGTAGATCTCGGCCTTGGACCACGACTCGCCGCGCAGCGCGTGGTGGGCAAGCTGGTCGATCCAGCTCGTGAGCCGGTCGCTGTAGAGCGTCTCGATGGCCTCGACGATTCGCACATGGAGAGCGCGTCGCTGCTCCCGGAGCAGGCTCTCGTAGGCGACGTCGCGCGCGAGCGCAGTGCGGAACCGGTATTCGAGGTCGGGAAAGAGTCGTGTCTCCTCGAGGAACCCGGCGGCCTGCAGGTGAGCCAAGGCGCTCCGGAGCCCCTCGCCGGGGAGGCCCGCGACCGCCTCGAGGAGGGCGAACGGCACGTCGAGCCCGATGACGGCGGCGGACTGAAGCAGGCGCTTCTCGTCATACGGCAGCCGGTCGATCCGCGCGGCCAGGACGGCCTGCACGGTCGCCGGCACCTGGAGGTCCTCGAGCCGTCCCGCCAGGCGGTAGGCGCCGTGCTCACCGACGAGCACCCTGGTCTCGGTGAGCGTGCGGACGATCTCCTCAAGGAAATAAGGGTTGCCCCCGCTCCGCTGGATCAAGAGCGTTCGGAGCAACGCGAGCGACTGGGCGGGCCCGATCAGCGCGCGGAGGAGCTCCTCGGCCGCCTCGGGGGAGAGCAGCGGCACCGGGACCTCGTTGAAGCGTGGCCGGCTCCCCCAGGCGTGAGCGAATTCGGGCCGGTAGTCGACGAGGAGCAGCAAGCGGGCCGCCTCGACGCTTTCGAGCAGGGCGTCCAGGAACGCCCGCGTCTCGATGTCCAGCCACTGGAGGTTTTCGAGCACAAGCACGAGCGGCCTCTGGTCGGACTCCTTCACGACGAGGCGCGTCAAGGCGTCCAGGACACGGCGACGACGCTCGCGTGGGTCGAGCGCGTGCCACGGATCATCGACGGGGAGCGCGTCCAGCAACGACAGGACAGCAGGGGTCGCCGCGCCGAGCTCTCGGTCGAGCGCCAGCATCTTGTCCGACACCTTCGTCGCCACCTCGGGCGCCGTGTCGCGGTCGTCCAGCTCGAAGTACGTTCTGAGGAGCTCGATGACCGGCGCCCAGCCAGAGCTCTTCTCGTGCGAGAGCGAGCTCGACTCCAGGACGCGCCAGTCCCGCGTGAGTTGCGAGGTGATGAACTCGTAAACCAGACGTGACTTGCCAACGCCCGCCTCGGCCGTGACCGCCGCGAGCTGGCCGCGCCCCTTGCCCGCCTCGCCGAGGATCCGCTCGAGCCGCGCGAGCTCTGCCTGCCGGCCGACGAACAGGGAGAGCCGCTGGGCGCCGGGGGCTCGGAGGATCGACCGCGTGGGCGCGGCGCCGACGAGCTCGTACACCTCGAGCGGGGTGTCGAGACCTTTGACCCGCTGCGCGCCGAGCGGCCGAACGCTGACCACGGCTTCCGCGAGTCGGAGCGTCCGCTGGCTGATCAGGATCGATCCCGGCGTCGCCATCTGTTCCATCCGTGCCGCCAGGTGAGTCGTCTCACCAACCGCGGTGTAGTCCATGTGGAGATCGCTCCCGATCGAGCGCACGACCACCTCGCCCGAGTTGATGCCCACGCGGATCCTGACGGCGACCCCTTCGGTGCGCTCGAGCTCCTGCGCGTAGCGGCTCACCGAGGCCTGCATGCGGAGCGCGGCATAACAGGCGCGTGCGGCGTGGTCTTCGTGGGCGACCGGCGCGCCGAAGAGCGCCATGATCCCGTCGCCCATGACCTGGTTCACCAGGCCTTCGTAGCGGTGGACCGCCTCCAGCATGCGCTCGAGGACCGCGTCGAGCAGCCGCCGCGCCTCCTCGGGATCGCGGCCGGCGAGGAGCTCCATCGAGCCTTTGAGGTCGGCGAAGAGCACCGTCACCTGCTTGCGCTCGCCCACCAGGGCAGCCCCGGAGGTCAGGATCTTCTCGGCCAGGTGCTGTGGGGTGTACTTCTGCGGCGAGGCCACGGCGGCTGCGCCGTCGAGCCGGTTCCCGCACCCGTTGCAGAAGCGCGCCCCTTCCGGATTTACCTGTCCGCATCCCGGGCATTTCACGGCGAAATTTTACTCTGTCGCGCTCATCCGAACAAGATCGCGACAGGCGCGAACCCGGGTGGTCGCGGCGTCACAGGGTGGTCCTTCTGGCCGTGCCGGTGGAGTTTCGGCACGCTGAACGGCCGTCCGGCTCGGCGGCAAGGTCAGGCCTCGAGCCCGCCCGGCTCGATCCCGTGCTCGACGAGCTTCTTGCGGAGCGTATTGCGGTTGATGCCGAGGATCTGCGCCGCCCGCACCTGATTGCCGCCGGTCTCCCGGAGCACCGCGCGCAGGAGCGGCTTCTCGACCAGGCCGATCATGAGATCATAGAGGTCGGCGCTAGCGTGCTCGCGGAGGCCGCGCACGCACTCCGTGAGCTTGCGCTCGACGATCTCCTCGAGCGGCGCGTCGACGGCGACCGAGGCCGCCGCCGAGACCGGGCCGATGGGCAGGTGCTCGGGCAGGATGACGCCGCTAGTGGCCATCACCATCGCGCGCTGGATCACGTTCTCCAGCTCGCGCACGTTGCCCGGCCAGTCGTAGCCGACCAGCCGATCGAGCGCGTCCGGCGCGACGCCGCGCTCGCCGAGCTCGGCCGCGTATTTCGCCAGGAAATGCTCCACCAGGAGCGGAATGTCGCGCCGGCGCTCGCGGAGCGAGGGCAGGCTGACCGTCACCACGTTCAGGCGGTAGTAGAGGTCCTCGCGGAAGCGCCCGTCCTTCATGAGCGCGTCGAGGTCACGGTTGGTCGCCGCCAGCACGCGCACGTCGACGCGGATCGAGTCCTGGCCGCCGAGGCGCTCGATGGTCCGCTCCTGCAGCGCGCGCAGGAGCTTCGTCTGGAGCTCGACCGGCATGTCTCCGATCTCGTCGAGGTAGAGCGTGCCGCCGTGGGCCAGCTCGAGCTTGCCGAGCCGCCGTTCCTTCGCGTCGGTGAAGGCGCCGCGCTCGTGGCCGAACATCTCCGACTCGAGGAGCGTCGCGGGAATGGCCGCGCACGAGACGGCCACGAACGGCCGGCCGGCGCGGCGGCTGTAGTGATGAATGGCGCTCGCCACCAGCTCCTTGCCGGTCCCGGACTCGCCGCGCAGGAGCACGGTCACGTCGCTCCCGGCCACGCGGCCGATCGTCTTGTAGACGTCCTGCATACGCGGATGCCGGCCGATGATCGCGCCGAACTCCCAGACCTCCTGGAGCCCGCTCTTGAGACGCGTCACCTCCTGGGTCAGGCGCCGCGCCGTCAGGGCGCGCTCGGCGAGCAGCAGCACCTCGTCGAGGTCGAAGGGCTTGGCCAGATAGTCGTAGGCGCCGCGCTGCATGGCCTGAATGGCGGTGTCCATGGTGCCGTGAGCGGTCATGACGATGACACACGCGTCGGCGTGCTTCTCGCGCAGCCGCGCGAGCGCGGTGAGGCCGTCGACGCCCGGCATCCGGACGTC
>Ga0075433_10004640_pt1 | contig 10720 bp, 8 predicted proteins | sample RhiMethybrSRZTD2_FD_75299 | JGI IMG/M metagenome (GOLD analysis project Ga0075433, IMG submission 75299) | Populus rhizosphere microbial communities from Tennessee, USA - Rhizosphere MetaG P. TD hybrid SRZTD2 | ecosystem: Host-associated > Plants > Roots > Rhizosphere > Soil | place: USA... | reverse complement strand
TACGTGAGCTGGGTTCAGAACGTCGTGAGACAGTTCGGTCCCTATCCATCGTGGGCGTAGGATCCTTGCGGGGAGTTGCTCCTAGTACGAGAGGACCGGAGCGAACGAACCTCTAGTGTACCGGTTGTTCTGCCATGAGCATCGCCGGGTAGCTATGTTCGGACGTGATAAGCGCTGAAAGCCTCTAAGCGCGAAACACACCCCAAGACTAGGGATCCCGTGGCGTAAGCCACCTGAAGGCTCGTTGGAGATTACGACGTCGATAGGCGGGAGGTGTAAGGCCTGCAAGGGCTTCAGCCGACCCGTACTAATCAGCCGAGAGGCTTGGCCGGTTATACTTAGGCGCTTCATCTTGGTTTCCCAGTGTCTCGTTTTTCGGTTGTCACCCGATTGGGGTGGCCACAGCGGAGGGGTCACACCTCTTCCCATTCCGAACAGAGAAGTTAAGCCCTCCTGCGCCGATGGTACTGCCCGGGACACCGGGTGGGAGAGTAGGTCGCCGCCCCTTAAATTCAACGAAGAGCCCCGGTGCACACGCACCGGGGCTTTTTCGTTGGTGCAGAGCCGATGCGTCGTGCTGAGCCCTCCATGCGGGCGCTAGGCCGCTCTTTCAGCCCAGCTTCAGGCCCACCACGGGCCCCACGGCTGCCCCGGAGCGGCCAGCCCCCAGCCGCCTGACGTACGCGGAGGTCCATCGGGGCCACAAGTTGGCATCATCGGTGCTCGAGGCCGTCGCCATAAGCCTTGGTGTGGCAACGCATACCCCGGATCGCCCGGACCGGCCCCCGGCCGGCATGAGGGGTGCATTGACGAGGCTCCGAACCCTGGCGTACACCACCAGAACCTAGGGCTCGAAGCCCGGACCGGATGGAGCAAATGAAGCCCCTGACCCTCGTCATCGCAACGCTCGCGCTGCTCGGAATCGGAGCCACCGCTGCGAGCGCCCAGACGCTCACCCCCGATCGCGTCCAGTACGCGCTCGACATGACGGACCGCCGCATCGACCAGGCCGAGATGGTGCTCGCGAGCGTCGGCAACGACCGCGCGCGCGCCGAGCTCGATCTCGCGATCAACATTCAGGCACAGGCGAAGAGCGTATTCGCATCGGCCGGGACTGACCTGCGGCTGCTCCAGCGGACGGTCGCGCTCACGCTCGAAGCGCGCAGCCACGCCGACCGGGCGATCTCGATCGTGAAGGGCCTTCCCGATCCGGACCGTGTCCGCATGCAGCTCGACCGCACGGCCGAGGTGATCGACCGCGCGCGCCAGGCGATCGAGGAGTGCAACAACGAGCGCGCGCGCAACATGCTGCGCGTCGGCATCGAGATGCAGACCCGCGCCGAGGCCGCGTTCGGTGAAGGGCGGCTGCTCGCGGCCCTGCAGCTCACGATGAGCGCGCGCGAGCGCGTGCTCACGGCGCTGCGGATGTGCAATCAGCAGGAGAACCAGCGGGATCGCGCCGAGCAGGTGCTGCGGCGCACGAGCGAGATCATCCTGCACGCGCAGGACGTGGTGGCCGAGCACACCGACGAGCGGGCGCGCGAGGCGCTCGGTCGCGCGCAGCAGCTCGAAGACCGGGCCACCGACGAGTTCCGCCAGGAGCACTTCGAGGCCAGCATCCGCCTGAGTCTGGCGGCAAGGGCGGCCGCCTACCGCGCGATCCGGCTCGCGGGCGGCGGGCTCTAGGCGCTGCTTGACGCCGGACGCATCGAAGCGTCCGGGCACATGCCCGGCAGATCGCCCCGGTCTCAGGCCGGGGCTTTCTGCCGGGGCGATGCTGTTCCTGGCCTTGCTCGCGGGCGCGCGGCGCAGCGCGGCGGCCGAGGGACCCGATTCGCTCAGGCTCCACGTCGAAGTGGGCGCCAGCTCCGACTACACGAACGAGCTGTTCTACGAGGACACGTTCGACAGCACCGCATTCACCGGCCGCGAGCTCGTGGACTCGCCCGAAACGCGCTATGCGGGCGTGCTGTTCACGCGGCTCACCGGCACGCGCGGCCGCCGCGCCACCGGGTTCGAGATCTCGAACGAGCTGAGCCTCGGCGATCTCTTGAGCCGCGACCTGTTCCTGGTCTCGCTGCGCTCCGCGCCCAGCACGCGCTGGACGCTGTTCGCGCTCCCGCAGGTCGAATACCGCAGGGACCGGACCTTCGGCCGCGACCTGGACGAGTGGCGCGCGTCCGCAGTTGCGCGGGTGCGGCGCGCGCTGGACGACGACGCGACCTTCTTCGAGCTCGGCGCGCACGGCGATTTCCTGACGGCGAGCGGGGCGGGCTCCGAGTACATCCTCGACCGCACCGCGGGATCGGCGCTGGCCGCACTCGAACGCGCGCCGCTGTTCGGGCTCCAGTGGCGCATCGACTACGGATTCACGGGGCGCGTGTTCGCCGACTCGACCGACCGCAACCATTACGAGCACGCGGTGGACGGACAGGTGCGCATCGACCTGCCGGGCGGCCGGCCGCTCCTGATCGAGGCGGGAGGGGACCGGCGCACCACCATGGCGCCGGCGCTCACGACCCGCGACAACTTCTGGGAGGAGCGCGGCGCGCTCGACGGCGAGGTCGGCATCGGCGGCGCGTGGAGCCTGAAGGGCCGCGTCGAGGGCGGCGCGGTGCAATACGATCTCCCGGACTCGACGATCTACTTCGACTACCAGGAGCTGCGCGCGAAACTCGCGCCCCGCTGGTCGCGCGGCACGACCAGCATCGCGCTGGGGCCGCGGCTCGATGCGCTGTTTGCCGCGCTCGATCCTACCGAGAGCTACCAGGAGCTCGCGGCGATGATGGAGTTCGAATCGCTGGGGCTCGGAGCGTGGTGGAACGTGATCCCGATCGCGGGCTGGCGTGACTACGACGAGGCGCCGCCGGGCACGGTCGGCATCCACTCGTCGTACTCGTTCCTCGAGATCAACGTGCTCGCGGACCAGGCGCTGCCCGGCGCCCTGCGCCTGCGCGCGTACGTGAACGGGCGCTACGAATCCCACATCGACCACGCGCAGGACGCCCGCAGCCTTTACTTCTCGCTCGACCTGCGTAGACTCTTCTAATCCTTCGAATCTCCCGCCCACTTAAGGAGTTGCCACGATGGCGAGCCGTGCGACGCTGATCCTGATCCTGCTGCTCGGCGCGACCGGGATCGCGACGCTCTTCTTGGCCTTCGGCCTGCGCTCCCCGGGATCGGGGTCGGGCGCGGCTTCGGCGCTGGTGCTCGACGTCCCGACCACGCTCGAGGAATCGGAGCCGCCCGATCGGCCGCTGCTGTTCGGGCCCGCGCGGCGCGGGCGCATCACGCTCTACACGCTGGTCGACGCGATCGAGCGCGCCGCCGCCGACGATCGGGTGGGCGCCCTGGTGCTCCACGTCGACGACATCGGCTGGGGCTGGGCCAAGCTCGAAGAGGTGCGCGACGCGCTCGCGCGCTTCGCCGCGGCCGGGAAGCCGATCTACGCCAGCCTCAACGGCGGCGGCGAGGCCGAGTACCTGCTGGCGGCGAGCGCGCGCGTGGTGAGCATGCCGCCCACGACGACGCTCCAGCTCGACGGCTTGAGCGCTTCGGTGCTCTTCTGGCGCGGGACGTTCGACAAGATCGGCCTGTCTCCCAACTTCGTGCACGTGGGACGCTACAAGTCGGCGGTCGAGACCTACACCCGCACCGGCTTGTCGGCGCCGGCGCGCGAGGCGATCGAAGCGCTGCTCGACGACGACTACGGGCTCCTGGTGGACAGCCTGGCCTCCGCGCGCGGCCGGTCCCGCGCCTTCATCCGGCGCCAGCTCGAGGAAGGACCGTTCGACGTGCACGATGCGCTCACCCGCGGGCTGATCGACACGCTGCTCTACCGGCCGGAGCTGGACTCGCTCGCGACCCGGCACGGACGGACGCGGCTGCCCACGCTGTCGTTCCGGCGCTACGTGGATCGCATCCGCCGCTCGAGCCGCCACGGCACGCGCGTCGCGCTCATCACAGCTTGCGGGACGATCGCGCCGGGGAAGAGCCGGGTCGGGGCGGACGGCGAGTGGATCCTGGGCGCAGAGACCCTGATCGAGTCGCTGAACGAGGCGCGCGAGCGCCACTCGATCAAGGCGGTGGTGCTGCGCATCGACAGCCCGGGCGGGGACGCGCGCGCCAGCGACGAGATCTGGCGCGAGGTGATCCGCTGCCGCGGAAAGAAGCCGGTGATCGCGAGCTTCTCGGACTACGCGGCATCGGGCGGCTACTACATCGCGATGGGCGCCAACAGCATCGTCTCGCAACCCGCCACGCTCACCGGCTCGATCGGGATCTACGGCGGCAAGATGAACATCGCGGGCGTGCTCGCGAAGCTCGGGATCAGCGTCGAGACCGTCTCGCGCGGGCCGCGCGCCCAGATGCTGTCGCCGTTCCGCGACTTCACACCCGAGGAGTCGCAGCGCTACGAGCGGAGTCTCGAGGAATACTACCGCGGCTTCGTCGGCAAGGTCGCGGACAACCGCAGCATGAGCCCGGAAAGCGTGGAAGCGGTGGCGCAGGGCCGGGTGTGGACCGGGCTCGCCGCCCGCGAGCGCGGGCTGGTGGACGCGCTCGGCGGCTTCGATCAGGCGCTCGCCATCTCCCGCGCCAAGGCCGGGATCCCGGAGGACGAGGAGCTCGAAGTCGAGCGGCTGCCGCGCGTCCACGTCTCGTTCCTTCAGAGCGTGCTCGAGGGGCTGTGGACGGAGGACGAGAGCGATGCATCGGAGCGGCTCGGCGTCTCGACCGCGCTGCGTGCGCTGGCCGCTGCGGCGCGCTTCCCCGCGGGCGCCGCACTCGCGCATCTGCCCTACACCATCACGATCCGCTGAGCGACCACGCGAAAGCCCGGCGCTGGGTCCCGCGCCGGGCTTCGTGCTGGTGTCCGGTTACTTCGTCGTCGTCGTCTTGGCGGGAGCCGCGGCCGGCTTGGCCGTCGTGGCGGTCTTGGCGCCGGCCTTCAGCGTGTGGATGTAGGCGATCAGGTTCTCGATGTCCGCGGGCTTGATCTGGCCGGTCTTGCCCCACGCGACCATGCCGGAGGTGGGCTTGCCGTTCGTGATGCAGTCGCGGAAGTAGTCGTCCTTGGCGCGCTTGGGATCCGCCCAGGTCTTCGGGTCCTTCCAGTTCGGCGTGGGGTTGCCGGTCAGCTTCACGCCGCCCGTCCCGTCCGCCTTGTGGCACACGATGCACTTCGACGTGAAGATCGCCTTGGCGGCCTCCGCGTTCCCCTTGGGCGGGGGGGTGGCGGTGGCGGCGAAGGCGACCAGGGCGGTGACGGTGGAGAAGGCGGTCAGGGCGAACGCAGCCGTGCGTACGCGGGTGCTACCAGGCATTCCGGGACTCCTTTCGAGGCGCGGGCGAGGGGGCTGGGCGTGTATGCGTAATGGGACGTATAAAAGCGTAGCGCCCGCGCGCCGCACGGTCAAACCCTGCCTCTCGTGAAGGAGCGGGCTCGATCGGGCGGCGGCGCGACGCTGCCGGTCCTGCGTTATCTCGGCATTCCACGCGGGTTTCTTCACACGCTCGGCGCCGAGCGATCGCGCCGCACCGGGCACGCAATCGCGCGCGGGCCCCCGAACCCGCGCCGAATTCCCAAACTCTTGACCGCTCTCGAAACCGCGTGATAGCTTGAAGTTTCGCAGTGTGTTACACGCGCTGCGCCGGTTCTTCGTCCCTCCGCATCGTCCCGACCGCCGATCAGCCCTGCGGGGAGGTGCCCGTTGAAAGAGTTCAGTACCGCGCAGATCCGCAACGTCGCCCTCGTCGCGCATCACGGCGTGGGCAAGACCTCCCTCGCAGAAGCCATGCTGTTCCTCGCCAAGACCACGAATCGCATCGGCCGGATTTCCGACGGAACGACGATGCTCGACTACGCCGCCGACGAGGTCCAGCGCCAGATCACGATCAACCTGAGCCTCGCTCAGTTCGAGTGGGCCGGCCACAAGATCAACCTGCTCGACACCCCGGGCTACCCCGACTTCGTGGGGGACGTGCACAGCGCGCTCCGGGTCGCGGACGCTGCGCTGCTGGTGTTGCGCGCCAACACCGGCGTCGAGGTCGGCACCGAGGTGGTGTGGGAGATCGTGAAGCACGAGAAGACGCCGGTGCTGCTGGTGGTGAACATGATGGACAAGGAGCACGCGGACTTCGGCGCCGCGGTGCGCTCTGCGCACGACCGCCTGGGGCTGAACGCCGTGCCGACCCAGCTTCCGATCGGGCAGGCGGAGAAGTTCCACGGCATCGTGGACCTGATCGAGAACAAGGCCTTCACCTTCCAGGGCAAGGGCATCGAGGAGAAGAGCCAGGAGATCCCGATCCCGGACGACATGAAGGCCGCAGTCACCGCGGCGCGCGCCCATCTGATGGAGGAGGCGGCGACGGCGGACGAGGTGCTGATGGAGAAGTTCCTCTCCACCGGGGACCTGACCGTCGCGGAGATCCGCAAGGGCCTGTGCGAGCGCGTGGTCCAGGGCGATCTCGCCCCGGCGTTCTGCTGCTCGGCCTTCCACAACCACGGCGTGAAGGAAGTGCTCGACGAGGTCGTGGACGTGCTGCCCTCGCCACTCGACGTTCCGCCCGCGCAGGGTGAAGGGGCGGCGAACGGCCAGAAGATCACGTGCAAGGCCGATCCCGCGGAGCCGGTCGCGGCGCTGGTGTTCAAGACGCTCTCCGAGCAGCACCTCGGCGACCTCTCGCTGATCCGCATCTACTCGGGGCACATCGAGCCCGGCCGGGAGCTGCTGAACACCGCGCGCAGCCGCAGCGAGAAGATCGGCGCGCTCTACGACCTGATCGGCAAGGAGCGCTTCGAGTGCAAGAAGGCCGTGGCGGGCGACATCGTCGCGGCGGTCAAGCTCAAGGAGACCCACACCGGCGACACGCTGGCCGACAAGTCGCGGCCGGTGAAGCTCGCGGGCCCGCGCTTCCCGGGGCACGTCACCGCCGAGTGCATCCGACCCAAGACCAAGGGCGACGAGGAGAAGATGGCGCAGGGTCTGAACCGCCTGCACGAGGAGGATCCGACCTTCGGCCGCCACTTCGAGACCAGCACCAAGGAGACGCTGGTCTTCGGCATGGGTGACCTCCAGCTCGAGGTCGCGGTGGACCGGCTGAAGAAGCGCTTCAATGTGGAGGTCGTGCTCACCAAGCCCCACGTGCCCTATCGCGAGACCATCCGCACCAAGGCGCAGGACGAGTACCGTCACAAGAAACAGACCGGCGGGCGCGGCCAGTTCGGCGAGGTGCACCTGAAGCTCGAGCCGCGCAAGCGCGGTGAAGGCTTCGAGTTCGTGGACGAGATCAAGGGCGGCGTGGTGCCGAACCAGTACATTCCCGCGGTCGAGAAGGGCGTCATCGCCGGGATGGAGCGCGGCCCGCTCGCCGGCTATCCGGTGGTGGACGTGCGCGTCGCGTTGTTCTTCGGCAAGTACCACGACGTGGACTCTTCCGAAATGGCGTTCAAGATCGCGGCCGAGACCTGCTTCCACCAGGCCATGCTCAAGGCGAACCCCACGCTGCTCGAGCCGGTGGAAGAGGTGAAGGTGCGGGTGCCCGAGGAGTACCTGGGCGACGTGATGGGCGATGTGTCGTCGCGGCGCGGCAAGATCCTCGGCACCGAGTCGGACGGTCACTACCAGGAGATCAAGGCGCTGGTGCCGATGGCGGAGCTCTACAAATACGCATCGCACCTGCGCTCGATCACGCAGGGCCGCGGCATGCACGAGTCGCGGATCTCGCACTACGAAGACGTCCCGCGCGAGCTGGCGGACAAGGTGATCGCTGCGGCGCGGGCCGAGAAAGAAGCCGCGCACGCCGGCTAGCCCGCTTCGGGCGGGCTTTCGGGCGGCGCTGCGGAGGGATCATGTCCGGCCATTCCAAATGGGCGACGATCAAGCGCAAGAAGGGCGCGACCGACGCCGCGCGCGGGAAGGTGTTCTCCAAGTGCATCAAGGAGATCACGATCGCCGCGCGCCACGGCGGCGGTGATCTCGAGGGCAATCCGCGGTTGCGCACCGCGATCGCCGCGGCCAAGGCGGTCAACATGCCCTCCACCAACATCGAGCGCGCCATCAAGCGCGGCACTGGCGAGATCGAGGGCGCGCACTACGAGGAGACCCGGTACGAGGGCTACGCGCCGGGCGGCGTGGCGCTGCTGGTCGAGATTGCGACCGACAACAAGAACCGCACCGCCGGCGAGATCCGGCAGATCTTCACCAAGCACGGCGGCGCCCTGGGCGAGGCCGGCAGCGTGGCCTACCTCTTCAAGCCCCGGGGCATGATCCTCGTGGACAAGACCGCGACGACCGAGGACGCCCTGATGGAGATCGTGCTCGATGCCGGCGCCGACGACGTCAATTCCGAGGGCGATAGCTTCGAGGTGCTCACGCCGCCGTCGGCGCTCGAGGGCGTGAAGGAGGCGCTCGCGAAGAAAGGTGTCGCGACCCTGAGCGCCGAGCTCACCCGCGTGGCGTCGCAACTGGTCCCGGTGACCGCGAAGGACGCCGGGCAGCTCCTGAAGCTCGTGGACACGCTGGAAGAGCACGACGACGTCCAGAAGGTCTTCGCCAACTTCAACGTCCCCGACGAAGTCCTTGCCAAGCTCGCGCAATGAGACCATGCGCGTTCTCGGCATAGATCCCGGCAGCCTCCGCACCGGCTTCGGCGTCGTCGAGCGCAACGGCAGCGCCTTCCGCTGCGTCGAGCACGGCGACGCCGCCCCGCCGCGGCGCCTCGATCTGCCCCACCGCATCCACGCGATCGTCGAGCGGGTCGGCGCCGTGATGGACCGGGTGCAGCCGGACTGCGTGGCGGTGGAGGAGGCGTTCTACCACGAGAGCGTGCGCTCGACCCTGGTGCTGGGCCACGTGCGCGGCGCGCTGCTGGTGGCGGCGGTCCAGCGGGGTTTGAGGATCGCGGAGTACAGCCCGCGCGAGGTGAAGCTGAGCGTCGCGGGCTCGGGGGCTGCCGCCAAGGTGCAGGTGGCATTCATGGTGCGCCGCATGCTCGGCGTGAAGGGCGCGCTCGGCGCGGACGCAGCCGACGCGCTCGCGGTCGCGCTCTGCCACCTCCATCGCGAGCGCCATGTTCTGCCGGCCGCGCGCGCCATGTCGGCCGCCGCCGAGCGGCTCGCGGCGCTGCTCGCGCGCCGGCCGGCGCGCACGACCGCTTCGGCGGCGGAGCTCAGGGCGCTGCTCGCGCGTCGCGCGCCGCGCCGGGCCGCCGTGGCGCGCCCGCGTGCCGCAGCGGCGCGGAGTGCCGGGCGATGATCGCATCGCTGCGCGGTGTGCTCACCCAGACGTCGCCCGGCGCATGCGTGGTCGAGTGCGGCGGCGTCGGCTACCTGGTCCAGGTCTCCGCCCACACCGCCCAGGCGCTGCCGTCCGCCGGGCGCGAAGTGCTCCTGCGCACGCGGCAGGTGGTGCGCGAGGATTCGGTCCAGCTCTTCGGCTTCGCCGAGGCCGATGAGCTCGAGCTGTTCGACCTCTTGATCAGCGTGAGCGGCGTGGGTCCCAAGCTCGCGCTCGCCGTGCTCTCGGGACTGAGGGCCGATGCGCTCGCGCGCGCGATCCGCGACGAGCAGGTGGGCGCGCTGGTCGCGATCCCGGGGATTGGGAAGAAGACCGCGGAGCGCCTGATCGTGGAGCTGCGCGACAAGCTCGAGACGTTGCCCGGCCCCAAGCACTCCAAGGTCGTGCTGCCGCGCTCGGAGCGCTTCGACGACGCGGTCGCGGCGCTGGTGCGGCTGGGCTACACTTCCAGCCAGTCGCAGGAGGCAGTGCGACAGGCGGCCGCGGGCGGCAAGGACCTCACATCGGAAGACCTGGTGAAGCGATCGCTCGCCTTGCTCGGGAAGGCGGCCGCGCTCACGCGATAGCGCGACGCCTCGAGGGGCGGGCGCTCGGCTAGGGAGGGCTCGAACCATGGGCGTGAAGGACGAACGCAAGCCAGGACGCGCACCGGCCCAAGGCCCGCGCCTGGTGCGGAAGAGCGACTACTCCGATCCCGCGCCGCTCCCCGAGGATCTCCAGGAAGAGACCCGGCTCCGCCCGCTCGCGCTCGACGACTTCATCGGGCAGAGCGCCGTCAAGGAGCAGCTGCGTATCTCCCTCGAGGCCGCGCGCCGCCGCGGCGAGGCCATGGACCATATCCTGTTCCACGGCCCGCCCGGTCTCGGCAAGACCACGCTCGCGAGCATCGTGGCCCACGAGCTGGGGGTGGAGATCAGCCGCTCCTCGGGCCCGGTGATCGAGAAGCCCTACGACCTCGCGGGCCTGCTCACCAACCTCGAGCCCCGCGGTGTCCTGTTCCTGGACGAGATCCACCGCTTGAGCCCGGTGGTCGAGGAGTATCTCTATCCCGCACTCGAGGACTTCGCGGTGGACATCCTGATCGACCGCGGCCCGGGCGCGCGCTCGGTCAAGCTCAACCTCGAGCCCTTCACGCTGGTGGGCGCCACCACGCGCTCCGGCCTGCTGTCCGCGCCGCTGCGCTCACGCTTCGGCGTGACGCTCAGGCTCGACTACTACGGCGCAGAGGACCTCGCGCAGATCGTGCGGCGCTCGGCCGGGATCCTGGCGGTCGACGTGGAGGAAGCTGCGGCGGTCGTGATCGCGCGGCGCGCGCGCGGCACGCCCCGCATCGCCAACCGCCTGCTGCGGCGCGTGCGCGACTTCGCGCTCATCAAGTCGGACGGCCGCGTCACGCGCGACGTCACGACCGAGGCGCTGCG
>Ga0075433_10004638_pt1 | contig 10721 bp, 10 predicted proteins | sample RhiMethybrSRZTD2_FD_75299 | JGI IMG/M metagenome (GOLD analysis project Ga0075433, IMG submission 75299) | Populus rhizosphere microbial communities from Tennessee, USA - Rhizosphere MetaG P. TD hybrid SRZTD2 | ecosystem: Host-associated > Plants > Roots > Rhizosphere > Soil | place: USA... | reverse complement strand
AGGTCTTTGCGTTTGAGGCTCATCGCTCCATCTCCTTCACGACTTGAGAATCACAACCCGGTCGTCCTCCCCCGACTCTTCCAGCAATACATGGACCTGCTCTTCCCGTGAGGTAGGAATATTTTTTCCCACATACGTCGCCTTGATTGGCAACTGTCGATGTCCACGATCGACCAACACCGCGAGCTGAATTTCGGCTGGCCGCCCCAAATCGATCAACCCATCCATCGCCGCACGGATCGTCCGGCCGGTAAACAACACGTCATCGACCAGGACGATAATTTTTCCGGAAATATCAAATGGCACGGACGTCTTGCGAAGGACCGGTTGCTCTTTTCGCAAAGCCAAATCGTCGCGATAGAGGGTAATGTCCAACTCCCCGATGGGGACGGTTACGCCTTCGATATCATGAATCCGCCGGACAAGCCGATGAGCCAAATGTACGCCGCCCGTCCTGATGCCAATCAACGCGAGATCCTTGACTCCCTTGTTTCGTTCGAGGATCTCGTGGGCGATACGCGTCATGGCTCGAGCAATGTCAGTAGACTCCATAACGACCTTCTCCTGCTGCCGATCGTGCTGTTGAGGTGATGACTTCATCGAAATTTCGGGCATAAAAAAACCTCCTCATCGACGTGCGACGAGAAGGTCTTCGGTTGTTCACACGGCACGGCCAGATGGGCCATATACACTCCTTACTCACCTCTCAGGATGAGCGTTAAAGGTTGTCCCATCTTACTGAGGCCTGAGGAACTCTGTCAAGCCTGCCGGTCATTCCTTCGCGTAATCCGATACCTACTGCACATGACCGTGCTCGTCCTTAAAAAGCATCAGTTTGCCTTGACGTAATACAGCGTGAGTCCGGCTCTCAGTCTCGCCTTTGGAAGAATATTCTTGTGCATGCGAAACGTCGGCAGTTGTTCCACCGGTTCCTTCCAGAACATCCGAAATCCCGATGGAGCCGAGCAAGCCGAAAGACTTGTCGGACCTATGACAAAGGCATGGCCCCCTGAACGCAGTGCAAGTCGCAATTCCTTCATGGCGGTGAGCAACTGGAGACGATCGTCGCCCATCGCAAACGGAATCCACAGGTATGCCAGATCATAAGCGTTGGCCGAACATGGATCTTGCTGCCAGCGTGCGATCGAAACGAATCGAATGCGTTTGAGCCAATCCCACCGCTGCAACTGGGCGCAGGCATTCCACAGCTGTTGGGCCTGTTTTTGCGCGAACGCCGGGACTTGCACTCTGACCGTGTAGTCCCGTGGTCGATCGAACGCAACGCACGTGGCAATGACCGCATCCCCGTTCTCGACGAGCACGTGCTCAGCCCGTGTCAGAATGCTCCCAATCTCTCGATTCTGTCCGGCCACATCTTCGATATAGTCAGCCACAAATGGTTGGGTCGCCAATTCGTCGATTTCCGTTTCGTCCTGCGGATAGAGCAAAACCGCCCGATAGGCTGCTTGTGGCGCAATAGGTGGTACGCCTTTAACAAACAACGATCGCCAGTCGATGGGGCTTATCGATGAGGACGCCGATAGGATCGGCTCTTCGCGATATTCTTGCGGCACAGCTGTCACGACAATCGCTTCTTGGTCACGATCCTTCACGATGACCTGCCCATTGACAACCTGCGCCGTTCGATCACAGGTGACAAATCCGCGCCTGTTCGAATTTATGTAAGGCAAACCGGCTGGATCATTCGCCAATGTCACCTTTTGAAGGACACCGCCCTGGACTGTGAGGCAACAACCAGCCGAGACGTCAAAATACCGATGCGGCTGAGTCGGCGATGGGAACCACTCCACCTGATGGGCTTTCGTGGGATCCATAAACAATGCGAGGACATCTTTGGCAGGGGGTGCCTGCGGAACAAAAAAATTACTGAAGAGACGAAAGGCAGCTTCAGATGGGTAAGTCGGAATTCCTCGATACCGCAAGGGGAGCGGAGAAGCCGTCCCTTCGTTCTGATCGTCATAGAGTCCGCGGATCAACTCAAAGACTGCAGAACCGGTACCCGGCAACAGGGATTTGAACAGCTCAACGACCGGAAGAAAATCAATCGACTCCCAGTGCATTGCGCCCATACATGACATGAAGCGGGCTCGCTCGAAATCCCCATCTTCAAGCACATACAGCGCATCTTTGCGCTGGCGGATTGTGGCAGTTCCCGTCTGACTGATCGACACATCCTCATCGCGATAAAACCAACGTACTTCATCGATCGGCACGTGCAGGACCTGTGCGGCCATGGCACGGAGATCATCGGCTTTGAAGCGTTGCCATCCCGGTCTCGTGGCGAGATTCAGTGTGGTCTCGTTGATCAGGCCGGAAGGTTTGAGTCCTATCCACGCTCCCCAATCCAACGTGATTCTGGCCCGCATCAGGGTGACCCTGCCGGTGCGATCCATGACCCATTCGCACTCATGTAAAGGATTGCCTGCAGGATCTGTGGCTAAAAACCGCCGCCCGTCGGACCTATAGAATACAAGATGACCCGTCTGTTGGCGGACGACTCGACCACCGGCGCGATGAAGATCTTCTTTAAATAAGAGGTTTTCGGAAAATTGGAGATGGCTGGGGGTTTGAAGGGCCGTAACGACAGGATCGGCGGACATCTACTCGCGGACTTGCCCGCTCCCCAACACGATAAACTTGAAGCAGGTCAGCTCTTCCAGTCCCATCGGCCCCCGCGCATGGATCCGGGACGTACTGATTCCGATTTCGGCACCCAAACCGAACTGGTAGCCGTCGTTGAGCCTGGTCGACGCATTGACCAACACGGCGCTCGCATCAACTTCGCGAAGAAATCGCATCGCTTTCTTATAATCGGTCGTGACAATGGCTTCTGTATGGCGGGAGCCATAACGGGCAATGTGTTCCATGGCTTCGTCGACATTTTTTACAACTTTGACAGCCAAGGTCAGATCTAAAAATTCCTTCCCATAGTCATACTCGCTGGCCGGTTTCGCTGCGGAGGACAGCGCACAGGTCTTTTGGCAACCCCGCACTTCGACCTTGGCCGCCACCAACTTATCGATAAACCCTGTCAGCCAGGTTCTCGCGATGCCCTGATGCACCAGCAACGTTTCCATGGCATTGCACGTCGAAGGCCGCTGCACCTTCGCATTGAGACACACCCGTTCTGCCAGGGCCGGATCAGCTTCATCGTCAACATACACGTGGCACACGCCGGCATCATGCTTGATCACCGGGATCGTGGAATGCTCTGTCACAATCCGCATTAATGACTCGCCGCCACGTGGAATAATGAGATCGATCGATCGGTCTTTCTTTAGCAACACCGGCACGAGCTCGCGGTCTGGTCTGGCAACGAAACTGATCGCACCGGCCGGTATGCCGGATTTTTCCGCCGCCTCGGATAGCACGGCAGCGATAGCTGTATTGGAATGGATGGCCTCGCTGCCACCTCGTAATACGCAAGCATTGCCGGACTTCAGACATAGTGCAGAGGAATCCGCGGTCACATTGGGACGCGATTCATAAATAATTCCGATCACGCCGATGGGAACCCGCACCCTGCCGACCTGCATTCCGTTGGGTCTGGTCCACATCTTTGGCATGTCACCAAGCGGATCGGGCAACTTAGCGACTTCTCGAATGCCGTCGGCCATTTCGGCGATCCGCTTGTCATTGAGGCGCAACCGATCGGCCAAGGCCTTTCTGTCAGGCATGTCACCAAACGCTTCGATGTCTTCAGCATTGGCGGCCAGGAGTTTTTCCGATTGAGCCTCCAACGCATCGGCCATCGCCAACAAGGCTTGGTTTTTCACTGAGGTCGACAAGGTGGCCAATCGATTAGCCGCCTGTCTTGCATGCGTGACCAATTCATCGACGTATTCGGGAATCGACTGCGCGGCAGCGTCCGCCGCCTCCCCAGGCGAAGGAACTTCCTGTACAGGATCAGCTTGACTGCTGCGCTCAGACATCAATTACACTCCTACCAGAATGGTGCGAGGTCTTACAGGATACAGTGGGAGTTTCCGAGGGGTCAAGGCGCCCAAACCAGCTATTGTGTAAGACTTTCTCGGAAGTACGCGATGGTCCGATTCAGAGCGTCCTCAAGGGACACCTCCGGTTCCCATTTGAGCAGCGCGCGGGCCCGACTGATATCAGGCCTGCGTACCTTGGGATCGTCGGTCGGAAGCGGATGGAAACGGATTTCACTGGACGAACCGGTCAGTTTCAACACCAACTTGGCGATCTCCAATACCGTCAGTTCACGAGGATTTCCAATATTGACCGGATCGTGAATGCTCGGTCCGTCCGCAGGACCGGCTTGGGTGAGAAGAAACCTCTTGTCAGTACGCTGTTCCACCGTCTTGTCTGATTCAGCTGAGAGGAGTGCCACAATGCCACGTACAAGGTCGTCGACATAGCAGAAGCTCCTGGTCTGTTGTCCCTCGCCAAACACACTGAGCGGCTTGCCCTGAAGCGCCTGAACGATGAAGTTTGAAACAACACGGCCGTCATTCGCTCGCATGCGGGGGCCGAATGTATTGAAAATCCGCACAATCCTCGTATCGAGTCCATGATAGCGGTGATACGCCATTGTCATGGCTTCGGCAAACCGCTTCGCTTCATCATAGACCCCGCGCGGGCTGATGGGGTTGACATTGCCCCAATAGACTTCGGGCTGAGGATTGACGAGCGGATCGCCATACACCTCCGAGGTACTGGCCAGAAGAAACCTGGCGCTCTTCGCACGGGCCAAGCCGAGCGCCTTGTGCGTGCCGAGCGCTCCGACTTTCAGCGTGGCGATCGGAAATTCAAGATAATCTTGCGGACTGGCGGGCGATGCAAAATGCAAGAGAGCATCAAGAGCCCCTTCGACATGTAAATAGTCGCATACATTGTACTTCAAGAAGGTAAACCGCTCGTGACCCAACAAATGGTCGATATTCTCCATCCGTCCGGTCAGGAGGTTATCCATGCAGATCACCGAGTGCCCCATGCGCACGAGCGAGTCGCACAAATGGCTTCCCAGAAAGCCCGCTCCACCCGTTATCAGGATGCGCATGTGTATTCGTCTCCCTTGTGGCCCCTCACCGCCACCCTATTCAACAGGTTTCTTACCGGAAGCACAAGGTTGATCTTACGATGACGGCTGTAGGGCTCCTCCGCTCTGAGGAGCAGGCGGCGTTGGTGGCGGAGGAGTTCCTGCAGCAGGGTTTGGGACACCCCCTGGCTGGGCTGGAACCGTTCCAAGAGGAAGCGATCCGGAAGTTGAAGGATTGGGATGTTGAAACAGCCAGTCGTGATAAGAGGCTCGGCCTTCAAAATGTCTGACCGCTTGAGGGAAATCATGCTTTCTGAAGGGTGTTGCGCGGCTCTTGCTCCGCACTCCCATAATCCCGCCCGTCGGAGCACGTAGGTACTCCCATTCCCCGTGAATCATAGGGTCCGTATACACTTTGCGCAAGAACGGTTTCGGCAACCTGGTCAAATCCACCAAAGACTGAGGATACAGTTCTCCCGGAATCACTCGTCCGGCTTTCATCGTTGCAGAATACAGGGCCAGTGCATTCTGGATCTCGATACCTTTGGACAACAGATCCGCCTCCAGCTCCCGTTGCACCATAGCTTTCCACTGCTTCGCCGCAGCGGTCGTCGAAATTCCAATCAACACGATGGCAAACATGAGCATGAGATACGTGACACCACGCTCATTTTTCATTCGACCGATCTCCTGCCCGGCATCAGCGCTCCCCTACTGCGTTCAAGGGTTCTTCGGACAACAGCACGGTATACTCCACCTGCGAATCACGATCTTGTAGCGTCACGCTCTCTTGGGTGATCATCTTCACCACGACGTGATTCTCGACCGTCTCGCCTTTTTTCACCACATGCACATCGTCGTTCTTCGTCAACACGGCCAGGTCTTGCTTCTTCTGCCACAATTCTCCCGTCCGGACAAATCCCAGATAATGAAACTGGGCCAACTCGGTGGCAATGGCTTGCTGACGGGCCGCCATATCGGAAACTTCAATTGGGACGGATTGATTCACAGCGACAACGGAAGGCAGAGCAAAAATGTTCCTGGGAGTGGCAAAGACCATTTCGCGTTGGTTGCGCGCAGCGGCAAGCAGATCAAGCTGAACATGAAGCCCTCCGATACCGCTTCGGGACTGTGCTATTCCCGCTGCCGCCCCTGATACATTGGTAAGCGGAACCCGGATTGGTTCCTCCCAGTTGAGAAATTGCCACAGCAGGAGGCCTCCCCAAACAAGGCCGAGTGCCGCCAATCCGATGATTTTTTTTTGTCTATTGACCATGATGAGCGTTTGTCGATTATGGCGGCGCCAGCTGGCCTTGTTCTCCCCGCAGATACGTGACGATCTTGATATTGAAAGTCAGCAGCTGTTCCTGCGGCGTGGCAGATCGAACCAGATCCACGTCCTCAATGTAGACGAGCTCGTCTGCCGTCTCAATATCGTACAGAAACCGCCTAAGATCCTCGTACCGGCCGCTCATTGTGCCCTGCAATAGTCCCTTGCTCGTATTGGCAACTGCCGTGGACTCGGTCTTATACGACAGCGCCGGCAAGGTCACGTGGTTTCGTTTCGCTTCTTCGGTAATGCCCAGGGCCAAGGGAGCGAAATCCCGTTCTTCCGGCAATGCAGCCCACACTTGAGCCAAATCCTTTTTGGCGCGCTGGGCCTCTTGATGATGCTGATACTCTATTCGGGCCTGCACCCACTCTGCCGCCAGCTTAGCTCGAGTCTGCTCAACCGAACTCACTCCAAGTGACTTCACCACCCAGAGGATCAGCAATAACATGATGACGAGCCCTGCCGGAGGGATCAGCGCCCCGTACGGCTTCCGTAATTCTTGCACCAACATATCCACCATGTGCCGTCAGGCTCCCTGCGGACGGTATTTCAGTTTGAGATCGAATTCCACAAGCCCATCGCTTCCAATATGGTGCTGTCCCAGAACCGGTTCGTGAAAGACAGGATGCGATTGCAATTTGAGCGTGAGTCCCGTGATGTCTTCCACGGTCACGGCAGCGCCTGTCAAATGGATCATCGTGCTGCCAGGATCCAGTCGCACGCCTTTGATCGACACGCGCGCCGGAATAACCTCTTCAAGGCCCGATAGAAACAGCGTCCAGGAAAACTTTCGTTTTGCCAGCAATTGATTGGCCAGTGCGACTTCAGCGGGCAACTGTCGCAAGGCTGCTTCGGACAAGTCGACCCCTTCACCCCGCGCGGCGGTTATCAGCTGTTGATCCTGCAGTCGAGTCTGATCGAGACGAGCTTGAATCTCGTGCAAGTCACGAAATGCAAACAGGGCTTCGGCAGCGCTCCAAGAAATCCACACTATCAACACGAGAGCAGTCGCCAGGAGCAAGAGCCTGACGGGCGCCAGGTACGCACGGCGACGGCTTCCCAAATCCAGGTTGAAATACCGTGCTCCACCGGTCTGCCATCGGAAACTGCCGATCCGATTGGCAAGGCGCGTGATGATGGAAGTCTGTCGTCGCATGGTCTTACATCAACCCCGCCACGACCGGGAGGGTTGCCAGCGACGTGCTGCCTCCCCCATGAGACCACCCCAAGTTCTGTACATGTTCCCAATGTAATTGGTCGGTTGCCACTCCGAGTTCCTTGCCCAATGCGTCTTCCAAACCCGGCATGTCGCCGTCAGTGACGAGGACTAATTGTTTAAGCTGCAAGTTCGGAAAGTGTTCTCGGCAAGCCAATATCGAGGTTCCTGTTTCCCGAACAATCTTTCCGACCCAATCACGATTTGACATCTCTTCCACGGGCACTGCATCTCCGACCAGCAATTTGGACCGCACGAAGACCGGCCGTCCTTCGTGGATGATAAAGCAAGTCAATCCGCCATCCGAGACCGTGACCCAGGCCAAATCTCGATTCAAACATCTCGCTCCTCCCGCGGCCTTGAGCCACAAATCAAACAGACGCAAACTGGCGACCGTCACTTCTTGCGGAAGCAGTCCAACCGCTTCACAGGCTGCTTCGTATTCAGCAAGGATCGCTTCTTGGATGGCAATGACGAGAACCACGTGAACGCTGTCATGGGGTTCTCTCGGAGGAAAAATCTGCCAGACGAGCTTGGCTCCCGCGAGAGGCACCAGCTGCTCCTGACCGAGGCGCCATCGGATAAGCGCTTCCTGTTCCTCTCGACGAGCGGGCAGTTGCTCGAGCTGAAGGACCGTCGTCCGCACCGCAAGATCCGGCAATACCAGGGTAATGGCCCGAGGAATATCCGAGAGCATGCGCCCGAGAATGCGCAGGCGCTTTGCCGGCCCTGCCAGGGACCGAAGACGCTCCTCCAATGCCGCACGATCGATTACATTGCCATCAATAGGCGACAGCTTGACGACACCAGGCGGCGTCGGGGAAAGGAGACAGCGGTAGCGATGCCGTCCTCGCCAGTTTCTCGATGTTTCTCCCCACACGAGAACCTGAGCACCGATCTTCAGGCAATGCCTCGGGCGGCTTCCGTCGAACCGCCACATGCTATCCCTCCTCGCTGAATGTGACTCGATTGATCTCGCGCAACGTCGTTCCACCATCAAGGACCTTCCGCAACGCAGATTGTCGCAAGGTAATCATGCCTCCCGTGACCGCCCGGTACCGGATTTCAGAAAGCGGGCGCTCTGCCAGAATCATTTCCTTGATCTCATCGGTGAGGTCGAGAAATTCCGTGATGCACTTTCGACCGCGATAGCCCGTACCATGACACTCGTGGCAACCCTTCCCTTGAAAGAACGGCACATCCTTGTACTCTTCATAATCCAACCCCGACTCTTCCGCCAGCGTCTTGTCGAGACTGAGCGGGACGAGGCAGGACTGACACAACATCCTGATCAGCCGTTGGGCCAACACGCAGTTCAATGCGGCGAGAAAGTTATACGCGTCGATGCCCATCGAGGCGAAGCGCCCGATGACGTCGAAGACATTGTTGGCATGCACGGTTGTCAATACTAAATGGCCGGTCAAGGCGGACTGAATAGCGATTTGAGCTGTTTCCGAATCGCGGATTTCTCCGACCATGATCTTGTCGGGATCGTGCCGCAGGATGGACCGAAGTCCTCGTGCGAACGTGAGTCCTTTCTTCTCATTGACCGGGATTTGCACCACGCCGGGCAGCTGATACTCGACCGGATCCTCAATGGTAATGAGTTTGTCCTCTTTGATATTCATTTCGGTGATAGCGGCATAGAGCGTCGTCGTTTTTCCGCTTCCCGTCGGACCGGTGACCAGCACCATCCCGTAGGGCCTCGTAATGGCCCGTCGAAATCGCTTCAGGTCCTCTTGATTGAAACCCAGGCGATCAAGGCGCAAGGTTGACACGCCGGTGGTGATCGCTTCACGGTCCAAAATACGAATGACGACCGACTCGCCGAATACGCTTGGCAAGATCGACACGCGGAAGTCGACAGTCTTTCGCTCCAGCCGCATCCTGAAACTGCCGTCCTGTGGAATCCGCCGTTCCGCGATATCGAGATCCGACATCACCTTCAATCGCGAGACGAGAGGAGCGTGCAAGCGAATATCCAACGGTTCCATAGCTGGAACGAGAATGCCATCGACTCGAAATTTCACTTTTGTGGAACGATCCGCTGCTTCGACATGAATGTCGCTCGCTCGGCGCTGCATTGCGCTCAATAAAATAGAATCAAGTAATTTGACGGCAGGGCTTTGATCTTCATTGCTCTGGTCGAGTCTGAGAATTTCCTCACCCCGTTCGTCCTCTTTGACCAATACGGAGCGATACTCCGCTTCTAATTCGCGCAGCGCCTGACTCGATCCTTCGCTGTGTTCCAATGCCGTGAGAATCGCGGCCTTTGGACTGACGACCAGGTCCATCTCACGTCCAAGAAGCAATTCAAGTTCATCGATTCCGAGCAGATCTTGAGGATCGGGGATCGCCACTCGAAGGCGGCCCTGCAGTTCAGCAATCGGTATGAATGGGTGCCGTTGCATCAGCTTGACGGAGATGCGATCATAAAACGACGGGTCCACGCGGAAGTCGGTCAGGGCATCAAAGGGCAGTCCAAATTGAACGGCCAGCGCGCGTGCCAATTGTTCTTCCGACAGCGCCCCTTCGCCGACCAATGTGGCGCCGAGGTCCGCCGTAACTCCACCCAGTCGGCTCAAGGCCTGATCAACGGTCAGTTTAGGGACCATCCCCTGCCCGACCAAAATCTCGGCCAGTGCCGGCCGAGTCATGCTCCGAGATGCCACGCTGTCCCTCGTTTCTTACGCTCCGCCAATGGACCAACGCTCACAAACGTATCTTGCTGTTTACACATTGCCCGCCATTTGGAAGACAGGGAGATACATCACGATGACAATTCCTCCGACCAAGATTCCCATGACCAGCAAGAGCACTGGTTCGATCCAGGTTGTCAATTGCGTCAGCCGGAGATCGAGATCGCCTTCGTAGAATTCAGCGACATCGTGCAACATCACTTCCAAGGACCCGGTCTCTTCGCCCACCGACAGCATTTCCATTGCGAGTTTCGGAAAGACTTTCGGCCGATCAAGGGCAGCAGCCAGGGTGGTGCCCTCACGGATCTCATCGACCGCCTTGTTTAACCCTGCGGTGATGTATCGATTGGAGATCGCGCTCTTCGTGATGTGTAACGCCTCGACTAAGGGCGTCCCGCCAGCCAAAATTGTTCCCAATGTTCGCGTCAGTTGAATCGTGTGATGCTTGAT
>Ga0075433_10004636_pt1 | contig 10725 bp, 6 predicted proteins | sample RhiMethybrSRZTD2_FD_75299 | JGI IMG/M metagenome (GOLD analysis project Ga0075433, IMG submission 75299) | Populus rhizosphere microbial communities from Tennessee, USA - Rhizosphere MetaG P. TD hybrid SRZTD2 | ecosystem: Host-associated > Plants > Roots > Rhizosphere > Soil | place: USA... | reverse complement strand
TTCGCGTGTCACCATGTCGGCGCAAAGCGGCTGACGGAGCTGGTGGCGCGGCAGGGCATCGCCTTGGTCGCTACGAATATGCAGGCGTTGCTCGATTACGGCGAGCGGCATATGCGCGCGCTGCTCACGGCGATACCCGACGGCGAGTATACGTTCGAGGATGCGCTCGACGACGACGGTGCTGGTAGCGGGCCGCTGCCGATTCGCGTGCGGATCGTGATCGCGGGCGACACGGCGCTAATCGACTTCGCGGGAAGCGCGCCGCAGTGCCGTGGGCCGATGAACGCGCCGCGTGCGGTGGTCGAGTCGGCGGTGCTGTACTGCTTTCGTTGCCTCGGCCCAGCGGATATGCCAGCCTCGGCGGGGGCCTTCGCGCCGCTCACGATCAGCGTGACAGAGGGCAGCTTGCTGTGCCCGCGCTCGCCGGCCCCCGTCGCTGGCGGCAACGTGGAGACATCGCAGCGCGTAGTGGATGTGGTCTTCGGCGCGCTAGCCCAGGCGCTGCCCGAGCGCGTCCCGGCGGCGTCATCCGGCACGATGAATAATTGGACCTTCGGCGGCGTCGATCCGCACAGCAATCTGCCGTTCGCCTACTACGAGACGATCGGCGGCGGGATGGGCGCGCGCCCGACGCAAGATGGGCTGGACGGCGTGCAGATGCATATGACCAACACGCTTAATACGCCGATCGAAGCGCTTGAGCGACTGTTCCCGGTGCTCGTGCATGGGTATGCGCTACGGCGCGGCTCTGGTGGCACGGGCGCGTTCCACGGCGGGGCCGGGCTGGTGCGCGAGATCGAGTTTTTGCTGCCCGCGACAATGAGCCTGATCAGTGATCGCCGCATCACCGCGCCGTATGGTCTGCGGGGTGGCAAGCCCGGCGCGCGCGGTCGCAACACGCTGATCACGCCGGCCGGCGATGAACAGATCCTACCCGGCAAGATCACCGTAGAAGTAGATACCGGCACCGTAGTGCGGATCGAGACGCCCGGTGGCGGTGGATGGGGCACACGCTGATACCCTTTAATCGTACTCTTACTCACACGCCTGGCGCTGCTGGAGCAGCGCCAGCACTGCGGCTTCTTCCGAGTCCAGCTCGTGAAGCGACTTGGCGCTCTCGTGCTCGGCGCGCTGTTTGAGCGCTTCGAGCAGTGAGCCCTCCAGGTAGGCGTCGAGCACTGCCGGATGCACGTAGCACTTGCGGCAGATCGCGGGCGTGTTGCCCAGACGCTCGGCGACCTGCTCGATCGCCTGCACGACGTTCTTCTTGGCCTGCGTGTTCGAGTCGAACGGCTCGAACTCCTTCAGCGCCAGCGCCGCCAGCAGCGTGCCGGCCCAGGTGCGGAAATCCTTCGCGGTGAAGTCCTGGCCCGTGATCTCGCGCAGGTAGGCGTTCACGTCCGCCGCGTCGATCGTCTGGGGCTGGCCCTCCTCGTCGATATACTGGAACAGCTCGTAGCCGGGGAGGTCGCGGCAGCGTTTCACAATCCGCGCCAGCCGCCGATCAGTGATCGCGATCATATGGACCTTGCCGCTCTTGCCGCGAAAGCGAAAGCGCAGCTTCGCTCCCGCGATATCCACATGGCGATTGCGCATGGTTGTCAGACCAAACGACTGATTCTCGCGCGCGTACTCGGTGTTGCCAACGCGGATGAGCGTCGTCTCGAGCAGCCGCACGACCGTCGCGAGCAGCTTCTTGCGCGGCAGCCCAGGCAGCGCCAGGTCGTGCTCGATGCGCTCGCGGAGCTGCGGCAGCGCCTTGCCAAAGGCGATCATCCGGCCATACTTGGTCTCGTCGCGCACCTCGCGCCAGCGCGGGTGGTAGCGATATTGTTTGCGGCCCTTCGCATCGCGCCCGGTGGCTTGGATATGCCCGCGCGGTGTGGGGCAGATCCAGACGTCGGTCCAGGCCGGTGGGATGGCTAGCGGCTTGATGCGCCGCAGCTCGTCGGGATCGCGGATCGCCTTGCCGTCGAGACCGATGTAGCTGAAGTGCTTGCCGGTGCGCTTGCGCCGGATGCCGGGGCCGCTATCGCTGACATAGCGCAGACCGGCAGCCCTGGCTGACTCGATCGGGTCGGTGATCAACACGGGCGGTTCCGCTTGTTGTGCGAGTTCTTGCTGTGTCATAATGCACTGCTATAGCAAACAACACGCCACGCTGAAACGTGAAGCGTGAAACGTGATTCACAATTGATGATTAGACTAGTTTTTGGTGCAAAACCCTCGGGCAGGCCCACAATGGGCGTCACCCGACCGTCGGAATGGCGACTATGCGAACGGTTGTTCAGTCTATGACCCATTACTGCCGCTTACGCCGCCATCGCTTGGGCGATCTTGTGCAGATCGTAGGCGATCAGCCCCAGGCCGACCCAGCGCTCCATCCCATCCTCGCCGTGATAGCGACAGCGCTCCAGCCCCTGGCCGCGTTTGAGCCCACTGATCCGCCCTTCGATCCCCGCCCGCCAGTTGCGCCCGCGCCGGAACCAACGCTGCCGCTCGTGCGCACTCCGCCTGGCCGACTTTGCCCCCGCCCTAGGCAGCACCACCTGTTTGACCCGCTGCTTCTTGGCGTAGCGTTCGTTGGCCGCTGTCGCCAGCTTGCGGTCGCCCGCCAACACGCGCGGTGGCTTGCTAAACACCTCGATGTGATGGTCCAGACTGGGCACCAGTTGCTGCGCCTCATCCGGATTGCCCTCCAGTACCGCATAACGGCTGATGATCCCGCCCTCCACCTCGTCCAGCCAGATCAGGCGGCCAAACGCGGTGTGCCCCGGTCGTGGGTCTTTGCGGATAATCGCGGTATCTGGCTCAAACAGGCTGACGATCTTCTCGGACGCCCCAACCTGCTGCCCCTGCAGCACCCGCCGCCTGGTCTGATCGATCACCTGCACAACGCGCGGGAGCATCTGATCCAGTCGCTCCGCCAGCCTGCGGGCTGCTCGGCTGGTCTGCTGCTTAAGCGCGGCCCCGACCTGCCGGGCTTGCTCCACGCTCGCCGTCGTAATCCGCAAGAGCTGCCGATAGGCGGTCTGTCGCGTCGCCTCGGCTGCATCGCGGCGTTGGCGGATGGCATCGGCAATCCGCTTGGCGTGTCGCTTGGCAGAGCGGGTGCGGTCGCGGAAGGCGGCCTGGCCCAGAGTGGTCGCATCGCGCAGCACCTGCTTGGCACGCCCAAGGGTGCGACAGAGCACGCGCACCCCATCGGAGAGCAAGGAACTGTCGGTCGGATAATGGATGTTGGTTGCCACCACGGTGCCATCGATGCGCAACTTGCGGCCGCGGGTCAGCTTGCGTTGGCGAGCCAACTCGACCACGTGATCGAGCAAGCCATGCAGCGTGGTGGGCTGAATCAGGTTTGCCCAGCGGATGAGCGTGGTATCGTCGGGTACCCGCTCGGTATAGACCCGACAGAATTGGCGCAAGACTAGGCTGTCGGCGACCCACTGCTCGGTGTGCTGGTAACTCCAGTGGTAGAGATGCTTGACGAGCAGCAGGCGCAGGATGACCTCGCCCGGTGTAGACGGCCGCCCATCGATCAAGGTGCGCGGACAGCGACGGGCCAGATCGGCCTTGACAGCCTGGAACAACCTGTCATCGTCAAGCAACTGGTCGAGTTGGGTCAGCACCGGGTCCAGTTCCATGCTCAAAGCTGGCACCAGATCGAACAGGTTCATCGGATCATAGCGGTCGCGTAACATCATGCACCTCCAAGGCAGAAGTCATCCTGCCAGTGGATGCAGCAGATAGAGTACCAAGAGTTGGGACCGAGGTTTTGCACCAAAAACTAGACTAAATAGCGAACCTACATCAGAAGTAAACAGGTCTGACGATGGACGATAAGACGATACGAGCGCATCGGCCATCGTCCATCGTCCATCGTCTATCGTCTATAGTCACGTTTACACATCACATAGGATTGCTATAGTGTCCCCACAGCCGGCTACGTCGCAGCGCGATCTCCAGCGGCCAGAGCAGCACTGCCGCGAGCAGCAGCCAGGGCCAGAGACCACGCGCGCCCCGCGCAGTCGCGTCAGCCGTGATCGTCGGGCCGCTCGGCTCGTGCAGGACCGTGCCGCCTGTCGCCGCGCTAATCTTCGCCAGCAGCGCCGCGCCATCGTGCGTGGGCAGGTACTCGGCGGAGTAGGGCTGCACGTAGCCAGTGCTGGCGCTGCGCAGCTCGGTCGCTTTGCGCTGGCGCACCGCGATCGCGTAGGCACCGTCGGATGGGAGCGCAACCTCCTGCGCATAATGGCCTGGTGCCGTCTGCCGCAGTGGGATGCTGCGCGACCCACCATCGGGCAGCGTGATCGTCGCCGTGGTGTCGGCGAGGTCGAGCGGCTCGCCGCTGGGTGCGAGCGAGTCGGCGCTGATCACGACCGTGTCGCCATGCTGGACGGCGCGCACCTGGAGCGGGCCGCTATCCGGCTCCGGCAGTGTGTAGCGGATCACCTGCGCCCAAAACGTGCCGTAGTCGGGCCAGTTCGACCATGAATCGGCCCATGGCACGTCGATGCTGGGCGTCCAGGCGACCGCACGACCCAGCCCATACTGCCAGACCGCCAGCACTGGGTCTTTCTCGGGCGATTCGAGCACCATCTCGGCCTCTGGCTTGATCGTCGTCGCGACGTAGCCCTCCAGTTTCGGGATCTGGTTCGGCGTAAAATCGCGCAGCAGCGGGTGCGGCGTGGTCAGGTCGGCGCGAAAGTCGCCTTCAACTTGTGGCTCGGTGCGCGCGATCTCGCTCTCCAGCAGCGTCAGGCGCGGGATGTCTGCGGGCGTGCCGGCGAAATGGTAGCGCCCAGCGCCCCACTGCGCCAGATCCTGGAGCAGCTCTTTGTCGGCATCCTGGCCGATCGCGATCGCCGAGAGGGTGATGTTCTGCGCGCGGGCCTGCTCGACCAGCAGGCGATAGGGCTCGCGGACTGTCGATGAGGAGCGGCCATCGGTCAGCAGCACCGCGTGGCGCACCTTGCCGGGCTGCGCCGCCAGCGCGGCGAGCCCGACATCGAGCGCGCCCTCAATGTCGGTGCCGCCACGATCATTGATTCTGCTGATGCGCTCCTGGATCTCGGCGAGACTCAGGCCGCTGCCGAGCGCCTGGAAATCGACCGCCCAGCGCTGCTCGCTATCGAAGGACAGCACACCAATGCGATCTTCGTCGCGCAACGATTCGGTCGTCAGGATGGCCGACTCCTTCGCCATATCGAGCTTGGTGACGCCGAGGCCGGTGTCCATGCTCGCCGACTGATCGATGATCAGCAGCAGCGTCACGTCTGGCCGTTTCGAGCGCGGCGGCGGCGTCATCGTGACCGGCAACACCTCTTCGAGCGGCGTGTCTTTGTAGGCACCCAGCGTGAAGCTCGCGCGCCCGCCAGTCGCCACCAGGCCGCGGCCCTCGCTGCGCACGAATTCGCGCAATGCCGTCATCTGGTCGAGCGTGAGCGCGCCCGCCGGGACATCGACCAGCACGATGCCCTCGTACAGCGCGAGATCGGACAGGCGCGATGACAGCGTGGCCGGGTCGATCACGTCGGCGCGGACGCCCGCCGGTCGCAGCGCAGTGCGTAGCAGCGTCGCCGCACCGGCCTGGCCTTCGACCAACAGCACCTGCGGCGGCGGAGCGACCAGCGCCGTAGCCGCAGCGCTGTTGTTGCGATCAGACGCATCCGGCTGCCCGCTGATCGTCGCGTGCAGGCGCGCGATACCAGGCTGGCCGGCGCGGTTGGTAAAGCTGAAATGCTTCAGGCCGGGCACGAGCGGCACCTGCTCGGCGGCGATCTGCTGTACGCCATCGAAGAGTTCCAGGTGCGCGTTCGCCGTCGTCGTGCTGCCGACGCTGATGCTAATGCTATACTCCTCGCCCTCGCGCAACGTCTGTGGAATATCGATCCCGGCGAGCCAGATCTCCGGCTGATCGGGCGACTGGTAGAGCAGCGTATCGACGCGCACGCCCGCAGCGCCGAGCGTCTGGGCCTGCGCCAGCGCATCGCCGCGCGTCTGCGCGCCATCCGAGAGCAAGACGACCCGGCCACCGCCCGCGCTGATAAGCGCTTGCGCTTGCTGCAGCGCACCTGCGATGTCGGTGTTATCGGCCCGCAACGCCGTGCCAGCGAACGTATCCACGGTCTGGCCAGTTGGCGCTGCGGCCTGCGTGTTTCCACCAAAGTAGATCGTCTGCACCTGGCCGCTCTGCGCCTGCGCGATCAGAGCGGCCTGATCGCGCAGCGCCAGCTTGCCGGCATCGCCCAGGCTATCGGATTGGTCCACCAGCAGCACGAGCGTACCAGGGCTGACGGCTGAACGGGTCATGATCGGATCGGCGAGCGCCACGATCAGCAGCGCGACGGCGAGCAGGCGCAGCAGCAGCGCCGCGCCAGGGACGCGCCCGCGCCGCCAGTACCACAGCGCCACCAGGGCCGGGATCAGCGTCAGGAGCAGTAGAAACTGTGGATTGCGTAGCGTCACCGGTGGATATATCCCCATTCTAGCATGAGCAGCGCCAAGGCACCGAGCGCGAGCCAGGGCCACAGATCGAGCATACCGCGCTGCGATTCACCAGCGATGTTGTGATCTGCGCCGGTCAGCTGCGGCACTGTCCGTGGTCGCAGATCCGACTCGATCGCCGCGCCGGCGTTGACGCCGATCTGCCCATTAAAGAGCGATGTCGTGCCGTTGCGCTCTTCGATGCGGTAGAAGCCCGGCTGTGCGAGCGTATCGAGCGCGAGCAACGGTGCCGCCGGCACGCTCGCCGTCGCGCCATCCGGCCCGGTAAGCAGGATCGTCGTGGCGCGCGCGTCGGGCCGCAGCGTCAACGGGTCGCCCGCCTGCACCGCCGCCGACAACGGCGCAGGTGCCAGATCGCGCACGGTGCGGGCGACCAGCAGCGGAAAAGCCAAGCGCGTCGGCAGGTTGCCGCTCGCGAGGTTGAAGGTCCAGATCGCGATCTCGTGCGTGTCGCTGCGACCGCGCACGATCAGCGGCAGCTCGCCAAGCGCAAGCTGCGTCTCGGCCCAAGCTGGCCGCTCGACCGGCTGTATGCTACCAAAGTCGACTCCACCCAGGTTTAGCCCGGCCAGCAGTGCGGCGTTTTGCGTCAGCTCGCCGCCGGCCGGCAGACGCGGGCGCGGCCCAACCGCGATCAACTCCGACGCGCCGGGCGGCGGGTTGATCACCAGCACAGCGCCTGCCGGCCAGCTTTGCGGCAAGAAGCTGTCGAAGATCGTCAGATCCGGCGCGCGCGTCGGCGTGGTGCCACTTGTGTAGCTCGATGGATCGACAACGACGACGGCGACACCCGGCACCGCCGCGAGCGCCCGGCGCAGCGGGTCGGGATGCGCCGAAACCAGCAAGGCGTTAACTGGTCGCGCGGTCATGACAGCCAGAAACGCCTGATCGTCCTGGGCTAACGCATCGCGCCCGTCGAGTTCGGCGCGCAGGCTCGTCGGGCCAGCCGGCAGCGTCCAGGTCAGCTCGGTCTCGCCATCGGCGGCGATCGTCACATCCCGCGTATCGATCAGCCGCTCGTCACCATATAGCCGCAGCGTGCTGTTGAACGTGGCATCGTCATAGTTTGCAACGCGAATATAAACTTGCAGCTTGCCGCCCCAAGGCCGCGTGGCAAAGGTGATGATCGCCCGATTGGGCTGCGCATCGCCGATCATATGCCAATCGAGCGGCGCGGCGAGCGTGCGCGGGCCGAGCGGCGGCAGCGCGCCATCGCTGATCACCGTGATGCGCTGCTCGCGCTGTGGGTCAAGCTCGGCCTCGGCGAGCGTCAGCGCACTGGCAAGGTCGGTGCCGGTGCCGCCGGGTCGCAGCTCGTCGAGCGCCGCAAGCAGCGCCGGCAGCTCGCTTGCACCAGCGCTAGCGACAACACGCGCGGTGTGGCCGGCTGCGATCAGCGTAGCCCGATCTGCTGCGCCCATAGCCCGCAGGAGCGATCGCGCCTGCGCCTGCGCCTGCGTGAAACGGGTCGTGGTGCCAGCGCGCGCGGCCATGCTCGTCGAGGTATCGAGCACGATGATCACCTGCCGATTTGCGCCATTCGGCGGGCCAAAAATCTGCGGGCGACCCAGCGCCAACCCCAGCAGCCCGGCGATCAGCAGGTGCAGCAGCAGCAGCAGCGTCAGCGGCAGCCGCCGAATACGCTCGCCAGCGGGCAGCCGTGGCAGATTGCGCCAGTGCTGCAAGCTGGGAACCGACACGCGTCGGCGGCGCTCGCGCAGCAAATGCAGGATGAGGATGAGCGGGAGCGTCAGCAGCGCTAACAGGAGTAGTGGCTGAAGAAACGTCATGGCGTTACAATGTTGTGTCGGGCGCGCCGGCGAATAGCTCGCTTATGGGAACAGCGATCATCGGCAGACAATCGAAGCTGACAGTCTCACCCGCGCCGAAGACGCCTGGCGCGGCATAGCGACCAAGCCGATCAAGCCGGTAATGACGCAACGTATGCGTTCGCGGATCGACAATCACATACTCCGGCACGCCCGCCAGCGCATACGCAACCAGCTTCACCCGCTCGTCGTATGTGACACTGCCAGGCGATAGCACCTCGATCAACAGATCTGGCGCGCCCATGATCCGTCGTTCGCGGATGATCGCAGCATTGGCGGCAAGCACCAGCAGAAAATCGGGCTGTACGGGATCGCAGCCGGGCATAAGCACCTCGATCGGCGCGGTAAAAGCAAACCCTAGCTTCTGATCTTCGGCAGGTATGCCGATATAACGATCCAATCGCCGCACAATCCATTGATGAAAACTGCTCGGCGCGGTCGTTATATACAGCACTCCCTCGATGATCTCGTAGCGATTACCATCGTCGGGCAGCAGCGACCAGTCCGCGTAGGTCCAGCGGCCTTGCGGCGGACCGTTCACGGGCGGGGCATCGGTCGGGACAACGATCGCCGTCATCGCTCGCTCCTTCCAAACATCCACGACTAATCGCTATTGGAGAATCCGTCGCGCCCGCAGATACGGCACCACCGCGCGCTCAAGCGGCCAGTCTGCCAGCACCTGGGCATAGGTCGCGCCGCGCCGCGCGCACGCGCCCGCGATCTGCTCCTGCCATGCCGCGACATTGCGCCGGTAGGCGGCGACAGTCGCCGCGTCGAGCGTCAGCGGCAGGCGCTGGCCGGTCTCGGCATCTTCGAGTTCAATCGGGCCGCGCAGATCGGGCAGCAGCTCGCGCTGGTCGAGCAGATGCAGCACGAGCACCTGCCAACGTGGTGGCGGCAGCGCGCGCAGCCCTTCGCTCAGGCCCGCCGGTTCCAGCAGATCGGAGCAGATCACCAGCAGCCCGCCATGCCTGTGGGTAGCCGCGTATGCGCTCAGGGAGTGCGCCAGCGCGGTCTGTCCCTGCGGCTGGAGCCCCTCGACGAAACGCAGCAGATCGACAACCCGGCTTTTGCCTTGCGCCGGGCCAAACGGCCGCAGCAGCCCCGCGTCGAAGGGCACGACCCGCAGCCGATCACTGTGCGCCAGCGCCAGATAGCCGAGCGCGGCCACAAGCTGCTGCGCCGCGCGGAGCTTGGGTGGGTCGCCCCAGGCCATCGAGCGCGACACGTCCAGCAACACATGCACGTTGACATCTTGCTCGATCTCGCCCAGCTTGACAAAAATCTGCTCCTGGTGCGCGTAGGCGTTCCAGTCGATCGAGCGATAATCGTCGCCCGCGCTATATGGCCGGTGGTCGCTGAAGATCGTCGTCGGAATCTTGTGCCGGCTCAGGTGCTCGCCGCCGGACGGGTTGCCGCGCAATGTGTGCTGCGCCCGCAGGCTGAGGCGCTCCAGCCGCCGCAGGAACGCCTCGTCGAACAGCGCCGCTCTGCGAGCAGCGCGCCTACGGTGTAAAATATCCTTGAACCACATCGCGCTCATCCAACGGGACGCGCAGCGGGTCCGCGCCACTCTGGACCGGTTTGTCGCTGCTATCGTCGCCATATACGAATCCGGGAACGGTGTCAGAGGTGGTCGGCGGCTTATCGCTGGCTTGTGGTGGCCCTAGCTCGTCGTCGTTGGCTTCCAGCGGCAGCGGTTGGCCGTCAACCCCCAGCCGCTCCGAGCTGTCCGACTGGCGCTGCTCGCCGTCCGCGCCGGAACCCGTGCCGCCCGCGCCCGCACCCTGGCCTTGCTGCTCGCCCTGACCTGACTGATCGCCCTGGCCTGGCTGATTCGCCTGATCCTGACCTGCATCCGCCGCCGGCGACTGATCGCCCTGCAACTGCTCGATCGCCTGCGCGAGATCGTCGAGCGCCTCGGCGGCATCCTGCCCACCGCGCCGCAGTCCATCGGCGTTCTGGCGCAGCTGCTCGGCCAACGCTGGATCATTCGGCGCGATCGTCTGCGCGGCGTTGTCGAGCGCGTCGGCCAGATCGTTCCGCGCGGATTGCCCAAGCTGGTCGGCCTGATCGGCTAGCTCGCGTAGCTGCTGCGCTGCACCAGCGAGATCGCCGCGATCAAGCGCCTCGGCAGCCGACCGCGTCGCACCCTGGTCGCGCAGCGCATCGGCCAGCGCCTGCGTCGTCTGCGGATCGCCGACGGTGCCTGGCGCGCCTTGAGCGCCCGCAGCCGGCTGACCATTCGGATCTGGCACCTGCGATTGGGGCTGCTCAGCTTGTGGCGATGGCTCTGGTGGGAACTGTTGTGCCGGATCGTTCGCCTGCGCAAGCGGCGGCAGCGCACTGGCGCTACCGTGCATGTCGGCGCGACCAATGCCGACCAGGA
>Ga0075433_10004635_pt1 | contig 10729 bp, 8 predicted proteins | sample RhiMethybrSRZTD2_FD_75299 | JGI IMG/M metagenome (GOLD analysis project Ga0075433, IMG submission 75299) | Populus rhizosphere microbial communities from Tennessee, USA - Rhizosphere MetaG P. TD hybrid SRZTD2 | ecosystem: Host-associated > Plants > Roots > Rhizosphere > Soil | place: USA... | reverse complement strand
GACGGCAAAAGTGCATGCCGCCACCGACTTCGTGTCGGGAGCCGTCGATCAAGGCGAGAAAGTCATCGTCTTTTCGTGCTTCGACGAGCCGCTGCAGCAACTCGCGAAGGACTTCGGCGATGCTGCCGTGCTGGTGACAGGCCGCACGCCCGTGCGCAGCCGCCAGGCGATCGTGGATCGCTTTCAGGAGGACGACAGCGTTCGCGTGTTCCTGGCCAACATCATCGCCGGCGGTGTCGGGCTGAACCTGACCGCCGCGAGTCAGGTCGTCTTCAACGACCTCGACTGGGTGCCCGCCAATCACTGGCAGGCGGAGGACCGCGCGTACCGCATCGGGCAGACGCGTACGGTCAACGTGACGTATCTCGTCGGCAGTGGGACGGTGGACGACTTCGTCCAGTCGGTGCTCGAGACGAAGGCCGCGCTGGTGAGCGCGGTTGTGGACGGCGAGGCGCTGGGCGGCGACCTGTCCGGCAGTGTGCTCGACGAGCTACAGCGTGCGCTGCGCGCGATCTCGCCGGGCCTCGCTGATACGCCCGCCGGAATCGGAGACCGCGAGCTGATCGAACGGCTGCTGCGGGACGCGACCGGCGAATTGCGGGCCGCGCCGGATTCACACCCGACCGGATCGGATGCGCCGCGGCGGCGGGTCGAGGATATCGAGGCGCTCAAGCGCGCGCTGGAAGCGCTCGCGCGCGTGCTGTCCGGACCGTCGCTCATTCGCTACCGAATCAACAGCACGTCGCAGCCAGGCGTGCACTACGTCATCACGGCCGACGGCACAGACGTCACCTGCACCTGTCCCGGCTTCGACTTTCGCGGCCAGTGCCGCCATGCGCGCGACGTGAAGGCCGCGCTGGCGACGGGGAAGCCCGTCGCAGCCGCGTACGTGCTCGAGCACGCCAACTAAATCAGGCCAAATATCGCTTCCTGGAGAGAACCGATGACGCCCACTGGATACTCGCTCGTGTCGCTCTTTTTCATCGCAGGCTCGTGGGATTGGTTCCGCCGAGTTTGGGCGCCCATGGCGCGGCCCGCGCCACGCAAGGAGGATGCGCCGGAGCCCGACGCGATCGCGACACCTTCTGCGTCGCCCGCAGATCAACCATCAGCGCCAGTCGAGGTCGTGGACGACTTTGCCCGGGTCGTGGCGCACCTCGAGTTCCTGGGTTACTCCGTTTCGTCTGAAGAGAATGGGTGGAGTTACGCGCAGCACCCGCATCGCTACAGCTTCCATCTGCGCGCGTTTCCAGAGGGCATCAGGCTGGATGCGACGGTTGCCATCACGGTGTCACCGGGGAACTCGCGCGCGGCATGGGTCGATTTCCTGAACAGCGCAAACGCACAGAGTGTTATGACGCGGTTTTTGCTCAGAGAGACCACCGCAGACACGTTTGGAGTGACGATGCGCGCTCTGGCGACTGGCGGCTACAGTCGCCGGGTCTTCGGGCTGGTGATGGACATGTGGCACCAGGACGTTGATCAGGTGCGGCGACAGCCCGCTTTCACGGAGCCAAGCACCGATGCCAACGACGAAGCAGCGGCGACAACGATACACTGATGTCGCACGTCGAAGAACGGTGAATCATCCCTTCGGCACGGGCACGACGACGATGCGCGTCTGCAGTACGCGCTTCCTCGATTTGCGCTCGTGCTTGACCTGCCGAACCGCCTTCATCGTCGCGCCGCCGATACCTTGCGCTTTGACTCTCACTTCGACGGCCGGCGTCCATCGGTTCTTCTCGAAGAACTCGATCCAGACGATCCACGTGCGCTGTCGCACCTCTCGCCGAGGACGCGGTTCATAGCGCACGCATCCGCAATCGTCGACACCGCAATCGGCGCGATGAGCCGGGTGTCCGCAGTTCTTGCAATAAGGTTGTCTGGTCATCGATAGGTATCCCTCTTCGTGTTCGAGATGACGTCATGTTCACCATCGCGTGGTTGGCTGAAGACGATACTCGACGTGTCAAGTCAAGACGGCGGTTCGAACTTAGCCAGCCGTTGACAGGCGGCACAATTTCGGTCTGCGCGTAAAGCGCTGGTGCCACGCGATTCGCGGGTCAGCCAGCGGCGAACATCGCGCCTATGACCTTGCCTGTCAGCCTCGCCGGTTATCGTGCGCGAGTCGTTATTGGAGGTAACTCGCTTGTCAAAAAAGACACGTGTGAAGGTGACGCGCAAGAAGACTGCTCGCAAGCGGACGACGGTCCGGAAAAAGAGTCATGCTGGAACCACAAGGCGAAGCGGAATCACAAAGGCCATGCGTGAGGCCGAAGAGCGCGAGCTCGATCGTTACATTGAGCGGTGGGCGAGGCATCTGATCCTGGTGGACGGCGACGAAGTCCGGCGTCTTACCGAAGAAGAGATCCAGAGCGGCGTCCGGGCGGGAAAGGTGGCTGAGGCTCGTCGCCGCTCAAACCGTAGCGCACAGAGGTCGGTGCACAGAAATGAGAGATCGTTCAAGCGCTCGCGGTCCAGCTGAAGACGAACGGCAGCGTCGGCTGACTGTCGCCGTCCACGAATTCACCGGACACGTATTGCTGCCGCGCTTCGTCGAATTCTTCGAGCACCCAGTCAGCCAGGCGTGCCGGCTCGAGAACCCGTACCGATCGGCCGAACCCGAGAATCCATTGGCGCAGCGCGTAATCGTCGCAGACTTCCAGCGTCATGATCGCCGAGCCGTCGGGACGCTCCTGCAGCTGCTGCGAGCTGTGCCATGTTCGTTCCTTGATGAACGACACGATCGACGCGTCGAACCGCAGGCGGACACTGCTCGTCGGGCCGCTGTGGACGCCCATCGACTTGCCGAACGGATCCGGCCCGAGCTCTGCGATTCGCTCGAACGTCTTCTCCTGCACCGATAGCCGCTCGATGCGGTCGACCAGGAACGTCCGCAGGTCGTCGTAGGCCGGGACGAATGCCTGAAGGTAGAGCCCATGCTCGGCGTACACCAGCCGGTACGGATGAACGACGTACTCCTTTGTCCGCCGGCTTTCATTCGAGTGATACCTCATCGTCACGATGCGCTGTGCCATCGATGCTTCGAACAATCGCGTGGTGATTTCGGCCGACTGACCACCGCGCGCTTTGCCGCGCGGTGATTTCGCAGTCACGACGGCCGGCAGCCGGTCGAGGAACTTCTTCATGCCGGCAGGCAATGCCGCTTCGATCTTGTCGAGTGCATGCTGCAGATCGGTGAGGATGTGCGTCCCGGCGATTCCCTTGACGAGCGCGCGGCTCGAATAGAGCGCGCACAACTCGGGGACGGTCAGCGCGTTTCTGGGCAGCGCGTTCAGGAGGGACTTCGCATCCAGCCGCCAGAATTTCGTGCCGTTCACGACCTCGTCGTAGATCGGGAAGCCGGCCGCCTGGAGCGCCGTCAGGTCGCGCCTGATCGTTCGCGTGGTGACGCCGAGATTGGCCGACAGTGTGGGGATTGTGCTCGAGCGCTGAGTGGCAATCCGCTGCAGCAACGTCCACTGACGAATGAGCTCGCTGTTTCTGCCCATCGATGCCCCTTGACTCCAATTGCTGGAAAACGACCATCCATTTTATCGGCCGCATTGTGGAGTTCCGCGACCTTCGTACTCGATTCGCCCTGGAGACTTGATAACTGACCACGATGATCTGACCACTTCTGTCATAGCGGCCCCGTACTCTGGGCTTCAACATGGATATCCGAGACGGAGGACACATGAGCGGCGCCCGCGGCGTTCGCTCTATCGCTACCGCGCGCGCAATGACCGACAAGGCGTTCGTGTGTGAGGCCGTGGTCGCCGGCGGCAAAGCCTTGGTGGCGCGATGATGGATGCGCTGACATTCATTGATCTGCTGCTGCTCACCGAACGCGTCGGCGCATTTGAGCAGACGGTTCAGGCCCAGGCGGCACAGCTTCACGGCCAGGCGCGGCAGATCGCGCTCCTGCAACAGCAACTCGCCCACCTGAAATCCATCACGCCGGCCTTTCTACAGGAGGTGTCCGCGCTGGTCCAGGACCGCCCGAGCCTCATTGCGGCGCGCGATCACGTCTGGAACCTGCACACCGACCGCTTTCTTGACCGCCTCGACGCCGCTTTCGCCCGTGCGATCGGCGCTGAGACATTGACGCCGGGCCAACAGCAGACCGTGCGGCAGGCGTTCGGGGAGCGTGTGCCGGATAAACACACCGACCCGACGGCGCACGCCGCCTTCGCGCGACGCTACGAGGCCAGTGACGACACGCTGATCGATGACTTCCTGATGAAGGAGTACCAATTCGGCGTCGTCGGCGAACGACTGCACCACGCCCGCACGGCGGTGACGCGAGGACGGCGTCGAGAGCCCGCGCTCTTCTTTGACGCGCTCCCGCGCTGGAAGATGAATTGAGCACATAGCGTTGCGCGCCCGCGCACTGACGCGGAAGGTGTGTGTCTTCCAGTCGGGTCTTTTGCGTCGGTCGGCGTGACGGGTCTCCTTCGAAAGGAATGCCAATGACGGCAACTGAGACTGTGATGAACGCGGTCCGTAAGGTCAGGCTCGGGCCTGAAACCAGGTTCCACAACTTGACGATGACGCCGATTCTTGGAGACGAGGAGGGGCGTCCCGATTATGTGACGCTGGACGAGGCGCTCGGGAACGGGTGGGCCGAGATCACCGAGATCGATGAGGGCGGACGAGTCTCGGAACTGAAGGTCATCGTCAAGGGCAAGGCGCCCGTCCTGTTGATCGACGGCGAAGAGCTGATTGGCGCGAAACAGAATCGGGTCCTGAACCTGACAATTCTCGCGCCGGCGGAGCGCACGACCGTCGTTCCCGTCTCGTGCGTCGAGTCGGGCCGCTGGCTGCGCACGTCGAGAGGATTCTCTTCGTCGCCGCGCACGCAGTTCGCCGAGGGGCGCGCTGCCAAGATGCGCCAGGTCACAGCCTCGCTCAGCACGGCCGGTCATCGTACGTCCAACCAGAGCGATGTGTGGTCTCGGATCGCCGATAAATCCGCTCGCCTGAACGCATCGTCGGACACGTCGGCCATGTCCGCGATGTTCGAAAAGGTCGGTACCGGAATCGACGAGTACGTGCGCGCGTTCACGCCTCTTGAACGACAGGTGGGCGCCGTCTTCTACATCGATAACCAGCCGGTTGGCCTCGAGTTGTTCGATGCCGCCGAGACGTGGCGGAAGCTGTCGGCCAAGCTGATTCGGAGCTTTGCCGTGGACGCGATCGATCGGCAGGGACGTCGAACGCCAGCATCGGGTATTGCAGACCCGGCGATCTTCGCTGCCGCCATCGCATCAAGCGCCGCGTCATCGTTCGCCGCGGCCGGCGAAGGCGACGATGTGCGATTCAGCGGGTCCGATATCGCCGCTGCCGCCCTAGTGGCGCGCGGACGTGTCATTCATTTGAGCGCGTTTCCGGTTGCCATCCAATGACGATTAGGCAGGTGGCGGCTACAGTTCGGCCGAAGACGCACACGTTGGGCTATACCGGCGCTTCGATCTAACCGAAAGGATATACGTACGTGATCGCTAAGCCGCCTGGGCTCAGGTGCTCAGTTTTTCACAGTTAACCCGTTTACATCCGCATACAACGTGAAGACCGTTCTCGGCGGAGCCCGAGTTCAATGGATCCGTTCGTCGATCAACTTGCTCGTCTAGCCTCCGAACAGCCCACACGCGCGAAGTGGGTCTTTGTCCCGACCCATGCCATCGGCCGTACGCTCGGCGAACGGATCGCGCGTGAAGGCACGAACTGGCTCAATCTGCGTTTTGTCACGCCTCTCGACGTGGCGTTGCGGATGGGTGCGCCCTTCCTCGTCGAGCGCGGAATCGATCCGTCGGAAGAGGGACTCGGCCCGGCGCTGATGATGCGTCTGCTCCTCGATCTGCCGATCGAGGGCGGCTACTTCCGCCCGCTGGCCGACCATCCGACGATGGCGCAGGCGTTGTGGACGACGGTGCGCGAGCTGCGCATGGCCGGAGTCACATCGGCCGATCTGAAGGCTGCCGCGTTCGAGTCGCCGGCCAAGCACGCGGAGCTGCGCGCGTTGCTGGCGGCGTACGAACAGTTCCTGGTAGGTAACAACCGCGGCGACGTCGCCGCTGTGTACGAAGAAGCGGTCAAGCATCCCGACTGGTGCCCGATTCAGCCGCAGGACTGCTGGACGGAGCTGCCGGATGTCAACTGGAGTCCGCTCCAACGGACGCTCATCGATTCGATGCCCGGCGAGCGCCTCATCCCGCGAGCGTTTTCGGTTGGCGTTCCGACGCCGCGCCGTCTGGCAGCGCAACCAGTCCAGCGAATCGCGGCGGACGCTGTCACGAATCCACTCGCGTTCCTGATGCAGCCCGGCGATGCCTCTGCGCGAGTTCCAGGGCAAACCAAAGTCGCGTTGTTTCACGCCGGCGGCCGCGAGGCGGAAATCGATGAAGCCTTCCGCCGGATCCTCGCGACTGGCGCGCCGCTCGATCAAATTGAAATTGCATGTGCGTCAGATTCGCACATCGCGCTCATCTGGGAGAAGGCGCTTCGTCATGATTGGGCCATCACCCTCGGGCCTGGAATCCCGGCTGCGTTGACTCGCCCGGGTCGAGCGCTCGTCGGATTGTGCGACTGGATTGAGACGGATTTTTCGGCCGGCCATTTCCGCCGACTCCTTCAGTCCGGCGACCTCGGCATCGAGGTCGAAGACGAGGGGTTCACCGCGCCGCAGGCGGCTCGTATCCTCGTGCGCGCCGAAGCCGGCTGGGGCCGTGCCGCGTACGACCTCGCTTTCGGCCGCCTGCAGAAGAACTACGAATCGCGGGCTGCGGACGCAGGCGAGTCGGATGACGATCGCGCGGACGCAAAGGCGAAGGCCGAGCTGACGGCGGCGGTTCGCCGCTGGATTACCGGCCTCGTCGCGGCGGTGCCCGTGCCTGACGCGGACGGAAAGGTGCCGCTGCAGACTGTCGTCGGCGGCGCGCTCGAGTTTCTCGAACATACGACTGCCCGCAGCAGTGCCCTCGATCATCGGGCCGCGGCTGCGCTCATTGAATATGTAGGCGAGCTGCGAGCGCTTGGCGCGTTCGCGTGCGGCCTCGCGGAGTCCCTTCGGTTCATCCGCGAGCGCGTGCAGTCGCTGCACGTCGCGCCCGAACGTCCTCGTCCCGGACATCTCTACGCCTGCAGCCTGTCGCAAGCCGGCTTCGCCGGACGGCAGCATCTGTTCATCGTCGGCCTCGAGGAGGGGCGCGTGTTCTCCTCGTCAACCGAAGACGCGGTGCTGCTGGATGTCGAGCGCCACGGCATCTCGTCCAATCTGCGCCTGTCGGCCGATCGCGTTGACGAAGCCGTATATGCCGTGCTGACCAGGCTCGGTTCGTCCGCGGCATCGGCGACGTTCAGCTATTCGTCCCGGGATACACGAGAGTTCCGCGAGACCTACGCGTCCTGGCTGATGCTCCAGGCGTTTCGCCTGCAGCGCGGCAACGCGTCGCTTTCGTATCAGGACATGAAGGCCGCGCTCGGAGAGGCGAAATCCGCTGTGCCGGTGGACCGCGCGACCGCGCTGTCGCCCGGCGCCTGGTGGCTGCGGAGCGTCGTCGGTACCGGAGACAGGGGAATCGCGGCCGTGGATGCCGCGTTCGCGGACGTCGCGCACGGGCGGACCGCGGAACTCCAGCGCCACTCACCCGTTTTCACGCAGTTCGACGGGTACGCACCGGAGGCAGGCGCGGCGCTCGATCCCGGGAAGCCTGAAAAGGTCTATTCCGTGACAGAGCTGGAAGGCGCCGCGGGATGCCCGTTCCGGTTCTTTCTCAAGCGCGGGTTGGGCCTGCGGCCCGTTGACGAGCGGGAGCGCGACAAGGACGTCTGGCTCGATCCGCTGACGCGCGGCTCCGAGCTCCACGCCATATATGCCGCGCTGCTGCGTCGCACTCGCGATGCGAATCGTCGTCCGAACAAGGCCGATGGCGTGTGGCTGACGGCATTCGCGCAACAGCGCCTCGCTGAACTGAACGAAGCAATGCCAGCCGCGACCGCTGAGATCCTCGAGCGTGAGTCGAAGGAATTCCTGGCGGACGTGGACTTGTTTTTCGAAGCGGAATCGGCGGCGTCGAAAACGACGCCGATCGGATTCGAAGTGTCGTTCGGACGTTCGCTGGACGACGACGAAGCGGAGCCGCTGGCGCGAGCAGAGCCGGTCGAGATCTCTCTCGTTGAGGGGATCACGATGCGCATCGCCGGCCGGATCGACCGCATCGACCAGGTCGGCCCTTCGTCGTTCGAGGTCCTCGACTACAAGACCGGCGGTTTCTGGCGCGACAGCTGGCAAGGCGTGTTCGATGGCGGCCGCCGCCTTCAGCACGCGCTCTACGGGCTCGCTGCTGTGGAGCTGCTCAAGACACAGTTCAAGAATCCGAAGATCGAAGGCGGCGTGTATTACTTCTCGAGCCGCAAGGGACGCCAGGAACGCATGCGGATCGAGGCGCCAACGCGCGCGCTGATCGCTCAGGTGCTGGGAGATCTGCGCGACTTGATCATCAAAGGACAGTTCGTGCGGACACCGGATCAGGACAACTGCAAATACTGCGATTACGCCGCAGCGTGCGGCGGACACGTGAACGAGCAGGCGAACGCGAAGCTTCAGGCTTCGAGGCTCGATGTGTACCGGAGGCTTGCCGCCCATGTCTAAGTCGCGTGTCGTCGATCAAGAGTCGCGCCGGCAGATCCGCGAGGAGCTGCTTACGAACATCCTCGTCGAAGCGGGTGCCGGCTCGGGCAAGACGCAGATGCTCGCCGAGCGCATGGCCGCCGGCGTCGCCACTGGCACCTATCAGATTGAGCACATGGCCGCGGTTACCTTCACGCGGAAGGCAGCCTCCGAGTTGCGCGGCCGGTTCCATCTTGCTCTCGAAGCCGAATTGTCGAGGGCGCGAAGCGACGCACGTCCAGGCACGACACCGGACCACGAACGGATCGCGCGCATCGAGTCGGCGCTCTCCAATCTCGAACGTTGTTTTGCGGGGACGATTCACTCGTTTTGCGCGCGGTTGCTGCGTGAGCGTCCCGTCGAGTCCGGCGTGTCGCCCGGTTTCACCGAACTGGACGAGGTGCAGGATCTCGAGCTGCGGCGGCGCACGTGGCGCGATTTCATCACCAACGCCCGCGCGGCGGGTGATCCCGACATCCTCGCGCTCCTCGCTGCTGACGTGCAGCCGAGGGATCTCGACTCCGCGTTTGCGACGATCTGCATCAACGACGATGTGGAGTTTCCGGCGAGCGCAGCAGAGTGTCCCGACGCGGGCAAGGCGTGGAAGGCGCTGGAGAAGTTTTGGAAGGAACTCCGGAAACATCTGCCCGCGCCGATCGATCAGGCAACCACTTGCAAGATTCAGCAAGCCGCGCGTCAATTCGAAGGAGAGGTCCGGGTCTCGCGCTACCGCCTCGACCGCGCTTCGGTCATCGCATCGCTGCTGGGTACATGGGACCTTGATTCGAAAATCGTGCAGAAGTGGTGGTCTGATTCGCCAGCCGAGAAAAAGCGGTTACGCGATCTGATTCAGGGGCTGCATCAGGATTTTCATGAGGCGGTCGTCGAGCCGTTTCTGGCCCAATGGCGCCAGTACGTCTACCGTCTCTCGGTCACGCTCCTGGTCCGTGCGCGCGAGTCTGCCGCGTCCGAGCGTCGCCGTCTCAACTCGCTGAACTACGGCGACTTACTCAATCTCACCGCTCGCGTGCTCCGCGAGAACGGGTCGGTGCGCCGGGCGCTGCAGCAGAAATACCAGCACATCCTCGTTGACGAGTTCCAGGACACCGACCCCGTCCAGGCCGAAATCGTGTTCCTGCTGGCGGCGTCTGAACCGGAAGGCGCACGGCCAGCCGGAACTGGACTCGCACCCGTCGACTGGCGGCAAATGCCGCTGCGTCCGGGCGCGCTCTTTGTAGTCGGCGATCCCAAACAGTCGATCTACCGCTTCCGTCGCGCGGACATCGATATCTATAACCTCGTTCGCGAGCGCTTCGGCGATCCGTGGATCGGCCGTGTCGTGCCGCTGACGAAGAATTTCCGCTCCGTCGCGGCGTTGTGTGGCTGGGCGAACGCAGTCTTCAAGACGCGTTTTCCGGCTGAGCCGACCACGCACGCGCCGCGCTTTGCCGCGCTGGACGCCGACGAGAACAAGCCGCAGACCGGCGGGTTGTTCGCGCTGACGCACAGCTGCGAGTTCAAGGAAATCCCGGCGCTGGACGCCGGCATTATTGCGCGATACATCCGTTCGGAAGTCGATGCCGGCCGCCGCCGCTTCAGTGATTTCCTGATCCTTACGAGAAAGAAGCGCGGCCGCATCGGACCTTACGCGAGTGCGCTCGAAGCGTTGAACATTCCCGCCGAAGTGAGCGGCGCCGGCGCGTTTGGCGAATCGCCGGAGGTCGCGGCGCTCACCGTTCTGTTGCGGGCTTTATCGGATCCGCAGGATGCGCTGTCGCTCGTCACCGTCCTTCGCGGACCGTTGTTCGGCATCAGCGATCCCGAGCTCTTTGCGTTTAAGCAGGCCGGTGGCTGGTTCAACGTGTTTCACGAACCGAGCGGCCCTGCCGTGTCAGCCGCGCCTGCATCGCGCACACAGGCCGCACTTGCGGCGCTGCGTCAGTACTACCGGTGGACGCGTGTGCTCCCGGCCGCGGCCGCGTTGAACCGCATCCTCGAACACAGCGGCTATCTCGCGCTGTCGGCGACGACGCCGGGCGGCGTCGAGGCGGGGGATAT